>Ga0210066_1000025_pt1 | contig 9929 bp, 9 predicted proteins | sample RushMan_ThreeSqA_FD_185558 | JGI IMG/M metagenome (GOLD analysis project Ga0210066, IMG submission 185558) | Wetland microbial communities from San Francisco Bay, California, USA, that impact long-term carbon sequestration - RushMan_ThreeSqA_D2... | ecosystem: Environmental > Aquatic > Marine >... | reverse complement strand
TTTCGTCATCGAACGCGCTCACCGGGCGCGCGTTCGCCGGGCTGTGCGGCGCCGCGACCTGCGGCTCGAGCGCGGCGGCGTCGAAGACATGCCGCGCGGCGAGCGGTGCGCCGGCGTCGCTCTGCCAGGCGTCGATTTCGACCTCGCCCGCGCCGGCCTGTGCGAGGTAGTCGCGCGTCACCGCGTCGGGCGCGACGAGACCGGTCTGTCCGCCGAGCTCGGCGGTCATGTTGGCAAGCGTCATGCGCTCCTGCATCGGCAGCGCGGAGACCGCGCTGCCGGCGTACTCGACGGCCTGATAGGCGCCGCCGTCCAGGCCGAAGCGCCCGCACAGATAGAGCATCACGTCCTTGGCGCAGACGCCCTCGGCAAAGCGTCCGCCCCACTCGATCAGGATCGTCTGTGGCACCCGCAGCCAGATCTCGCCGGTCACCACCACGCCGAGCATCTCGGTCGCGCCGATGCCGAACATGTAGGCGCCGAAGGCGCCGCCGGTGGGCGAATGGCTGTCGGCGCCGACCGCGAACATCCCGGGTCGTAGATAGCCGTTTTCCGCGAGCACGACATGGCAGATGCCGACGCCGTCGTGGAAGTTGCGGATGCCTTCAGTTTTTGCCCAGTCGCGCGCGAGGCCGACGATCGCGCGGCTCTCTGCGTCCTTCCCGGTCACGTAGTGATCGGTCACCAGAACAATGCGCTCCGGATCCCAGAGCTTGGCGCCGAGCCGCTCGAGCATCGGCTTCAGGCGCCGCGGCCCGCTCGAGTCATGGAACATCGCCAGGTCGACGCGGCACACCACGATCTCCCCCGGGGAGACCGCCGCGCGCCCCGCGGCGCGCGCGACCAACTTCTGGGCGAGGGTCTGCGGCATGGCGCAGCGACTGTACTGGCATCAAAGCACCCTCGCAATCCGCGCTGCGAACCGCAGCCGTGCCAGAATCGCGCCGTGACGACCGAACCTTCCGCGACTGAGCTGCCGCTGGCCGGGCTGCGCGTGCTCGATGTCGGCACCTACATCGCGGCGCCCGTGACGGCGCTGGTGCTCGGCGAGTACGGCGCCGACGTCGTCAAGGTCGAGCAGCCCGGCGTCGGCGATCCGAATCGCGTCATCCAGGCCTCGCACGCCTATCCGAAGAGTCCGGTCAACTATCCCTGGGAAATGGACTCGCGCAACAAGCGCTCCATCGCCCTCGATCTGCACCATGCCGAAGGACGCGCCGCGCTCGAGCGGCTGATCGCGCGCGCCGACGTGCTGGTGACGAACTTTCCGCTCAAGCTGCGCGAACGCATGCGGCTGCGCTGGGAGGACCTGCGCGACGCGCATCCGCAGCTGGTCTATGCCTCGCTGACCGGCTTCGGCGAGGCGGGACCGGAACGCGACCAGCCGGGGTTCGATTCGACGGCCTACTTCGCGCGCAGCGGCTTCCTCGACATCAACCGCTACGAGGACCAGCCGCCGCATTTCTCGATGCCTGCGGCGGGCGACCGCGCCACCGCGATGTCGCTGGTCTCGGCGATCCTGCTCGCGCTCATGCGCCGCAGCCGCAGCGGGCGCGGCGGCCGGGTGTCGACCTCGCTGCTCGCCGCGGGGCTGTGGTCGAACGGCGTCGCCGTGCAGGCGGCGCTGCTCGGCTCGACCCTGCCACTGCGCCCGCCGCGCGAGCGGCCGAGGAGCGCGCTCGGCAACACCTACCGCGCGCGGGACGGGCGCTGGTTCTCGATCGCGCTGCCGATGGAGGAGCGCTTCTGGCCGGGGCTGTGCCGCGTGGTCGATCGGCCCGAGCTGGAGCTCGATGCGCGCTTCGCGACCACCACCGAGCGGCGCGCAAACGCGGCCGAGCTGGTGCGGATCTTCGACACGGTGTTTGCACAGGAGGATTGGGCGGTCTGGCGCGAGCGCCTGATGGCCGAACGCATGATCTTCAGCCCGATCACCCGCGTCGAGGACCTCGTAGACGATCCGCAGGCGCGCGCCGCGCAGGCGATCATCGAATCCGCCAATCCCGCCATGCCGCTCACCCTCGCGGCGCCGTTTCGCATCGAGGGCGTCGAGCCGCGTCCGGCGGGACGCGCGCCGGCGCTCGGCGAGCACAGCAACGAGATCCTGCGCGAGGCCGGGATTGCGCCGGATGCGATCGAGCGCCTGCGCGCGGCCGGCATCGTGGGAGGCAGCTAATTTCCAGGAGGACGAGCGCATGACCGATCCGAGGACGCACTGGCGCGCGGTCGACATGACGCAGAAGGATGCCGAGCCGGCGACGCGGCGCGCCAACGCGGCGCTCCTTGCGCAGCTGCCGTTCGACGACCAGAGCGATTTCGACGACGCGCGCCGCGGCTTCATCGGGACGCATGTCGACGGCGTGATCCGCACCGCGAACGGTACGGCGGTGTGGAACCTGCCCGCGTACCGCTTTCTCGACGGCGAGGACGCACCGCCGACGGTGAACCCGAGCCTGTGGCGCATGGCGCGGCTCAACCTGAACCATGGCCTGTTCGAGGTGGCGCGCGGCATTTACCAGGTGCGCGGCTTCGACATCGCCAACATGACGATCATCGAGTCGATCAACGGCATCGTCGTGATCGATCCCCTGACCGCGGCCGAGACCGCGCGCGCCGCGCTCGAGATGTACTACGCGCACCGGCCGCGCCGGCCGGTGGTCGCGCTGATCTACAGCCACAGCCACGTCGATCACTACGGCGGCGTGAAGGGCGTGATCTCGGACGACGACGTGCGCGCCGGGCGCGTCGAGGTCATCGCCCCGACGGGCTTCCTCGAGGCGGTCGCCGGCGAGAACGTGCTCGCGGGCAGCCCGATGGCGCGCCGCGCACAGTTCCAGTTCGGCACCCTGCTGCGGCCGGGACCGCGCGGCCAGGTCGATGCCGGCCTCGGAAAATCGGTGGCCCGCGGCCGGGTCAGCCTGATCGCGCCGACGCGCGACATCGCGGCGCCGCTCGAGACGCACCGCATCGACGGTGTCGAGATCGTGTTCCAGCTCGCGCCAGGCACCGAGGCGCCGGCCGAGATGCACATGTTCATGCCCGCGGGCGGCGTGCTCAACATGGCCGAGAACGCGACCCGCCACCTGCACAATTTCTGCCCGCTGCGCGGCGCGGTGGTGCGCGACCCGCGGATGTGGGCGCATTACCTGGGCGAAGCGCTCGATCTGTTCGGCGAGCAGAGCGAAGTGCTGATCGGCCAGCACCACTGGCCGACCTGGGGACGCGCGCGCATCCGGGACTTCCTCGAGCAGCAGCGCGACCTCTACAAGTACGTGCACGACCAGACCGTGCGCCTGATGAACCACGGCTGGAAGCCCGCCGAGATCGCCGAAGTGCTCGACCTGCCGCCCGAGCTCGCGCGCGAATGGCCGATGCGCGGCTACTACGGCACGATCAGCCACAACGCGAAAGCGGTGTACCAGCGCTACCTCAGCTGGTACGACGGCAATCCCGCCAACCTGAATCCGCTGCCGCCGGTCGAGGCGGCGAAGAAGGCGATTGCCTACATGGGCGGTGCCGAAGCGGTGCTCGCGCAGGCGCGCGAGGACTACGCGCGCGGCGAGTACCGCTGGGTGGCGCAGGTGACCAACCAGCTGGTGTTCGCCGAGCCGGCCAACAAGGCCGCGCGCGCGCTGTGCGCCGACGCTTTCGAGCAGCTCGGCTACCAGGCCGAATCGGCGACCTGGCGCAATGCCTACCTGTACGGCGCGCAGGAGCTGAGGCGCGGCGTGGCGCAGCTCGCGCCGCGGCCGATGCTGAGCCCCGAGCTGCTCACCGCGGTGACCACCGCGACGCTGTTCGACTTCGTCGCGGTGCGCCTCGATCCGGCGCGCGTCGCGGGTCGCAGTTTCGTGCTCAACTGGGTGCTGACCGACACCGGCGAGCGGCTCGTGCAGACCCTCAGGCACAGCACGCTCACGCAGCGCATGGACCGCATCGCGACCGATGCCGACGCGACCGCATCGACCACGCGCCAGGCGCTGGTCGATTTGATCCTGCGCCGTACGACGGTCGCACAGGGCATTGCCGCGGACCTGCTGCAAATCAAGGGCGACCGGGGCCCGGTCGAGGCGCTGTTCGAGATGCTCGACGAGTTCGCGCTCCAGTTCGAGGTCGTCGCGCCGCGTGCCTAGGCGTTGATCGGGCGCGCTTCGACGCTGGCGCGCCTGCCGACGGCGTGCCGCGCCGCACGCCAGGCGAATACGATCGCGGGCCCGATCGTCGCGCCCGGCCCCGGATAGGCGCCGCGGAAGATCGAGGCCGCGTCGTTGCCGCAGGCGTAGAGGCCCGGAATCGGCGCGTGATCAACGGCCAGCACACGCGAATCGCCGTCGGTGCGCAGGCCGGCGCTATTTGCCAGGTCCGCCGGCCACACCGCGACCGCATAGAACGGCCCCGGTCCGACCGGTCCGAGGCAGGGATTTGGCTTGTGCTCCGGGTCGCCGTTGATGCGGTTCAAGTCGGTCGCGCCGCGCCCGAATGCCTCGTCGACGCCGGACTCGGCATAGCGGTTGTAGTCGGCGACCGTCCGCTGCAGCGCGGCACCGTCGACGCCGATCGCGGCCGCGAGCGCTGAAAGCGTTGCGCCGCGAAAAAGATAGCCGGCCTCGAGGTACGGTCGCAGCTTGCGGGCGCCCGGGTGAACCAGGCCGATTCCGTATCGCCGGATGAAGGCGTGGTCACAGATCAGATGGGCCGGCACGCTCGGCACGCGTTGGTCCGATCGCAGCATGCCGAGGACGAAGTCATGGTACGAGTCCGCTTCGTTCACGAAGCGCCGTCCCGCCCGATTGACGGCCAGCAGGCCCGGCTTTGCGCGATCGAGCACGATGTGAGGGAAAACCGACTGGCTGCCGTCCGGCCGCTCGAGGACCGAGCACGGCATCCACAGCCCGGCATTGCCATCTGCGTCGTCGAGGCTCGCGCCGATTTCCAGCGCGGCGCGAATGCCGTCACCGGTGGTGGTTTCAGGGGCGAGCGACCTCGCCCGAGCGGCCTTCGGAAACAGCTGCTCGCGCAGCACGCTGTTCCAGCCAATGCCGCCGGTGGCCAGAACCACGCCCTTGCGTGCGCGTACCCGGCAGGGACCGGCCGGTCCTTCAAGCACGGCGCCGACGACGCATCGATCCGTTCGGACCAGCGTGACCAGGCGGGTGTCGAACTCGATCGGCAGCTTGCGTTCCCCGAGCGCGAAAAAGAGGTGGCCCACCAGGGCGTTGCCCATGACCAGGCGCGTTCCGCGGCTGAACCGGAGCCGGTCGATGCCGTAGCGCAGCAGCATTCCCGCCGCATGCCGCAGGTTTCGCGGCGACTGCCATGGATTCAGAAGGGCAGGCAGGTCTGCCTTGCTCACCATCATCCCGCCGAGCGCCATGAATTCCTTGCGGGGCGGGCGAACGCGCGCGAATTGCGCACCGAGTACGCGGCCATCGAACGGCGCCATGCCGAGCGCGCGCCCGCCAAAAGCGGCGCCGGAGCGATTGCCGTAATAATCCGGATGCGCCGCCGGCGCAACGAACCGGATCGCGGTGTGCGCCTCGAGATAGTCGATCGCGCGCGCGCCGGATGCGAGGAAGATCTCGCGCTCAGCCGCGCCGGCCCGGGACCCGAGGATCGAATTGAGATAGCTGCGCGCCGCTTCCAGGTTGTCGGGAACGCCCGCGCGCATGCTCTGCGTGGTCGCGGGAATCCAGGCGGTGCCCGCGGAGCTCGATGTGAGGCCGCCGACCGTGCCGCCCTTTTCGCATACCAGGATTTCGAGGCCTTCGATCGACCCCACCAGGGCGGCCGTCATTCCGGCCGCACCCGCGCCCGCGACGAGCAGGTCGACGCTGCGGTCCCAGTGTTCGCCCTGCGCTTCGCTCATCGGCGCGGCGCCGCGCCGGAAATCAGGTCGGCGAGAGCACGTGGATCACGCGGTTCGCAAGCAGCTCCTTGGTCTTCGCCGCGTAGGCGGCCATGTGCGGCGCGGCCGCGTGCGCCTTGAGCGCGTCGATGCTGTCCCACTTTTCGACGACGACGAAGCTGTCGGCACCGAACTTGGTCTGGATCTTGAGCTCGCCCGGCGCGTCGACGGCGGCGCCGTACTCGATGCAGCCCTTCTCGGCGCGCACCGCGGGAACGTTCGCGCGGAAGGCTTCGAGGACGGCTTCACGCTTGCCGGGTTTGGCGGTGATGATGGCGATGACGTGGATCATGAGTGCTCGCTCCTTGGTCGGGAAATCGATTGGATTGCGTCAAGCCTACACGCAATGATGTCCTGCGCCATCGACGGGCGCTCAGTAGCTGATCGCGCGCCCCGAGCCGCCGTCGACGGCGATCGACTGGCCGGTGACCGCGGCCGCGGCCTGCGAGCAAAAGAACAGCACCATGCCGGCGATGTCGCCCGGCTGAATGAAGCGTCCGAGCGGGATCTCGGCCAGTCGCCGGCGCGTTTCCTCCTCGATCGAGTGCCCTTCGAGTTCGGCGCGGCGCCGGACCATCGCTTCCATGCGCGGGGTCTGGGTATAGCCCGGGTGGATCGCGTTCACCGTGATGCCGTGCTTGCCGACCTGCTCGGCGAGATGCTTGGTGAAATTGCTGACGCCGGCGTTCACCACGCCGTTGGTGATGCGGTAGGCGCTCACGTCGCGCGCGGTCATGCCGCCGATGTTGACGATGCGCCCATGCGCGCTCTTCTCGAGCCAGGGCAGCGCCTCGCGCGCGCAGCGCACGTAGCCGAGCAGCTTGACGTCGACGTGGTGGCGCCATTCCTCGTCGGAGAGCGCGCCGAAGCTGCCCTGCGTCGAGCTGACCGCGTTGTTGACCAGGATGTCGATCGCGCCGAAGCGCGCCGCCGCGGCGGCGACGAAGCGCCGGATGTCCTCGCTCCGGGTGACGTCCGCGACCTGCATGAGGACATCGGCGCCGAGCGCGCGCAGCTCGCCCGCCGCCGCCTCGAGCGCGTCCTGGCCGCGCGCGCAGATCGCGAGCTTCGCGCCCTCGCGTGCGAGGGCGCCGGCAACCGCGCGGCCGATGCCCTTGCTGCCGCCGGTGACGAGGGCGACGCGGCCGGCGAGGCTGCCGCTCATCCCGGCGCGGCGCCGAGGTGCGCGGGCGAGGGCGCAATCTCGCCGCGCTCGAGGCGCAGCACCAGCGCGGTGAGCTTGTCATGGCTCGGCGCGGGAATGCCGATCTCGGCACCCTTCGCCGCGATCACGCCGTTCATCATCTCGATCTCGGTGCGCCGCCCCTTGAGGATGTCCTGCGCCATCGACGGACGCTGGATGTCGGCGCGCGGGTTGGCGCCGGCCTTGGGCGTGAGGATGGCCTCGACCGCGGCGCGCGCGGCGGCATCGCCCTCGGCGGCGCGCGCCATCTGCTCGGGCTCGACGCCGCGGATCTTCTCGAGCGGAAAGCCGAGCGCCTGGCCGACGCGCACGCCCTCGCCGGCGAGCTGGATCTGGAAGCGCCGGATGACCTCGTTGCCCAGGCAACCGCCGGAGGAAAGCCCGGTCAGCGCGGTGACGCCGTTGCCCATGCCGTTCTGCACCAGCTTCGACCAGCGCTCGCCCCACAGGTTGGCGGTCGTCTTTGCGCTGTCGATCAGGCTGAACATCTCGCGCAGCTCCTCGACGCGCGGCGTGATCCTGCCGTGCGGCTCGCCGACGCGGAACACGGTGTGCTGCGCGCCGCCCTTGGGCATGGTGCGGCGTACGCGTCCCGCTTCGTGCAGGTCGACCGAGATCAGCGAGGCGATCACGCCGACCGTGCGGCCCCAGCCGACGATGGCGGCGATGCGTTCCTCGTTCAGGCAGTTCTGCAGCGAAACGACGTATCCGCCGGGGGCGAGAGTGGGACGGATCAGCATCGTCGCCCACTCGGTGTCGTAGGACTTGACCGCGACCATCGCAATGTCGACCGATCCGCGCGGCAGGGACTGCACCTCGGTGAGGTGCATCGTCTTCGCCTCGGTCACGGTGAACTGCTCGTCCGGCGTCAGGCCGTCGAGCTCGAGCCCGCGGCTGCGGATGGTCTCGACGTGCGCCGGCCACATGTCGATCAGCGTCACGTCCAGGCCGTGGTGCGCCAGCGTGCCGCCGACGTAGCCGCCGAGCGCGCCCGCGCCGACGATTGCGATTCGTTTGCCCATGGAATGCCCCTTGTCTCTCGTGAACTTCGTGACGATGCCGCGCGCATGATAGGCTGTGTCGCCGCGTCTGGATACACGAGAGGGAGGCGCCGCTGTCCGCACTGTCCATGGTGTCCACGAAACGCATCACGCTCGAACCGCTGGCCGGCGCGCTCGGCGCCGAAGTCCGCGGCGTATCGCTCGCCACGCTGGACGACGCTGCGACCTGGGACGCACTGCGGCGGGCGTTCGCGGAGCACATGGTGCTCGTGTTCCGCGACCAGACCCTCGCGCCGGCCGAGCAAATGGCCGTGGGCGAGCGCTTCGGCGCACCCTGCCACTATCCCTTCGTCACCGGGATGGCGGACTATCCCTACCTCTTCGAGATCATCAAGGAGCCGCAGGAGACGAAGAATTTCGGCGGCGGCTGGCACTCGGACACCACCTACCTGGCGCAGCCGCCGCTCGCGACGCTGCTCTACGCGATCGAGACGCCGGCGCGCGGCGGCGACACGCTGTTCGCGAACACGCGCGCGGCCTATGACGCGCTGTCGGAGGGCATGAAACGCCTGCTCGACGGGCTCGTCGGCGTGAACAGCGCGGCGCTGAAGTACGGCGGCGGGCGCAGCAACATGCACAAGAGCATCGGCGCGATGAAGATTCAGGGGACCGATGACGCCGACGCGCTCGAGGCCGAGCACCCGGCGGCGCGCACCCATCCGGAGACCGGGCGCAAGGCGCTGTACGTCAGCCGCAGCCACACCATCCGCTTTCGCGACATGCGCGAAGCCGAGAGCGCGCCGCTCATCGAATGGCTGCAGGCGCATCAGACGCGGCCGGAATTCACCTGCCGCGTGCGCTGGGCGCCCGGCACGCTGACCATCTGGGACAACCGCTGCACCCAGCACAGCGCGATCAACGACTATCACGGCCAGCGCCGCCACATGCGCCGGCTTACGGTGGGGGCCGAAACGCCGCGCTGATGCTGGCCGGTCCGCGCAGGCCTTGACGGACGAGCGGAAGCGTCTAGAATGATCCAATCATTCTGATTGGATTCGATTAATACATGGACACCCGTGTTGTGACCGCGCACCTGCCGCGCAGTCTCGCCGAGCAGCTGGACGGGCTCGCCGAGCGCATCGATCGGCCCAAGGGCTGGATCGTCAAGGAAGCCATCGCCTCGTACGTCGCGCTGGAGGAAAAGCGCCACCGTCTGACGCTCGAAGCGCTCGCCGACGTCGACGCCGGGCGTACTCTGGCACAGGACGAAGTCGAGGCCTGGGTCGCGTCGCTCGCCAAGCCGAAGCGCGGCAAGCGCAGCACACGCCGCTGACGTGGCCCTGCGCTGGGCGCGCAGCGCGCATGCCGATCTCGTGCGGCTGCACGAATTCCTGCGACCGGTGAATCCCGCCGCCGCGACGCGCGTGGTCGCTCAGATCGTGGCCGCTGCGAAGCGGCTACCGGCGCATCCTCGGCTCGGGCAGCGGCTGGCGGCGTTCGGCAGGCGCGAGGTGCGCCGCGTGGTCGTCGGCGACTACGAGCTTCGCTATGAGCTGAACGAGCGCGACGTTTTCGTGCTGCGCATCTTCCACACGCGCGAGGATCGCTAGGCCGGTGCTCCGCGCCTGGACGGGCGAGTCGTTGCTCATCGCATGAGGCGAAAGCACGCGCACAGCTCGCGCACGAAGGCCTCCGGCTGCTCGAACGCGGCGAAATGCCCGCCGCGCGCAAGCTCGTTCCAGTAGACGAGGTTGGTGTAGCGCTTCTCGACCCAGCGTCGCGAGGCGCGGAAGATCTCTTTCGGGCGCTTGAGGTCGGC
>Ga0210066_1000023_pt1 | contig 9972 bp, 6 predicted proteins | sample RushMan_ThreeSqA_FD_185558 | JGI IMG/M metagenome (GOLD analysis project Ga0210066, IMG submission 185558) | Wetland microbial communities from San Francisco Bay, California, USA, that impact long-term carbon sequestration - RushMan_ThreeSqA_D2... | ecosystem: Environmental > Aquatic > Marine >... | reverse complement strand
CGGCGGGATGCGACGTCGTCTTCTCACTGCAGAACCCGCTCGGCCTGCCGATCCTCGACCCGCTGCTGTCGGTGTTGCTCAACGTCGGGACCGCCGCGCTGCTGCTCTCGGCGATCCTCGGGATCGCGTCGCTCTTCGTGCGCTTCCGCCGAGCCGGCGGACTCGAGCGCCAGCAGCTCAAGTGGATGCTGCTCGTCGGCATCCTGATCGCCGCGATCTTCATCGCGATGATGGTGCTGCAATCCGTCCTGCCCGCCGACTTCGACCCCGATGACCTCGAGTGGATGTGGATCGTGTTCGTGCTCCTGATCGTCGCAGGCCTCCCCGTCGCCGCGGCGTTCGCGATCCTGCGCTACCGGCTGTACGACATCGACGTCGTCATCTCGAAGACCCTCGTCTACGCGGGACTCGCGCTCCTGATCGGATCGGCCTACGTCGCGATCGTGGTGGGGATCGGCGCGGCGATCGGCGCGGGCACCGACAGCGCCGCGCTGCAGATCGCTGCGACCGCCCTCATCGCCCTCGCCTTCGATCCCGCACGCTCTCGGCTGCGCCGATGGGCCAATCGCGTCGTCTACGGAGCCCGCGCCACCCCGTACGAGGTGATGGCGAGCTTCGGCTCGAGGGTCGCCGGGGTCCCTTCTGCCGACGAGGTGCTCGGCGACATGGCGGAGGCTGCCCGTGCGGGCGTGGGGGCCCTCACCGCGACCGTCTCGGTCGTCGTCGACGGCGGCGCGCGATCGGTGACGCGCCCGAACGACGCGCACGTCGATGGGCGCCCGTACTCGGCCGGCATCACGTACGCAGGTGAGCCGATCGGGGAGCTGATCGTCGTGAAACCCCAGAACGAACCGCTCCGACCGACCGAGCGAGGGTTGCTCGACGACCTCGCGAGTCATGCCGGTCTCGCGATTCACAACGTTCGGCTGGGCGCGGAGCTCGAATCGCGAGCCCAGCAGCTCTCATCCCAGACCGACGAGCTTCGCCTCTCGCGGGAGCGGATCGTCGCGGCCCGCGACACCCAGCGCCATCGGCTCGAGCGAGAGCTCCGGAACGGTGTCGGGACCGAGCTCGAAGCGATCCGGCGGGAGATCGAGGCGGATGCACGCTCCGTCGTCGATGATCCCCAGCGGGTGATCGCCTCACTCGACGGGCTCGGCGAACGGGCGAACGCCGCCCTGGAAGAGTTGCGAGACGTGGCGCGGGGGGTCTTCCCTCCCCTGCTCGTGGATCAGGGTCTGACGGCCGCCGTCGAGTCCCACGTCCGCAAGCTCGGCATCGATGCGACGATCCGCATCGATCCGTCCGTCGGCGACACGCGGTTCGACCCAGCCACGGAGAACGCCGTGTACTTCTGTTGCATCCAGGCGCTGCAGAACGTGGTGCGGCATGCGGCCGGGGCGCGGGTCGAGCTCCGTCTCGGCCTGGACCGGCGCGACCTCGTCTTCATCGTCCGTGACGACGGTGGGGGGTTCGACCCGGTGGTCACCGCAGACGGCGAGGGCATGCAGATCATGCGCGATCGGATCGCCGCGCTCGGCGGATCGCTCTCGGTCGACAGTGAACCGGGGCGAGGAACGACCGTCACCGGCCGCGTCGGTGCCGGCCGGCTGGAGCCGACCGCATGAGCCCGCGCACCGCGAAGCTCCTGTCGAGATCGCTCTTCGGGCTCGCGGTCGTGATGATCGCGTTGACCGGCGCGGTCGCGTTCTCGTCGTTCGACGACGCGGAACCGGGCCAGATCGTCGTCGTTCCCGCGGACCAGGAAGAGGCCATCCGACGGGCGGCGGCGACCCTCGAGTGGACTCCGTCCGGTTGCACGGAGCGGGCGACCGGCGAGCCGCGGCCGACCGACGACCGGCTCGGGGATGCTGCCACCGTCTACTGCGACCTGGAGCACCGCCGGGCCGAAGGCGACGATCTGACCCCGGGCGCGATCGATCCCGCAACGCTCGTCATCATGGTCACGTGCCTGGTCTGGCTCGGCACCGGAGCCGTCATCAGCGGGCGACACCCCGGCAACCTCGCCGGGTGGCTGTTCCAGGTGGTCGGGTTCGCGCTCGCCCTCCAGCAGATGGCGGTCGCCTTCACCTTCGCGGGAGTCCGCGGAGCCCTGGACCCGGTGCCACTCCTCGACGTGTGGGCGATGCTGGCCGAGTACTCGATCCTCGCCATCGCGGTGCTGCCCATGCTGTGGCTCCTCTTCCCCGACGGGAAGCCGCCGACCGAGCGCTGGCGGCTCGGAGTATCCCTGTACCTGGTGGCGGTGGCACTCGCCATCCTGTCCTTCGCTCTCGCTCCCGGTCCGCTGAACAACCTCGTCGACCTCGGGATCGTCTACATGAACCCCGTCAGCGTCTCGGCGATCGCGCCCGTGGCCCTCGGCCTCACCGCCACCGGCGTCGTCGTCGCCATGGTGATCGCCGTCGCCTCGGTCTTCGGGGTCAGGGGGCGGTACCGGCGTGCCGAGGGGGAGGAGCGACAGCAGCTGCGCTGGCTCCGGTTCGTGACGACCGTCGGGGCGCTCCTGCTCGTGCTCGCCTTCGGCGGCGGGGCCGTGCTGTCGCTGATCGTCGGCACGGACCTCGGGGGACCGGTCGATCGGTGGTTCGACGTCTTCCTGTCCCTCCTCGGCTTGACCCTCGCCTTCGGTCTGCCAGGCGCCTACCTCGTCGCGATCCTTAGGTATCGGCTCTGGGACCTCGACATCGTCATCAGGAAGACCGTGCAGTACGCGTCGGTCCTCGCAGCGATGGCCGCGATGGCGATCCTCACCGTGGTCGGTATCCCGACGCTCCTCCTCGGCTCGGAGGTCGACATCAACGTCCTGATGGTCGTCGTGCTCGCCGCGATCCTCGCCGTCGCGTTCACGTGGGTCCAACGACGCGCGCGTCGCCTCGCCGACCGGATCGTGTACGGCAAGCGCGCGACCCCGTACGAGGTCCTGACCGAGTTCTCCGGACGGGTCGGCGAGACGTACTCCTCCGAGGACGTCCTGCCTCGGATGGCGGCCGTGCTCGGAGAAGGCACCGGAGCCGAGCAGGCGACGGTCTGGCTCGAGATCCGGGGAACGATGCGGCCCGGGGCCGTTTGGCCGGCGCCATCGGATGCGCCCGACGCACTGCCCGACGACGCCGTCGAGGTCACGCATCTGGGGGAGCTCCTGGGCGCGGTATCCGTCACGATGCCCGCGAGCGATCCGATGAACCCGGCGAAGCAGCAGCTGATCGCCGACCTCGCTGGCCAAGCGGGCCTCGTGTTGCGCAACGTCCGGCTGATCGAGGAGTTGCGCGCCTCCCGCCAGCGGCTCGTCGCGGCGCAAGACGAGGAGCGGCGCCGACTCGAACGCAACATCCACGACGGCGTCCAACAGCAGCTCGTTGCCCTCCAGGTCCAGCTGAAGCTGGCCCGCACGATGGTCGATCACGACCCGGCCAAGGCCGGTGAGCTGCTCGAATCGCTCGCCGGTGCCTCCGCCGAGACGCTCGACGACCTCCGCGACCTGGCCCGCGGCATCTACCCGCCCCTGCTCGCCGATCAAGGGCTCGGAGCGGCGCTGCAAGCCCAGGCCCGGAAGGCGGCCGTCCCCACGACCGTGAGCGTCGATGGGGTGGGTCGCTACTCGCAGGAGGTGGAGGCGGCCATCTACTTCTGCGTGCTGGAGGCCATGAACAACGTGGCGAAGTACGCGGACGCCACATCGGCCGAGATCTCGCTCGCGCAACGCAACGGCGCCATCGAGTTCCGCGTGACGGACGATGGCCTCGGATTCGACCCTGCCGCGGCGGCCCGCGGGACCGGCCTGCTCGGCATGGCCGACCGCCTCGAGGCGGTCGGTGGCTCGGTCACGGTCGATAGCCGGCCGGAGGCTGGAACGAGCGTGGTCGGCCGCGTGCCCGTCGGGAACCCGTCGTGACCGAGCGAACGGCGCGTCGTCTCGTCAGGGTGCTCGCGGTCTACCTCGTCATCGCCCTCGTCGCCGCCGTCTGGCTCACCGCGGGCGACCTGACGTCGTCTATCGGTGACGCGCCCTTCATCGCGATGCTCGCAGCCGGGCTCACGACATTCGCGACGATCGGCCTCGTGATCGCCGCCAAGGCGCCGTACAACCCGATCGGCTGGCTCTACGCCGCCGGAGGGATCGGCATGATCACGAGCCTCACGGCCGACGAGTACGCGATCCGCGCGTCGACGAACCTCGACGTGCCCGGCGCCTCGTACGCACTGTTCCTGAGCACCCTCATCATCGTGCCTTCGCTCGGCGCTCTCACGCTCGCCCTCTTGCTCTTCCCGACGGGGGCGCCACCGAGCCGGCGCTGGCGTGTGGTCGAGGGGGCCATCGCGGCGAGCGTCGCCATCGGGGTCGTGGCCAACGCCCTGGTGCCCGCGGTGTTCGAGGCCGACCTGGACATCGTCGTGGACAACCCCTTCCACATCACGCCGCTCGCATCGCTGGGATGGCTCGGTGACCTCTGGGGAGTGACCATGACGGCGGCCGGGCTGGCGGCGTTCGCGTCGGTCGGGGTCCGCTACTGGCGATCACGCGGCGAAGAACGCCAGCAGATCCGATGGCTCGCCTTCGCCGTCGCCCTCTGCCTCGCGAGCGTGGTCCTGTTGCTCGTGAGCGGTGATTCGGCGCTCGGCAACGTCGCGTTCGCCATCATGCTCCTCGCGTTCGTCGTGGGCCTGCCCGTCGCGACCGCGTTCGCGATCCTGCGATACCGCCTCTACGACCTCGACCTGGTGATCAAGAAGACGGTGGTCTTCGCGATCACGGTCGTGCTCGTGATGGCGACGGGCCTCGGCATCTTGTTGTTGATCAGCAGTCCCCTCACGGACCTCGCGCCCGACGAAACGCAGGCCGTCGGCCTCACCAGCCTGGTCATCGGGGCGCTCGTCTGGCCGCTCTGGCACCTCGCACGGCGCATCGGCGACCGCGTCGTGTACGGCGGGCGAGCGACACCGTACGAAGCGCTGACGGAGTTCTCAGACCGCCTGTCCGAGGCGTACGCCACCGACGACGTGCTCCCGCGCATGGCCGCCGTGCTGGGCGAGAGCACCCGGGCGGCCGAGGCAAGGGTCTGGCTGCGCGTCGGGAACGTCGTGCGCCCGGTGGCCGCGTGGCCTTCCGACGCCGCGGCGCTCGCCCCGATCGCGACCACCGGCGATGCGCTCCCGGATCTGCCCGCCGACAGGGCGGTCGAGGTTCGCCATCGGGGCGAGCTGCTCGGAGTCTTGTCGGCCGTCTCACGCGCCAATGACCCTATCGATGCCGGCAGGACGGCGTTGATGCGCGATCTGGCAGCGCAGGCCGGGCTCGTGCTCAGGAACGTGCGTCTGATCGAGGAGCTCAGGGCCTCGCGGCAGCGGCTCGTCGCCGCCCAGGACGAGGAGCGCCGACGGCTCGAGCGGAACATCCACGACGGAGCGCAACAGCAGCTCGTGGCGCTGGGCGTGAAGCTCCGACTCGCCGATACGTTCGTCGATCGAGCCCCTCCGAAGGCGCACGAGCTCATGTCCCAGCTGCAGGACGAGACCCAGGCCGCCATCGACGACCTGCGTGACCTGGCCCGCGGCATCTATCCACCCCTGCTCGCAGACCGAGGACTCGAGGCGGCGCTCGATGCCCAGGCCAGGAAGTCGCCCACGTCGGTGGCCGTCTCAGCGGCAGGCCTCGAACGCTACGATCAGGACATCGAGGCGGCGGTCTACTTCGCGTGCCTCGAGGCGCTACAGAACGTCACGAAGTACGCGGCCGCCACGCACGCGTCGATCGAACTCGCTCAGCGCAACGGCTCGCTGGAGTTCGTCGTGATCGACGACGGATCCGGCTTCGATCCGGCGAACGTGACGCTCGGTTCCGGCCTGCAGGGCATGACCGACCGCATCGATGCGATCGGGGGCCGCCTCACGATCGAGAGCGAGCCGGGCGGGGGCACGACGGTGCGAGGCTCGGTGCCGGTGTGAAGCGCGATCAGGTCGTCGATGCGGCCGTCCATGCGTCCTCGAGCCGATCAGGCCCGAAGACTGCCTTCGGGATGTACGCGGCCGCCCCGCACTCCGCGGCGCGCGGCGCGTACTCCTCTTCCTCGTAGGTCGAGAGCAGGAGCACGACGACAGCCCCCTCCCCGCCGGCGAGGATCTGCCTCGTGGCGTCGAGCCCGTTGATGCCCGGCAGGTTCACGTCCATCAGGACCAGGTCGGGCGTGAGCTCTGCCGCCATCGTGACGGAGTCCTCACCGGTCTCGGCCTCGCCCACGACCTCGAAGCCGTCGGTGGCGTCGACGACCATGCGCGCCGCCATGCGGAACGGCTCTTGGTCGTCGACGATGAGGACTCGAACGGTCATGTGGTCATGTGCCTCCGCCTGGAAGCGTCCCACCTGATCCGCGTCGTGCCAGTAGTGCCAGCACCACTCTTCGGTTCGGCTCATGCGGCGATGTCGGCCAGACAGAGGAACGCCCGTTCGAGCACGAGCCTCGTGTTGAGGTTCAGATCCTCCGCGAGCTCGGCCCGCGCGCCCTCGACGCCCGCGAGACCGCGCGCCGCACGCACTACCGACAGCTCGCCACCGGGTGCCAGGTCGGGGTTCAATAGCTCGTCGCGCCGGGCCCCGACCTGCGCGGCGACCCGGTCGCGCAGCAGCGCGGAGACGGCGAGCAGGACCCAATCGACGTAGTCGCGCTCGGCCCGGCGCTCACGCCGCTGGAACCGGGTCTCGATGCGGCGGATCGCGCCCCGGTACATGTCCTCCGGCCGACCCTTCTCGTCGAGGAAGGGCGCGAGCTCCTGCTCGAGCTCCACCTTCATCGACTTCTTGTACCCGGTCGCCGCGGCCATCACCGTGTCGGCCGCCTCGAGCGCCCCGGTCGGCCCGTGGGCGGCCTGATCGAGCGCCTCGACCGCGGCGTCGCGGAACGCGAGCCCGTCCTCGTTCACCGCGAGCCGCCGCGCCCTGCCGAGGTTGCCGCCGGTGAGGCGAGCGGCTAGCCGGGCACGCGTCTCGTCGACCCCCTCGGCGACGAGCACGTCGACCACGAACGCCTCCGAGAGCGCTGTGAACGTCACCGTGTGGCACCGCGAGCGGATCGTGTCGGACAGCTCGTGCGCTCGAGCCGACATCAGCAGGAACACCGCGTCGGCGGGCGGTTCCTCGAGCACCTTCAGGAGCGTGTCGGCGGCGGCCGGCGAGAGCCGGTCGGCCTCCCGGACCACGAACATCTTGCGGCCAGGCTCGGGCGCGGTCCGAGAGACGGGGGTCCAGACCTCCTCACGGATCGTGTTCACGTGGATGTCGCGCCCCTCGGGCTCGACGAGGAACTCGTTCGGGTGCTGATCCTTCAGCGCGAGCCGGCAGTCGCGGCACTCGCCACAGCCGCCCTGATGACAGAGCATCGCGGCCGCGAACGCTCGAGCGGCGAGTGACTTGCCGCTTCCCTCGGGGCCGGCGAAGACGTAGGCGTGGTGGGGGCGTTCGGCGGCGCCCTGCAGGAACGCCATCGCGTGATCCTGCCCGGGGACCTGCACGAGCACCGGGAACGTCATGCCGGCGAGTCTAGCGATGCCGACCGACGGTCCTGCCCGGGTCATCACACGATCAGCACCGGTACCTCGGTCTCCTTGGCGAGCTGGGACGCGACGCTTCCGAGGAGGGACTTGGACGCGCCTCGTCCCCGATGGCCGACCGCCACCACCTCGTAGTCCTCCGAGGCAGCGAATCGCATCAGCGCCCGCGCGGGATCTCCTTCCAGCAGGACCGACCGGGGGGGAGGGGTGGCGACCGCCCCGGCAAGTTCGTCGAGGCACGACTGCGCACGTGCCTCGAACTCCCAGAGGCCGGGCATCCCGTCAGCGACCGTCCTGAAGAGCGTCGGAGTCTCGCGACGACGGCACTGATCGCCACCGGGATCGCCAACGGTCCGAGCGTGACACCACGATCAGCCAACTCCACGCATGGAAGCCTCGGCGCCTCATCACGATCGCGATGATGACCCCGATCGACACTCACACGAAAGCGATCAACAGCAACGCGGCGGTCGCGTCCACTCGTTCAACCTCCATGGTCAGGCTCGCGGCCCACGTGCGACCACGAAGGGTCGACCGTCCCTCGGCGCACGGGCATCCTGCTGCGTCCGACCACCACCCCGCCCGAGAGCATTGAGATATCGAAGGACGGACATGATGACGACCGGCGCATGGATCGTGCTGTTCGCCGGGTCAGCATCCGCGCTCGTGCTGGCGGGCGTGTCGCTCGCCCGCTCCGGCGACGAGATCGCGACCCGGACGGGGACCGGAGGGCTGCTGATCGGGGGCCTCCTCATCGCCGGCGCCACCTCACTGCCGGAGTTGGCGACCGATGTCACGGCCGCGATCGGAGGCGCGCCCACGATCGCCGTCGGCGATCTGTTCGGCAGCAGCATGGCGAACATGGCCATCCTCGCGGTGATCGATCTCGTGGGCCGGCGGCGGGTGCTGCCCGCCATCGAGCTCGCGCACGCGCAGGTCGGGTCGCTCGGCATGGCCCTCACGGCGCTGGCGGTGATCGGAGCCGCCACCCCCGTCGGTCTCACGCTCGGATGGATCGGTGTCGACACCGTGGTCATCGCGGCGGCGTATGTCGCCGCCGTCGCGTGGGTTCGCCGCCATCGAGCCTCCCGCACGCCCGAAGGTCCGTCGTCAGTGAGCGAGGAGACGTTCGCCCCGACGGGGTGGGGGCTCAGGGGGCAGGACGGCTTCGGCCTGCGTCGAGCGCTGGTGCGATTCGCTATCAGCGCAGTCGCGGTTCTGGGTGCTGCCCCGCTCGTCGCGATCTCCGCACAGGGCATCGCTCGGGAGACGGGCATCGGCCAGACGTTCGTCGGCACCACGATGGTCGCGGTGGCAACCTCGCTACCAGAGCTCGTCGCCTCTCTCGCCGCGGTGCGGATCGGTGCCTTCGATCTCGCCGTGGGCAATCTCTTCGGCAGCAACGCGCTCAACATGGCGATGCTCTTCATCGTGGATGTCGCCTACATCGAGGGACCGTTGCTCAGCGCCGTCTCCTCACCGGCGGTGCTCGTCGCCGGGGTGGGGGCGCTGCTGTTGATGGCGTTGGCGATCGCTCTCGTGGTCACCGGCACGGAGACGAGGATCAAGCGGCTCGAGCCCGACGCGGTGCTGGTGCTCGCGGCCTACGCGGGCTGCCTCACCGCACTGTGGGCGGTTTCGATCTAAGCGATGGACCGCGGGCAGGATCTCAGCCATCGGGCACGACGCCGTTCGACCGCTCGTACTCCTCGAGCGCCCTGTCGAGCGCCGCGCGCACGTCGGCGAACACTTCAGCCGGGGACTGGTCCGCGTCGATCAGCACGAAGCGTTCGGGGTGTTCCTCGGCGATCTTCAGGTACGCATCTGCGACCTTGGCGTGGAAGTCCTGCCCCTCGAGCTCCATACGATCGGGCGATTCGGTCGAGCGCAGCAGACCTCGCTCGGGTTCCAGGTGCAGCAGGATCACGAGATCGGGGAAGAGCCCCTGCGTCGCCCAGACGTTGAGGGTCAGCACGTCCTGTTCGCCGAGCCCCCGCCCCCACCCTTGGTAGGCCAGCGAGGAGTCCACGTACCGATCGCAGATCACGACCTTCCCTTCGGCGAGTGCGGGGCGGATCACGCTCGAGACCGTCTGCGCTCGCGCGGCCGCGAACAGCAGGGCTTCGCTCCGCGCGTCGAGCTTGCCCGTCTCGGGGTCGAGCAGCACCTCGCGGATCTTCTCGCCGAGCTCGGTGCCCCCCGGCTCGCGGGTCACCTGCACCTCCTGAGATACTTGCTCGCGCAAGTATTCCTCCGCGAGTTTGATCTGGGTGCCTTTTCCTGCCCCCTCCACGCCTTCGAAGGCGATGAAGAACCCCGTCGCGGGCGGTCGCTTCAGCTTCGGCACGAGCGCGAGGGGTTGGGGTCGCGAGAGGCGGTGGCGGTGCAACAGGCGGCGCGTGTTGA
>Ga0210066_1000022_pt1 | contig 10028 bp, 9 predicted proteins | sample RushMan_ThreeSqA_FD_185558 | JGI IMG/M metagenome (GOLD analysis project Ga0210066, IMG submission 185558) | Wetland microbial communities from San Francisco Bay, California, USA, that impact long-term carbon sequestration - RushMan_ThreeSqA_D2... | ecosystem: Environmental > Aquatic > Marine >... | reverse complement strand
CAGCGCTTCGGCGCGCTTTGGAAGCGGCAACTGTGGGCGGGCGCGGTCCGGGCGGTGGCGCGTTTCCAGGCATCGGGCGAGCTGCGCCGCGACCTCGATGCCGAGGGGCTCGCGCGCATGGCCGTGTCGCTCGCACTCGGCTATCTCCTCACGCGCGCGCTGGTCGCGCCGCTGAAGGAGGCTGGCAAGGGGATCTTCGTGGTGGCGGCCGGCTCCAGGGCGACGCCCGAGTATCTCGAGGACCTGGCGGCCGACACGGGCCGGCCGATGTTCATGGTGACGGTGCTCACCATGTACACCGACCAGGCGCCCGAGCGCGCCATGGGCTACTACCGGCGCTGCGCCGAGGCGCTGGCGCGCGGGCGCGAGGTGTACATCCACGCCAATTGCCAGCCGCTGTCGTTCGACTTCACGCTGCGCGAGCCGTACCCGTTCCTCGCGCTGCCCGCCTTCGCGCGCGTGAAGGCGGCCAAGGCGGACGAGCTGCCGGCGATCTACGCGGACCCGGCGTTCCGCGCGCAGTTCCGCGCGGATCTGCGCAACCCCGGGCAGGGCATTCTCTTTTCGGGCGACTGGACGAAGGTCGAGATCGACGGCGTGCCGCTGCCGCAGCTCGCGGGCGGCGCGGACCCGCTCGAGTGGTTCTGCGACCGCCCGCTCGAGCAGCAGATGATCGCCAAGCTCTTCCAGAACGACGACGCGGGCGTCGCGCCGCTGCTCAAGCACGAGGCGGGCGTGCTCGCGCTCTCGGACGCGGGGGCGCACCTCATCTATTTCTGCGACGCGGGCTTCGGGCTGCACTTCCTCGCGCACTGGGTGCGCGACACGGGGCATTTTTCTTGGGCGGAGGGCGTCCGACGCCTCACCTCCGACCCCGCGCGCAAGTACCGCATTCCGGATCGCGGCGTGATCCGGCCGGGCGCCTTTGCCGACCTCCTGCTGTTCGATCCGGGAACCGTGGGCCTGTCGAACCTGCAGCGCGTGCGCGACCTGCCCGCCGGCGGCTCGCGCATGGTCCGCGCGCCGCTCGGCGTGCACGGCGTCTGGGTGAACGGCGTGCGCGTGCACGACGGCCGGGCGTACGCGCCGCTCGCGCGCGGGCCGGGCCGCGTGCTGCGGGAGTACCGCGCCTAGACGCGTGCGGCTGTTCCTCGCCCTGTCGGCCGGGTTCACGCGGCACCGCGCGCGCACGCTGCTGTGCGCGGCCGGCGTGGCGCTCGGCGTCGCGCTCGGCTACGGCGTGCACCTGGTCAACCGCGCGGCGGTCGAGGAGCTCGCCGCGGGCGTGCGCGCGGTGGCGGGCGACGCCGATCTCGAGGTGCGCGGCGCCCGCGGCGGATTCGACGAGTCGCTGTATCCGAAGGTCGCGCGCGTCGCCGGTGTCGCGCTTGCCAGCCCGGCGCTCGACGTGGACGCGGGCCTCGCGGGCGGCGGGTCGCTGCGCATCGTGGGCGTGGACCCGCTGCGCGCCGCACAGTTGCGGCCGGGCCTGTTCCTGCAGGCGCCGCAGATGCTCGGCGCCCTGCTACGGCCAGACACGGTGCTGCTCTCGCAGGCGGCGGCGGAGCGGCTGCGCCTGGGCACGGGCGCGTGGCTCGAGCTGGTGGTCGGCCTGGAAACGGTGCGGCTCGAGGTCGCGGGGACGATCCCTGCCGCGAACCTGCAGGGCGCCGCGGGGGTCCTCGACATCGCCACCGCGCAGTGGCGGCTCGGGCGCCTGGGCGAGCTGGACCGCATCGACCTGCGCCTCGCGCCGGGCGCCGATCACGAAGCAGTGCGCGAGCGCATCGCGGCGCTGCTGCCCGCGGGCGTGCACGTCGCGGACGTCGAGACGCTGGAGGAGAGCGGCGCGGCGCTGTCGCGCGCGTACCGCGTCAATCTGAACGTGCTCGCCCTGGTCGCGCTCGTCACGGGCGGGTTCCTGGTGTTTTCCACGCAGGCGCTGGAGACCGCGCGCCGGCGCGGCGAGCATGCGCTGCTGCGCGTGCTCGGGCTGGAGCGCGGCGCGCTCGCGCGGCTGGTGCTCATCGAGGCCGGCCTGGTCGGCGCGGCGGGCGCGGCGGCCGGCATTGCGCTGGGCTACGCGCTGGCGGTGCTCGCGGTGCGCGCCTCGGGCGGCGACCTCGGCGCGGGCATGTTCCGGGGCCTGTCGCCGAGCGTGAGCTTCGCGGCGCTGCCCGCGCTCGGCTACTTCCTCGCGGGCACCGCCGTGGCGGTGGGCGGCGCGCTGCTGCCGGCGCTGGACGCGGCGCGCACGGCGCCGGCGCGCGCGCTGCGCGCGGGCGACGAGCAGCAGGTCCTGACGCGCGCGCCGCGCGCCGCGCGGGGATTCGCGCTGATCGCGGTCGGCGCCGGGCTCGCCTTCGCGCCGCCGGTCTACGGCATGCCGCTCGCCGGATACGGCGCGGTCGCGTGCCTGCTGGTGGGCGGCATCCTGCTGATGCCGGCGTTCTCGCGCCGCCTGTGGCGCCTGCTGCCGCTCGCGCGCCGCCCCTCGCTCGCGCTGGCCGGCGCGCAGCTGCGCGGCGCCCCCGGCCAGGCGATGGTGAGCCTGGCCGCCATCGTGGCGAGCTTCGCGCTGATGGTGGCGATGGCCATCATGGTGGCGTCGTTCCGCGGCTCGGTGGACCGCTGGCTCACCGCGCTGCTGCCGGCGGATGTGTACCTGCGCACCACGCACGCCGGCGAGACGGGCTTCCTGACCGAGGCGTTCGAGGCGCGCGTGCGCCGGCTGCCGCAGGTGGCGCGCGTGGAATTCCTGCGCAGCGCCCGCGTCCTGCTCGATCCCGCCCGGCCGGCGATCGCGCTGATCGCGCGCGATGCGCCCTCGGGCGGCTTCGCCGCGCGCTTTCCGCTCGCGGCGCCGGCCTACGAGCGGCGCGCGGACGACCCGCCGGCGATCTGGGTGAGCGAACCGGTGGCCGAAGGCTACGGCGCGACGCCCGGCAAGCGCCTCGCCCTGCCGCTCGGCGGCCGCCGGCACGAGTTCGTCGTGGGCGGCGTGTGGCGCGACTATGCGCGCCAGCACGGCGCCATCCTGCTCGAGCGCGCGGTGTACGTCGCGCTTACCGGCGATGCGCGCGCCAACGACGCCGCGCTGTGGGTCGCGCCCGGCCACTCGCCCGGCGCGCTGGTCGAGGCGATCCGCGCGCTGCCCGGCGGCGCGCAGCTCGAGTTCGGCACGCCCGGCGAGATCCGCGCGGCGTCGCTCGCGATCTTCGATCGCAGCTTCGCCGTGACCTACGCGCTGGAGGCGGTCGCGGTGCTGGTCGGCCTGTTCGGGCTGTCCTCGAGCCTGGGCGCGATCGTGCTCGCGCGCCGGCGCGAGTTCGGCGTGCTGCGCCACCTCGGCATGACGCGGCGCGAGATCGGCGCGATGCTCGCGGCGGAGGGCGGGTTGCTCGCGCTCGCCGGCGCGGCGGCCGGGCTCGTGCTCGGCGCGGCGATCAGCCTGGTGCTGGTGCATGTCGTCAACCCGCAGTCCTTCGGCTGGACCATGGATCTGCATCCGCCGTACGCGCTGCTCGCGACGCTCGTCGGCGCGCTGCTCGCGCTCGCCATGCTGACCGCGTGGCTCTCGGGACGCGAGGCGATGGGCATGGCGCCGGTGCGTGCGGTGAAGGAGGACTGGTGAGGCGGCGCGCGTTCCTGCTCGGCATGCTCGCTGCGCCGCTCGCGGGCGCAGCGGCGCAGGAGCTCGCCTATCCCATGGTCACGCGCGGGCGCCGGCTGCGCTTTCCGCGCGACCACGGCGCGCATCCGGAGTACCGCACCGAGTGGTGGTACGCCACCGGCTGGCTCGAGCGCCGCGGGCGGCCGCTCGGCTTCCAGGTGACGTTCTTTCGCGCGCGGCCGCCGTGGCGAAGCGCCAATCCCAGCCGCTTCGCGCCGCGCCAGCTTGTGCTCGCGCATGCGGCAATCGCGGACCCGGACGTGGGCCGGCTCCGGCACGACCAGCGTGCCTCGCGCGATGCCTTCGAGCTCGCGGGCGCGGCGACCGGGACGACCGAGGCCTGGGTCGACGACTGGCGGCTGCGGCTCGAGGGGCGCACCTACCGCACGCAGATCGCCGCGCGCGAGTTCACGCTGGACCTCGCCTTGCAGGCGCCGGGCGATCCCGTCCTGCAGGGCGAGCGCGGCTACAGCCGCAAGGGGCCGCAGCCCGGGCAGGCGAGCTACTACTACAGCCGGCCACAGCTCGCCGTGGCGGGCACGCTCGACGGCGCGCCGGTGCGCGGTACCGCGTGGCTGGATCACGAGTGGTCGAGCGAGTACCTCGCGTCCGCGGCGCAAGGCTGGGACTGGTGCGGACTGAACCTCGCCGACGGCGGCTCGCTCATGGCGTTTCGCATCCGCGACCAAGCGGGCAACATGTTCTACACGCCGCCAAACGTGAGCTTTGCCCCGCTGCGCACCTGGCGCTCGCCGCGCACGGCCATCGAATATCCGGTGGCGATGCGGGTGACGGCAGGCGGCCGCACCTACGAGCTCGAGCCGCTGATGGATGACCAGGAGCTCGATGCCCGCACGAGCACCGGCACCATCTACTGGGAAGGCGCGGTGCGCGTGCGCCGGGACGGGCGCGAAGCCGGGCGGGGCTACCTGGAGCTGACCGGCTACGGCGAGCCGCTGCGGCTGTAGCTACTTCTTTTTCTTCTTGGCGGCCTTCTTCTTCGCCTTCTTCGGCCTGGCCTTCGACTTGGCCTTGGTCGCCTTCCTCGGTCTGGGCGCCGGCGCCTTCTGGGTGACGACCGCCTCGCCGGAAACGGGGTCGGTGACGCCGAGCTCGGGGCTCAGCTCCTCCAGCATGTGGCGCATGCTGTCGAGGATGCCGACCATCTGCTCGCGCGCGGCCACGAGGTGGTCCATCGCGTGCCATTCGCCGACCAGACAATAGGTCGAGTCCCCGGTCCTGACCAGCGCCATCTGCCGCATTCCCGGCAGCAGCTCGCGGATGTCACGATGACGGGCAACGAAATCGCTCTCGAACCCGGGCCTGACGCGGAAACGTACGACGTTGAATGCGGTCATGGGCATTCCTCCCTCCTTGGAGTGCGTTATACGCCTGCGCGCGCCGCGCGCAAGGGGCTAGCGCCAGGCCCACACGGGCTGCTCGAGGTGCGCGACGCGCGTGTCCCGGCCGAGCACCGCCACTTCCATGAACTGGTAGACCACAGCGGCGGTGGGGGCGTGCACCAGGGTGCCGAGGATGGGGTAGCGGATCACCGGCCGGTCGCTCTCCGCGATGGCGACGAACTGCGGCGAGCCTTCGCGCCCGAACTCGTGCAGCGGCACGCGATAGATGCGCGCCACCTCCGCCGGGTTGGGCGACATGCGCGCGCCCGCTTCCAGCCACGCCACCAGCGGGGTGATCAGGTAGCCCGAGCGGGTCGGGTAGTCGTCCAGCCGGCCGACGAACGCTGCCGGCGGGAGCGCGAGGTTGATCTCCTCCATCGCCTCGCGGCGCGCCGCGTCGAGCGCACGCGCATCGCGGTCGCTTCCGTACAGCACCGGCTGCACGCCGCGCGCGGCCGGTTGCGCCGCCTCGGCGCGCAAGCGTTTCCACAGGCCGTCATCGAAGCCGGCAAGCTTCTCGAAACCGAACGCGCGCTTGAGCCCGGGGGCGCGTCCACGCGCCATCGCCGCGGCCTCGATCAGCAGGGTGCCGGAGCCGCACATCGGATCGAGCAGCGGCGCCTCGGGACGCCAGCCGGTGAGCCGGATGATTCCGGCCGCGAGGTTCTCGCGCAGTGGCGCCTCGCCGGCCAGGCTGCGCCAGCCGCGCTTGAACAGGGCCTCCCCAGAGGTGTCCAGGTACAGCACCGCGTGCCGCGCGTCGAGAAAAGCATGCACGCGCACGTCGGGCTGCGCCCGATCGACGTCCGGCCGCCGGCCGTGGACATCGCGAAATCGGTCGCACACGGCGTCCTTGATACGCAGGGTGGCGAACTCGAGGCTTTTCAGCGGGCTTTTCTGCGCGGTCACATTGACGCGCAGCGTGCAGTCGAGCGCGAAACGCGACGGCCAGTCCTGCGCGCGAACGCCGTCGTAGAGGTCGCTCTCGCTCGCGTAGTCGAACGCAGCCAGCCGCCACAGGATGCGCGATGCGAAGCGCGACCACAAGTTGGCGCGGTAGCAGCATTCCCAGCTGCCGGTGAACGCGACGCCGCCCGGCACGATCCGCGGCGCGTGCGCACCGAGCGCGCCCAGTTCTTCCGCGAGCAGCGCTTCCAGACCGCGCGGGCAGGAAGCGAAGAACGCCTCAGAACGGCTTGAAGACAACGAGCGCAACCACCCCGATCAGTACGAGCACGGGGAACTCGTTGAACCAGCGGAACCAAGCATGGCTGCGCGTGTTCCGATCGCGGCGAAAATCAATCAACAGTTTCCCGCACCAGAGGTGGTAGGCAACGAGAACGGCCACCAGTACGAGTTTCGCGTGCAGCCAACCCCCGGCGAATCCCCATTGCAGCCACAGCCAGACGCCGAAGACCAGCGTCAGCACCGCCCCGGGCGTCATGATTCCCCAGTACAGCTTGCGCTCCATCACCTTGAAGCGCTCGAGCGATACCCGATCGTCGCTCATTGCGTGGTAGACGAACAGGCGCGGCAGGTAAAAAAGGCCGGCGAACCAGGTCACCATGAATACGATGTGCAGCGTCTTGACCCAGAGCATCGCGCCTACCTGAGAAGCCGCCGGCGCGTCAGCACCACGGCGATCGTGAAGCCGACGATAGCATAGGCCGCGATCACCCCAAGGTGGCCTGGCCAGCCGCTGGGATACTCACCGGAGAGCAGCGGGCGCACGATCGACACGCCGTGATACAGCGGGAGCACGACCGAGACCGCGCGCACGCCCGCCGGCAGCTGGTCGACCGGAAAGAACACACCCGAGAGCATCAGCATCGGCGTGAGCACCACGGTCATGTAGTAGCTGAAAAAGTCGTAGCCGCTGGCGAGCGCGTTGATCGCCAGCCCGAGCGCAGCAAACGCGAGCCCGAGGACGACGATGACCGGGAGCGCGGCGAGCGCGGCCGGGGAGCGCACGTAGCCGAACGCGGCCACGACCGCCAGCACGCAGGCCCCGGCGGCAAATGCCTTGGTCGCCGCCCAGACCCACTCGCCCGCGACCACGTCTTCGAGGTTCATCGGGGCGTTGACGATCGCTTCCCAGGTGCGCTGCACGTGCATCCGCGAAAACGCCGAATACAGAGACTCGAAAGTCGCGGCATACATGGCGGCCGAGCACACAAACCCGGCGCCGAGATAGGCGAAATAGGACATGCCGTCCACTGTTCCGAGCACCGCGCCGAGGCCATAGCCGAGGCCGAAAAGCACGATCAGCGGATCGGCAAGGTTTGCGAGAACCGAGGGCAGCGCAAGCTTGCGCCAGACGAGCCAGTTGCGACCCCAGACCGCAACAAAGCGCAGGCTGATCACCGGCAGGGCAAGGCGCCTCGTCACCCGCTCAGTCCCGCAGATCGCGCCCGGTGAGCTTGAGGAAGACGTCCTCGAGGTTCGCGGGACGGTGAACGTAGGTCAGGTCCGCGCGCCCCCGCAGACGCTCGAGCAGCGGTTCGGGATCGGCGGCGTAGCAGAACAGCGTCTCACCGACGTGTTCCTGGCGCGGGGTCAGCGCAGCCGCATCGGGCATCCACGCCGCGAGGCCCGCGCCGTGCACCTCGACGACCTGCGGTTCGATGTGCTCGCGCACCAGAGCGCGCGGACTGCCCAGCGCAATGAGACGGCCATGGTCCATGATCGCGACGCGCGAACACAGGCGCTCGGCCTCCTCCATGAAGTGGGTGGTCAGGATGACCGTCTTGCCGCGCTGCGCGAGCTGACGCAACCGTTCCCAGATCAGGTGCCGCGCCTGGGGATCGAGACCGGTCGTCGGCTCATCCATGAACAGCAGTTCCGGATCGTTCACCAGCGCGCGGGCAAGCGTCAGCCGGCGCTTCATGCCGCCCGAGAGCGTCGGCAGCTTCGCGGCCGCGCGTCCTGCAAGCCCGGAAAATTCGAGCAGCTCGGGAATCCGCGAACGAATCACGCGCTCCGGAATGCCGAAGTAGCGGCCATACACGACGAGGTTCTCGGCCACCGAGAAATCGGGATCGAGGCTGTCGAACTGCGGCACGACACCGACGCGTGCGCGCGCAGCGCGCGCGCGCGCCGGCACCGGCTCGCCGAGCAGGCGAATGTCGCCGGCGTCCGGCTCGGTCAGTCCGAGGCAGAGCTTCAACGTCGTCGTCTTGCCCGCACCGTTCGGGCCGAGCAGACCGAAGCACTCGCCCGCGAGCACCGAAAGATCGATCCCGGCGATGACTTCGAGCGCGGCGTAGGTCTTGCGCAGGCCGCGCACCTGCAGCGCCACCGCGCTCATGCGCCCCATGCGCCGCGAACCAGCTCGCGGAGTACCTGCAGCCTGCGATGGAAAAAGTGGTCCGCACCGGGCACGACGACCACGGGCAGGTCCTGCGGCCGGGCCCAGTCGAGCACCGCAAGCAGCGGCACGGTCTCGTCGCGTTCGCCGTGGATGACGAGCGTTCCCTTGGGTGCCGCGGGCGCGTCGAGACGCCCGACGGCGAGGCCGACGAGCACCACGCGCCCGACCTGACCGGGCGGAACACGCTGCGCAAGACGCAGCTGGAGCGCGGCGCCGAAGGAAAAACCGGCGAGAACTGCCGGGGCAGCGCCGAATTCGGCGTGCGCATACGCGAGCACCGCGGCGAGATCATCCACTTCGCCCGCGCCCGCATCATGCTGGCCCTCGCTCGCGCCGACGCCCCGAAAATTGGGTCGCACGGCCGCATACCCGAGGTCGACGAAGGTCCGCGCCAGCGTCTGCACGACCTTGTTGTCGAGCGTCCCGCCGTACAAGGGGTGCGGATGCGCAACGAGCGCAACGCCGCGGGGGCGGGACGCCGGAACGTCGATCGCGCATTCGATTCGCCCGATCGGCCCCGCAACGGCGATCCGCCGGGTCGACGCGCGCATCAGATTCTCAAGCGTTCGACCACTCGGCCGTGGCGCAGATGCTCCTCGATGATCTCGTCGACGTCGGCGCGGTCCACGTAGGTGTACCACACGGCCTCGGGATACACGACCAGGCAGGGCCCTTCTTCGCAGCGATCCAGGCATCCGGCCTGGTTGATCCTCACCTTGCCGGGTCCGGCGAGATCGAGCGACTTGACGCGCTGCTTTGCGTAATCACGCAGCTCGCTGGCACCGCGGTCATTGCAGCACACGCGCGTCCCGTCGCGCTGATTGCAGCAAAAGAAGACGTGCCGGCTGTAGAAGGACATGGCGCACGATTCTACCCGAGGGCGGTGCGCGCCCGGCGCGAGGCGAACCAGATGAGATACCCTAGGGCGGCGAACGGCCATGCCGAGGACACCAGCCGCGTCAAGCCGTTGAAGTTTAGAAAATGTCCCTGCGACCAGACGCCCTGAATTGCGGCCAAGTAGGGATTCGGCGGGGCAATGTTGACGAGAACCGTCGCCGCCATGAGCAGGACCGCGGCGAGCACGAGTCGTGCGACGCGCCCGAGCGAGACCGACAGGAGCGCCAGCACCAGTCCGAGCGCAAGCCCGCGTTGTGCGCCGGGTGTCAGCCAGGCCAGGACATCGCCCGTCCGCACCAGCAGGGCGAATGCGATTGCCTTGATGACGATCGCCGAGACCACCAGCACGACGACAAGAACGCGCAGGGCCGCGGCCGGCGTGGCGATCGAGGCAACAATGAGCGCGGTCGCGGTCAGGTTCGCCGCCGCCGTGAGTGCCTCGATCGACACGAATAGCGTCGCCGGCTGTTCGACGCCGGGCGGCGCCGCGAACAGGTCGCGCAAGTCGCCCAGCCCGAAGAGCAGCGTTGCCGGATTCAACTGCGCGAACAGCCACAAGCCGAGCAGGACCAGCCCGAGGTCGGCCGGCGCGCCGCTCGCGAATTCGGCCGCACGCAGGCGCCTGAGCGGCCCTGCCTCGAGCAGCCAGCCGGCGGCCGGCGCGGTCGGCCGCGGGGACACCGAC
>Ga0210066_1000021_pt1 | contig 10041 bp, 8 predicted proteins | sample RushMan_ThreeSqA_FD_185558 | JGI IMG/M metagenome (GOLD analysis project Ga0210066, IMG submission 185558) | Wetland microbial communities from San Francisco Bay, California, USA, that impact long-term carbon sequestration - RushMan_ThreeSqA_D2... | ecosystem: Environmental > Aquatic > Marine >... | reverse complement strand
CGCGGCGCTGTGGCAAAAGCTCGCGGGGCGCCTCGGCCTCGAGGTCGAGCTCATCCCCGGCGACTGGCGTCACGGCGCGGACCCGGACGAGATCGAAAAGCGCCTGCGCGCCGACGCCGACCGGCGGATCAAGGCCGTCTGCGTGGTGCACAACGAAACCTCGACCGGCGTCACGTCGAGAATCGCCGAGGTACGCAGGGCGATCGACAGCGCGGGACATCCGGCCCTGTTCATGGTCGATACCATCTCGTCGCTCGCCTCGATCGACTACCGGCACGACGAATGGGGCGTCGATGTCACGGTCGCGGGATCGCAGAAAGGCCTGATGCTGCCGCCCGGCCTTTCGTTCAATTGCATATCGGCCAAAGCGCTCGCCGCGGCGAAGACGGCAACGCTGCCGAAGAGCTACTGGGCCTGGGACGAGATGCTGGCCAACGGCAAAAACGGCTATTTTCCCTACACTCCGGCGACCAACCTGCTCTACGGCCTGCGCGAAGCAATCGCGATGCTCGAAGAGGAAGGATTGGACAACGTCTTCGCGCGCCACCGGCGCCACGCCGAAGCCACGCGGCGCGCGGTGCGCGCCTGGGGCCTGGAGGTTCTCGCCCTCGATCCGCGCGAGACCTCGGCTTCGCTCACTGCGGTGCTCGTGCCGGCCGGCCACGACGCGGATCGCGTGCGCAAGGTCATTTTGCAAGCCTTCGACATGTCGCTCGGCACCGGGCTCGGCAAGCTGGCCGGCAAGGTGTTCCGCATCGGCCATCTCGGAGACTTCAACGACCTCGCGCTGATGGGCACCCTCGCCGGTGTCGAGATGGGTCTCGCGCTGGCCGGCGTGCCGGTCAAGTCCGAGGGCGTGCAGGCGGCGATGGCGAGTCTCGCCGAGGCGCATCGCGGCCTTCAGCGCGCGGCGGCCTGAGCGCCGATGAGCGACCCGATCCTCAGCGCGCGCGACGGCGCGATCGTCACGCTCACGCTCAACAATCCCGAGCGGCTGAACGCGCTGTCGAAGGCGATGTGGTCCCGGCTGGGCGAGACGATGCATGCGCTCGACGCCGACGACTCTGTGCGCTGCATCGTGCTGCGCGGCGCGGGCGGAAAGGCGTTCGCCGCGGGTGCGGATATCTCTGCGTTTCACGCCGAGCGCGCGAACTCGACGCAGGCAAAGGTCTATAGCGATCAGGGCATCGGCTGGATGCACGCGGTTGCCCGGTGCCGGCATCCGACACTGGCGCTGATCCAGGGCGCCTGCGTCGGCGGGGGACTACTGATCGCATCGCAATGCGATCTGCGAATCTGCAACGAATCCGCGCGCTTCGGCGTGCCGGTGAAGAATCTCGGCCTGACCGAGTCCTACGACGAGCTCGAGGGGATGATGCGCGTTGCCGGGCCGGCCGTATCGCTCGAGATCCTGCTCGAAGGGCGAATCTGGGGCGCGCGCGAGGCGTATGAAAAAGGCCTCGTCAATCGCGTGGTGTCCGACGACAAGGTCGAAGAGGAGGCCTACGCCACGGCGCGCCGCATCGCCGAGGGCGCGCCGCTGGTCGCGCGCTGGCACAAGAAGTTCATCCGCCGCCTGCAGGACCCGCGCCCGCTCACGCCGGCCGAACGCGACGAAGGCTTTGCCTGCTTCGATACCGAGGATTATCGCGAAGGTGTGGCGGCGTTCCTCGCCAAGCGCAAGCCACAGTTCACCGGCCAGTAAGCGGAGCGCGATGGATTTCAGGCTCACCGAGGAGCAGCGTCTGTTCGCCGACAGCGTGCGCGGTTTCGCGCAGAAGCACCTCGCCGCGGACGCGGTTGCGCGGGCGCACGACCCGGCGCATCCCTTCGACGTCGCGCGCCTCATGGCCAAGCAGGGCCTGCTCGGCATCACCATGCCTGAAGCCGACGGCGGGCAGGGCGGCACGCTGACGGATGCGGTCATCGCGATCGAGGCGGTCGCCTCGATCTGCCCGAGGAGCGCCGACGTGATCCAGGCAGGCAACTTCGGGCCGGTCCGTGTGCTGGCCGAATTCGCCAGCGCCGAACAGAAGGCCAAGTACCTTGCCCCGATCCTCGCCGGCGACACCGTCGTGTGCCTCGGCATGAGCGAGCCCGAGGCGGGCTCGGCGGTCACCGACCTGAAAACCATGGCCGCGGCGGACGGCGACGGATTCCGCGTCTCTGGCAGCAAGGTGTTCTCGACCCATGGTCCGTATGCCTCGGTGATCCTCGCCTACGTGCGCTACGGTCCGGGTGTCGGCGGCATCGGTTCGGTGCTGATCGAGCCCGGCTGGGACGGGGTGTCGTTCGGCAAGCGCTCGAGCTTCATGTCGGGCGAGGAATGGGTGCCGATCTACTTCGAGAATGTCTACGTGCCGCGCGAGAACGTCCTGCTTGGACCGGGCGGATTCAAGCGGCAGATCGCGGGCTTCAACGTCGAGCGGATCGGTAACACCGCGCGGTCGTTGGCGCTTGGCCGCTACTGCTTCGAGGCGGCCCGGGAGTGGGCGCTTACTCGACAGCAGTTCGGCCGTCCGCTTGCTGAATTTCAAGGCCTGCAGTGGAAATTCGCCGACATGAAGATGAAGCTGGACGCGGGCGAGCTGCTGCTTTACCGCGCGGCGGCAAATGCGGACCGGGGCATGCCCTCGGCCCAGGAGACCGCGATCGCCAAGGCGTTCTGTAACCTGGCCGGGTTCGAACTCGCTAATGAGGCGCTGCAGATCATGGGTGGCACCGGCTACAGCCAGGAGCTGCTCGTGGAGTACTGCCTGCGTCGCTGCCGCGGCTGGATGATCGCCGGCGGTTCGATCGAAATGATGAAGAACCGCATCGCCGAGGGCATTTTTGGACGCAGCTTTTCGCAGCGCCCAGATCGTTCGGCACGCCGGCCTACGTGAGCGCCGCATCGCGCGAGGCTCTGTTCCGCGCACTGTTCGCGCCGCGCGGCATCGCGCTCTACGGCGCGTCGGGCGACGCCGCCAAGAACACCGCGCGCCCGCAGCGCTACCTTCGAAAGCACGGCTACACCGGCCTGGTCGCACCGATCAACCGCAGCCGACGAGAGGTGCTCGGCGTCGCCGCGTATCCGAGCCTGGCCGAAGCGCCGGGGGAGATCGATCAGGCCTTCATCATGGTGCCCCCGGCCGACGTGCCCGCGGCCTGCGACGAATGCTTCGCCCGCCGCGTGCCGGTGGTGACGATCTTCACCGACGGCTTTGGCGAGACCGGGGCAGCCGGGCGCGAGATCGAGGCGCGGCTGGTCGCTCGGGCGCGCGCGGCCGGGGTTCGCCTGCTGGGTCCGAACAGCATCGGCCTGATCAGCACCACGCCGCCGACCGCCCTGTCGGTCAATGCGGTGCTCGAGCTCGAGCGCTTGCCGGTGGGTCCGCTCGGCGTCGTGTCGCAATCCGGCAGCCTGATCGGCGCGTTCCTGTCGCGCGGTGCCGCGCGCGGGATCGGCTTTTCGAGGCTCGTGTCGGTCGGCAACGAGGCCGACCTGTCGGTCGCCGAGCTGCTCGAGCTGCTCGTCGACGACGCGCAGACCCAGGCGATCCTGCTGTTTCTCGAGACGCTGCGCGAGCCCCAACGCATCGCGCGCGCCGCCCAGCGTGCATTCGAGGCCGGCAAGCCGGTCATCGCCTACAAGCTCGGCCGCTCGAGCGCGGGCATCGAGCTTGCAAAGTCGCACACCGGCGCGATCGCCGGCGACGACCGCGCGGTCGATGCCTTCCTGCGTGCCTGCGGCGTGCTGCGCGTGCACAGCTTTGAAGCCCTGATCGAGACCGCCCATCTCGTCATCGGCCAACGCCCACCGGCGCGCCGGCGCGTCGCGATGATGACGACGACCGGCGGCGGTGCCGCGTTGGTTGCCGATCCGATCGGTGCCGCCGGGGTGGAACTCGTCGCGCCCCCAGCCGACGTTGCCGAGAAGATCCGCGCGCTCGGCGTGCGAGTCGGCGATTCTCCGCTCATCGATCTCACCCTGGCCGGTGCGCGGGGCAACGTCTACGGCCCGGTGCTCGAGGCGCTGCTCGCCTCCGACCATTGCGACGCCGTGGTGGCCGCGGTGGGCTCCTCGGGGCAATTCCATCCGCAGGTCGCGATCGAGCCGATCCTGCGCGCGCGGCGATCCTTCCCCGCGAAGGCACTCGCGGTGTTCATCGCGCCGGAAGCGCAGGCCTCGCTCGAGCTGCTCGCCAAAAACAGCGTCGCTGCATTCCGCACGCCCGAATCCTGCGCGGATGCCCTGGCAGCGTTCTTTGCCTGGCGCGCCCCGCATCAGCCGCCGACGATCGATGACGCGCGCATTCCTCGTTTGCGCGCAGCGCTCGCTTCGGCGGGGCCTCTGCGCGCCGAGGCATTGTTCAATGCGCTCGGTGTGCCGCAAACGCCCACGCAATGGCTGCGCGAGGCGGGCGAGCCAATCGGCTGCCCGTTCCCCGTCGCGATCAAGATTGCATCGCCCGACATCGCACACAAAACCGAGGTCGACGGCGTGGAGCTGAACCTGAAGACCGCGCGCAGCGCGGCGGCGGCGGCGAAGCGCCTCCTCGCCCGGGTATCGGCGGCGCGCCCGGACGCTACGATCGACGGGGTCGTCGCAGCAACCATGCAGAGCGGGCTCGGGGAGGCGATCCTCGGTTACCGCGTCGATCCGCAGGTCGGTCCGCTGGTGCTCGTCGGCGCGGGCGGTACGCTGGCCGAGCTCTACCGCGATGTCTCGCTGCGCCCGGCGCCGCTGGCGCTGGAGGATGCGCGCGCGATGATTGCCGAAGTGCGCGGCTTTGCGCCGCTTGCCGGCTACCGCAACGCGCCACGCGGCGACCTCGCCGCGCTCGCCGAAGCGATCGTCGCGTTTTCCGCACTGGCCGCAGTGCCGGAGGTTCGCGAAGCGGAAATCAATCCGCTCATCGTGAAAGCCGAAGGGCAGGGGGTGGTCGGCGTTGACGCGCTTCTCGTTCTGGGCGATGGTGCGCCCCGCGATGCCATTGCCAACGCTCCCTCTTGAGTCCCTGAAACAGCGCGCCGCCGACGACGCGCTGCTCGCGCGGTTCGGGCGTGACTTGAGCCTCAGACTGATCATCGGCGACGGTGAGCTCGACTGGTTGGTCGAGATTGAGCATGGGGTCGTCGTGCGCGTCACCAAGGGCCCGCTCGTCATGCCGAGAACCGATCTGCGGCTGCGTGCCGCGAGCGAGACCTGGGCGCGCTTTCTCGAACCGGTGCCGCCCCCGGGCTACCACGACTTGTTCGCGATGCGCCGCTACCGGCGCATCCAGATCGAAGGCGACATCCGTCTGATGTCGGCCTACCTGTTCTACATCAAGCGGCTTTTTGCGCTGCTGCGGCCGGGCGAGGCGAAGGCGTGAGCGCGCCGACATACGAACCGATCGTCGGCCGCTACCTGCACCTCGAGCTGCTCGGCCGGCCGCACCGCCTGTACGTCGAGGAGGCCGGGCAGGGCATTCCGTTGCTGTGCCTGCACACCGCAGGATCGGACACGCGCCAGTGGCGCGGGCTGATGAACGACGCCGAAGTGACACGAGATTTTCGCGTGATCGCCTTCGACATGCCCTGGCACGGCAAGTCCTCGCCGCCCGCGGGCTGGCAGGCGGAGGAATACCGGCTCACTGCCGCCGATTACAGCGCCATGACGCTCGCGGTCGCAGATGCGCTCGCGCTCGACAGGCCGGTCGTCATGGGCTGCTCGATCGGCGGCCGCATCGCGCTGGTTTTCGCGATGGAGCAGGCCGAACGCTTTCGCGCAATCATCGGCCTGCAATCGGGTGCGACGATCGATCCGTATTACGAGCTGACCTGGCTGCACCACCCGATGGTGCACGGCGGCGAAGCCTCGGCGGCCTACGTGTCCGGACTGATGGCGCCGACCTCGCCCGAGGCCGAGCGCTGGGAGACGCTCTGGCACTACATGCAGGGCGGGCCGGGAATCTTCAAAGGCGACCTCTATTTCTACCGCGGCGCAGACGGCGACATCCGCGAACGGCTCGCCGAGATCGACACGCGGCGCTGCCCGCTCTACCTGCTGACCGGGGAGTACGACTATTCGGTTTCGCCGCAGGATACGCAGGCCGCGGCCGATCGAATCCCGGGGGTGGAGTTTTCTGTCATGCCCAAGCTCGGCCACTTTCCGATGAGCGAGAATCCGGCGCTGTTCCTGTCGTACCTCAAGCCGGTGCTCGCCGCGATCAAGGCGCGGGGCTAACCGCATGTTCGTCGTCGAACGCTGCGCCGAATTCGTCGAGCGGATGCGCAATGCGCCGCTCGCACCCGCTGTGGTCCACCACGCCAAGCGTGCAGTCATCGACTGGATGGCCGCGGCGCTGCCCGGTGCGATCGTGCCCCCGGCGACCGCGCTCGAGGCCGCGCTCGCCGAGGAGTTGGATCACGGCGCCGCGCGATTGCTCCTTGGCCGCCCGGCGACAGTGCGCGCCGCCGCCCTCATCAACGGCACCGCGGCACATACGGTGGAGCTGGACGACATCTTCCGCGACGGCATCTATCACCCGGGCGCGCCGACGATTCCCGCCGCGCTCGCGCTCGCCCAGGCGGGCAGGGCGAGTGGCGAGGACCTCCTGCGTGCAGTGATCGCAGGCTACGAAGTTTCCACTCGCATCGGCCGCGCCATGGGCCGCAGGCATTACCGCTACTGGCACAACACCGGCACGATCGGGGTGTTCGGCGCCTGCGCCGCCGGCGCGCGCGCGCTCGGCCTTGACCGGACGCGTACTGCACACGCGCTGGCGACCGTCACCACGTTCGCCGCCGGCCTGCAGCAGGCTTTCCGCATGGACTCGATGTCGAAGCCCTTGCACGCGGGCCGCGCCGCGGAGGCGGGCGTGACCGCAGCGCTCGCCGCACGCGAGGGCGTGCTCGGCTCGCTCGACGTGATCGAGGGCGACGCCGGGTTCGGCCGTGCGATGAGCGACGGCCCGGACTGGGAGCGGGCCTTCGCGACGCTCGGCGAAGAATTCCACATCACGCGCATGACGTTCAAGAACCATGCCTGCTGCGGCCATACCTTCGCTGCGATCGACGGTGCGCTGGCTGCGCAGGCGGCGCTCGGCGTCGCGTCCGACGACATCGCGCGGGTACGCATTGGTAGCTATCGCGCAGCGGTCGAGGTCTCGGGCATCGAGGATCCGCACACGCCCGCCGAGGCGCGCTTCTCGATCAAGTACGTGGTTGCGCATGCGTTGCGCCACGGCAGCGTGCGGCTCGCCGCGTTCGAGCCCCAGCCTCTTGCCGACCCGGCGACGCGGGCGTTGATGCAGCGCATCAATGCATCGATCGACCCCGAATTGGACGCGGCCTTTCCCGCGCAGCGCGCGGCGCGCGTCATACTCGAGGCCCGTGACGGGCGCAGTCACGCACTGCTGCAGCCGACGCGCAAGGGCGACCCCGATGCTCCGCTCGGTGACGCTGAGCTCGAGGCGAAGTACCTCGAGCTGGCCGGGCCCGTACATGGCGATCCGCGCGCGCGCGCTCTGTTGAGGCAGCTCTGGCGGCTCGACCAGATCCCCGCGGGCGGCCTGCTGCAATTGACAGAACCGCCTTTGTGACTACGATTGCGCTCGGGCCGCATTCGACGCACGCCAGTTAAGCACGCGTGCGCTGCGGCGCGGAGGAGGCGGCGCATTGCGCGCCGCGAGGAGAAAACACGTGGCAACGCTGCTCGAGGTCGACAACCTCCAGACGCAGTTTCTGACCTCGGCCGGCGTCGTCAAGGCGGTCGACGGGATTTCGTACGACGTCGAGGAGGGCGAGACCGTCGCGATCGTAGGCGAGTCCGGTTGCGGCAAGTCGGTCGGCGCGCTGTCGATCATGCGACTCATCCCCTGGCCGCCAGGCCGCATCGTCGGTGGGGCGGTGCGTTTTCAGGGTCGCGATCTGGTCCAGCTGAGCGATGCGGAAATGCGCCACGTGCGGGGGCGCCAGATCGGCATGGTGTTCCAGGAGCCGATGACCTCGCTCAACCCGGTGCTGACGATTGGCCTGCAGCTCACGGAAACGGTGCGCCATCACCTCGGCGTCACGCAGGAGGAGGCGAACAAGCGCGCGATCGAGCTGCTCGGCCTGGTGGGGATTTCCGAACCCGAGCGCCGCCTCAAGCAGTACCCGCACCATCTCTCGGGCGGTATGCGCCAGCGCGTGATGATTGCGCTGGCACTGTCCTGTGAGCCGAAGCTCATCATCGCCGACGAGCCCACGACTGCGCTGGACGTCACGATCCAGGCGCAGATCCTCGAGCTGATGAAGGGCCTGACGCGGCGCCTCGGCGTCGCGCTGATCGTCATCACGCACAACCTCGGCGTGGTGGCGCGCTACGCAGACCGCGTCAACGTCATGTATGCGGGGAAGATCGTCGAGCGCGGCGGCGCGCGCGACATCTATCACCGGCCCAGCCATCCCTACACCCTGGCGCTGCTGAAATCGGTACCGCGCATGGACCAGCCGCGCAAGGACAAGCTCGACCCGGTCAAAGGCCAGCCGCCCGACCTCTCCCGGCTGGACGCGGGCTGCGCATTCCGGCCGCGCTGCGCTTTTCGGGTTGATCGTTGCGAGCGCGAGTTTCCGCCGCTGAACGCCGTCGCAGAAGGCCATGTCGCGGCCTGCTTCGAGACGGGGCGGGTGGCGCCACTGGCTAAGGTGACGTCATGAGCGCGGTTGCGGAAAGGCTGTTCGCGGCGCCGAGCGCGCGGGACGTTCTCCTCAGCGTGCGCGGGCTGAAGATGTACTTTCCCGTGTTCGAGGGCGCGCTTTTCCGCAGGGTCATCGGGCACGTCAAGGCAGTCGACGGGGTCACGTTCGACATCTATCGCGGCGAAACACTGGGCCTGGTGGGCGAGTCCGGCTGTGGCAAGACCACGACCGGGCGCTGCATCCTGCAGCTCGAGCGCCCGAGCGAGGGCGAGATCCTGTTCAACGGCAAGAGCCTCGCCGCGCTCGATCGCGATGCGATGCGCGCCATGCGCAGCCGAATTCAGGTGATCTTCCAGGATCCCTACAGCTCCCTCAACCCGCGCATGAGGGTGGGCGACATCATCGGCGAGCCGATGAAGGTGCACGGCACGGAGCCGGACAGCGCGAAACGCGACCGTCGCGTACGAGAACTGTTGCACACGGTGGGCCTTAATCCGCGTTTCGCGGAGCGCTATCCGCACGAGATGAGCGGCGGCCAGCGCCAGCGTGTCGGCATCGCGCGCGCACTGTCGCTGCAGCCCGAGTTCATCGTCTGCGACGAGGCGATCTCGGCGCTCGACGTGTCGATCCAGGCCCAGATCATCAACCTGCTCGAAGATCTGCGCGACAAGTTCAATCTGACTTACCTGTTCATCGCGCACGACCTGAGCGTCGTGCGCCACCTGTGCCACCGCGTGGCGGTGATGTATCTCGGCAAGGTCGTCGAGCTTGCGGAATGTGATGAGCTGTTCGACAACCCGATGCATCCCTATACGCGGGCGCTGCTCAGCGCAGTGCCGATCCCAGACCCGGAGGTCGAGGCGAACCGTCCCCACCAGGTCATCCAGGGCGAGGTACCGAGCCCGATCAACCCGCCGAGCGGCTGCGTGTTCCACCCCCGCTGCACGCTCGCCGTAGAGGGCTGCAAGAGCGCTATCCCCGGCCTGCGCGAGCTTCGCCCGGGCCACTGGGTGGCCTGCACCGAAGTCTGAGAGCGGGTGCATTGTGCAGTGCGATTTGTGTATGCTCACCGATCGGGCTTCCCAAGGTCCGTGCAACGATAAGGAGGAGGAGAGATGAAGACAATCGCCATGAAGACCGCCACGGCGTTCGCCGTCAGTGCGGCGCTCGCTCTGAGCGCCGGCACTTCCGGGGTCGCGCAAGCGGCAACCCCGAAAATGGGCGGGATCCTGAAGTACGTGGTGCCGGCCGAACCACCGAGTTTCGACGGGCACCGCGAGACCACGTTTGCCCTGATCCACCCGATCGCGCCCTTCTACAGCCTGCTGATTCGGGTCGACCCGTCGAAACCGTACAAAGACGAAAATTTCGTCTGCGACCTCTGCACCGAAA
>Ga0210066_1000020_pt1 | contig 10065 bp, 10 predicted proteins | sample RushMan_ThreeSqA_FD_185558 | JGI IMG/M metagenome (GOLD analysis project Ga0210066, IMG submission 185558) | Wetland microbial communities from San Francisco Bay, California, USA, that impact long-term carbon sequestration - RushMan_ThreeSqA_D2... | ecosystem: Environmental > Aquatic > Marine >... | reverse complement strand
CGGCCTATCCTCTGGGCATGTCCACATCGGTGATCGTGCTGGGGGCCGGCTTCGGCGGCCTGGAACTGTCCACCCGGCTGTCCGAGGAGCTCGGCGACGAGGTCGATGTCACCCTGATCGATCGAGCCGACGCCTTCGTGTTCGGCTTCTCGAAGCTCGCCGTGATGTTCGGCACGCGAACGCCCGAGGCCGTCCGGCTGCGCTACGCCGACATCACCACGCCGCACGTCCGGTTCCGGCAGGAGACCGTCACCGCGATCGACCCCGTGGCGCGCCGCGTGGTGACGGACCTCGACACCTACGAGGCCGACGTCGTGGTGGTGGCGCTCGGCGCCGACTACGACCGCGCGGCCACCCCGGGCCTGGTCGAGGCCGGGAACGAGTTCTATTCGGTCGCGGGGGCCGAGGTCCTCCGCGAGGAGCTCCCGTCGTTCCGCTCGGGAACGGCGATCGTCGGCGTGTGCGGTCCCTCGTTCAAGTGCCCGCCCGCGCCGAGCGAAGCCGCGTTGCTCCTCGACGGGTACCTGCGCGAGCGGGGCGTTCGCGACGACGTCCGGATCCAGGTCGTGATGCCGTTCGGCAGGCCGATCCCGCCCGCGCCCGAGACCTCGGAGGCGATCCTCGCGAGGTTCGCCGAGCGCGGGATCGAGTTCGTGCCCGACCACAAGGTCGCGGCGCTCGACCCTTCCACGCACGAGGCCGTGCTCGACGACGGCACGCGCCTTCCCTACGACCTGTTCCTCGGCATCCCGGTCCACCGGGCGCCGGCGGTGCTCGAGGCCTCGGGTTTGTTGGAAGACGGCTGGATCCCGGTGGACCCGGGAACGCTCGCCACCCGGTTCCCGGGCGTCTACGCGGTGGGGGACGTGACGAGCGTGGGCACGCCGAAGGCCGGCGTGTTCGCCGAGCGTGCCGGGCGCGTACTGGCCGATCAGCTGGTCGCCCGGACCCGCGAGCAGGACCTGCCGCCGGGCTTCGACGGCACGGGAGCGTGCTGGATCGAGTTCGGCGACCAAGAGGTCGCCCGTATCGACGTGGACTTCTTCTCGACCCCGGGCTCGCCGATCACGTGGTTCACCGCGCCGTCGGAGGCGACGGCCGCCGAGAAGGCCGAGTTCGGTGCCAGCCGGGGGGCGCGCTGGTTCGGCGCGTGAATCGTCCTCGTTCGCGTGGGCGCGTCGTTGCCATTACGCGTGGCCTGCGGCACGATGTGCGGTACGAGAGGAAGGAGGTGGTCCAGCTTGCATGAACAGCTCGAGACCCTCGAGGTGACTGGCTGCTGAGCCGTCCCTCGCGGCCGGGATCACCTCCCGCCCGCATGCCGGGCGACCGGCAGAATCCACACCAGCTCACCGACCTTTCGGGTTCCGGACTGGTCGACCGGACGAAGCCTCGTAGAGGTCGAAGTGCTCGAGAGGCAGCAGCGACGGAAGGGCCGGGCCCTGCGGGCCCGGCCCGTTCCGCGTCTCGCGACCACGAATTTTTCCGGTGGCGGTCATCCCGCAGGCGTCAGGGTCGCGAGGATCGGTAGATGGTCGGAGGCGTTGCTGTCCAGGATCTCCAGTCCGAGGGCGGCGACGTCCTCCGCGCGCCAGATCCAGTCCACGCGGTCTCCGGCGAATAGCGGGTCCCTGGCCGTGCTCGCGGCAGGATCGCCGACCTCGTCCTGAACGCTCACGAGGCCGGCGGCTTCGAAGAGCGCGACGTTGTCCTCGGTGGGCTGCACGTTGAGGTCGCCCGCGACCACGGCCTGCGGATCGCCGCCCCAGAAGTCGAGGACGGCCTCGATCTGCTGCTCGCGGGTCGACGCGGCCTCGCCGTGTTGCAGATGCGTGCCGATCACGGCCAGCTGGTGTTCGCCCTCGAGCGACACCTCGACGCGCAGGGCGGTCCGATGCTGCGGGCCCTCCCCGTACGGCAGCCGCACCATCTCCTGGGCCGACATCGGAGTGCGGCTGAGGATCAGGTTGCCGAACTGGTCATCCGCGGCGCTCGCCCATGCGGCGTGCATCCTGAGGCGCCGGGCCAGCCACTCGGCGTCGTCGGCCTGGCCGGTGATCGGCCAGCCCCGACCCACCTCCTGCAGCACGACCACGTCGGGGTCGGCGCGCTCGATCGTCTCGGCGACCTTCGCGAGGTCCACCTGCCCGTCGCCGTCCACGGCGCCGTGGATGTTCCAGTCCAGGAGCCTGACCGGGTCCATGCCGGGACCCGACGCGAGCACGGGCGCAGTCGCGAGCAGTACGCCCGAGATCGCGACCGCACCGATCGCGGGCACGAGGGCCGGCGAGCGAGGGAGTCGCACCGGTCTGATCGACGACGTCGCGGCGAGCGCGAGCACGATGCCCGCCGCGATCGGCCAGGCCGCACGCGGGACGGGCAGCGGCACGTCGATGTCGATCATGTAGGCGAACGCCGCGCCGACGAAGAGCAGCATGCCGAGCGCCAGCGCGAGGTCTGAGCGCCAAGCGGGGCGTGCGATCCGTGGCTGCGCCGCCGATGCGAATAGCAGCAGCGAAGCCGCCCCGGCCTGGGTGAGGGGGAGCATCACGATCACCGAGCGCCCCCCGACGAGCGTGAGCACGATCGTGCCGAGCGCGGCGGCGCCGGCGGTGAGCGCGCGGGTCGTCGCCGACGCAGGGCGGCCGGCGGCCGCCACGATCGCGAGCAGGCCGAGGGCGTCGCCGACCAGCACGACGGCCGCCCCCACCGCGAGTCCCACGTGCGCCTCCGACGTCACGAACGCGGCGTTCTGGAGGAAGAACAGCTGGAGGAAGAGAAAGGGCCCGAAGAGCAGCACCCCCCAGCCCGGGCCATCCACGGGCTCGCGGCGTGGTCCCCGCGAGCCGATCGTCGTCAGCAGCAGCACCGTCCAGATCGGCACGCCCACGAGCCACGGTGCCACGCCGCCTTGCCAGATCGCATCCCACGTGGAGAACGCGGCTCGGATCGCGCCGTCGAGCGCGATGCCGGTCAGCAGGGCGAGCGCGAACGCCGCGCCCCGCCCCTCGCCCCTCGCCTCGGTCACCTGAAGCGCGACGGCGGCGAGGCCGACGGCGACGGTCCCGACCAGGAGCCAGACCGGGATCGGATGGACGAGCTGCATCGCGGCCCTGCCGAGCACGAGCACGATCACGGCGATCGTCTGGGCGCGATCCGCGCCGAGGACGCGCCGCATCGCCGAGGCGAGCAGGGGCGCCAGGCCGAAGACCGCGAGTGCGATGCCGACGGCGACGCCCGCGCCGGCATCCTCCCTGGCATCGAACAGGATCGGGAAGATCGCCCGCACGGCCTCACCGAGCACCACCGCCGTGAGAGACCAGCGCCCGAACGTGCGGAGGCCGATCGGGGCGCGGCGCGCCGATGCCATCGCCTGGGCCATGGCCTCAGCGTATGCGCGCCGGTCCCGCGCACGCGAGGTCGGGGAACCCGCTCGGTCCACAGCCTCGGATGGTTCGATGGCGATAGAGGGCGTGAGCAGCGCATGGCGACCGCCGTGGCGATCGCCACGTGGGGTCCGATCTACGATCCCCGGGGCCGCCGGGTCGGGTGACGTCGAAGCGATCGGCTCGGTGTACCTGATCTCCGGGCGCGAGCTGCAGCGGTGGCCCGGTGACCTCCGGGGCGCTGACGCGGCAACGTGGCTGCGAGCGCGGTGACGAGCGTCAGCACCCGCCAGAGCACGATCCCCACGACGTCGCCCAGAACGTTGGGGCTCAACTCCCTTCCGCGAAGGGCAAAGGGTTGAAGTGGCTCGCCACCGCGATCACGGGTGCGAGCGCCTCCAGGGCTCCGACGATGCAACTCGTCGACCGCCCCACGGGTGGCGCCGGCATAGTGCTCGACCCACAGGCGCGTGCCGGAGCGTACGCCGATGGACCCGCACCGGCGGGAACCATCCCCGCAGCTAGGCAAGGACCTCCGTGTTCCGTCTGCAGGTGTCACTACGGAGGTCCTTGCCTAGTCATGCGGGAGCCGACGCGACGGAGTTGAGCACTCCCGGCGTACCCTCCGAGCGTGAACCGGCTGCTCGCGCATCTCGGCCCGCCGCTCCGAGCCCTGAAGGGCGTGCTCGGCAATCGCCCCATCACTCGCATGGAGTTGGCGTTCCTGCTCTTCAACGTCGCGGAACCTGCGATGTGGGTGGCGATCCTCGTCTACGCCTTCGACCGCGGTGGCACGCGGGCGGCCGGGTTCGTCACGATCTTGCTGATGGTGCCCGCCGGCATCCTCGCCCCGCTTGTGGCCTCGCTCGGCGATCGGTTCCCGAAGGAGCGGGTCGTACGGTTCGGGTACTTCGCCCAGGCCGTCACGACCGCCGCGGTCGGTGCCGCGATCGCCACCGATGCCGCGGCCGGTCTCGTGTACGGGCTCGCGACGCTGGCGGCGATCACGTACACGACCGGCCGGCCGAACCACCACGCGCTGCTGCCCGGGCTCTCCCGCACGCCCGAAGAGCTCGCCGCGGCCAACTCCGTCTCGTCGCTGATGGAAGGGGTCGGGGGCACGATCGGATCGATCGCCTCCACCGTGATGCTCGCGGTCTCAGGCGTCGGGGCCGTGTACGGGCTCGCGGCCGCCGCCCTCTTCCTCGCGGCCGCGACGATGCTCGGGGTGCACGCCTCGGCGGATGGACGAGCTCGAGATGCGTTCCGGCCCTGGTTCCTGCTCACGGATGCGTGGCAGGGCCTCGCGACGGTGGTGCGGTCGCCCGATGCGCGGCCGCCCGTCGCCATCACCGCGGTGCTCACCGCGGCGGTCGGGGCGGTCGGCGTGCTCACCGTGCCGCTCGCGCTCGAGAAGCTGGACCTCGGCGATCCCGGCGTCGGCTACGTGACGACGATGATCAGCGTCGGACTGCTCGTGGGGGCCGCCGCATCGGTCGTGCTCGCGGCCCGGCGGCGCCTCGCGCTGGCGATCGTGTTCTCGGCCGCGTGGTTCGCGGTCAGTGCGGTGCTCTACGGCGTGACGGCCACGGTGCTCGTCCTCACGATCGCCTCGATCGTCTACGGATCGGCGATCACGCTCTTGGACGTCCTCGGTCGCACCCTCTTGCAGCGCACCGTACGGGGCGACGTGCTCACCCGCGTCTTCGGCGCGGTCGAGGCACTCTGGCTGCTCGGGTACGGTGCGGGTGCCGCGGCCGCACCTCTGCTCGAGCGTTGGCTCGGGCTCGGCGCCGCGTTCGCCGTCTGCGGCGGCGTGATGCTCGTGGCCGGGCTCGCGGCGTTCTCCGGGCTCCGTCGCATCGACCAACGCACCGTCGTGCCGGAGCGGCAGCTCTCGCTCCTGCGCCGCATCCCGATGTTCGCGCCGCTCCCACCCATCGACCTGGAGCGCATCGCCCGTCAACTCGACCGGATCCAGGTTCCTTCCGGAACCGAGGTGATCCGCCAGGGCGACATCGGCGACCGGTTCTACGCCGTCGATGCGGGTTCGTTCGAGATCGTCCGCGACGGAACGGCGATCGCGACCGCCGTCGAGGGTGACTACTTCGGTGAGATCGCGCTCCTGCACGACGTGCCGCGCACCGCCACCGTGCGCGCGACGAGCGACGGCGCCGTCTGGGCGTTGGACCAGGAAGAGTTCCTCGCGACGGTGACCGGGCTCCCGCAGGCGGCGAGCGCCGCGCATGCGATCTCGGAGGAACGCCGCCGCACGACACCGGCGAGCTGATCAAACGCCCGTCGTCCCGACCGTCCGTCCGATCGTGGTCCGAACGACCCGATCGCGTCCGACGACTCAGAGCCATGGTGGCGATATGACGAACGTTCCACGTGGAAGGAGGGGAGGGTCGTGAAGATCGAGTACGTCCACGCATCGAAGTACGGCAACGGCGCCAGGGTGGCCGATGAGTTCAAGGAGCGGATGGCGAGCCGAAGCGTGACGGTCGACGTGCACCACGTGGGGGACCTCGACCCGAAGGAGCTTCCGACGGCTGACCTGTTTGTCTTCAGCTCGCCCGGGCGCATGGGCAAGCCGATCCGTGGCATGCGTCGCTTCTTGAAAGACGTTCGGCTGCCCGAGGGGACGAGGTATGCGCTCCTCACGACCGAGATGGCCCCGCAGCCCGACAAGAAGACGGGCCGCATGCCCACGGAGGAGGAGATCTGCAAGTACCAGAAGGTCCGCCCGACCATGCACGCGCTGCTGCAGGCCAAGGGCCTGATCGACGTGGCCGAGGACAAGGTCTTCGTGACCCAGATCAAGGGGCCGCTGGAGGACGGATGGCAACGGAAGGTGGAGGCGTTCGCGGACCAGCTGACCGTCGCCGATCGAGGGTGACGCTGAAGGAACTCGTCGGCAGCGGCGACACGATCATGCTCGCGACGCTGCCATTCGTCGTCCTCGGCGTGATCCTGAACCTGGTCTTCCCGTCGTTCTTCGAGGTCGGCGGTCCGTCCGACACGTTGAGGATCATCTCGATCGTGGTGCTGGTTCCCGGGGTCACGATCTGGCTGTGGTCGGTGGTGCTGATCGTGACGAAGGTGCCCCGAGGTGAGCTGATCACCACCGGGCCGTTCGCGTGGGTGAAGCACCCGATCTACACGGGCGTGGCGCTCCTCGTGCTCCCGTGGATCGGCTTTCTGCTGAACACGTGGCTGGGCGCGCTGATCGGCATCGTGCTCTACGTCGCGTGCCGGCGGTACGCCCCCGAGGAGGAGGCACAGCTCTCGGAGCATTTTGGCCCCGCTTGGGACGAGTACCGTGCCACGGTGAAGTTCGCCTGGCTCTAGAGGTCGGGTCGTCGCATGAACTCCCACGTCGCGCCGATGGGGTCGAAGCCGAGACGTTCGTACAGGGACTTCGGCCAGTCGTCTTCCTCCGCGCCGATGAAGATCCGCTTCGCACCCGCTCGTCGCGCCGCCTCGGCGGCTGCGAGCACCACGGCCCGTGCCACCCCTCGTCCCCGATACTCCTGCAGGGTGTCGACGAACTCGACGAGCGCGTCGGGGCCGATCAGGTACAGCTCGCACTGCCCGGCGAGGGTTCCGTCGATCCGAGCGACGAAGCGTCGCGTGCCGAGGATGCGATCCCACGCCGCGTGTTGTTCGACGAACCGGGCTGCGGTCTCGGGTGCCGACGGTAATTCCCTCCGATAGATCTCCTCGGTGAGCGGCAGGCCGGCGGCGAACGAAGACTCCTCGACCTCGAGGCTCGCGGGACGATCCGGCGGCCGTCGGAGGACCATGCCGACGATGCGCCCGGGCTCGTACCCCGCGTCGAGGAACGCCGGGGCCAGGCGTCGAGCTCGGTCGTCCTGGACCTTCACGAAGCGATGGAGCGATCCCACCCCACCGAGGATGTCGTCCGCCATCCCGATCAGTTCGGCGCTCGAGATGCCGCCCGCGTCATCGACGACGAGCAGGTTGGAGACGTACCGCTCCGGATAGGCGTCGTCGAAGTACGCGGTGCCTGCGTCGAACGGCTGCACGCGGGTGCTGATGAGCGAGAGTCGGCGGGTCTCGAGCGCAAGCCAGCGATCGAGGTCGTCCATGCGCGAACGGTAACGGTGGCCGATGGGCTGCGTCGAGGGTGCACGGCTTCGAATCCGTGGCCCGCGTCTGTGGGGGCCTTCGGCCCACGGCTCGGCGTCGCGACACGACCTACGCTGGGCGCATATCGACACGGACATCGGATCCGTGCCCCGCTGGAAGGGGAGATCCATGAAGAGAGTGGCTGTGGTCTTGGCCGCGATGGTCTTCGTGACCACGATCGCCGGCAGCGCCCTCGCCGAGTACACCGAAGCGCCTGCGCCGACCACGATGGTCGAAGGGGCAGGCGAGGGTGCTGCATTCACCGGCGGCGACACCGCCACCGCCGCGTTCGTGGCGGTCGCTCTGATCGCCGTGGGGCTCGTCGCGCTCCTCGTGGCGCGGCATCGCACCGGCGCCGCCTCCTAGTCCGACGCCCACGGCTGGGTTTGGCGTGCAGGCCTTCCGGGGTAGATCCGGTGAGACCTCGGAAGGAGGACCAGATGAGTCGTACCACAGGAACGAGCATCTTGGTGTTCGGCATCGTGCTGGGCGTCGTGGGCGCGATCATGTACTGGGCCGTCACGGCCAGGGCCGACGGATTCGACATCAACGCTGCCGGCCTCATCCTGTTCTGGGTGGGTGTCGTCACGGCCGTCGTCGGGCTCGTGCTGACCTTCATGGGGAATCGCTCCACGACAGTGCGTCGTGGAGATGCCCTCGACGGCGGCCGCTACGAGTACGAGGAAGAGCACCGCTCGATCTGACCTGAGACGCGCGCTCACCTGTGCCATCATCCGCGTCGAGGGGCTTCGACCGGCCCGTCGACGCGAAAGGTGGGTGGCCATGGGCAACAGCAACGCAGGGGCGGCGGCAGGTGGGGGCGCGATCTACGGCCTCGGCATCTTCGGAGCCTTCGTCTACTACTGGCAGGCGGCCGACCAGTTCTGGGAGTACATCCTTGCCTTCGTCGCAGGGCTGTTCTGGCCGGCATTCATGGTCTACGAGGTCTTCAAGACCCTCGGAGCCTGAGAGGAGCCGCCTACGAACCGATCGGCTGCGGCTGCGGTGCGTCCTCGGGGACGACCTGGGTGTGCACGTGGCCGCACCGGTAGAGCGTCCATCGCACGAGGCCGTCGTCGCTCACGTGCATGCCGGACAACGACGGTCCGGGCCGGCCACACTGCTCGCAGAAGGGGATTGGGTCGTTCATGGCTGGGTCGGTCATGGGCGGAGTCTGCCGAACGACCGACCCTGCTGGCATCGGTCCGACGACCGCTTTCCCGACCCCCCCGGTACCCGATCCTGACTAGGACTCCTGGACCCGCCCGGCGGTCGCGTTCACCTGACCGCGGGCTCGCGCACGCGGGTGCTCGCTCCGCGCGCGCGCCGGGAGCGGCTTCATGCCGAACAGGAAGCGTGTGACGTTCGTTCGCTTCACGACGGCCTCGTAGATCGCGACGGTCGCGAGCAGCGAGCCGACGGACACGAGCACGAATCCAGGGAGGGCCGGCATCGTGAACGCGCTCAGCACCGCATACGCGACCACGATGATCACGCTCTGGTGCAGCAGGTAGATCGGGTAGGCGGCCTGGTTCCCCCATCGCAGGAACGCGTTCTCGAACGACAGGAATCGCTTCCCGAGCGCGAGCAGCGCGAGCACGCTCGCCCAGACGACCGTCGCGGACCACATGTCGAGCACGACCGACATGGCGCCCGCGTCCCACCGGTCGCCAGCGCCCGAGATCCAGAGCCACAGCTGCGACGCGATCAACCCCCCGGCCACCGGTGCCAGCCAGTTCCATGCGTTGTCGATCGCGGCTTCCAGGCGCGGCTCCGACACGAGCAGGAACCCGCCGACGAACAGCGCGAACGAGTAGAAGAGGTTCTGCGGGCCGTCCTCGGGCCACGGCACCCCGTCGCCCACGTACAGCACGAGCGGCATCAGGGCCAGGTACCAGAACACCCAGCGCCGTGGCCCGTTGCGCAGACGCCAGCGGGCGAACAGCGGCGCCGCCACCATCGAGTAGAGGAACAGGTAGAAGATGAACCACAGGTGGCCCGGCGTGAACCCGCCGTCGTAGCCGCCGATCTCGCCCTGCATCATCCAGTAGTCGGTGGTGAAGGCGGAGATCGATGTGCTGCCGCCTCGCCACGCGATCGCCAGGTAGGACTGGATCGGCACGATCACGACGAGCCCGAATAGGAACGGCACGAGCAACCGCTTCACGCGCTCGACGCGGTACGCGTGGGCGTCGCGCCGCCCGAACGCGTACCACGATGCCGCGCCGGCGAGCACGAACAACAGCTCCATCTGCCACTGACCGATGAACGCGATCACCGACCAGAACAACGCCTCGCTGGTCGCGGCCGAGTGCACGTAGAAGTCCTCGAACGGATCGAACACGCGCGCGGAGTGGAACGGCAGCAGCAAGAACACCGCGATCACTCGGAGCCAGTCGAGGTCATGTCGCCGCTGCACGAAGGGCCTCCCGACATTGCGTCAGGCGCTCGCATCTCGAGCATGCAGCGGGGAAACTGGCGTGGCACGGGCGAAGGTCCCTGGTCCGCCGGGGACTCGGACCCGCGG
>Ga0210066_1000017_pt1 | contig 10229 bp, 10 predicted proteins | sample RushMan_ThreeSqA_FD_185558 | JGI IMG/M metagenome (GOLD analysis project Ga0210066, IMG submission 185558) | Wetland microbial communities from San Francisco Bay, California, USA, that impact long-term carbon sequestration - RushMan_ThreeSqA_D2... | ecosystem: Environmental > Aquatic > Marine >... | reverse complement strand
CCCGTGGTCGCCGGTGCATACGCCGTGGGACTTCGGCAACGAGCTGCTCGCCCCCGACCTCGACCGCATCGCCCCCTCGCTGGAGATCGGCTTCCGCCACTTCCCGGCGCTGGAGAACGCCGGGATCAAGCAGGTGGTCAACGGTCCCTTCACCTTCGCCCCCGACGGCAACCCGCTGGTCGGCCCGGTGCAGGGGCTGACCAACTTCTGGTGCGGCTGCGCGGTGATGGCGGGGTTCAGCCAGGGTGGCGGGGTCGGGCTGGTGCTGGCCAACTGGATGACCCAGGGCGACCCCGGCCACGACGTCTTCGGCATGGACGTGGCGCGGTTCGGTGAATGGGCGGGCCTGCGCTACACCAACGCCAAGGTACGCGAGAACTATTCGCGCCGCTTCTCGATCCGCTACCCTAACGAGGAACTGACGGCGGCCCGGCCGCAGCAAACCGTGCGGCCTCGTCGGCGCCGACTGCGTAGCCATCCATCCGCTGCAGCGCCTGCGGATTGGGCTGTGCGCTGGAGATGTCTTCGGCATCCAGGCCGCGCACGCCGGTCGTCACCTGAGATCCCGAGGTGCCGCCGCGCGCCACGTTGAACAGCTGCGCGACGCCGCTGTCGCCCGACGGTGCCGCACCCGCCGCAGCGAAGCGCAGGGCGAGGAATTTCACCCAGCCGCTGACGCCGGCATCGGTCCTCACCTGAATCCAGCCGCCACGACGCTCGGTGGTCTGCACCTTCGCGTTTTCCTCCAGTGACGCGAGCGTCTCCGCGTCGCTCGCCGGCGCTTTCTTCAGATCGGTCGACCGAACCACGGTTGCGGGATCCGCGCTGGCCGTCAGCGTCCACAGCAGGGCCGCGGCGACGATCGTTGCAAGTCTGACAACGGGCTTCATGTCGGTCTTGGCCTCGGCTCGAACAGCTCGACTTCCTGAGCGCGCCCTTTTACTTTATACGAACCGCAGGATACGAAGTCAAAACTTTCCCCGCAGCGCGCCATGGTCTCGCGCGAAACCAGGATCCGGCGCTTCGCGTCCTTGGTGAGCCCCTCGATGCGGCTCGCGAGGTTCACGGTATCGCCGATCGAAGTGTACTCGCGCCGCTGATCCGAGCCGATCAGGCCGACGACTGCGGGTCCGGAATGGATGCCGATGCCGACGTCGAAATCTGCGCCGATGTCGCCGAGTTCGACCCTGAACGCTTCGAGCGTCTCGGCCATCTCGAGCGCGCAGCGCACGGCGTGCACGGCGTGCGCTGGATCCTCGAGCGGCGCGCCCCAGACCGCCATGATCGCGTCGCCGATGAACTTGTCGAGGGTGCCGCCGTGCCGGAACACGACCGCCACCTGCAGCGTGAAGTAGCGATTGAGCAGCTCCACCACCGCTTCCGGGGGGCGCGATTCCGAAAGTGTCGTGAAGCCGCGGATGTCGGAAAACAGCAACGTCACCTCGCGCGTCTGCCCGGCACCCTCGAGGCCGCCGCGCTCGAGCAGCTGGTTGACGACGGTCGGGTTCACGAAGCGCGAGAACTGCGCGATCGCCTCCTCGCGACTGCGTCGCTCCCGCAGATAGGCCGCGATCGCGGCGCAGAAATAGAAGGTCCACGCGGCCACCAGCGGCGTGAGCATCGGCAGCAGGACGAGCCGCCCGACGGCCAGATACGAAACCGCGAGCAGCGCAACGCTGACCGCCAGCAACGTCGCGCCGGTGAGGCGCGCGTCGAGATTGCGGCGGAACGCGACAGTGAGCAGGGCGAGCAGCAGCAGGCCCGCCGATGCAGCCCACAGCCTGCCCGCCGGACGCATATGGCGGTCATTCTTCAGATTTTCCAGCGCCGTGCCGAGAATTTCGCCGCCTGCGTGCAGGCTCGCGAGCGGGGTTACGCGCAGATCCTTGAGGCCTGCCGCTCCGGTGCCGACGACGACGATCTTTCCCGTGAATTCGTCCGCCGGCCGCTGGCGGCGCGATCGGTTGAAGTCTTCGTAGAGATCGCCGTAGGACGCGTGCGGAAATGCGCCTGCCCGTCCGCGCCAGGCGAGCACCATGTCCGCGCCCGGGGGAAGCGGCCAGCCGAGGTCGCGTGCGACGCGTGCCGGCAGCGAGAGCAGCGTCCAGCCGTGGATCCGGGTGCGCAGCGTATAGCGTCGGCCGACACCGTCGGCGTCCTCGAGGAAATTGATCGTGCCGGCGCGCCACAGCGCCGGGGGCAGGACGAGCGGCGGAATCAAAGCAATGCGCGCGTTCGGATCGGCGTCGGGACCCGGGATCAGTCCGACCAGCCCGGCGAGGTCGCGTGCCGCGACGCCGCGCGGGTCATCGCGCGGATCCAGGCGCAGGAGCGGGAAATAGACGTTGCTGTGCTTTGCAACCTCATCGACGAACGCGCGGTCGCTTTCCGGCCGGAAGCGGTCGGGTTCGGAAAACATGATGTCGAAGACGATGGCGCGGGGTTTCTGCGCGGCGAGTCCTTCGATCAGCTCGGCATGAATCGCGCGCGGCCAGGGCCAGCGACCGGCGAGGTCCTGCATGTTTGCCAGGCTCTTCTCGTCGATGTCGACGAGCACGATGTCCGGGTCCGGCGTGAGACGCGCCGCCTGGCTGCGCACGAAAACGTCGAGCAGCCGGTGCTCGAGCGGCGCGAGAAGCCTCAGCGAGAACAACTCGAGCACCATGACGAGCAGTACTGCGGCAGAAATCCAGCCGAGCGTCCCGTGCCGCACCGCGCCGCTCATGGCTTCAGCGATTCAGGATTTCAAGGCGTCACAGGCCGAGCCGCTTGCAGATCTCGGCCGACAGCGGCGCCTGGTTGAGCGTGTAGAAATGCAGTCCCGGCGCGCCGCCGGCCAGCAGCCGCTCGCACAGCTGCGCGACCACGTCGAGCCCGAAGGCCCGAATCGACGCGGTGTCGTCGTGGAACGATTCGAGCTTGAACCGGATCCAGCGCGGTATCTCCGCCCCGCAGACGTCGGAGAAGCGCGCGAGCTGCGAGAAGTTCGCGATCGGCATGATGCCCGCGACGATCGGGATGGCGATGCCTGCGGCGCGGCACTCTTCGACGAAGCGGAAGTAGGCATCCGGGCTGTAGAAGTACTGCGTGATCGCGCCGTTCGCGCCGGCATCGACCTTCTTCTTGAAGTTGCGAATCTCGTCGCCCGCGTTGCGGGTTTGCGGGTGGTACTCGGGGTAGCAGGCCACGTCGATCGTGAACCACTCGCCCGTCGTTTCCCGAATGAACGCCACGAGCTCGTTCGCGTGACGGAATTCGCCGGCCGACGCGTAGCCCGAGGGCAGGTCGCCGCGCAATGCGACCAGATGGCGTATGTCCTGTGCCCGGTAGCGCTCGAGCTGTGCCGCGACCTCCTCGCGCGACGAGGCCACGCAGGACAGGTGCGGCGCCGCCTCGAGCCCCTCGGCGCGGATCGCGAGCACCGTCTCGAGCGTGCCCTCGCGCGTCGAACCGCCGGCGCCGAAGGTGACCGAGAAATAGCGGGGCTTGAGCGCCGCCAGCTGGCGCCAGGTGTCGCGCAGCTTGTCCCGCCCGGCCGGCGTTCTGGGCGGGAAGAACTCGAAGCTGACCTCGCGCGCGCTGCTCACGGCGTCGATCGCCGGTTGTCCGCGCTCAGTACCGGTAGTGCTCGGTCTTGTACGGTCCGTCCTTCGGCAAGCCGATGTACGCGGCTTGCTCGTCCGTGAGCACCGTAAGCGTTGCGCTGAGCATCGAGAGCTGCAGGCGCGCGACCTTCTCGTCGAGGTGCTTGGGCAGGATGTACACGCCGACCGGGTATTTTGCGGTGTCGGTGAACAGCTCGAGCTGCGCCAGCACCTGGTTGGCGAACGAGGAGCTCATCACGTACGACGGATGGCCCGTCGCGCAGCCCAGGTTCACCAGGCGGCCCTCGGCGAGCAGAATGATGCGCTTGCCGTCGGGGAAGATGATGTGATCGACCTGCGGCTTGATGTTTTCCCACTTGTACCGCTTCAGCGCCGCGACCTCGATCTCGTTGTCGAAGTGGCCGATGTTGCACACGATGGCGTTGTTCTTCATCGCCTTCATGTGCGCATGCGTGATGACGTTTAGGTTGCCGGTGGCGGTGACGAAGATGTCCGCCTGCGACGCAGCCTGTTCCATCGTCACGACGCGGTAGCCTTCCATCGCCGCCTGCAGCGCGCAGATCGGGTCAATCTCCGTCACCCAGACCTGGGCCTGCAGGCCGCGCAGGGCCTGCGCCGAGCCTTTGCCGACCTCGCCGTAGCCGCAGACCACCGCGACCTTGCCGGCGACCATGACATCAGTCGCGCGCTTGATGCCGTCGACCAGCGACTCGCGGCAGCCGTAGATATTGTCGAATTTCGACTTGGTCACCGAATCGTTGACGTTGATCGCCGGGAACATCAGCTGGCCGTCTTTCGCCATCTGATACAGGCGATGCACGCCGGTCGTCGTTTCCTCGGTGACGCCCTTGATGTCCTTCGATGTCTTCGAGTACCAGCCGGGCTGCGCCGCGAGGCGCTTCTTGACTGCCGCAAAAAGCGCCGTTTCTTCCTCGCTCGCGGGCTTGTCGAGCATCGACGCGTCCTTTTCCGCCCTGACCCCGAGGTGCATGAGCAGCGTGGCGTCGCCGCCGTCGTCCAGAATCATGTTCGGGCCTTTGCCGCCGCCGAACTCGAAAATGCGGTGGGTGAACTCCCAGTACTCGTCGAGCGACTCGCCCTTGTAGGCGTACACCGGCGTGCCGCCCGCGGCGATCGCCGCCGCGGCGTGGTCCTGGGTCGAGAAGATGTTGCACGAGGCCCAGCGCACGTCCGCGCCGAGGGCGTTCAGGGTCTCGATCAGCACTGCGGTCTGGATCGTCATGTGCAGCGAGCCGGCGATGCGGGCCCCCTTGAGGGGCCTGGATTTGGCGTACTCCGCGCGGATTGCCATCAACGCCGGCATCTCGTGCTCGGCGATGGTCATCTCCTTGCGGCCCCAGTCGGCGAGCGCGAGATCGGCGACCTTGTAGTCGGTGAATTTCGGGTTGGGTGCGTTCATGGCGAGAAGCTCCTGTCGAAAGATGACGTCCGGGGGGAGCCCCAAAAACAAAGCGCCCGCACCGGATTCGATGCGAGCGCCGTTGATTTCGCTGAGCCTGACCCCCGCTGACCAGGGGATGCAGCGCTCCTCAGCAGGGTGCGATTATAGCCCCCCTTTCAAGCCCCTAGGCGGCTTGCTTGAGGGCCAGCGCGCGGTCGGTCGCCTCCCAGGTGAACTCCGGCTCCTCGCGCCCGAAGTGTCCGTAGGCCGCTGTTTTCTCGTAGATCGGGCGCAGCAGGTCGAGCATCTGGACGATGCCTTTTGGACGCAGGTCGAAGTGCTCGCGGACCAGCGCAGCGAGCTTGTCGTCCGACAGCTTGCCGGTGCCTTCGGTGGTCACCATGACCGAGGTCGGCTGCGCCACGCCGATCGCGTAGGACACCTGCACGAGGCATTTTTTCGCAAGGCCCGCGGCGACGATGTTCTTCGCGACATAACGGCCCGCGTAGGCTGCCGAACGGTCTACCTTGGAGGGGTCCTTGCCCGAGAATGCGCCGCCGCCATGCGGCGCCGATCCGCCGTAGGTGTCGACGATGATCTTGCGGCCGGTGAGCCCGCAGTCGCCTTTCGGGCCGCCAATCTCGAACGCGCCGGTTGGATTGACCAGGTAGCGCACGTCGCCCTTGATGAGGTTCTTCGGCAGCACGGGCTTGATGATTTCCTCGATGACGCCTTCGGCGAGCTGCTCGTGCTTGATGCCTTTCGCGTGCTGGGTCGAGATCAACACGGTTTCGATCGCATCGGGCTTGCCGTTTACGTAGCGCACCGTAACCTGCGACTTTGCGTCCGGCCGCAGCCAGGCAAGACGCCCGTCGCGACGCACCTCCGATTGGCGCTCGACCAGGCGATGCGCGAGATAGATCGGCAGCGGCATGAGCGACGGTGTTTCGTCGCAGGCGTAGCCGAACATGAGCCCCTGGTCGCCGGCGCCCTGCTCGTGATCGAGGCCCTGGTCCTCGTTCACGCCCTGCGCGATGTCGGGCGACTGCTGTCCGTACACCGTGAGGATGGTGCAGGTGTCTGCGTCGAAGCCGAGAGCAGGGTCGGTATAGCCGATGCGGCGGATCGTCTGGCGCACGACGTCCTGGTACTTCACGTCCGCGGTGGTGGTGATCTCGCCGGCGAGCACCACGAGATTGTCCTTGACCAGGGTTTCCGCGGCGACACGGGCGCGCGGGTCTTTGGCTAGAATGGCATCGAGTACTGCGTCCGAAATCTGGTCGGACACCTTGTCCGGATGCCCCTCGGACACGGACTCCGACGTGAACAGGAAATCGCTCATTGCGTATACGCCTCGTATGAATGACAGGCCGCGCCGCGTCGGCGGCTGGCGGTTGCGCGAAGGGCGCAAGGATACCAAAGAATGTTCACCTGCTCTCAGGCGCGGCCCGCATGCTGCATCCGCTGATGCACTCGGCCGCGCGGCGCCTGCGCGACCGACCCGACACAGTCAACGGGCTGCAGGGGCGCTTGCGGATGCGCCCGCAGGGGAAGGCGGACTTCACCGCATGAGGACCCGGACATGACGATGCTGCGAACGGCGGTGATCGGGGTGGGCTACCTCGGGCGTTTTCACGCCGAGAAGCTTGCGGCGATGCCGGGCGTGCGGCTGGTGGCCGTGGCCGACACGAATCTCGAGCGCGCGCAGGCGGTCGCCGCGGCGCACGGCTGCGAGGCGCATGCGGACCACCGCGCGCTGCTCGGCGCGATCGACGCGGCCTGCGTCGTCGTGCCGACCGAGCTGCATCATGCAATCGCAGGCGATTTTCTGCGCGCCGGCGCACACGTGCTGGTCGAGAAGCCGATCGCGCGCACGCTCGCGGAAGCCGACGACCTGGTTGCCCTGGCCAAGGCGCAACGGCGCGTGTTGCAGGTCGGGCACCTGCAGCGATTCAACCCGGCGTTTCGCGCCCTCGAGCGATCGATCGGCCGGCCGATCTTCATCGAGACCGAGCGACTCGCCGCCTTCAAGCAGCGCGGCGTCGACGTCGACGTCGTGCTCGACCTGATGATCCACGATCTCGACCTGGTACTCACGATGACCAAGGGCGACCCGGTTTCGGTCAGCGCCTGCGGCGCCCATGTGATGACCGACTCGATCGATCTCGCCAATGCACGCCTCGAGTTCGCCGATGGCTGCGTGGCAAATCTCTCGGCGAGCCGCGCCAGCCAGAGCGTGGTGCGCAAGCTGCGCGCGTTTCATGCCGACGGCTATCTCTCTGCCGATCTTCAGGCGGGTCGGCTGCGTCTGGTCAAGCGCGGCGCGCAAGCGGGTGCCGTCATCCAGGAGGAGACCGTGTTCGACGAGCGCGACGAGCTGCGGCTCGAGATCGAGGCGTTCGTTGCGGCCATCTCCGGCGCCGGGCCGGCGCTGGTGAGCGGCGACGAGGGGCGCCGGGCGCTGGCCCTGGCGCTCGAGATCGGGCGCCTGGTGGGCGAGCGCGCGGCGCGCTTCGCCGCGGCTCAGGCGGCCGCACGATGAGCGCGATCGGCATGCTCGATCTGCGCGCGGAGTACGCGGAGCTGCGCGGCGCGATCGATCAGGCGATGCAGCGCGTGCTCGATTCCGGGCACTTCATCCTAGGACCGGAAGGCGAGGCGCTCGAGGCGGAAATCGCGGCACGGGTCGGCGTGGCGCATGCAGTCGCCGTCGCTTCGGGCACGGACGCGCTGCATCTGGCACTGCGCGCCGCCGGCATCGGCCCGGGCGACGACGTGGTGCTGCCTGCGTTCACGTTCATCGCGACCGCGGAAGCGGTGTCGTACACCGGCGCCCGGCCGGTGTTCGCCGACATCGACCCGGCGAGCTTCAATGCGACCGCGGCGACGCTCGAGGCGGCATTGACGCCCGCGACGCGCGCGGTGATCGTCGTGCACCTCTACGGCCAGTGCGCGCAGATGCCGGAGATCGCGCGGCTGTGCGAGGCGCGCGGCCTGGTTCTCATCGAGGACTGCGCGCAGGCAATCGGCGCCGACTTCGACGGGCGCGCGGCGGGCGCCTGGGGCGCCTACGGCTGCTTTTCGTTCTATCCGACCAAGAACCTCGGCGCCTACGGCGACGCCGGTCTGGTCGCGGTGCGCAACGCCGACGACGCGGCGCGCCTGCGCATGCTGCGCCATCATGGCAGCCGCCGCACTTACGAGCACGAATGCGTCGGCTACAACAGCCGGCTCGACGAGCTGCAGGCCGCGGTGCTGCGCGCGAAGCTGCCGCAGCTCGCGCGCTTCAACGACGCGCGGCGCCGCGCCGCCGCGCGCTATCGCACCGGGCTCGCCGGGACCGATCTCGTCCTTCCAGCCGAGCACGGCCGCGGCGCGCACGTCTATCATCAGTTCACGATTCGCAGCGCGCAGCGTGATGCGCTGCGTGCGGTGCTCGGCGCGGCGAAGATCGCGAGCGCGGTGTACTACCCGATTCCGCTGCATCGCCAGCCGGCCTACGCCGCGCATGCCGCGTGCCTGCTGCCGGCGTCCGACGCCGCCGCAGCGAGCGTGTTGTCGCTGCCGATCCACCCTTACCTGCGCGATGCGGATGTCGATCGCATCTGCGCGGTGCTGCGCGACGCGAAGCCGTAGAATCGCGCGGTGTTCGTGAACCCGCCAGACGCCGCCGTTCGCGCCTGCCTCGCGGGCGCACGCACGATCGCGGTCGTCGGCCTGTCTCCGCGGCCCGATCGGCCGAGTCACCGCATCGCCCGGCGCCTGCAACGCTGGGGCTACCGCGTCATTCCAGTGCGCCCCGCGGTAAGCGCGGTGCTCGGCGAAAAGGCCTATCCGCGGCTGGCCGACGTTCCCGAGCCGATCGATCTGGTCGACGTGTTCCGCACGGCGCGCGAGATCGGGCCGATCGTCGAGCAGTGCATTGCCTTGAACATCCGGGCGATCTGGATTCAGCAGGGCATCGTGAACACGGCGGCCGCCGAGCGTGCGCGCGCGGCCGGATTGTTCGTCGTCATGGATCGCTGCATCTCGGTGGAGCGCCGCCGGCTGATGCCCGAGCGGCAGGCGAGCGTCGGGTAATGCGCCTCGCGTTCACCAAGATGGAGGGCGCGGGAAACGACTTCGTGGTGTTCGATGCGACGCGTGCGCCCTTCGACCTGAGCGCCGCGCAGCTTCGCCGGATCGCCGATCGGCACTTCGGGGTCGGCTGCGACCAGATTCTCGTCGTCGAGCGTAGCACGCGGCCCGACGCCGACTTCCGCTATCGAATTTTCAACGCCGACGGCGCCGAAGTGGAGCACTGCGGCAACGGCGCGCGCTGCTTCGTTCGCTTTGTCCGTGCGCGCGGCCTGACCACCAAGCGCGAGATTCGCGTCCAGATCGTTTCGGGGATCATCGTGCCGCGGCTCGAGGACGACGGCGAAGTCTCGGTCGACATGGGCGCGCCGATCCTCGATGCGGCACGGGTTCCGTTTGCGACGGATCAGCCGGGCCTGGTGCAGTCGCTCGAGCTCGAAGGGCGCAGGCTCGAGCTCGCAGTGCTCTCGATGGGCAACCCGCACGCCGTGCAGGTCGTCGCGGACGTCGACACGGCGCCGGTCCAGACCGAGGGCCCGCGAATCGAGCGCCACGCGCGCTTTCCGAAACGCGTGAACGCAGGCTACATGCAGCTCGTCGATCGACACCGCATCCGCCTGCGGGTGTGGGAGCGCGGCGCCGGCGAGACGCTCGCCTGCGGCACGGGCGCCTGTGCTGCGGTGGTCGCCGGCATCGCCCGCGGGCTGCTCGACTCGCCGGTGCGCGTCGAGGCGCGCGGCGGCGCGTTGACCGTGTCTTGGGCAGGCGGCGACAATCCGGTCTGGATGAAGGGCCCCGCGACGACGGTCTTCGAGGGAACGATGGAGCTGACGGAACAATGAACGAGGAAGACATCGCCGTATTTCTGCGCAGCCACCCGCAATTCTTCGACCAGCACCCCGAGCTGCTGGAGAGCATTCGCGTGGCGCATCCCTACGGCGGGCGGGCGATCCCGCTGGCCGAGCGCCAGATGGTTTCGTTGCGCGAGCGGGTGCGGGCGCTCGAATCGAAGCTGAGCGAGCTGATCCGGATCGGCGAGGAGAACGACAGCATTGGCGAGCGCGTGCACCGACTGGCGGTGGCGTTGCTCGCGGCGAACGACTTTCAGGCGTTCGCGCAGGCGCTGTACTTTCACCTGCGCGAGG
>Ga0210066_1000016_pt1 | contig 10377 bp, 12 predicted proteins | sample RushMan_ThreeSqA_FD_185558 | JGI IMG/M metagenome (GOLD analysis project Ga0210066, IMG submission 185558) | Wetland microbial communities from San Francisco Bay, California, USA, that impact long-term carbon sequestration - RushMan_ThreeSqA_D2... | ecosystem: Environmental > Aquatic > Marine >... | reverse complement strand
GTCGAGCTGGCCGCCACAGACCCCGGGGGCATCGCGGGGTTCTCGCTGCACGTCTGGCGCGTGCGTCCGAGCGATGAGGCGAAGGCCGAGCGCATCATGATCGAGGCATCCCGGCGCCTCGCCGCCCTCGATCGTCCCGACGACCCGACGGCGCAGCCGCACATGGCCGCCACGCAGCTGCTGCGGCTCCCCGAGGGGACGGGCGCGCCGTGAGCGAGCGGCGGACGAGCCTGCTCCGGCGCCATGCCGGGTTCCGCTGGCTCTGGATCTCGCGCGCGATCTCCTACGTCGGGGACGGCATCGCGCTCGTGGCGCTCGTGCTGCACGTGCAGGGCACGAGTGGAAGCGGCACGGCCGTCGCGGGCCTGCTGCTCGCCGCGGCCCTGCCGAGCCTGCTCGGCCCCGTGGCCGGCTCGATCGCGGACCGCGTCGACCGTCGCCGCATGATGCTCGCCTGCGAGTTGGGTCAGGCGGTCGTCTACGGGACGATCGCCGTGTTCCTGCCCGGCTACGCGGTGCTGCTCGCGCTCGTGGCCGTCGCGAACGGGCTCGCGCGATCGTTCGCCCCGGCGGCGAGCAGCTCGATCCCCTCGCTCGTGCCCGGCGAGGAGCTCGTCGGTGCGAACGCCTGGCTCGGCACGGCGCTGAACCTGCAGGTCGCGTTCGGTGGCCTGCTCGGCGGCCTGCTGGTCGCCGGCGTCGGCGTGCGGTGGGCCCTCGCGATCGATGCGGTGAGCTTCCTCATCTCGGCGCTCGCGCTCTCGAAGGTGCCGGCCCTGTTGCCCGAGGGGAAGGTCGAGGTCGTCTCGTTCGCGCGGACGATCCGTGACGGGCTGGGATTCGTCGCGACGCACGCCGTCGCCAGGGCGGTCGTGATCACCCTGTTCCTCGGCGTGGCGTTCGCCGGGGTCGACAACGTGGCGCTCGTGTTCCTTACGCGCGACGAGCTCGGCGGCGACGAGGCGGCGTTCGGGGTCGTGTCGTCGGCGTTCGGATTCGGCATGCTCGCCGCCTCGCTCGTGCTCACCAGGTGGGAACGGCTCGTCTCGGCCCGCGCGGCGTTCCTGGGCGGGTGGTTCCTGACGGCGGCGGGCACGCTCGCGACGGGGCTCGGTCCCGCGATCGCGGCGGTGGCCGGCGCACAGTGGCTGGGTGGCGTCGGCAACGGCGCAGGCAACGTCGGCGGCGACACGCTGATCCAGCGGACGGTGCCCGCGGCGATGCGCGGGCGGGTTTTCGGCCTCACCTCGACCGCCGCCTTCCTCGGCAGCGGGCTCGCGTACGCGGCCGGCGGCGTGCTCGTCGACCTGGTGAGCCCCCGCGCGGTGTTCGTCGCGGCGTCGGTCGGCGTCTTCGCGGCCTCGGTGGCCGGGGTGGTGCTCCTACCCGCGCACTCGAGCGACGTCGGGGAACGATGAACGCCGGGAGGGAGCGCTGTGCCCCCTCCCGTCGATCCCCCCGTTCACATCACCGGGAAGGTCTCGTACACCTCGATCTCGCCGCCGCCGTGCAGCACCGGGCATCCCTTCGCGAGCGTGGTCGCCTCGTCGAGCGAGTCCGCCTGCAGGATCGAGTAGCCCGTGGCCAGGCTCGACGCGGCCACATCGCCGATCGACCCGTCGCTGCGCACATGCTTCGCGTGCTCGGTGAACGGGTTCCCGCCGTCCTTGACGGCGCTGCCGATCGACCCGAACCACGAGGTCCACGCGTCCATGGCCTGCGTGCGGCCCTCCTCGGTGTCGGGCATGTTCCCCCCGCCGCGGTACAGCAGCACGAAGTCCGCCATCGTTCCCCTCCTCGTCGCCGTGCGCGGCGCTCCATCGTCCGCGCTCTACCCCCACGACGAACGAGTGGGACGCATATCGACAGCGCCGCGTCCTAGGGCGTGACGATCTCGAAGTCCGGATCGACGGGAGCGAGGTAGCCGACCAGCTCGGTGAGCACGGCCGCGTCGCCGTTCACGACGATGTCGCCCGACGCGATCGCCGACCCGAGGTCGACCGCTCCGCCGAGCAGGCCGATGAGCTGTTCCTTCGTCAGCCCGAACACCGGCCCATCGGATGAGGCGACCTCCACCCTGCGATGGGTCAGGGCGCCGTTGCGGAGCTCGGCGAGGTAGATGCCGTCACCGGCGACCTCCATCGAGAAGATCAGATGGGCATCCCAGGCGCGTGGTCCGTCGACGCGCACCGCGACCGAGTCGAGCAGCTGCGACACGGTGAGCGCGGCGACCAGTCCTGAACCGTCGGTGGCGACGGGTGTGCCGAAGTTCCCGTGGCGCAGCTCGGTGGCCCCGGCCAGGAAGGCCGATCGCCAGGTGCCGTTCTCGGCGCCGAACCCGAGCTGCTCGAAGGCGTCGGCCTGCAGGGTCCGCGCCGCGTCGTTCGCGGGATCGGCGAACAGCACGTGGTTCAGCAGCTCCACGACCCACCGATAGTCGCCTTCGTCGAACGCTCCGCGCGCGGACTCGAGCGCCGACTCGGTACCCCCCATCGCGGCGACGTAGCGCCCGGCGGCCGCCTCGGGCGGGTGCTGCCACAGGTGGGCGGGGTTGCCGTCGTACCAGCCCATGTAGCGCTGGTAGATCGCCTTCACGTTGTGGCTCACGCTCCCGTAGTACCCACGGGTGTGCCAGGCCGCCTCGAGCGCAGGCGGCAGCTCGATCATCTCGGCGATCTCCGAGCCCACGTAGCCCTGGTTCAGCATGCGGAGCGTCTGGTCGTGCAGGTACGCGTACAGGTCGCGTTGCGTTCGCAGGTACTCGGCGGCACGCTCCCGCCCCCAGGTCGGCCAGTGGTGGGACGCGAACACGACGTCGGTGCGATCGCCGTACAGCGCCACCGCCTCGTCGAGATAGGCGGCCCACACGCGCGCGTCGCGCACGACCGCCCCGCGCAGCGTCAGGATGTTGTGCAGGTTGTGCGTGGCGTTCTCCGCCATGCACATCGCCCGATGATCCGGGAAGAGGAAGTTCATCTCAGCAGGGGCCTCTGTGCCCGGTGTGAGTTGGAACTCGATGCGCACCCCGTCGATCGTGAGTTCCTGCCCGGTGTGCGTGATGTCGACCGTGGGCACGATCAGCGAGACGGTGCCGGTCGAGGTCGTCTGCCCGAGCCCGGCGCCGATCTGGCCGGTCGGCCCCTTCTCGAGCGCGGCTCCGTACATGTAGCCCGCACGACGGGTCATCGCGGTGCCCGCGTAGACGTTCTCCGAGACCGCATGCTCGAGGAAGTGGGCAGGTGCCACGACGGGAACCCCCGCGTCGACCTCGGCCCGGGAGGTCACCCCCTCCACCCCACCGAAGTGGTCCACGTGGCTGTGGGTGTAGATCACGCCGGTCACCGGGCGTTCGCCTCGGTGAGCGCGGTAGAGGCCCACCGCGGCAGCGGCCGTCTCCGTCGAGATCAGGGGGTCGATCACGATCACACCGGTCGTGCCCTCCACGAACGTGATGTTCGAGAGGTCGAAGCCGCGCACCTGATAGATGCCGGGCACGACCTCGAAGAGCCCGGCGATCGAGTTCAGCTGTCCCTGACGCCACAGGCTGGGGTGTGCCGTGTGTGGGCAGTCGTCCTCGAGGAAGGCGTAAGCCTCTACGTTCCACACCTCCCGGCCGTCGGTGGCACGGATCGAGGGGTCCTCGAGCGTGCCGATGAAGCCGTGATGCGCGTCCTCGAAGTCCTGCCGATCGGACATCGGGAGTGCCGCCAACGCCTCGGTGAGCCGGCGTCGGGTGATCTCGGTCGCGGTGCCGGGCACGGGGACCTCCTCGTGTGAAAGCTGCCTGGGGTCTCGACCCTAGCGGCCGGGCCGCTCTCGGACGACCTTGGTGTTCACGATGGGGGAGCCGGTCGCCTGATAGAGCCGGATCCAGAAGAGCAGGTAGGCCTCGGTCGCCCGAGCCCCGCTCAGGTCGCCGAGGTCGAGCACGTCGCGCCACCCGAACCACTCGCCGAGCCACCGGGTGACCTGCCGCTTCGCGTCGTCGTCGTTGCCGCAGATCGGCAGCGTGTGATCGCCGCCACCGAGCATCGACGGATCGACCATGACGGAGGCCGTGACGGTGTTGAGGGCCTTCACGACGTGCGCTCCCGGATGCTGGCGCTGCACCTGCTCCGCGAGCGAGTCGGTGTTCATCACGGTCAGTGACGGTCCCTGGTCCGACCACGACAACGGGTTCGAGATGTCGATCAGCACCTTGCCGTCGAGGAGGTCGTCGCCCGCGGCCGCAGTTGCGGCTAGCGACCCATCGCCTGCGGTCGCGAGCATCAGCACCTCGCCGTGCGCCGCGGCCTCGGCGAACGTCGCGACGCGCACCGCGGCGTTCGAATCGTGCCAGCCCGACAGCGTGGTGTCGGTCTGTTGGTTGACATCGGTGCTGGCGAGCGCGGCCTCGGGGTCGCGCGAGCCCATCTCCACGTCGTGGCCTCGCCCCGAGAGCGCCCCTGCGAGCGTCCTCCCGACCCCTCCGGTGCCCAGGATCCCGATCCGCATGACGTCCCCTCCTCGTTCGATCTCGGCTGGTGGGACCTCGGTGCTCCCCAGAGTCACCGCCCCCACGTTCGTAGAATCCCAGGCATGACCGTTGAGCGCCGGACCGTCGACGGGCTGGCCGAACCTCCCGGGTACGCGCACGTCGCTGTCGCCGCAGGTTCAACGCTCGTGTTCACGGCCGGTGCGGTGCCGCTCGACGAGCACGGCGAGCTGGTGGGCCCCGACGATCCCGAGATGCAGACCGATCAGGTGGTCGCGAACCTGCTCTGGCAGCTCGAGGCGGGTGGTGCCGGCCCGGATGACGTCGTGAAGACGACGGTCTACGTCGCCGGCGGCTCGCACGAGATGCAGGTTCGCGTCTGGGAGGCCGTGCAACGGTCGCCGCTCGCATCGGCGCCGTCCACGCTCCTCGGCGTCGCCCTGCTCGGCTACCGCGGCCAGCTGGTCGAGATCGAGGCCGTCGCGGTCATCGGCTGACCCCTCTGCCGTGCCGGTCGCTGGGGTCGGGTGGTTGAACCTCCATTGCGTTGGGTATGGCGATCCCCGTCCAACCACGAAAGGGAGGGCCCGATGCAGGGACCCACGAAGATCGCTGACGCCGGCAAGGAAGCCGGCAAGAAGGTGCTCGCGACCGACACGGCGCAAGGCGTCGTCGAGGCCGTCGTCGACAAGCTCGAGGAGATCGCGGTCGACAAAGCCGACGACGTCGCCGCCACCGTGAAGGATCGAGCGGCCAAGGCCGGCGGCCGTTCCCCGAAGCGTTCGACCGCCAAGAAGTCGTCGGCCAAGAAGTCGTCGGCCAAGAAGTCGTCGGCCAAGAAGTCGTCGGCCAAGAAGGCCACGGCCAAGAAGGCCACGGCCAAGAAGGCCACGGCCAAGAAGTCTTCGGCCAAGAAGTCTCCTGCCAAGAAGTCTTCGGCCAAGAAGTCTTCGGCCAAGAAGTCTTCGGCCAAGAAGTCTTCGGCCAAGAAGTCTTCGGCCAAGAAGTCTTCGGCCAAGAAGTCGACGGGCAGGAAGAAGGGGACCTCGAAGAAGACGCCCGCGAAGAAGGGCTGACGCCTTACCGGGTGGTGCGGGCGGCACGGACCAGCGGCCTGACCACCCGGTAGACGGCGTACGTCACGAGCATCAACCCGATCAGCGCCTCGACCTGCTCCTGTGTGAATCGGGTTCTATCGGCGATCGGGCGAGCGATAGCGCGGCCTGCGGCGCCTCGCCACCCCGTGAGCGTCGCTTCCCCGAACGTGGCCAGTCGTTGTCCGTTCCCGTCGTGTGTTGACATGCCCTGGTTCTACCCACTTGATGCCCGCGTCGAACCTCGCCTTACTCCTTACCATCGCTCGCATGGTGGGAACCGGATCGGAACGGGAGCTCGGCTCGGGTGAGGAGCCCAGGGGCGGCGGGCTCGTCGTCGGCGTGCTCGAGCGACTCGCCGACATCGGGGCACGGCCGGAGGACTCACACGACGAGCGGCTGCGCGCCGGCGCTCTGATCCTCGCATCCGTCGGCATCGCGCTGATCTCGTTCGTCTGGGTGCTCACGTATCTCGCCTTCGACGAGCCGTTGGCCGCTGCGATCCCGGCGACGTTCCAGGTGGTCACCCTCGTGGGGCTCGTCGTGCTCGCACGCACGAAGCGCTTCGACATCTTCCGCACGACCCAGCTGGCGGGTTTCCTCCTGCTCCCGGCGCTGCTGCAGGTCGCGCTCGGAGGATTCGCCGCCTCGAGCGGCATGGTCTTGTGGGCGGTGATGAGCCCGCTCGCCGCGCTCGCGATGTTGGGGGTCCGGCGTTCCCTGCCGTGGCTCGTGGCGTTCTTCCTGGTGCTCGCGGCACTCACCGCGCTCGACCCCGTTTTCGTGGCCGGCGATCCGGCCGCGCTGCCGGAGAGGCTCGTGATCGCGTTCTTCGTGCTCAACATCTCCGGGCTCACGCTCGGGGCGTTCGTGTTGCTCGGCTACTTCGTGCATCAGCGGGAGCTCGTCCACGCCGCCCTCGAGGCCGAGCGTGAGCGCTCGGAGCGGCTGCTGCTCAACGTGCTCCCCGAGCCGATCGCGGACCGCCTCAAGCGACACGAGGGCGTGATCGCGGAACAGCACGACGAGGTGACCGTGCTCTTCGCCGACCTCGCCGGGTTCACGGAGATGACCGCCGACATGGACCCTCGCTCACTCGTGGGGCTGCTCGACGAGATCTTCACCTCGTTCGACGCGCTCGTCGACGCCGAGGGCCTCGAGAAGATCAAGACGATCGGCGATGCTTACATGGTGGCCGGGGGGTTGCCGTCGCCGCGGGTGGACCACGCGGAGGCCGTCGCTCATGTCGCGCTCGCCATGCGCGACGACGTCGCGCGGATCGCTTCGAGCACCGGGGCCCCGCTCTCGATCCGCATCGGCATCGACAGCGGCCCGGTGGTCGCCGGCGTGATCGGCCGGAGCAAGTTCATCTACGACCTCTGGGGCGACACGGTCAACACGGCGAGCCGCATGGAGTCGCATGGCGTGCCGGGCGAGGTACAGCTGACTGAACGGGCGGCCGATCGGCTCCAGGGTGCGTTCGAGCTCGAGCCTCGGGGCCCGATCCAGGTGAAGGGCAAGGGCCCGATGCAGGCGTTCCTGCTCAAGGAGGCGGTCGAGAGCCGACCGCCGGAACGGGACGCGACGGGGTGATGTCGATGGTTCGCACGGTCACCCTCGGGGTCCGGTTCCTGTGCGAGCTCGGCATGCTCGCGGCGCTCGCGATCTGGGGAGCGCACGTCGGTGAGGGCGTCGGCGCGATCGCGCTCGCCGTGGGCCTCCCGTTCGCGGCCGCCGCGATCTGGTGGGCATCCGTCGCGCCGAAGGCGAGGTGGCCGGTGCCGCTCGGCGTGCGCGTCGCGATCGAGCTCGCGCTCTTCGGCGCCGCGTCCCTCGCCCTGTGGTCCGCCGGGTACCCGGCGTTCGCGTTCGTGCTCGCCCTGCTCGCGCTCGTGACCTCGGTGCTGAACGCGATGCAGGAACGATCGGGCGAGCCGATCCCCGGAGCGACAGGAGTCGATTGATGGAACTCGCGATCAAGCGTTTCGAGGAGCCCGACGAACGACGGGAGTTCCCGTTCGGCTCCTTCGGGCTCGTGAACCTCGCCGGCATGACGGTGGGACGCGCGAGCTACGACCCGGGCTGGAAGTGGTCGGAGCACGTCGGTGCGGCGACCGGCGCCACGATGTGCGAGGTCGAGCACGTCGGCATGGTCGTGTCGGGCCGCGCCGCCGTCCGCATGGCCGACGGGGCCGAGTTCGTGATGGAGCCCGGGGACCTGTTCGCGATCCCCGGCGGCCACGACAGCTGGGTCGTCGGCGACGAGCCTTACGTCTCCCTGCACCTGCAGGGCGCGACGACCTACGCGGCCTCGGAGCCCGGCGACGGCGAGGAGCCGCGATGATGGTCGGCGTGTCGCCGTGACCAACGAGTTGTGAGACCGTTTCCTCCGTGCGCGAACCGGCGATCGTCGTAGAGGGCCTCGAGAAACGATTCGGTGAGGTGCCCGCGCTCGACGGCATCGATCTCGCGGTCGACGAGGGCACGATCTTCGGGCTGCTCGGCCCCAACGGCGCGGGCAAGACCACGGCCGTGCGCGTGTTGGCGACGATCCTGCACCCCGACGCCGGACGTGCCGAGGTGCTCGGTCGCGACGTCGTGCGGGAGCCGGCGGCCGTGCGTCGACGCATCGGCCTCGCCGGTCAGTACGCGGCCGTCGACCCCAACCTCACAGGGCGCGAGAACCTGCGCATGGTGGGCATCCTCGGGCAGTTGCCACGGGCCGTCATCGCACCCCGTGCCGACGAGCTGCTCCGGCGGTTCTCGCTCGCCGACGCGGCCGATCGTCCGCTCCGGACGTACTCGGGTGGCATGCGTCGACGCCTCGACATCGCCGCGTCGCTCGTGCCGAAGCCGCCCGTGCTCTTCCTCGACGAGCCGACGACGGGACTCGACCTGACGAGCCGCAACGAGCTCTGGGACATGATCCGCGAGCTCGTCGGCGAGGGCACCACCGTGCTGCTGACGACGCAGTACTTGGAGGAGGCCGACCAACTCGCCGGCCGGGTCGCCGTGATCGACGGCGGTCGCGTGATCGCGAACGACACGCCCGCCCGGCTCAAGGCGAACCTCGGCGACACCGTGGTCGAGATGGACTTCGCCGACGATGCGCTCGCGGAGCGCGCGATGGCGTTGCTCGGTGGCGATGGGCTCGGCACGGTCGAGCGTGAGTACCGCACCGTGAAGGTCTCGTCGAACCGGGGCGCGCACGTGCTGGTCGACGTCCTGCGACGGTTCGATGGCGACGGCATCGAACCCGACACGCTCTCGGTGCGTGAGCCGAGCCTCGATGATGTGTTCCTCGCTCTCACGGGCCATCGCGCGGTGACGGAGGGGTCGGGGGGAGGCGGCGCATGAGCGTTCTCGCCGACGAGACCCCGATGGATGTCTCCCTCGACCGCCGTATCCCGATGGGGGTGGTCCGCGACACGGTCGCGATCATCCAGCGGAACCTGATCGCCTATCGTCGTGTCCCGCAGCTGCTCGTGTTCTCGACGATCCAGCCCGTGGTCTTCGTGGTGATGTTCCGCTACGTGTTCGGGGGAGCGCTCTCGGCCTCGCTGCCGCCCGGTGTCCCGTACGTCGACTACCTGATGCCCGGCATCTTCGTGCAGACCGTGGTCTTCGGTGCGATCGCCACCGCGATCGGGCTTGCGACCGACATGAAGAGCGGCCTGATGGAGCGCTTCCACGCCCTTCCGATGGCCCGCTCGGCCGTGCTGAGCGGGCGCACGCTCGCCGACTCGGTGCGCAACGTCTTCGTGGTCGCGTTGATGATGGCGGTTGGGTTCCTCGTCGGCTGGCGCATCCACACTGACGTGTGGGGACTGCTCGCCGGAGCTGGACTGGTCGTGCTCTTCGGTTTCTCGATGTCGTGGCTGTTCGCGACGGTGGGGCTCGCGGTCGGCGACCCGGAGACGGCCCAGGCGGCGTCGTTCCCCGTGCTCGCCCCGCTCGTGTTCGCTTCGTCGGCGTTCGTGCCCGTCGAGACGATGCCCGAGTGGCTCCAGCCCTTCGCCGAGCACCAGCCCGTCTCCGTCACCGCCTCGGCCGTGCGGGCCCTCACGCTCGGCGGCCCCGCGGCTGATGACGTGATCGCGTCGATCGCCTGGAGCGTGGCGTTGATCGCGATCTTCGGCACGATCTCCGTGCGTCTCTACCGCCGGGCGGTCTGAGCCGAGGCCCCGACCGTTCCCAGCCCGTTCCCAGGCGTGCGTGCTGTCCTGTCGTCGGGCGTCTCAGAGGGAGCGCCCGTGAGGGGAGGTGACAGCCGATGCCCACGCACGACTTCGGTCCCGGCTTCGGACCCGGCATCGAGCGGGGCTTCGACGGCGGGTTCCACTGGTTCGGCATCGTGCCAGCGCTGCTCTTCGCGGTGCTGATCCTCGCGATCGGGCTGCTCGTCATCCTGTATGCGCGCTACTACCTCGACGAAGCCGATTCCATCGGCAAGTTCTACGCGCAGCTCATGCTCTTCATGGCGGCGATGCTCGGCATCGTGCTCGCCGACAACCTGCTGCTGCTCATCGTGGTGGCCGGCCTGCTCGTGATGGCCTACGCCTACAGCGGCCCACTCGTCGACCGGCTGGTGCGACGCACGCTCCGCGCCACGGACAGCGGCTTCTCCGGTGCCGGCGTCGAGGACGCGGAGCTGTCCAAGCGCTCGACGACCATCGTCGCGCTCGTCACCACCCTCATCCGCCTCGGCATCCTTTCGCTCGGACTGCTCATCTTCGTCGGCATCACCGGCAGCGCGTGGCTGCTGCTGCTCATCGGCCTCTTCGCAGCCGGCATCGCCATCGCCGGCCA
>Ga0210066_1000015_pt1 | contig 10408 bp, 7 predicted proteins | sample RushMan_ThreeSqA_FD_185558 | JGI IMG/M metagenome (GOLD analysis project Ga0210066, IMG submission 185558) | Wetland microbial communities from San Francisco Bay, California, USA, that impact long-term carbon sequestration - RushMan_ThreeSqA_D2... | ecosystem: Environmental > Aquatic > Marine >... | reverse complement strand
GAGGATGGTGCCGATGGTGGCCTTGTCCCTGGTGATGACGCTGTTGTAGCCGGGGTACCCCGTCGAGATCTCCGTGATCACGCCGAAGCCGACCGAGTGGTGATTGCGCCCGGTGATCAGGGCTGCGCGGGTCGGCGAGCACAGCGCCGTCGTATGGAACTGCGTGTACCGCAGTCCCGCCTTCGCCAGCCTGTCCAGTGCCGGGGTCGGGATAAGGCCTCCGAAGGTGCTCGGCGCCCCGAATCCAACATCATCGGTGAGGATCAGCAGAATGTTAGGCGCATCCTTGGGCGGGACCACCGTCGGCGGCCAAAAGGGTTTCGAGTTCAATGCGTCGAGGTTGATGACGCCGGCGAATGGCGCCGGCGGATTCGGAAGATAACGGCCGTCCAGTGTGGTTGTTGCGCTGGGCGAACCCGGCGTGCCGGTGATGTCCGCAGCCTGTACCGGTCCTGCCGCAAGCAGCAACAGGAAACTTATGATGAGGGTTGACGTGAGCAACTGCCATCGGGCTGGAACGACTCTTTGTCTTCCTTCCATCGGAGTGCTCCTTTTCCACGAATCTCTGGACATTTCAATGCGGTGCAGTCATAAAAATAACCGATGGCTCCTTCTTGAACTTGATTAAACTCTATTCACCCCTCTTCCCGGGAATTCCAGTAACGCTATGAAAATTATGAATGATATTTCCAATTTGTTGATGTCGCAACCCGCAGCGGAGATTCAAGTATGGGAAATAAAATAACCGCTGTGTTATGGGCAGCGGGGGAAATTGTATGGAGGGAAAGAACAGGAAAAAGATGGTGCCGGAGGAGGGACTTGAACCCTCACGTCCTCGCGGACACGGGATTTTGAGTCCCGCGCGTCTGCCAGTTCCACCACTCCGGCGTCACCCCGGGCGGCCCGTCCCGGACATTATTTATACACCGCTTCCCGCGTCGAATCCAACACTCCGGAAGAAATCCCGAAAAACGGTCCCACGCGGGTAAGGATTCCCCCCCGCCATGCCGATAAGAGTTGCAAGGGGGTGGCCTCTTCCGTGGATCGTCTCCGCCGGTTCTCGATATTGTTCGCCGCGGCGTTCCTTGTCATCGCGGTGATCCTCGGGGTATCGATCACGCGCTCCTACGAGGGAAGCGGATCGAATCCGCGGATCTGGGCGATCCTCCTCGGGGGTTTCTCCGCGCTTTACGCCATCATCGTCGCCATCGTGAAGACCCGGATCTTCGCAGAGCAGCGGAACCTGTCCCTTCAACTCGTCTCCCTCATGAACAACGTGCCGGGAGCGGTTTACAGGGGGCTCCCCGACTGGACGATACCGGTCATGAGTGCGAACATCGGGGACATCGTCGGATATTCCTCCGAGGAATTTACGACCGCTCGAAAACCGTGGATTGAGATCGTCCACCCCGAGGAACGGGGCATGCTGAAGCAGCGTGTCCTCGAGGCCGTGCGGGCCCGTGAGCGCGTCCTCCGGCTCGAGTACCGCCTTCTGCACCGGGACGGGTCCACCCGATGGGTGGCGGACCGCCGCCAGATGATCTTCGGCGAGGACGGGAAGCTGCGGTGGGTCGACGGTCTCATCCTCGACATCACCGACCGGAAGCGATCGGACCTGGCGTTGCGCCTCACCCAGTTCACCGTCGACCGGGGAAGCGAATCCATCTACTGGATGGGCCCGGATGGCCGCCTCATCTACGTCAACGACCGAACGTGCCAGTCGCTCGGCTATTCGCGGGAAGAGCTTCTTTCCAAGAAGATCCAGGAGATCAACCCGGATTTCCCCCCGGAGCGGTGGCCGGTCCACTGGGACGAATTGCGGGAGCGGCGAATCTTCTCGGCAGAATCGGCGCACCGCGCGAAAGACGGCCGCATCATCCCCGTGGAGATCACGGCGAACTACATCGAGTTCGACGGGAAGGAGTACAACTGCGTCTACGCCCGCGACATCACCGCACGCAAACGGGACAAAGAGTTGATCCTGCTGGAGCGGGATTTCTCGAAAGCGGCCCTCGACAGCCTGCCGGGAATATTTTACCTGTTCGACCGGGGGGGAAAGTTCCAGCGCTGGAATAGAAATCTCGAGGAAGTCACCGGGTACTCCGCGGAGGAAATCGGCGTGATGCACCCGCTGGACCTGTTCGCCGGTCCGGACAGGGAGTTGGTCCAGGAGCGGATCAAGGACGTTTTCGTGAAGGGGGCCGCGGAAGTTGAGGCGGCGCTGGTATCGAAAAGCGGGAAGAAGGGGACCTACTACTTCACCGGGCATACCTTCCACCAGAAAGGAGGGGCGTGCCTGATCGGCACCGGGATCGACATTTCCGAGCGGAAGAAACTTGAGGAACAGCTTCACAAGTCCCAGAAAATGGAGGCGATGGGGCTGCTGGCCGGGGGGATCGCCCACGACTTCAACAACCTGTTGACCGGCATCCTCGGATACGCGAGCCTGCTCTCCCTCAAGGAGGAGGTCGATCCGGAGGTCGCCAAGGCCGCCGGGATCATCCAGCGGTCGGCGGAGAGGGCTTCCCAACTGACGGCCCAGATGCTCGGATTCGCAGAACGGGGGAAGAACCTGAATGTCCCGGTAGAGCTCGGCCGGGTGGTCGCGTCCGTTACCGGCGCCCTCGATAGGACGAAGGATTCGCGGATCCGGATCGTCGCCTCGGTCCATACCGGGGGGGGATGCGTTCTGGGAGATCCGTCCCAGCTGGACCAGGTCGTCATGAACCTCGCCATCAACGCGTGCGACGCCATGCCCCATGGGGGGCAGCTGAAGATCACCACCGAACCGGTAACGCTCGACGAGGCGTTCTGCAGGGAGCGGGAGTGGATGTCTCCGGGGAAGTATCTCCTCCTCGCCGTCTCCGATACGGGTGTCGGCATTCCCGCTGAGAACCTCCAGCGGATCTTCGACCCGTTCTTCACGACGAAGACCCAGGGGAAAGGAACGGGGCTCGGCCTGTCGATGGTCTTCGGCATCGTGAAGAACCACGGTGGCTGCGTCGACGTCCGGAGCGAGGCGGGGGCCGGCACCGTGTTCCATGTCTACCTCCCGGAGAGCCCCGAAGGAGCACCGAAGGCGAAGGGGGCGATGGACCAGGCCCTGCCTCGCGGGTGCGGCAAGATCCTTCTTGTGGACGACCAGGAGCCGGTGCGTGAGGTGGCAAAGGATATGCTCGAGGTGCTGGGCTACGAGGTGATCACCGCAGCCGACGGCCTGGAAGGAATATCGCGGTACCGCGACCTGTGGCGGGAGATCGACCTGGTCCTCCTCGACATGGTCATGCCGAACATGTCGGGCGGGGACTGCTTCCGCCGGCTGAAGGAGATCAACCCGGAGGCCCGCGTCGTACTTTCCTCCGGATATTCGATGGACGGGTCCATCCAGGACGTGATGAACGAGGGGATCCTCGCGTTCATCCAGAAACCGTACCGGCTGGAAGAGCTCTCCCGCGTGGTGGGCACGGTGGTCGGAACGTACCAGTACCCCCCCTGATTCTGTTGTAGGAACGCTTCGGGATCGCCATAATGAGGGCATGAACCTTCTCGACGTGATCCTTGCCGTACTGATCGCCTGGTTTGCCGTCGCAGGAATCGTCCGGGGCCTGGTCCGGCAGCTCTTCTCCCTCGGGGGGTTGATCGCAGGACACCTGGCAGGGGTCCGGTGGTACGGCTTCGCGCAGGCGAAACTCGGCCTCTCCTTCCAGTACGCCGAGGTGGTCGGGTACGCGGTCGTCTTCCTCGCCGCGTATCTCGCGGTCCGGCTGATCGGGGGGCTGATCGAGGGGTGGGTACGGAAGTCAACCCTGTCGGGGACGGACCGGCTCGCGGGGATGGCGGCGGGCCTGGTGAAAGGCGCGCTGTTCTCGATCCTGATCGTGTTCCTGCTGGTGATCCTGCTGCCGCGGGACGCGCGGCTGCTGCGCGAATCGAAGGCGGCCCCCACGGCCATTGCTGCCGGAAACCGGCTCGCGGCCGCCTTCCCCGACCGGTTCGCGGAGTCGTTCCGGGAAAAGGTGCGGTCGGTTCACCCTGCGAAATAGCGGAGTTTCGCCGGGCCCTATACTTTCCGGATCGCCTTCCGCGACGTCTTGATGGCGCACAGGTCCGCGCACATCGTGCAGGCCGCCTCGTCCGCGGTGGGAAGGGCCCCCCCCCGCCAGGCGCTCGCCCGCTCCGGATCGATGGACAGCTCGATCTGCGCCTTCCAGTCCAGCGCGCCGCGCGCATCCGCCATCCTGTTGTCCCAGTCCATCGCTCCGGGGATCCCGCGGGCGATATCCGCGGCGTGCGCTGCGATCCGCGTTGCGATCACCCCTTCCCGCACGTCCTCCACCGGCGGCAGCCGGAGGTGCTCCGACGGCGTGACGTAGCACAGGAAATCCGCCCCGCTCCAACCGGCGATCGCGCCACCGATGGCCGAAGTGATGTGGTCGTACCCCGGAGCGATGTCGGTCACCAGGGGGCCGAGGACGTAGAACGGCGCACCGTGGCAAAGCCGCTTCTGGAGCACCATGTTGGCCGCGATCTGGTGCATCGGGACGTGGCCGGGCCCTTCGATCATCACCTGCACGTCCGTCGCCCAGGCGCGATCGGTGAGTTCGCCCAGCGTCAGCAATTCGTGGAGCTGCGCGCGATCCGTGGCGTCCGCCAGGCACCCGGGACGCAGTCCGTCGCCCAGGGAGATCGTGACGTCGTACTCCCTGCAGATCGCGAGAAGGCGGTCGTACTGTTCGTAGAAGGGGTTTTCCTGCCCGTTGTACTCCATCCACTCCGCCAGGAGCGACCCGCCGCGGCTGACGATGTCGAGGCGGCGTCCCTCCCGGACCAGCCGCTCGACCGATGCGCGGGTCACGCCGCAGTGGACCGTCATGAAATCGACACCTTCAATGGCCTGTTTCTCGATCCCGGCGAAGAAGTCGTCCGCCGTGAGTTCGACCCACGACTTTCCACGCAGGTTGCCGTCGGCTGCGATCTGATACAGGGGGACGGTCCCGACCGGCACGGGGCACTCGGCGAGGATCTCCCGGCGAATCTCGTCTATCGGCCCCCCTGTGGACAGGTCCATCACCGCGTCGGCCCCCGCATCCACGGCGGCGCGCATCTTCTCCATCTCCAGCGCGATGTCGGCGTGGTCTCGTGAGGAGCCGACGTTTGCGTTCACCTTGATGGTGAGGCCTTCGCCGACGGCGACGGGGCGGATCTCGCGGCGTTTCCGGTTGCGGGGAATGACGGCTTTTCCTGCGGCGATCCGATCACGAAGCGTCGCGGGGTCCACATGTTCCGATTTCGCCGCGAGGGCGATCGCCGGAGGAATCTCTCCCTGCCGTGCGCGATGCATCAATGTCATGGTGTGCCATCCTTTCCGTTCGAAAATGAAAAACCGCGCCAAGGGGAAACGGCACGGCTCGAAGAGAACCACGCTCCCTGCGCCGGTATTATCCGGGTCAGGTTCGACGGGTTGCCCGAAGGGGAAGGCACGGACGGTGCGTCCCCCCCGAGGCTCTCAGCGAAATGCACCCCTGGCGGTTACTCTTGATGATATGGCCTTGAGAGCGGGGGTGTCAAGGGAGGGCCCGTGACCTTTACTTGCCCGGAGGGGGTGGGGTAAACTTTCCCCATTGCTCATCTCGCCCGGGAGGTTCCGGCTTGGCCCGGCCCACGGTGGCGGAGATCCGCCTCTCGGCCCTCCGGCACAACGTTCAAGTGATTCGCGCGCTTCTCCCGAAAGGGGTCGGCCTTCTCGGCATCGTGAAGGCGAACGCTTACGGGCACGGCGCGCTTCCCGTGGCGCGCGCCCTCGAGGAGGATGGGGCGCGGATGCTGGGCGTGGCCACGGTGGAAGAAGGGCTGGAGCTGCGCAAGGGGGGGATCCGCCTTCCGGTTGTCGTGCTTGGGGGTGTCGACCCGCCGCAGGCGGCGGATGCCCACGCTCACTACCTTTCGGCGATACTGTTCGACCGGAGACAGATCGGCTACCTGACCCGCGCGGCGGAGGCCGCGGGGCGTCCGTTCCCGGTGCACGTCAAGGTCGACACGGGGATGGGGCGGCTCGGAATGCTCCCGCGAGAAGCCATGGAGGTGGCCGGGCAGATCGCGTCGACTCCCGCCCTTCGGCTGGAAGGGTGGATGACGCACCTGTCTTCGGCGGACGGACCGGCGGTGGAGGACCGGGAGTACACAGCGGCGCAGTTGGCGACCTTCCGGGGGATGCTCCCCGCCGTGCGGAAGGCGTTCGGGACCTCCGTGGCGGTCCATGCGCTGAACAGTGCGGGAATCATCCGGTTCGGCGATGAGCCGTTCGACCTTGTCCGGCCCGGCATCTCCCTGTACGGATTCTCCCCCCTCCCTCCCGGCGACGCGCGGCAGGACCTTCGCCCGGTGATGCGGATCGTTTCGAAGGTGGTGTCCCTGAAGGAGCTCCCGGCGGGATACGCGGTGAGCTACAACCGGCGGTATCGATGCGACGGCGTCCGAAGTATCGCCGTCGTCCCCATCGGGTACGCCGACGGCTACCGTCGCGCGTTGACCGACCGCGCCCGGATGTCGGTCGCCGGCCATCCGGTCCCCGTCGCCGGAACGGTGTGCATGGACCACACGATGATCGACGTCACCGGGGTGCCGGGCGTGGAGATCGGGACGGACGTCGAGGTGATGGGGGGGGCGACGATGAGCGCGGAGGAGATGGCGCGCGTCTGCGGTACCATCCCGTACGAGATCCTGGTCCAGGTCGGACCGAGGATTCCCCGGGTGACCGTTGGCTGACTCCACGGGAAAGAAGAGCGGCCTGGTCCGGCTTGCGGAGCTTCTCGGGGAGCGGGTCTACGCCATGGTGCTGGACCTGGGGGCGATCTTCACCCTCTTCCTCCAGGTCGTCTCTTCGTCGGTACGGCCTCCGTCGGAGTTCCGCAACATCATCAAGCAGATGGAGGAGGTCGGGATCCGGTCGATGCCCGTCGTTCTCGTCACCGCCACCTTCACCGGGATGGTCCTAGCGCTGCAGAGCTACTCCGGGTTCCAGCGGTTCGGCGCGACCAGCTTCGTCGGATCGGTCGTCGCCCTTTCCATCACCCGGGAACTGGGCCCGGTGTTCGCCGGCCTCATGGTCTCCGGCCGCGTCGGCGCCTCGATGGCGGCGGAATTGGGGACGATGAAGGTGACGGAGCAGATCGACGCCCTGATCACACTCGCCACCAACCCGGTCAAGTACCTCGTCGTACCGCGCGTGGTGGCCGCAACGATCGTCCTCCCGGTCCTCGTCGTTTTCGCGGATCTGCTGGGGATCGTCGGGGGCTACTTCGTCTCCGTCTACCTGATGGGCGCCAACCCGTACGTGTACATGTCCAAGACGTACCAGTACCTCGAGTTCAAGGACATCTACACGGGGCTGGTCAAGGCCTCGGTCTTCGGTATGCTGATCGCCCTCATCTCGTGCCACCACGGCTTTGTCGCGCAAGGGGGCGCGGAGGGGGTCGGCCGGGCCACCACGCGGGCCGTCGTGGCGTCTTCCATGATGGTGCTCATCTCGGACTACTTCATGACGTCGTTCATGTTCTGACGGGAAAGGGCAGGAGCCGGCGTGATCGCGATCCAGGGTTTGAGCAAGGCCTTCGGGAAGAAGGTGGTCCTCGACGGCCTAGAACTTACCGTGCCGAAAGGGAAGAACACCGTCGTCATCGGCGGAAGCGGCACGGGCAAGTCGGTCCTCATCAAGTGTGCGGTGGGACTGCTTCGCCCGGACGCTGGGGAGATCCGGATCGACGGCCAGGACATCATCCGGATGGACGAGCGGGAGCTGGTCCGGGTCCGCCGGAAGTTCGGCATGCTATTCCAGGGGGCGGCCCTGTTCGACTCGATGGACGTGGGGGAGAACGTTGCTTTCGCCCTGCGGCGCTTGAAGATGGTCCAGGAGCGCCACATCCGGGAGGTGGTGGAGGAGAAACTCTCGATGGTCGGGCTGCGCGACATCCAGCGGCTGATGCCCGCCGAGCTGTCGGGCGGCATGAAGAAACGTGTCGGGCTCGCCCGGGCGATCGCCTCCGAGCCCGACATCCTGTTGTACGACGAGCCCACGACGGGACTGGACCCGATCATGGCCGACGTCATCAACGACCTGATCATCTCCCTGCGGGAGACGCTCGGGGTGACCTCGATCACGATCACCCACGACATGGCCTCCGCCTATAAGATCGCGGACCAGATCGCGATGCTGTACAAGGGAAAGATCGTCGAGGTGGGGACCCCGGACCAGATCCGGACGACGTCGAACCCGGTGGTCGCCCAATTCGTTCAGGGGCGGGCGCACGGCCCCATCACCGACGAGAGCGAGGAGTTCGTCCGCTTCGTCAGCCGATGATATAGTATCCCCGATCTTTCGGGGCGAAAAGTCCGGCCGGCGGGTTCCGGTCGGGCCGCATGCAAGGGGGGAGCATCGTCGATGTCCAGGGAGGCCCGCGTCGGGATTTTCGTCCTTCTGGGACTGATCGTCCTCACGTTCTTCACGTTCCGGGTGAGCAAGTGGGGATTGATCGCGGAAAAGGGATACCGGCTCACGGTAGACTTCGACACGGCGTCGGGTCTGGAGCCCAAGTCGGACGTGAAGATGGCCGGGGTTCCGGTCGGGAAGGTCGAAGCGATCGAGCTTGTGGGAAACCGCGCCCGCCTCGTCCTCCGCGTCCAGCAGGGGATCCGGATCCCGATCGACTCGGTGGCATCCATCCAGACGCAAGGCCTCCTCGGGGAGAAATACGTCGAGATCCTCCCGGGCAAGGATTTGCAGCGCAACTTGCCGGCGGGGGGACAGATCGCCAACACCCTGAATCCCGTGAATCTCGACGAGATGGTGAGAAAACTGTCGGCGATCGGGGACGACGTCAAGAAGTTCACCGAATCGCTCTCCTCCACCTTCGGGACGGAGGAGGGGAAAAAGGCGCTCGGGGACATCCTCCGCGATGTGCAGGCGACCACCGCGTCCCTGCGGACCGTCGTGCAGGGGAACGAAGCGCGTATCGGGCGGATCCTGGCGAACATCGACCGGCTGTCCGCGGACCTCTCCGACATCTCCGCTGCCAACAAGGAGGACGTCCGCGTGACGATCGCCAATCTCAGGGCGTTTTCCGACACGCTGAAGACCGAGGCGCCTTCGCTGGTGCGCAAGCTCGAGGAGATGAGCACGCGGGTGAGCGAGATCGCGGGGGACAACCGCGAGAACCTGAAGGAGAGCATCGCGAACTTGAAGGTCGCCTCCGCGCGCCTCGACAACACCCTGGACTCCGCCGGGAGGGTGATGGCCAAGATCGACCGCGGCGAGGGGACTCTCGGGAAGCTCGTCAACGACAACACGGCCCACACCTCCCTCACCGGGGCCCTCGACGGAATCAGCAAGTACGTCCGGAAGTACGACGCGCTGCACATGACGCTGGTGCCGTGGGTCGAGTATCAGACCGGCACCTCCGACTGGAAGTACTACCTGAACCTGAAGATCCAGCCCACGGCGGACAAGTATTACACCATCGGCGTCGTAAACGATCCGAGGGGGAAACGCACGGATTCCACGACCTACGTCAGCACCGACGGGAATCCTCCGGTCCAGACGCAAACCGTGAGCTTCGAGGACAAGTGGAAATTCAACGCCCTTCTGGCAAAGCGGTTCTCCCGGGTCACGATCCAGGGCGGCATCATGGAATCCGCGGGGGGGATGGGCCTGGAATACGACGTGGTGAAGGACCGGTTCAGCGTCGGGGCGGAAATCTTCGACTTCAACCGGCCCGATGACAACCGCGCTCATTTGAAGCTGTACGGCAACTATGATATCTTCAAAAACCTTTTCATCACGGGCGGGGCGGACGATCTGCTGAACCGCGATTCGCAGTACCGGACCTTTTTTCTCGGGTTCGGGATCAAGTTCCCCGACGACGACCTGAAGACCGTGATCGGCGCCGTTCCCATCAAGCCGTGACGACGCGCACCGATCCACAATTACCGCAACACGACACCTAAGGAAGGATCCCAGCCATGGCGAGAATCCATCGGGCGATCGTCAGCGTTTCCGACAAGACCGGCGTAGTGGAGTTCTGCGCCGCGCTCTCCCGGCTCGGCGTCGAACTGTACGCCTCGGGGGGCACGGCGAAGCTTCTGCGCGAGAAGAAGGTCCCGGTGCGCCTCATCGAGGAATACACCGGGTTCCCAGAGATGCTGGACGGGCGTGTGAAAACCTTGAACCCGAAGATCCACGGCGGGCTTCTCGCTCTGCGCGGGAATGCCGCGCACATGAAGACGATCGGCGAGCACGGGATCGTCCCGTTCGACATGCTGGTCGGAAACCTCTACCCCTTCGAGGCGACGATCGCGCGCCCCGGCTGCACGCGGGAGGAGGCGATCGAAAACATCGACATCGGCGGGCCGTCGA
>Ga0210066_1000013_pt1 | contig 10930 bp, 8 predicted proteins | sample RushMan_ThreeSqA_FD_185558 | JGI IMG/M metagenome (GOLD analysis project Ga0210066, IMG submission 185558) | Wetland microbial communities from San Francisco Bay, California, USA, that impact long-term carbon sequestration - RushMan_ThreeSqA_D2... | ecosystem: Environmental > Aquatic > Marine >... | reverse complement strand
GCGGCACGCGTCGCGGAGCATTTCGCGTACTGCGTCGGCGGCCCGGTGACGCGCTACGATGTGCCGGGCGTGCAGGCGTTCAATTTTGTCCTCGAGAACGCGCTCGACGGCGGCGGCATCGCCTCGATGCGCGCCGACCCGCTCGGCAAGGGTTTTGCGCAGATGCTGCTCGACCTGCCGGTGGCGGTGCCGCGCGCGCTCGCCGAAGCGCACCGCCTGCTCAATGGCTGAGCGGCGGCGCACCTGGTTCGGCGTGCGATGAACGCCAACGCGATACCGCTGCCGGAGGACGAGAGCACGGCGGCCTGGATTCGCCGCGGCCTGGTGCTGTTTACCTGCACCGCGGTGACCTTCCTTTACGCGATGACGGTCACCATCGCGAACGTGTCGCTGCCGCAGATGCAGGGTGCGCTGTCGGCGACCCAGGACCAGATCGCCTGGGTGGTCACCGCGAACATCGTCGCGACCGCGGTGTTCACGCCGCTCTCGGGCTGGCTGGTATCGCGCCTGGGCTGGCGCTGGGTGTGCAACGGCTGCGTGATCGGCTTCGGTCTCGCCTCGCTCGCCTGCGGGCTCGCGGATTCGCTCGACAGCCTCGTGCTGTACCGCGCGCTGCAGGGCGCGTTCGGCGCACCGCTGGTGCCGGTCTCGCAGGCGATCGTGCTGGCCACCTACCCGAAGCGCCTGCACGGCACGGTGATCGCGATCTTCGGCGTCGGCTCGGTGGTCGGGCCGATCGTCGGCCCCGTGGTCGGTGGCTATCTGAGCGAGGCCTACAACTGGCGCTGGGTGTTCTACATGATCGTGCCGTTCAGCGTGTTTGCGCTGGCAGGCACCTTCCTGTTCATTCACGACCGCGAAGGCCAGCGCGCCCGGGTGCGCCTCGACTGGACCGGATTCCTCGCGCTGTCGATCTCGGTGGCCTCCCTGCAGCTGATGCTCGACCGCGGCGAGCGCGCCGACTGGTTCTCCTCGGCCGAGATCATTGCCTACGCCGCGCTCGCCGGGCTCGCCCTCTACATCTTCATCGCACACTCGCTGACCGCGCAGCGGCCGTTCCTCAGCCCGTTGCTGCTGCGCGACCGCAATTTCGTCATCGGCATCGTGCTGGTGACCGTGTTCGGCATGCTCAATTTCACCCCGATGACGCTGCTGCCGCCGCTGCTCCAGGGAGTGGCCGGCTACCCCGATTCGGTGATCGGCTTCGTGCTCGGCGCGCGTGGCTCGGGCACCTTCCTTGCGTTCGCGCTGATGATCTGGGCGAGCCGCTTCGATCCGCGCTTCGTCATCGGGCTGGGCTTCATTCTGCAGGCGGTTGCCGGCTGGCAGCTCGCGCAGCTCGACGTCAACCTGAGCACCGCGGACGTGTTCTGGCCGATGGCGCTGCAGGGCTTCGGCGTCGGCCTGATGTGGGTCGCGATCACGGTGGTGACCTTCTCGACGCTCAAGCCCGAATTTGTCGGCGAGGGCTCGGCGATCTTCCACATGGTGCGCAACATCGGCTCCAGCGTGCACATCTCGCTCAGCATCACGCTCGCGCTGCGCATGACGCGCGCGAACTACGCCGAGATGAGCGCGCTGGTGACGCCCTACAACGAAGCGCTGCGCCTGCCCTGGGTGATGGGCGGCTGGAACATCGACAGTACCCGCGGGCTCGCCGCGCTCGGCAGGGAAATCGCCCGCCAGTCGGCGATGATCGGCTACATCGACGCGTTCTACTTTTTCATCTTCACGTCGCTCGTCGTGCTGCCGCTACTGCTGTTCGTGCGCTGGAAGAAGTGATCCGCAGGCCGCCGGTGCGGCGCAGCAGCGCGATGACGATTGCGAGATTGACCAGGTTCCAGGCGATGCCGTTCATGAACGCGGCGCGATAGCCGCCGGTCAGGTCGAAGATTGCGCCCGAGAGCCAGCCGCCGAGCGCCATGCCGAACAGCGTCGCCATGAGGACCGTGCCGACGCGGCGTCCTGCTTCGAGCGGCGTGAAGTATTCGCGCACGATCATCGCGTACGAGGGCACGATGCCGCCCTGGAACAGGCCGAACATCGCCGAGATGACGTAGAGCGTGGCGAGGCGGTCGAAGGGCAGAAAGAGCAGCAGCGCGATCGCCTGCAGGCTCGAGCCGAGCAGCAGCGTGCGCAGACCGCCGATCCGGTCCGAGATCCAGCCCGACGCCAGGCGGCTGACGATGCCGCAGCCGAGCATGAGGGAAAGCATCTCGGCGCCGCGCGCCGCGGGAAAACCCAGGTCGCCGCAGTAGGCGACGATATGCACCTGCGGCATCGACATCGCGACGCAGCAGGCGACGCCTGCGACGCACAGCCAGAACTGGAGCAGGCCGGGTGGCATGCCGAGCGGCATCGCCGAGGCATGCCGTGCCGCGGCCCCGGCTGCGGAGGGCTCGATGCGCGGTGGTCGGCGGCGCAGCGCGAGCGTGAGCGGCAGCATGGCGACCAGGCAGAACGCGCCGACGCCCTGAAAGGTTGTGCGCCAGCCGTAGATCTCGAAGAAGTGCTGCAGCACCGGCGGCCACAAGGCGCCCGCGAGATAGTTGCCGCTGATGCAGATCGCCACGGCAAGCCCGCGCCGCCGCGAGAACCAGAACGAGATGTCGGCGACCAGCGGCGCGAATGTCGCCGAGCTGCCGAGAAATCCGATGATGGCACCCTGGACCAGCGTGAACGCGACAATTCCCGGGGCTGCGCCCGCGGCGACAAATCCGAGGCCCAGACTGGTCGCACCGATCAGCACCGGCACGATCACGCCGTAGCGGTCGGACAGGCGTCCCATCACGATGCCGCCCAGGCCGAAGCCGACCATGGTCAGCGTGTACGGGAACGAGGCAGCGGCGCGTGCGACCGAGAACTCGGCCTGCACGAGCGGCAGGGCGACGACGACGGCGTACATCCCTGCGCCGCCGATCGTCATCAGCGCGAGCGCCGCGGCAAGACGCAGCCAGGCGTACGGAGAATCCACCTGCCCGGCCAGGCGCTCGGGCTTAACGCGCATCGCGGATCAGCAATCGCCTGCCGTCGGGCGCGTGCTACGCCGAGGCATTGCGCTGCGCGTCCGCAGACTGCGCGGCTGCGGCCGGCTGCGGCGGGCCTTCGTTGACCCAGGCCTGGGCCAGGCGGAAGGTCACGGCGAGCACCACCGGCCCGACGAACAACCCGAGCAGGCCCATCGTGAGCAATCCGCCGAGCACACCGGCGAAGATCAGCAGCAGCGGCAGGTCGGCGCCGCGCCGGATGAGGACCGGACGCAGGAAATTGTCCATCGACACTGTTCCGATCGACCATACGAGGAGGACGCTCGCCCAGCCGGATTCGCCGCGCCAGTACATCCACCCGATCGCGGGAAAGAGCACGAGTCCGGGACCGAGCTGCGCGACGCAGAGCATGAACATCAGCGCGGTGAGCACACCCGCGTAGGGCACGCCGGAAACCACCAGACCGACGCCGCCGACCAGCGACTGCGCGAGCGCGGTCACCACGATGCCCATCGCGACCGCCCGGATCGCCTGGGCAGCGAGCACGACCGAGCCCTCGCCGCTGGCGCCGGCCAGCCGCACCGCGAAACGCCGCACCGCCGCCGCGGCGGTCTCGCCGGTCGTGTACAGGATTGCCGCGATCACCGCGGTAAGCAGAAGGTGAACTGCGACCAGGCCGACCCCGCCGGCCTGCGCCGCGAGCCACTTCGCCGCCTGGCCGAGGTAGGGGGCGATGCGCTTCCACAGGTCGTCGAGACCGAGCTCGAGCACGCCGCGCCAGGCCTTGGCGATGGTTTCGCCGACCAGCGGAAGCGCCTCGACGCTCGCCGGCGGCGGCGGCAGGCCCTCATGCGCGATGCGCTTGCCGAATTCGACCGCCATGTCGGCGTGGTTGACCAGCACGCCGATTGCGAGCGACATGGGGACGAACAGAACGAGCAGGATGGCGAGCGTCATCACGCTCACCGCCAGCCCCCGCTTGCCCCACAGCCGCGCCTGCAGCCCGACGAACAGCGGCCAGGTCGCGACGACGATCATCGTGGCCCAGACGATTGCCGCGAGGAATGGGCTCAGGATCCAAAGCGAGGTGACGGCCAGCGCCGCGATGACCAGCACTTCGAGGATCGTGCGAACCAGGTCGCCTTGCATCTGCACTTTCATGGGCAAAGGGCGCCATGATGCCATGCGCAACCGCAGCGCGCCGCGCGCAGCGCCGGCGTGGCGCCGCAAGCCGGAGATTTCGCTCGGCGCCGCCTAGAAGGCGTGCCTGACCGTCATGCCGATGATTCGCGGGTCCTCGCCGGGGGCGACGGCGGCATCCGCGCTGCCGCCCTGATTCGCCGCCGAATTCCACAGGTTGTAGGTCGCGCCCGCATCGTTGCTGATCTTGGCGTAGGTCAGGGCGACCGAGGTGCGGCGCGAGAGGTCGTAGGCATAGGCCACCGCCCACATCTTGGCGCCGTCGTTCGCCGTGGTCGCCGAGTCGTTTTTCGCCTGGCTGTATTCGAGCCAGAAATTGTGCCGACCGGTCTGGTAGGAAAGCGGGATCGACCAGGCCTGGCGCTTGCTCGTCGTCACTCTGGTGAAGTCGTTCTCGATCTTCGACCAGTCGTATGCCGCGCCGATACGGAATCCCTTCAGCTTGTAGAAGCCCCAGACCCGGTTCGCCTCCTGGTGCGCCGGGCTGTTGTCCTGCTTCGCGTTCCAGTAGCTGTAGACCACGCCCCAGTCCTTGGTCATGTAGCGCGGCGCAAGGTTCATGCCCCAGCCCTTGCGCACGCCGCTGCCAATGTCGGCCTCGGAGGCGGCGCCCGGGTTGCTCGAATACGCGGCGGTCACGTCGAACGCGCCCCATTTCGGCGTTTCGTAGTAGATGAGGTTGGGCGTGCGCGTACCGTAGGCGATGAGCGTGCTGCCGCCGCCGGCCGCCGAAATGATCGAGGTGTCCCAGGCGCGCAGCGAACCCTTGCTGATGATCGTCGAGGGCGTCTGGTTGTAGTGCAGGTCGTTGCGCCCGAGCGTGAGGGTGCCGAAACGATTGCTCTTGAGGCCCACCCAGTTCGCGCCGTTGGCGGCATCCTGGCCAGCCGGAAAGTTGATGCGCCACTCGACCTGGCCGATCGCCTGCAGGCCGCCGCCGAGGTCCTCGGTGACCCGGAAGTAGATGCGCGACAGGTCGTCGACCACCCGGTCCTCGCCGTTATGGCCGGTGCCGCTGAAGTTGCCGAGCTTGATGTACTCGTAGCTCAGCTTGAAGAAGCCGGTGATGGTGACGCTCGATTGCGCGAGCGCGCTCGTCGGCAGGGCAAGGGCGCCAGCGACGAGGGTCGTGAGTGCGGTTTTGTTCATGGCGCGGTCCGGCGTCGGGTGGGCGGGGCCAATGGCCCTTCTACCCCGAACAATGCCCCAGGAACTTGTGCTGGATCAAGCCCTTGCTATGGCGCAGGGCGCGGACCCGTGCTGCGCTGGACGATGCCCATCAGCTTGTAGGCGAGCAGCGCGGCGGCGAAATCGTAGGCGTGAAAGCCCGCAATCGGCGCGAATTCCAGGATATCGAAGCCGATGATGCGGCGCTGGCGCGCCACCGACTCGAACAGGCCCAGCGTCTGGTACCAGCCAAGGCCCCCTGGCACCGGGGTGCCGGTCGCGGGCAGCACCGAGGGGTCGATGCCGTCGACGTCGAGCGTGAAAAAGACCTGCGGTGGGAAGTCGGCCGGCAGGCTGATCGCGGTAATGCCCTGCGGCACGAGCTGATCGGCGTCGATCGCGTGGACCTTGTAGCGCTTTCGCGCATCGCGCTCCTCTTCGCAGTAGGCGCGGTTGCCGAGCTGCACGAGCGGCAGGTCGGCCTCGACCACGCGGCGCATCACGCTGGCGTGGCTGAGCCGATCGCCCTCGTAGGCGTCGCGCAGGTCGGCATGCGCGTCGATCTGCACGACGCCGAAATCGCGCAGGCCGGCATCGAGATAGCCGCGGATCACGCCGCCGGTGACGGTGTGCTCGCCGCCGAGCACCACCGGCGTCTTGCCCAGGGCGAGAATCCTTGCCACCGCGGCGGCAATCGCGTCGATCACCTGCGGCGCAGGGCCGCTGCAGTCGATCGCAGGCCAGGTGTAGATGCCCTCGGCGCCGGGGTCGCTCGTGCCGTCCCAGCGCTCGAGCTGACCCGAGGCGGCGATGATCGCCGCCGGCCCCCGGGCGGTGCCGCCCCCGTAGGACACGGTTTTCTCGTAGGGCACCGGCAGGACATGAAAGCGCGCCACCTCGGGCGCGAGCGCGGGCAGCTCGGTCTCGAGGAAGCGCGTGCCGGGGGTCGCAGGCGCGCTCAAGACAGGCGCTCCTTGAAGTCCTCGTAACCAAAGCTGCGCACCACGCGCAGCGCGTCGGTCTGCGAGTTCCAGATCGCGATCGAGGGCAGGTTGATGCCGTTGAAGGTGGTGGTCTTGACCATCGTGTAGTAGGCCATGTCCTCGAACACCAGCCGCTGCCCGATGCGCAGCGGCTCGGCAAACGCGTAGTCGCCGATCACGTCCCCGGCCAGGCAGGTCTGGCCGCCCAGGCGATAGGTTTGCGGCCGGCTGCCGGGCTCACTCGCATCGAGGATGTTCGGTCGGTAGGGCATCTCGATCACGTCGGGCATGTGGCAGGTCGCCGAGGTGTCGAGAATCGCGAGCGGCATGCCGTTCACCGGCAGGTCGAGCACTTCGGCGACCAGCACGCCCGCATGGTAGGCGACCGCCTCGCCGGGCTCGAGATACAGCTCGACCGCGTGGCGCGCGCGAAACGCCTGCAGCAGCGCGATCAGCGCTTCGAGCTGGTAGTCGAAGCGCGTGATGTGGTGTCCGCCGCCGAAGTTGATCCACTCCATCCGCGGAATGAATTCGCCGAACTTCTGCTCGAACGCGGCCACGGTGCGCTCGAGCGGCGGAAAATCCTGCTCGCAGAGGGTGTGAAAGTGCAGCCCGCTGATCCCGTCGAGCTGGTCGGCGCGGAATTCGGCGCGCGGAATGCCCAGCCGCGAGCAGGGTGCGCAGGGGTCGTAGAGCGGCACCGCGCCTTCGCTTTGCTCCGGGTTGACGCGCAGCCCGAAGCGCAACTCCGGCCGTGCCGTCTGCGCGGCGCGGGCGAGCGCGCCGAAACGCGCCCACTGCGCATGCGTGTTGAACACGACGTGATTCGACAGTTTCAGCACTTCACGCAGCTCGCGCTCGGTGAACGCGGCGCAGAAGGTATGCACTTCGCCGCCGTAGGCTTCGCGCCCGAGGCGCGCCTCGTGCAGGCCGCTCGCGCAGATGCCCGACAGGTGGCGTGCGACCAGCGGCCCGAGGCTCCACATCGAAAACGCCTTCAGCGCAGCGAGGATCTTGGCACCGCTCACGCGCTGCACCTCGGCCAGCAGGCGGCAGTTTTCCTCGATCGCGACTTCGTCGACCACGAAGCAGGGCGAGGGCAGGCGCTTCAGCTCAAGCCGGCGGAAGCGCTCGAGGCGCGTGCGCGCCTCAGTCCATGGGCGCATCGCGCGTCGTCAGGGTCCAGGGCAGGCCGTAGCGGTTCAGATCCTCCATGAACGGATCCGGATCGAGCTGCTCCATGTTGAACACGCCCTTGCCGCGCCATTTCCCGGTGAGCATCATCTTCGCGCCGATCATCGCCGGCACGCCGGTGGTATAGGAGATCGCCTGCGACTGCACCTCACGATAGCAGGCTTCGTGGTCGCAGATGTTGTAGACGAAAGCCAGCTTCTCGCGGCCGTTCTTCGTGCCATGGACGAGGCAGCCGATGCAGGTGCGGCCCTTGGTCAGCGGCCCGAGGCTCGCGGGGTCGGGCAGCAGCGCCTTGAGAAACTTGATCGGCACGATCTCACGGCCCTCGTAGGGCACCGGGTCGATGCGCGTCATGCCGACGTTCTCGAGCACGCGCAGGTGCGTCAGGTAGTTCTCCGAGAAGGTCATCCAGAAGCGCGCCCGCTTGAGCTTCGGATAATGCTTGACCAGCGACTCGAGCTCCTCGTGGTACAGCAGGGTGATCTTCTTCGCGCCGATGCCCTCCGGAAACTCGAACATCCGACTGACGGACAGGGGATCGGTGCCCTGCCAGGCGCCGTTTTCCCAGTAGCGCCCGCGCGCAGTCACTTCGCGAATGTTGATCTCGGGGTTGAAGTTGGTCGCGAAGGCCTGGCCGTGCTCGCCCGCGTTGCAATCGATGATGTCGAGGGTGTCGATCGTGTCGAATTCGTGCTTGTGCAGCCAGGCCGTGAACACGTTGGTCACGCCGGGGTCGAAGCCGCTGCCGAGCAGGGCCATCAGCCCGCGGTCGCGGAAACGCTCCTGGTAGGCCCACTGCCACTTGTACTCGAACTTCGCCTCTTCGGGCGGCTCGTAGTTCGCCGTGTCGACATAATCGACGCCGGCCGCGAGGCAGGCCTCCATGATCGAGAGATCCTGGTAGGGCAGTGCCACGTTGATCACGATGGCGGGCTTCTCGCGCGCGAGCAGCGCCGTCATCTGTGCCACGTCGTCGGCGTCCACCTGCGCGGTCGCAATCGGCCGCTTGATCTGCGCCGCGATGCGCCGGCACTTCTCCTCGGTGCGGCTCGCGAGCACGATGTGCTCGAACACTTCGGGCAGCTGCGCGCATTTGTGCGCCACGACCTGGCCCACGCCGCCGGCGCCGACGATCAGCACCTTCGCCATCGCTGCCGCCTTCCCCGCTTCAATGCTCGTAGTAGGTATAGCCGCGCAGGCTCGCCGCGAACGACTCCATCACGGCCTGGCGCTGCGCGAGGGTGATGCGGCCATCACGCACCGCCTGCTCGGCCGTGCGCCGGAACTGTTCCATCAGCTGCTGCGGCTGGTATTCGACATAGCTCAGCACGTCGGCAATGCTGTCGCCGCCGATCTCGCGCACCACGTCGAAGGTGCCATCTTCGTTGATGCGCACGCTGGCCACGTTGGTGTCGCCCATCAGGTTGTGCAGGTCGCCGAGCGTTTCCTGGTAGGCGCCGACGAGGAACACGCCGAAGTAGTAGGGCTCGCCGTCGAGGCAATCGTGTACCGGCAGCGTCTTGCGGATGCCGCTGGACTCGATGAAGTTGTCGATCTTTCCGTCGGAGTCGCAGGTGATGTCCGCGAGGATCGCGCGGCGCCCGGGGCGCTCGTCGTGGCGGTGCAGCGGCATGACCGGGAACACCTGCTCGATCGCCCACACGTCGGGCAGCGACTGGAAGACGGAGAAATTGCCGTAGTAGATGTCGGCCAGCGCCTCTTCGAGATCATCGAAGCCCGCCGGAACGCGGCGCGCGTTCTGGATCACCGTCTGGATGCCACGCAGGATGTGCAGGTAGATGTTCTCGGCGAGCGACAGCGAGCGCAGCCGGATCTGGCCGCGCCGGAACAGGTCACGGATTTCCTCTCGGTAGTACTGCGCGTCGTTGTAGCACTCCTTGAACGTCTTCGGGCCGATGCCGTTGAGCACCTCGCGCAGGTTCTTGACCAACTCGTGCTCGTCCACGGGCACCTCGGGCGACAGCTCGCCGGGCTCGAAGCGGGTGACGTCGAGGATGTTGAACAGCAGGATCGACGAATAGGCGACCGTGGCGCGCCCGGATTCGCTGATGATCACCGGATGCTCGACGCCGGCTGCGCCGAGCGTGCTCATGATCGTCTCGATGATGTCGGTGCAGTACTCGTCGAGCGAATAGTTCTTGCTGTACTGATAGTTGGTCTGCGAGCCGTCGTAGTCCACGGCGAGGCCGCCGCCGAGGTCGAGGTAGCCCATCGCGGCGCCTTCCTGCTTCAGGTCGACGTAGTAGCGGCAGGCCTCCAGCACGGCACCGCGGATATCGCGAATGTTCGGGATCTGCGAGCCGAGGTGATAGTGCAGCAGCTGCATGCAATCGAGCATCTCGTTCTCGCGCAGTGCGTCGACCAGCTCGACGATCTGCGCGGTGGTCAGGCCGAAGATGCTTCGATCGCCGCTCGATTCGTTCCAGTGGCCCTCGACGCGCGCGGCGAGCTTGACGCGCGCCCCGAGCATCGGCCGGATGCCGAGTCGCCGGCTGCATTCGAGGATGATCGGCAGCTCGGCCGGCGTCTCGAGAACGAAAAAACAGGTGTAGCCCAGCTGCAGCGCCTGCAGGCCGAGGTTGATGAACTCCTCGTCCTTGTAGCCGTTGCAGACGATGTAGCCCGCGCCCGGCTCGAGATGGGCGAGCGCGATCAGCAACTCGGCCTTGCTCCCGGCCTCGAGGCCGTGGCCGTAGCGCGCGCCGAAATGGGCAATCTCCTCGATCACCTGGCATTGCTGGTTGACCTTGATCGGAAACACGCCGCGGTACGCGGCCTTGTAGCCGAGGGCGTCGATCGCCCGCCGGAAGCTCTCGTTCAGCAGGGTGATCTGCGCGTCGAGCAGGTTCTCGATGCGCAGCAGGGCAGGCATCTGCAGGCCGCGCTGCTGCAGGCCCGCGATGAGGTCCATCATGCTCACCGCGACGCGGGCGCCGTTCGACGACACGCAGACCGTCACCTCGCCGTTGTCGGCGATATCGAAGTAGCCCGCGCCCCAGTTGCGGATGCCGTACAGCTCGGCAGATTCGGCCGGCGTCCATTCGGCGGGACTCGGTACGGCCCTCAATCTTTTTGCAATCTTGTGCATTTCAGTGCCAAGCATTTGAAATCGTGTGAGTATGTCCCCTGTCAACAGGCAGTGCAAGCACGCTGCACATGACTGGCGCGTGACAGAGGCGGCCGCGGTGCGCGGGCAACGCGCAGCGGCGCGGCGGGGCTATTTGCCGACGACGCGGAAGCGCTCGAGAAAGAGCTTCTCGGCGGCGGTCACGAGACTGTCCTTGGGGTGCGCCGCGCAGTACTCGTCCATCCATTTCCACACCGCCTCGTTGTCGATCTCGTCTTTGCCTTTGCTGCCCCAGAAGTTCACGTCGGTGC
>Ga0210066_1000011_pt1 | contig 11252 bp, 10 predicted proteins | sample RushMan_ThreeSqA_FD_185558 | JGI IMG/M metagenome (GOLD analysis project Ga0210066, IMG submission 185558) | Wetland microbial communities from San Francisco Bay, California, USA, that impact long-term carbon sequestration - RushMan_ThreeSqA_D2... | ecosystem: Environmental > Aquatic > Marine >... | reverse complement strand
GCTGACGACCATCGAGGTGATCGCGGCCGCCAGCAGAAGGTAACGGACGAACCCCTCCTTGCGTCGCCGCCGTGGGCTTCCCCGCAAGGAACGGATCGAGATGCCGGCGTCCCCGGTCGTCGTGGCCATCGTCGCGGGTACCTTACCTTCCGGCTCCGGGCCGGGCGAAGGGCCGGGCGGCTCCGCCGCCCGGCCCACCTCCCGTCGTCATCGATGCGCAGTCTCGCCGATCACGACGGCGACGCTTCAGTGGCTCCCGCGGCCGACTCCCACGCCGAACGCGTCGTCTCGATCCGGTCGGCTGGAATCGGGATGTACCCCACTTCGGAAACGAGCCCGTTGAGACTGTCGTCCGTCAGATAGAAGTCGACGTACGCCGCCACCTCGGGCCGCGCCGCGGCCTCGTTGTTCACGTAGATGTAGAGGGATCGAGAGATCGGATATGAGCCGTCGGCGATCGTCTCGGTCGTCGGGGCCACACAGCCGCTGCCACCGTCGATCTCGATCTCCCTGATCGCGTCCCCAGCCTCCTCGGCGAACGCGAAGCCGACGAAGCCGAGGGCGCTCGGCGAGCCCTCCATCGCCGTGATGATCACGTTGTCGTTCGGCGAGGGCTGGTAATCGGTGCGGAGCGACGCCGCTTCATCCTCCGGCACGCCCTGCTCGATCGCGACGTCCTCCATCCCGGTGATCTCGATGAAGGAATCGTAGGTGCCCGACTCCTCACCGGGAGCGGTGATCTCGAGTGGGGCATCGGGGAACCCACCGTTGCCCCCGACCTGCTTGGCCAGGTCGTCGGCGCCCGCCCACGTGTCGATGCCGGTGGACTCCGGACCGAACAGCGCATAGAGGTCGCCGAAGTTCAGGCAGGTCACGCCGGCGTTCTCAGGATTCGTCATCACGGCGATGCCGTCGATGCCGATCTCGAGCTCCGTGTACTCGATGCCGTTCTCCGCGCACGCATCGATCTCCTCCTGCTCGATCTGGCGGGAGGCGTCGGAGATGTCGGTCTCGCCGCTGCAGAAGAGCTCGAAACCGTCACCGGTGCCGGGGCCGTCGACGCTGATCGCGACGTTGGGGTTCGTTTCGTTGAAGATCTCGGCGACGATCGAGGAGACCGGCTCGACGGTGGACGAGCCCGAGATCACGATCGAACCCTCCAGATCGGCGCCAGGCTCCGACGTGTCGCCGTCGCCGTCATCACCGCCGCAGGCCGCGGCGACCAGCGTGAGCGAGAGCGTCGCGGCGAGCAGACCAGCGTGCTTCCTGAACTTCCTCATCGAGCCCCTCCTCGGAGTGCCATGTCGGTGGCGACACTAGGCAGGAAGGGTGGACGGGCGATTGCGCAGACGTGAACGATCGGTGAACGGCACGACGAAAGACGTTCCGCGGCGAACCCCGCTCTGATGACCGATCGCGTGCCGACGGATGAACGAGTGATGAAGGGACGGGGAAGGGGTGAACACGCTGCGTATGCTCCCGTCTTGCATGGACACGAGCGCGGGCGCGATCGCGATCACGGTGCTCGGTCTCGTCGCCGTCGGCGGCCTGGGTGCGCTCCTGGGCATGCGGGTCACGAGATCGAGGCTCGACGACGCCCGCCGCCGCGCCGACGAAGCCGCGTCCGAACTCGCACGCCGTGAGGAAGACGTCCGGGAGGGGCGCGCGGTCCAAGACTTGATCCTGGCGTCGATGCAAGAGGGCATCCTGCTGCTGGATCCGGAGCTCGGGACCGCATTCGCCAACGCCGCCCTCGAGCGGCACCTCGGAGGCCGGCCGGCGTCGATGTCGCAGTTGTTCCCGTTGGACCTGCGCGAGGCCGTCCGTGAGGTCGCGTCCTCGTCGGCACCGATCACGGTCGAGGTGGAGCGGAGCGCTCCCTCGCGCTGGCTGCGTGTGACCGCCGCGCCGGCAGGCGATGGGTCGGTCCTCGTGGTCGTGACCGACATCACCGACGCCCGTCGCATCGAGTCGGTGCGCCGCGACTTCGTCGCGAACGCTTCCCACGAGCTGAAGACGCCGGCAGCCTCGATCCAGGCAGCCGCCGAGACCTTGCGCTCGGTCGTCGACGACGACCCGGATGCGGTCACGCGATTCGCGGGCCAGCTGGAACGCGAGGCACTCAGGCTCTCGCGGATCGTCGCCGATCTGCTCGACCTCTCCCGCCTCGAATCCGGCAGCGAGCTGAGCGAACGGGTTCGCCTCGATGCGCTCGTGCGTGAGGAAGCTGAGCGGTACGAGGACCAGGCGCGCGAGGCGAACGTGCGCCTGACGGTCGAGGCCCCGACCCCGGCGACGGTCGGCGGTGCCCCCCGCGATCTCTCCCTGCTGGTGCGCAACCTGATCGACAACGCGATCCGGTACACGCGCCCGGGCGGGGCGGTCGACATCCGGGTCGGGAAGAACCGGGACGAGGTCGAGCTCACGGTCCGAGACTCCGGCGTGGGGATCCCGGCCCGCGACCTGCCGAGGGTGTTCGAGCGCTTCTACCGTGTCGACCGCGCACGATCGCGCGAGACCGGGGGCACGGGGCTCGGTCTGTCGATCGTGCGGCACGTGGCGGAGAACCACGGCGGATCCGTGTCGGTCACGAGTGAGCTCGGCGCCGGGTCGTCGTTCGTCGTGCGACTGCCGATGGCCCCGCTGCCGGGAGGCGAGTGACGGGTCGCAGGCGAGCGACGAGCGTCACCGTATGCTGCGCTCTCGATGACGACGTTGCTCCTCGTGCGCCACGGACTCACCGCCCAGACCGGGCGCGTGCTCTACGGCCAGACCCGCGGCATCGGCCTCGACGACAGAGGGCTGGCGCAGGCCGAGCAACTGGCGCGGCGGCTCGCCCCGCTGCGGCCCACCGCGATCTACTCCAGCCCGCTCGAGCGGTGCGTCGAGACCGTGCGGCCGCTCTCGGCGGCGTGCCGGCTCACGGTCGTCGAGCGCGACGATCTGATCGAGATGCACGCGGGCTCGTGGACCGGCAAGCCGCTCGCGCGTCTGCGTCGCACGAAGGCATGGGGCGAGGTGCAGCGGCGGCCCGAGGCGTTCCGGTTCCCGGGGGGCGGCGAGAGCTTCGAGGAAGCTCGCACCCGCGCGGTCGGCGAGCTGCAGACGATCGCGAGACGGCATCGACGGGGGCGCGTCGTCGTGGCGACCCACGGCGATATCGTGCGCGTGATGCTCGCCGACCTCGCCGGGGCTCCGCTCGCACGGTTCCAACGCATCGTCGTGGACACGGCGTCGGTCTCGGTCGTGACGCTCGAACGGGACGGCAACCCTCGGGTGCTCCTCGTGAACGACACGGGCGATCTGGGTCGATTCGCCCCCGGCGGCGGCACCCCCGTCTGGGAGACCGCGACCCCGTCGCGAGGCGCCCGGCGCTCGGAAGGGAACCTGCGAGGATAGGCCGCATGGACCTCGGCCCCGTCGACCGCATCACCGCCGGCACGATCGGCGAGCCGGGATCCCGCACGTTCTACCTGCAGGCTCGGGCACGAGATCAGCTCGTGACGGTCGTCGTGGAGAAGCAGCAGGTGCAGCTGCTGGCGGCATCCATCCTCGAGCTCCTCGCCGATCTGGAGCTCGAGACCGGCGTCGGCCCGAGCGACGACGAGCTCGGCCTCGAGGACCCGGTCGACCCGATGTGGCGCGCCGGCAGGCTCTCGATCGGCTACGACCACGACCGGCAGCTCTTCGTGCTCGAGATCGAGGAGTCGCTGCCGGAGACCGAGCCGGAGACTGAGGGAGACGAGCCTTCCTCGATGCTCGACGGCGCCGCAGAGCCGGAGGTCGTCCAGCTCGCAGCCACCCGCGAACAGATGTTCGCACTCTCGCGCTACGGCGCGGCCGTCGCCGAGCAGGGCCGTCCGACGTGTCAGTTCTGCGGGAACCCGATCGATGCGGAGGGCCATGCGTGTCCCGCGATGAACGGCCACTCGAAGCGGAACTGACGGCCCCGGACGTCCCAGCGGCGATCGGAAGCGGTGCCCTCGAGCTGCTCGGCCTGCTGCCGAACTCGTCGAACTACACGTTCCTCGCGCGCGCCTCGGCGCCCGACGGCGACCAGGTCCTGGCCGTGTACAAGCCATATCGGGGCGAGAGTCCCCTCTGGGACTTCCCCGCCGGATCGCTCGGGCGGCGCGAGGTCGCCGCCTTCCTCGTCGCTGCCGCGCTCGGCTGGCCCAACGTGCCGCCCACCGTGCTCCGGGACGGGCCCGAGGGGGCGGGGTCGGTGCAGCTGTTCGTCCCGTTCGAACCACAGGAGCACTACTTCACGCTGCAGGACCGCTTCCCCGACGCGTTCCGCGAGATCGCGGTGTTCGACCTCGTGGTGAACAACGCCGACCGCAAGGGCGGGCACTGCCTGCTGGGCGAGGATAGCCGCATCTGGGCGATCGACCACGGGGTCTGCTTCCACGAGGAACCGAAGCTGCGCACCGTGATCTGGGAGTACATGGGCGAGGCGATCCCACAGGAGCTCGTCGACCGGGTCGGGGCCTTCGGCGAGGCCCTGGCCGAGGGTGCGGCGCCGCGCGAGCAGCTGGGTGCCCTGCTCTCCGACGAGGAGGTCGCCGCACTGGGACGCCGCGTCGATACCGTCGTGGCCCGGCCGGTGTTCCCTTCGCCGATCGGGGAACGACCCTACCCCTGGCCACCCGTGTGACCGCGCGGCGATGAACGCGTTGCGCCACCGCACCGTCCCCACGCCGATCGGCGCGCTCACGATCGTCGGCTCCGCTCGCGGGGTGGTGGCGACGATCTTCGACGACGATCGTGGTCACGAGCTGGAAGGCATCGAGCGATGGTTCGCGCAACGAGCGGACGCGGCAGCCGACGGCTCGACCGCCGGGGCGGTCGTCGCGGCGGCGCAGCGGGAGGCCCGTGGCTACTTCGCCGGCCGCACCACGGTGCTCACGGTCCGACCCGACCTCTCTCTCGTGGGCGAGGGGTTCGGACGCCGGGTGCTCGAGGTCGTCGCCACGATCCCCTTCGGCGAGCTCTGGACCTACGGCGACGTCGCCGGCATGGCGGGGAGCCCGCGTGCGGCGCGCGCCGCCGGGAGCGCGCTGGCAAGCTGCCCGATCGAGCTCTTCGTGCCGTGCCATCGGGTGGTGCACGCCGGTGGCACGATCGGCGGGTACGGACGCCACGAGGATCGAAAGCGGTGGCTCTTGCGCCACGAGGGCTCGGTGCCGTAGCGCGCTGGAGGGGCCCCGGTCATTCGATCGCCCGTGCGAGAGGATGGTCTCCATGACGCGACGTCTCCTGTCCGCCGTGCTCGGCCTCACGCTCCTCGCCGCGGCGTGCACCGGCGACGACGACGCAGACCCGGTGGCGACGTCGGCCACCGCCTCGCCGACCGGGGATGCCGCGTCGTTCTCCGCGCAGGTGGCGAGCTCGGACCTCGCGGCCGACTCCCCGGAAGCCGTGCAGGTGGGCGTCTTCTCGAGCACCGAGGACGCCGGCGTGCAGCTGCTGTCGTTCGGACAGATCGACGTGGCGTTCAGCTTCCTCGGGAGCGACGGGAGCCAGGCGCCGCTCGAAGGCCCTGCGACGACCGCCGAGTTCGTCCCGGCCCCTGGAGACACCCCCGCCGAAGGCGACGGCCCGACGCTCACGAACCCGTCCGACGTGGCGGGCGTGTACGTCACGCCCGACGTCACGCTCCCCGAGCCGGGCATCTGGAACGCGGCGATCACGACCTCGGTCGACGGCGGCCCACCGATGACGCTCGACGCGGCCTTCACGGTGTACCCGCAGCACCGGATCCCCGCCCCCGGCGACGCCGCCCCCGCCACGAAGAACCTGACGATGGATTCCAAGGGCGTGCCGGCCGTCGCGATCGACTCCCGCGCACAGGACGGGTCGGAGGTCCCCGACCCCGAGCTCCACAGCACGACGATCGCCGATGCTCTGCGCCGCGGCCGTGCGGCGCTCGTCCAATTCGCGACCCCCGTGTACTGCCAGAGCCAGTTCTGCGGACCCACGGTCGAGGCTCAGGAAGCGCTGGCCGAGGAGTACGGGGGCGTCGCCGAGTTCATCCACGTGGAGATCTGGCGCGACTACGAAGAGAGCACCGTGAACCAGGCGGCCGCGGACTGGTTGTTGCGCGACGGCGACCTCACCGAGCCCTGGATGTTCCTGATCGACGCCGACGGCGTGATCGTCGAGCGCTGGGGCCCGCTGTTCGACCTCGACGACGTGCGAGCCTCGCTCGACGCTCTCCGCTCCTGAGTGAACGCAACTCGATCACCGTCTTCCAACCAGGGGGCCCGTAGCATGGACGACATGGAACAGCAGCCGGTGATCCCGCCTCCCCCGCCCGGGGGCGATCACTGCTACCGGCACCCCAGCGTGGCCACCGGCGTGCACTGCACCCGATGCGGGCGCGCGATCTGCACCGAGTGCATGATCGCGGCCCCAGTGGGGCACCACTGCCCGACGTGTGTGGCCGAGGCCCGCAGCGAGTACCGGAAGGGGCCCGGCCGGCGCGTGGCGATCGCGAACGCCAAAGCCATCTCGGTCACGAGCGTGTTGCTCGTGCTCATGGGCATCGGATACGTGCTCGAGATGGTCGTGGGCGGCGTGGGATCGCTGATGAGCGGGCCGAACACGATCCACCTGGTGCGGCTCGGGGCCTCGATCGGCCTCGCGCAGCTCCCCGACGGCGACGTGGTCGGCATCGCGGTGGGCGAGCAGTGGCGCATGGTCACCGCGATCTTCCTGCACGGCGGCATCCTGCACCTGCTGATGAACGCCTATGCGTTGTGGCTGTTCGGTCCGGTCGTGGAACGCGAGCTCGGGCGGGCACGCTTCTTGCTGATCTTCCTCACGACGGGGCTGTTCGCGAGCGCCGCCTCGTACGCGTTCGCGGGCGACCCGGTGCAGGTGAGCGTCGGGGCTTCGGGCGCGATCTTCGGGGTCGTCGGGGCCTTCGTCGCGTACAACTACCGGCATCGCGAGCTGGCGCTGGCGGCGGCGCGCCTGCGGGGGTTGGTGCCGTTCCTGATCCTGAACATGGTCCTGGCCTTCGGACTCAACTCCGTCATCGACTGGCGAGCCCACCTTGGCGGATTCGTCGCGGGGCTGGCGGCCGGCATCGTCGCCGAGGGATGGGGCGCGCGCTCGATGCGCACCGCGATCGCGGTCGGCGGGTTCGCCGCGATCACGGTGGGGGCGCTCGTGCTCGCGGCGTGGAAGACGGCGCAGTACCGAACCGAGTTCCCGGCGTTCTTCTGAGCGGATCCTCGGCGGGAGCTCACGACCCCTCGGCGTCGGCGATGCCGTAGAGGTATCCCTCGCGCGTGCCGAGGTACAGCCACCCCCGCCACACCGCGGGCGTCGACTCGATGCAGCCCTCGAACCTCATCTTCCACAGCAGAGGCGGGGCGACCGACGGATCGGAGACATCCCAGGCGTACAGGTCGCCCAGGCAGTCCCCGAGGATCAGCACGCCGTCGACGACGACCGGCGACGCGATCGACGGCGCCCCCACCTGCAGCTCGTGCAGCACGGTCCCGCTGCCCCGATCCACCTCCAGCACCCGGCCCGCGGCCGTCGAGAAGAACACCACGTCGCCGTAGAGCGCCGGGGTCGACCAGCTGCCGCCCGCGCCCTCGAACCCGATCTCACGGGCATCGATGCTCCAGATCAACGGATCGTCCGGCCGGCGCGGGTCGAGCTTCATCAGCTGCCCGACCTCGCGCGATCGTTCGTTGAAGCGCTGGTACTGGGCGGCGACATACAGGAAGCCCTGTCCGTCGATCGCGATCGTCGCGTCGACGTCGTCGCCGACCCAGTAGCGCAGGACCTGCTCGACCTCGGTGCCGCCGCCCAAGAGGCCGGCGATGTCCCATCCCTGCACGAGACCCCCGGAGTTCGCGAAGTAGGCGACTCCTCTGCGGAACGCGACGGAGTTCTCGATCGAGACCTCCTGATCGCCGAGCGTCTCCAACAGTTCGTCGTCGAAGCCCGGGATCGTCGCGACGACCTCGGGGGCCACCGTCACGAGGCCGTCCTCGCCGTACGAGCGGTCGAGGCGGATCACGTAGAACCAGCCGTTCTCCCCGCCCGCGAGCAGGTGGCCACGGATCACGAGCGGCGCGCCGTCCCAGTCGTCGTTGCGCAGCGGGCGGGGCACGCTCGTTCCACCGTCGAGGCTCCAGAGCGTCTCGGGCTCGTCGCGATCGAGCGCGACCACCCGCAGGTGCCCGTCGCGAGATCCCGCGTAGTAGAGGGGGAAGCCGTCGGGATCGGTCGTCGCCGATCCCTTCGCCAGATCCTTCGTCACGAGTGGAGGACGGACCGGCTCGCCGGTGTCACCGTCGACGAAGTGGTACTTGCCGTCGTAGGCACCCTCCCGCACCTCGACACCTCCGCCCGGCACCTCGACCACGTTGGGCTGGCCCGTCCACCCGGTGCCACACCACTCCGTGACGTCGACGCCCACGATCGACTCGGAGCAGAGCTTCGTGACCTCCGGGTGCTGCCATCGCACGACGGGATCGAGCGGCACCGGGCCTCGCCCGTAGTACGAGCGGGTCGCGTTACCTCGGAACGTCGTGACGCCGCGGACCTCTCGGTTCGCGGGCTTCGGGGTGCGCACGGAGATCGAGGCAGGCGGGGCCGCGCCCGTGCCACCGGCATCGTCGCCGCCGCGTACCAACGCCCATCCGACCGCGGCAACCATCAGCGCCGAGACCACGCCCGCGGCGATGCCGATGCTCCGAGGGGAGGGTCGGAAGGAGCGAACGTCCGGCGTCATGCGGCCCATCGTATCGGCAGCGAGGAACCCGCCGGATACGGTTCAGACCGGCTCGCCCGCCGACCGGTAGCTGCCCAGCACCCGCAGGAGCGAGGTGTGCTCGGCGACCGCGGCGAGCGCGTCCTCCACCTCCGGTGCGTCGGCGGCGGCCATGAGGTCCACGTAGAACACGTACTCGAACGGCTTGCCACGCCTCGGCCTGGACTCGAGCTTGTGCAGATTGATATCGCGTTCCGCGAACGGTTGCAGGGACGCGAGCAACGAGCCAGGGCGGTCGCGGACGGCCATCACCAGTGACGTCTTGTCCGCGGGTCCGAGATCGGGTGCGCCGGTCGAGATCGCGGCGAACTTCGTGAAGTTCTCCTTCTCGGTCTGGATCCGCTCGGAGAGCACCGTCAGCCCGAGCGCGGCGCCCGCCTCGACGCTCGCGATCGCGGCATCCTCACGGTCGCCTCGCTGCGCGATCAGACGCGCGGCCCCTGCCGTGTCGTGCACGGGAACCGGCTCGATGCGCATCGACGACAGGAACTCCTCGCACTGGGCGAGCGCCTGCCAGTGGGAATGCGCTCGATGCACCTCTTCCAGCCGTGCCCCGGGCACGCCCAACAGCGCGTGATCGATACGCACGAGCACCTCCCCCACGATGTGCAGCAGGCTCGTGTGCTGGAGCTGATCGTAGGTCTCGTTGACCGAGCCCGCCTGCGAGTTCTCGAGCGGCACGACGCCGTGGTCGGCCCCACCGCTGGTCACCCGCGAGAAGACGAGCCGGACGGTCTCGCACGGCATCGGCTCGGCGTCGGGGAACAACGAGCGAACCGCTCGCTCGCTGTAGGCACCGGGTTCCCCTTGATAGGCAACCTGCATGGCCGGGAAGCGTAGCAAGCGATCTGCGCAGCGCTCGATGATAAGCTTGATCCTGGCCTGGCGACCGTGCCGGGCGTCCCCCGCGCGCACCGGCTCAGCCTCTCGGATCCGCCATGACGACGTCGACGCAGACCCCCGCGGAGCCACCCGGCGAGATCGATCGCGCGGGGACGATCGCGTCGCTTGACCGTGACCCTCGCCGGTCGACGATCCGCTGGGTCATCACCCTGCTCGCCATCCTGCTCGCGGCGACCTTGATCGCGACCGTGATCGTCGGTCTCGGTGTGCAACGAGATGCCGAGGACGCGAAAATCGAGATCGCGAAGGGCCGTCGGGCGTTGGCCGACGGCGACCTCGCCACCGCATTGGGACGCTTCAACGCCGCCGAGGCGGGCTTCGAGGCCGCTCAGGCCCGCGCGACCGGCGGCATCGGCGGCGTGGTCGCGAGGGTACCGGTCATCGGGCGATCGATGGATGTCGCCGCCGGCATCTCTGATGCGGGCGTCGTGCTCGCTGGGGCCGCCGTCGATCTCACGACCGCGCTGGAGCAGCTCCCGGACGGACTCGGGTCGCTCGCCCCCGTCGATGGACGGATCCCGATCGACACGCTGGCCGACCTGTCCGACGACGTCGCGACCGCGGCGGCGGCCGGACGGAGCGCGCTCGGGTCCGTGCGCGCAACCCCTTCGAGCCTGATCCCCGCGACGGTCGCCCAGGCTCGCTTCGAGGCCGAGGAACAGGTCGCGGATCTCGCCCGGACCCTCGAGGCCGCCTCGGTGCTGACGGCGCGACTCCCAACGATCCTCGGCGCGGACGGCGCGAAACGCTACCTCCTGATCGCAGAGAGCCCCGCCGAGCAGCGAGGCACCGGCGGCATCTGGGGCGCCTACACCGTCATGACGGCACGAGACGGACGATTGACTTTCGAGCCCTTCTCGCAGTTCGCGGATTTCCCCGAGATCTCACCCGACGAGCTTCCGGAGCCGAGCCCGGACTATCGGGAGAACTACGACCAGTACGGAGGGGCCGGAGCATGGAGTGACCTCAACATGACCCCCGACCTCCCGTCGGCTTCACGGGCCGTGCTGTCCGCGTTCGAGCATGCGACCGGGTCTCGACTCGACGGTGTGCTGGTAGCGGACCCCTACGCCGTGCAGGAGTTGCTCCGTGTCACTGGTCCGGCGGTTGTCCCGTCGCTCGGCGTCTCGGTCCGCGCGGGAACCGTGGTCGACTTCATGACGAACGAGGCCTACACCCTGTTCCCGTTCCGCGGCCGGTTGCGCAAGGCCGTGCTCGGCGCGGTCGTCGGGGAGGCGTTCGACCGATTCCTCGCGCAGCCCCGGAGTCCGACCGAGAAGCTGAAGGCGATCGTCCGATCGGTGGCCACGGGTCACCTCAGGCTGTACACGACCGATGGGACGACCCAGGACGCCCTGCGCACGGCTGGCCTGGACTCCGGGCTGCGCGCTGGTGAGGGCACCGACGTCCTCGCTGTGAACGTGAACAGTCGCTCCGGGAGCAAGGTGGACTTCTACGCCGCAAGGACGATCACCTACGCCGTTCGTCTGGGCGGAGACGGCGAGGCGTTCGCGACGACCGAGATCGCGATCCAGAACGACGCGCCGATCGA
>Ga0210066_1000010_pt1 | contig 11380 bp, 7 predicted proteins | sample RushMan_ThreeSqA_FD_185558 | JGI IMG/M metagenome (GOLD analysis project Ga0210066, IMG submission 185558) | Wetland microbial communities from San Francisco Bay, California, USA, that impact long-term carbon sequestration - RushMan_ThreeSqA_D2... | ecosystem: Environmental > Aquatic > Marine >... | reverse complement strand
ACTGGGATCGGGCGCTTGCCGACTGGCGCACGCTCGCGTCGGATCCCGGCGCCCTCTTCGACCGGATGGTGCGTATCGACGCCGCGGCGATCGAGCCCATGATCACCTACGGGACCAATCCCGGGATGGTGGTGCCGGTTTCCGGCGACGTACCGGACCGCCCGGGCGATGCCGTGTTCGCGCGCGCGCTTGCCTACATGGGCCTGGAACCGGGTGAGTCGCTGCGCAACCGGCCGGTCCAGGTCTTTGGTCCGCGGGGAACGAAAACCATGATGTCGCACCTCGAGCAGGCCTTCGAATTCGATATCCGGTTCCGGCTCTATGACGACCGGGCCGTGCCCGACGGCGTCGACGACCGCGTCGCGGTCTTGATCGAGCCGCTCGCGACCGCGATCCACTCGGTGTTCCGCGCTCGCATCCCCGAGGGCGCCGACGTGCTCGTGATCGGTTCTGGCACGGTCGGCCTGCTCACGCAGGTCGCGCTCCGCCGGTTCGCGCAGCCGGGGCGCCTGATCGTGGCCGCGAAGCACACCGCACAGCGAGCGGCCGCGAAGATGGCCGGCGCCGACGAGGTCGTGCGCCCGGAGCACGCGCTCAAGGCGGTGCGCCGTGCCGGGCACGCCGTGAAGCTGAAGCCCGAACGCGGCCAGGAGTTCCTGCTCGGCGGCGCCGACGTGGTGTTCGAGTGCACGGGCTCGAAACGTGCGCTCGACATGGCGCTGCGAACCACGAAGGCGGGGGGACGGGTCGTCGTGAGCGGCATCCCAGCGGGCGGCGCCGATCTCACGCCGCTGTGGTTCCGCGAGCTCGAGCTCGTCGGCGCTTACACCACCGGCATGGAGGACACCGACGGCGGTCGTCGCCACTCGTTCGCGCTCGCGCTCGAGCTGGCCAGCCAGATCGGGCCGATGCTCGCGCCGATGGTCGGCGCGACCTACCCGCTCGCGCGGTGGCGCGACGCGATCGATCACGCGATGTCGGCCGGCCGGCTCGGCACGTTCAAGGTGGCCTTCGCGCCGCAAGAGAGCTCCCATGCGGCCCCGGCCGCGATCGAACCCACGACCTAGGAGACGACCGAGATGCCCAGACCAGGATTCGTGCTGCAGGTGGACGAGCGGACGCCCCCGCTGCTCGTGCACGAGGGCGAGGGCTACCGCATGCAGAAGTTCCCGCTAGGGACGCGGGTCGTCTATCCCCCCGATCCGCTTCCCGGGGTTCGCGACGTGCCGGCCGCCGTGCGTCACGCGCTGTTGAACCCGGTCGGAGACTCGAAGCCGCTTCCCGAGCTGCTCTTCTCGGGCATGAAGCTCACGATCGCGATCGACGACATCTCGATCCCGTTGCCGCCGATGCGCACGCCCGACATCCGCCAACCGATCCTCGAGCACGTGATCGAGCTCGCCGCCCGCAGGGGTGTCGAGGACGTCGAGCTGATCATCGCGACCGCGTTGCACCGACGCATGACCGCGGCGGAGATCCGCCGAGCCGTCGGTGAGCGGGTGTATCGCTCGTTCTACCCGGAGCGACTGAAGAACTTCGATGCCGAGGACCCTCACGGCCTCACCCATATCGGCATGACCGACGAAGGGGAGGACGTCGAGATCTCCGCGCGCGCCGCCGAGAGCGACCTGATCGTCTACGTGAACATCAACCTGGTGGCGATGGACGGGGGCCACAAGTCCGTCGCCGTGGGGCTGGCCGGATACAAGAGCTTGAAGCATCACCACAACGTGCACACGATGTTGCACTCGAAGTCGTACATGGACCCCCGTGAGGGCCACAGCGCGATCAACGACTCGGTGAACCGCATGGGCCGGGTGCTGAAGGACGCGGGGGTCAAGGTCTTCCAGATCGAGACCACGGTGAACTCCGACACGTTCCCGTCCAACCTCGGCTTCCTCAACAAGCGCGAGTGGGAGTGGAGCGCGTCGGACCAGGGGCTGATGATGGCCGCGAAGAAGGCCAACGACATGGCCCCGCCGCGCGTTCGCCGCGAGTTCTTCCGTCGGATCGAAGCGCCGTACAAGCTCACGGGCGTGAACGCCGGCGAGGTCGAGGCGGTGCACGAGCGCACCCTCGCGAACCTGCATCGCCAGCAGCTCGTCGAGGTGCAGGGCCAGGCCGACGTGCTGATCATGGGCGTGCCCTACCTGGGGCCGTACAACGTGAACTCGATCCTGAACCCGATCCTCGTGCACTGCCTCGGGCTCGGCTACCTGTTCAACATGTACCGCAACAAGCCGCTCGTGAAGCAGGGCGGCGTGATCATCCTGCACCACCCCGTGCCGTGGGAGTTCCACTCGATCCACCACCCGAGCTACATCGACTTCTTCGAGGAAGTCCTCGCAGAGACCACCGATCCGAAGACGATCGAGTCGAAGTTCGAGGAGCGCTACGCCACCGACCCCTGGTACGTGCACCTGTACCGGACGAGCAACGCCTACCACGGCGTGCACCCGTTCTACATGTGGTACTGGGGCGCGCACGGCCGTGACCACGCCGGCGACGTGATCTTCGTGGGCGGGAACCCGTCGAGCGTCGCGCGCCTCGGGTACCGGCGCGCCGACTCGATGCGTGACGCCCTCGAGATGGCCAAGGACACGGTGGGGCCGTCGCCGACGATGACGTACTTCCACGCGCCGCCCGTGATGATCGCGGACGTGCGGTGAGGGGCCGGGCGATGCGCGCGCTCGAGCACGGAAGGGGAGGCGCATGGGTCTGCGCGGCGAGCTGAAGACGATGGCGGAGGGGTTCCGTTGGGGTCGTCGTCCGATGGTGCCGCGCAGCGCCGAGCCGCACACCCCCCCGCGCGAGGACCCGATCTTCCCGACCGACTGGGCCCGCACTGGCGCCGGCACGGCAACCCGGCTCGTGATCCTGAACGTGGGGCTCGGTCCGCTGCTGCGCAGCCAGGTGGCGCTGCGGGTCTACGGCCTGGAGCACCTGCAGGCACTGGACGGCGGGGTGATCTTCTTCTCGAACCACTCGAGCCACCTCGACGCGACGATCATCATGACCGCACTCCCCGAGCGATGGCAGGAGAAGACCGCGGTGGGCGCGGCTCGCGACTACTTCTTCGACGTGTGGTGGCGCGCCGCCTTCACGGCGCTCACCTACGGCGCGTTTCCGATCGACCGCTCGCGCGGCGCGCGGAACGCCGTCACGAAGGCGCGCGAGCTGCTCGACGACGGGTGGAGCCTCGTGGTCTTCCCCGAAGGCACACGCTCGCCCGACGGACACGCGAAGCGGTTCCGTCACGGCACGGCGCGGCTGTGCATCGAGGCCGGGGTGGGCGCGGTGCCGATCGGCATCCGAGGGGCGTACCAAGCCATGCCGAAGGGCCGATGGTGGCCACGCGCGGGACGTCCGCCCGTGCGCGTGCGCATCGGGGCGCCGCTGTTCCCCGAGGAGGGCGAGACGCACCAGGCGTTCACCGCGCGCATGACCCAGGCGGTCGCCGAGCTGCTCGACGAGGACCGCACCACCTGGTGGGAGGCGCTGCGCCGCGCGGAGCGAGGCGAGACACCGCCCCCCTACGGCCCGACCGGCCCCGAGTGGCTGAAGCGCTGGGAGGGCACCCGCCCGATCGAGCGCCGCGGCAGCCGGAAGACCTGGGAGTAGCTCGTGCCCCGCACCGGCGGTGAGCAGCGGCGCACCACGATCGTCGCCGAGGCGATCCACCAGTTCGGCCGCGACGGATACAAGGGCGCGAGCATCGAGAGCATCGCGACCGCGGTCGGCGTGCGCAAGCAGACGCTGCTGTACTACTTCCCGAACAAGGAGGCGTTGCTCGAGGCGTGCCTGGTGGCCGCCGGGGAACGCCTCGGGGTCACGATCGCCGCCGCGCTCGAAGGCAAGGAGACCTACTGGGACCGCGCCGAGGCGGTCATCCACGGGGTCTTCGGCCTCGCCGCTGAATGGCCCGAATTCCCGATGTTCGTGCGGGAAGCGGCCCGGCTCGGGCCGACGGCGTTCGACCGATTCGCCGACGTGCTCGACCCGCTGCGCCGCCGAGCGATCGGGTTCCTGCAGGACGGCATGGACGCCGACGAGATCCGTAAGCAGGATCCGGCGATGCTGCTGTTCACGCTGTACACGGCGGTCGTCGGCTCGCTGACCGAGGCGAGCGTGCTGAACGCCGTGGTCGGGTCCGACACGGGCCAGGCGTCGTTGCGCCGCCGCGAGCGTGAGGTCGTGCTGTTCGTGCGCGCCGCGCTGCGCCCGACCGACTGACCTCCCCGATTGCCGGGCGGGCCCGCGTGTCGCAGGATGCGGGCGTGGACCTCCGAGACGAACGCCGTGACGTGACCGCCCTCTTCGCCGACCTCGTCGGCTCGACGGCCCTCGGTGAGCGGCTCGACCCCGAAGAGCTCAAGCTCGTGGTCGGCGATGCCGTCGCTCGCATGGTCATCGCGGTCGAGGCGTTCGGGGGCACGGTCAAGGACCTCGCCGGCGACGGCGTCCTCGCGCTCTTCGGCGCGCCGACCGCGCACGAGGACGACGCCGAGCGCGCGGTCCGCGCGGGCCTGCGCATCGTCGACGACATCGCCACGTTCGGACGAGAGGTCGCCGACGGGTGGGGTGTCGACTCCCTGAACGTGCGGGTCGGCATCAACACGGGACCCGTCATCACTGGCGCGATCGGCGCCGGCGACCGGGTCGAGTTCGCGGCGCTCGGCGACGCGGTGAACGTGGCCGCACGCCTGCAGTCGCACGCCCACCCGGGCTCCGTGCTCGTCGGACAGGCGACGCAGCAGGTCGTCGTCGACCGGTTCGCCTGGAGCGCGGGCCACGGGTTCGAGCTGAAGGGGAAGTCGGAGCCCGTGACCGCGTTCACCGTGGACGGTGTCGTCGACGGCACCCGGGCGCGCACCGACCCCGGCGTGGAACCGCGCATGGTCGGGCGCGACCTCGAGCTCGCCCGTCTGCGAACGGCGGTCGAGGGGGTCGCCGCCGGAGCCGGTGGGGTCGTGTTCGTCACCGGTGAGCCGGGGATCGGCAAGACCCGGATGGTCCACGAGCTCCGCCGGGCGTTCGGTGCCGAGGCGCCGGAGCACGGGCGGTCGCTGTGGCTGGAGGGCCGCTGCGTGAGCTACGGGGGCTCGATCCCGTACTGGCCGTTCCGCGACCTACTGCGATCGTGGCTCGGGGTCGGCGACGACGAGCCCGAGCTGCGCGTGCGGGTCGCGCTCCGCCGTCAGGTCGACCGCCTCACCGGCCTGCATCCGGACGAACTCGTCCCGTACCTCTCCGCCCTGCTCGGGCTCTCTCCTGTGCCCGGGGAGGCCGGGCGGCTCGAGGAGCTCTCGCCGGAGGCGCTGCAGTACCGAACGTTCGAGGTCGTCCGGGCGACGCTGCGCCGACTCGCGGAGGACGGCCCGGTCGCCGTCGCGTTCGAGGACCTGCAGTGGGCGGATGCGACCTCGATCCAGCTCCTGCAGGAGCTGATCACCGACACCGAGACCGGCGCTCTGCTCGTCGTCTGCACGCTCCGTCCGGAACGCGACCACGGCGCATGGCGGCTGAAGGAGGACGTCGCCCGCACGCTGCCGCACCGATTCCACGAGGTGGCGCTCGAGGCGCTTTCCGGCGACGCCGGACGTGAGCTGCTCGCGGCGCTGGTCGGGCGGGACACGCTCCCGGCGGAGGTGGAGCGGCAGATCCTGGAACCGGCCGAGGGGAACCCGTTCTTCCTCGAGGAGCTGGTCCGATCGATGGTCGATGCGGGCGCGCTCGTCGCCGAGGGCGACGGGTGGCGGTTCGATCACGCGGTCGACGTGCAAGTGCCGCCCACCGTCGAGAAGGTGATCCTCGCCCGGATCGATCGGCTCCCGCCGGGGTCCTACGAAGCCGTCGTGTCGGCCTCGGTGATCGGGCGGTCCTTCAGCCTGCCCCTGCTGCAGGCGGTCGCCGCGGGAGACGACGTCCGTGCAGCTCTCGGCGAACTGATGCGGGTCGACCTCGTGCGCGAGGGCCGGCGCTGGCCGGACCCGGAGTACCGATTCACGCACGCACTGATCCAGGAGACGGCTTACCGCACGCTCGTCGCGGACGATCGATCCAGGCTGCATCGCAGGGCCGCCACATGGCTGGAGCAGCACCACGCCGGCCGGGAAGGCGACGTCGCCGGCGTGCTCGCCCACCACTGGCTCGGAGCCGAGGACGAGGACAAGGCCGTGCGGTACCTCACCGTCGCGGGCGATCGGGCGCGCCAGGACTACGCTCTCGACGAGGCGATCGCGTACTACCGCGAGCTGCTGCCCCTGCTCGATCGCCGCGGAGAGCGTCAGGAGAGCGCACTCGTGCTCTTCAAGCTCGCCCTGGCCCTGCACATGTCGTTGCGCTTCGCGGAGGCCAACGACACGTACCAGCGCGCGTTCGTCCACTGGACCCCCCCGCCGGTGCCGGAGAGTGCCCCTCAGGCGCTCCTGCGGGTCGCATCAAGCTTCCTCCCCGACGACGCCGACCCGCGCTCGGCGATCGCGTGGCCGAACATCCAGCTCTGCATGCAGCTGTTCGACCGGCTCGTGGAGCAGTGGCCGGAGCGCACGATCGTGCCGTCGCTCGCCGAGCGCTGGGAGATCGCCGACGACGGCCTGCGATACGTCTTCCACCTGCGCGAGGGACTCACGTGGTCCGACGGTCGGCCGCTCACGGCGCACGACGTGGAGTTCGGCATCAAGCGCGTGTTGAACCCGGAGGCGCCGGGCTCATCGGTCGCGATCTACTTCGTCGTGGAGGGCGGTCAGGAGTACTACCTCGGTGAGCAGCCGGACGCGTCGTCGGTGGGCGTGCGGGCGCTCGACGACCGTACCGTCGAGTTCCGCCTCGCCGCCCCCGCGCCGTACTTCATGAGCGTGATGAATCGGCCCGACGGCGGGCCGCAGCCCCGGCACGCGCTCGAGGCGTCGGGCGATGCCTGGACGGAGCCGGCGAAGCAGGTCGTCTCCGGCGCGTTCCGCGTGACGACACGCCGTGACGGCGGTCTCGTGCTCGAGCGGCGGCAGGGGGCCACCCCGCGGGTCGGCAACGTCGCTCGTGTCGAGTACCGGGCATCCCGCATCGCCGATGCCCTCGGTCCCTACGACCGCGGGGAGCTGGACATGATCACCGCCCGCTACACGCCGCGGCTCGCCGACCTCGTGGAGCGCCATCTGCCCGACGCGAAGGTGGGCCGGGCCGGCTGGTCCGGCTACCTCGCGTTCGATCACACGACCGCGATCGGCTCCAACCTCGAGCTGCGTCGCGCGCTGGCGCACGCGATCGATCGTGACGCGCTCGCGGCCGCGATGCCCGCCAACATGGTGGTGGCGACGGGCGGGATCGTGCCGCCGGCCCTGCAGGGACACACCCCCGAGATCTCGCTACGGTACGACGTCGAGGAGGCCAGGGCCTGCCTCGCTCGTTCCGGACACACCGGCCCGCTCTCGATCGCGGGACTCGACGACGACGAGCCGATCCTCGATCCGGTCGTGGCCGGCTGGCGTTCCGTCCTCGATCTCCAGGTCGACCGGGTCGAGTGGTCGCTCGACGACATCGCGACGATGGACGCCCCCAGCGAGCAGGCGCCGATCTACTTCACCGGATGGCTGCCGGGGTACGCCGACCCCGAGTACTTCCTGCGGCTGTTGTTCCACTCCCAGAGCCGTACGAACGAGGGTGGGTTCGATCACCTACCGTTCGACGAGCTCATCGAACGAGCCCGTCAGGAACGCAGCGACCGGGGGCGCCTGGCGCTCTTCCACGACGCCGATCGCATGGCCGTCGTCGACCGCGTCGCGGTGATCCCTCTCGTGTACGGTCGGAGCATCGCGGTGCTCAAGCCGTACGTGCACGGGTGGTGGGAGTTCGGCAAGACGTCGGCGAACTTCGCCGACCTCATCGTCGATCCATAGCCTCGATCGGGGTTCAGTCGACCGACGGGAACACATCGTCGGCGAAGGAGCGCAGCACGTGCTCGGCACCCGCCTCCCGCAGGTCGTCGACCGAGTACTCCCCGGTCGCGACGCCGACCGCGATCGCGCCCGCGCCGTGCGCCGCCTCGATGTCGCGTGGCGTGTCCCCGACGACGATCACCTCGGCCGGATCGATCGCGTGCCCCGAGAGCGCCTCGGCGCGCGCGATCGCCGCCGTGGTGAGGTCACTGCGCACCGATGAGTCGCTGCCGTACCCACCGAACAGGAAGAATCTCCCCAGCCGGGCGCGTGAGATCTTGATGTGCGCGGCGCCCTCGATGTTCCCCGTCACGAGCCCGAGGAGCGTGTCGGCATCGACGAGACGCTCGAGCAGGTCGTGCACGCCGGGCATCACGCGGTATCCGGGCGACTCCTGGACCTCGACCGGCAGCCGAAGCACGTAGCGCATCATCAGCCGGATCACCTCGTCGGTCGTGGGCTCGCGGCCCATCGTGCCTTCGAACGTCTCGCGCGCCACGACCGGGTCGGTCATGCCGACCTCGCTGAACCTGCGGATATCGCCGTCGACCCCGAACGCCTCGCGGAACGCGTACGACCAGCTGCGGCCGCCGGCCCCTCCGGTATCGATCAGCGTGCCGTCGACGTCGAAGAGCACGACCCGTCGCTGGACCATCGCTCAGCGCCTCCGAAGCGCCGCTCGGGCCGGCCCGCCATCGCCGTCGACGAGGCGCAGCGGCATCACGACCAGGTCGTGCTCGCCCTGCTCGACATGGCCGAGATCGAGGCCCTCGACGATCACGACGTCGTTCGAGAGCAGGGTCACGTGCGTGGGGTGTCCCTCGGAGCCACGGCCTTCGATGCCGAGGAAGTCGATGCCCACCAGCCCCAGTCCGTGTTCGACGAGCCAGCGGGCGCCGTCGCCGCTTACGCTCACGTACGTCTCGGGGAACTCCGACGGCATCGAGCGCCAGAGCTCGGAGTTGTCGGTGCGCAGCAGGAGGCGCTCGGTGCCGGCCGGCACGTCGAGCGCGTCGAGGTCGCCGGAACCGAGCGCACCACCGCGGCCGGTCGCGTCGGCGACCCAGCAGGGACCGATCAGCACGTCGAGCGGCACGCGGTCGATGCCGACGCCACCCTCGACGAAGTGCACCGGCGGATCGACGTGGGTGCCGGAGTGGGTGCCGAGGTGCAGCTCGCTGACGTTCGCGCCGTCACCCGAGGCGATGCGCTGGTTCGGGAGCAGCTCCACGGGAGGGTTCCCCGGCCACGTCAGCAGCGTGGACGAGATCGGCAGCGAGACATCGATCCATCCCGTGGGCGCGCCGCCGCTCGAGTGGCTCACGTGTGATGCACCCCCGCCGGCCGTGTGCGCAGGTGCCAGCCGTGTGGCTCGATCAGCTCATCGGATTGCGCGGGGCCCCACGATCCTCGCTTGTAGAAGAAGAGCGGCGAGGGCCGCTCGAGGATCGGGGTCACGATCTCCCAGGCCCGCTCGACGCCGTCCTCGCGGGTGAACAGCGTGTGGTCGCCGGACATGGCATCGTGCAGCAGCCGCTCGTAGGCCTCGGCGAGCGCGTGCGTGAACGACCGGTCGTAGTCGAAGTCCATCCGCACGGTCTGCAGCTCGTACCCCGGTCCGGGGATCTTCGCCTGGAACGCGAGCGAGATGCCCTCGTCGGGCTGCACCCTGATCGTGAAGTGGTTCGACGGGATGTGGTCGATCTCGAGCTCTCGGAACAACACCTCGGGCGCCTGCCGGAAGTAGACGGCGATCTCGGTGTTCCGCTCCGGCATCTCCTTGCCGTGGCGCAGGTAGAACGGCACACCGTCCCAGCGCCAGTTGTCGATCCAGAGCCTGGCCGCGACGAACGTCTCGGTCTGGCTCTTCGGGTCGACGCCGTCCTCCTTGCGGTAGCCGTCGTACTGCCCGCGCACGACGTCGGCGGGGTCGATCGGACGCACCGCCTGCAGCAGCTTCACCTTCTCGTCACGGAACGCCTCGGCTTCGAGCGAGCGCGGTGGCTCCATCGCGAGGAACGCCATCACCTGCAGCATGTGGTTCTGCAGCAGGTCCCGGATCGCGCCCGCATGCTCGTAGTAGCCGGCTCGCCCCTCGACGCCGATCGACTCGGCCACCGTGATCTGCACGTGGTCGACGGCGTCGCGGTTCCACACACGCTCCCAGATCGAGTTCGCGAAGCGAAACACCACGAGGTTCTGCACCGTCTCCTTGCCGAGGTAGTGATCGATGCGGAACAGCTGGTGCTCGTCGAAGGCCGTGTGGATCTCGGCCGAGAGCCTCTTGGCCGAGTCGAGGGAGTGCCCGAACGGCTTCTCCACGACGATGCGCGAGTTCGCGGTGTTCGCTCCGATCGAGGCGAGGCTCTTCACGATCGTCGGGAACGTCGACGGCGGCACGGCGAGGTAGAACAGGCGGCCGTCCTGCGCGCCGAGGTCGCGGTCGGCATGCTCCAGCGCCAGCTTGAGGCGGCCGATCACGGCCTCATCGTCGAACGTGCCGGAGATGAACGAGAGGGAGCCGGCGAACCGGGTCCAGACATCCTCGTCGAGGGGCGTGCGCGAGTAGGTCTGGACCGAATCCCTGGCGTGCTGGCGGAACGCCTCGTCGTCCCACGCGTCCATCGCGAAGCCGATCACGCAGTGCCGTTCGGGGAGCAGGCCCGCGACGGCCAGGTTGTAGAGGGCCGGGATCACCTTCTTCTTCGCGAGGTCGCCGCTCGCGCCGAAGAGGACGATCGCCTGGGGATCCGGTGGTCGCAGCGCCATCGGTCAGCCTTCCTCGGGTTCGCGCAGCCGACGGTAGCGGCCGACCAGCCCGAGCGTCGAGGGGTCGTGTGAGCCGACGGCGGGCTCGGCGTCGGCCTGCAGCTCGGGGAGCACCTTCATCGCGAGCGACTTCCCGAGTTCCACGCCCCATTGGTCGAACGAGTCGATGTGCCAGATCGTGCCCTTCGTGAACACCTCGTGCTCGTACGTCGCGATCAGCTGCCCGAGCGTTCGTGGCGTGAGCGCCCGCGCGAGGATCGTCGACGTCGGATGGTTCCCGGCGAACGTGCGCGCGGCGATCTGGTGCGCGGGGATCCCCTCGGCCTCGACCTGCTCGCGTGACTTGCCGAACGCGAGCGCCTCCGTCTGCGCGAAGAAGTTCGCCATCAACAGGTCGTGGTGGCCGGACACGGCATCGGTGGGCTGCGCGAAGCCGATGAAGTCGGCCGGCACGAGCCGTGTGCCCTGATGCAGCAGCTGGTAGTACGCGTGCTGGCCGTTCGTGCCTGGCGTGCCCCACACGATCTCGCCGGTGTCGTAGGTGACCGGATCGCCGTCGAGGTCGACCGACTTGCCGTTCGATTCCATCTCGAGCTGCTGCAGGTAGTCCGCGAACGCCGACAGGTGATGGCTGTACGGCAGGATCGCCTTCGTCTGCGCTCCCAAGAACGTCGAGT
>Ga0210066_1000009_pt1 | contig 11695 bp, 10 predicted proteins | sample RushMan_ThreeSqA_FD_185558 | JGI IMG/M metagenome (GOLD analysis project Ga0210066, IMG submission 185558) | Wetland microbial communities from San Francisco Bay, California, USA, that impact long-term carbon sequestration - RushMan_ThreeSqA_D2... | ecosystem: Environmental > Aquatic > Marine >... | reverse complement strand
GCCGGGCGCGTGGGTGCCGAAGGAGCCCGAGTCGGACCCGCTCCTCGCCAAGGGCGAGGTGGCGTGGATCCGCTCCTACCGCACCGAGTCGGAGGCGCGGGTGCTGGAGGGGTTGCTGCGCCAGCACGGCGTGCCGGTGCGGGTGGAGATCATGGGCTCCGAGCGCATCGGCCCCTACGCCGGCGGCGGCGACCCGGTGTGCGCGGTGCTCGTCGCCCAGGACGATCCGCTCGACCAGTATCTCGTGCATCACCCCGAGGATCTGTTCGACAAGCCCGCGGAGGCGGCGGTGATCGACCCGACGAACCCCTACGTGCGCGAGCCGCACCTGCGGTGCGCCGCCCGGGAGGTGCCGCTCCGCGACGGAGAGCTCGCCTTCTTCGGCGACGAGACCGACGTGCGCGCATCGGTCGAGGCGATGACCGAGCGCGGGGAGCTCGTGCGACGTCGGGAGGCCTGGCACGATCGCGGCAGGGATGCGCCGCACCGAGCGGTCGACGTGCGCGCCGGCGGAGGCCAGGTCTACACGATCGTGATCGACGGCACCGGGGAACTGCTGGGCACCGCGGACGAACACCGTGCCTACGCGACGTTGCATCCAGGCGCCGTCTACCTGCACCTCGGCGAGCAGTACCTCGTGCAGGAACTGGATCTCGTCGCTCGGGTGGCGATCGTACGCAGCGCCGACCCGGACTTCTACACCCAGGCGCGCGACGTCACGGACATCTCGATCGACGAGATACGTGCGAGGTCGAGTATCAGCGACGTGGAGCAGTGCTTCGGATCGGTTCGGGTCACGAACCAGGTCGTGAGCTACGTGCGGAAAGCGGTCTCGACGAACGAGACGCTCGACGAGTTCCCCCTGCCGATGCCGCCGGTCGAGCTCGAGACCCGGGCGGTGTGGTGGACGATCCCGCAGAGGGTGCTCGATCGTGCGGGGGTCGGCCCCCGCGACGTGGCCGGTGCGATCCATGCGGCGGAGCACGCCGCGATCGGGCTGCTGCCCCTCGTCGCGACCTGCGACCGCTGGGACATCGGCGGGGTCTCGACGCCCGTGCACCCCGACACGGGCCTCACGACGATCTTCATCTACGACGGCTACCCGGGAGGGGCGGGCATCGCGGAGCGTGGTGCGGCGACCAGCGAGCGGTGGCTCCGCGCGACGTTGGAGGCGATCCGCATGTGTCCGTGCACGCACGGGTGCCCCGGCTGCGTGCAGAGCCCCAAGTGCGGCAACGGCAACGAGCCGCTCGACAAACAGGGGGCCGTGGCGCTGCTGGCCGCGTTCCTCGGGGAACGCTGGGGCTAGCGCGGGGCGGCGGCGGCGCTCCGCTCGGCGAGCTCTCGGATCCGCAGGAGCATCCTGCGTTCCATGATGAACGCGCCCGGGTCCGCGATCGCGATCCAGACAGACGCCGTGGGCGTGCGCGGCCAATCCTGCTTCCAGCGGCTGATCGGGCGGGTGCGACAATCGCCCGCGGGCTCGACGAACAGGCACCAAGAGTCGGTCTCCCCATGCTGACGACGTGCCGATCCGGTTCGATGGCCCGCACGACGGGGCCGAACCCCGGCAACATCTCGATTCGGTGGCCGACCTCGAACCCCATCCCGGGCTCGATGCGCTCCACGCTCGGAAGGCCGTCGTTGTCGATCCAGTCGTAGCTGTACCACCCGCCGCGGCCGTATCCGATCTGCAGTAACCAGGGGAAGACGTGCTCGGGTGGGGCGTCGATCGTGATCGCCCTCGTCGTCGACGGCGCGTCGGCGCGGAGCAGGTCGTCTCCCGGGAGCGCCCGGTTCACCTCGTCGTGGGTGGCCCCAGCGGCGCTGCCAGGGCCCGATCGCGAGCAGGTAAGCGGCGAGCGAGACGGCGACCAGGCTGAGCGCAGGACCGACCCCGAGCCACGCGATAAGCCAGGCCACCGTGGTGAGACCCACGACCAGGCACGCGATCACGACGATCCCGATCGTCCGCTGCGTCCTCATCCCGGTCCCTCTCCGTCGGCTCCACCCTCGGGGACGAGCAGCCCGGCACCCACGGTCGTCGGGCCCCCGGCCCGCAGGCCGGCCGGTCGTACTGCGTGGGCGCGGGTAGCCTCGATGCAGCCCGTGTACCCACACCGACTCACCCGCCGACAGTTCATGAGCCGATCCGCCGCGGCAGCGGCCGGGTTCTTCGTGACGTCGTGCGTCGGTGAGCGACTGTCGACGAGCCCCGAGCCCAGACCGACGTTCACGAGCACGCCGCCCGAGCAGCTCGCGACGCGCTGGCCCGTCGATCGCGTCGTGTACCTGATGCTCGAGAACCGAAGCTTCGACAACATCTTCGGTCGCTACCCGGGCGCCAACGGCACGCGGACCGGCATGCGATGGGGCGAGGAGGTCCGGCTCCGCCGCTGCCCCGAGTGGCTTCCGGGCGACCTTCCCCACGACACGGCGTCGTGGCACGCGATGTACAACGACGGGAAGATGGACGGGTTCGCGATCGGCGAGTACGGACCCTACTTCGGCTACTCGCAGTTCGACCGCCCCGACGTGCCGAACTACTTCCAGTGGGCGGACGAGTTCGTGCTCTGCGACAACTTCTTCGCGTCGGTGGCGGGCCCGTCCTACCCCAACCACCTCTACATGATCGCCGGGCAGGCGGGCGGCGCGATCAACAACCCGGAGAACATCAAGGTGAAGCAGCTGAACGACGGGCGGGCCTTCAAGAGCTGGGGGTGCGACGCGTACGGCGACGACGTCTTCGTCTACGTCGAGGACGAGCAGGGCAACCTAGGCCGACACCCCACGTGCTTCGACATGAAGACCGTCGGCCACCAGCTGTCGAAGCGCGACATCGACTGGGCCTACTACTCCGCCGACCCGTACCAGGCCGGCTACATCTGGCAGGCCTACTCGTCGATCGAGGACATCTTCCACGACGACGAGCTGTGGGAGCGGCACATCTGGCCGGTCGACGACATCCTGCGCGACATCGAGGCCGAGGCGCTGCCGCCGGTCACGTGGATCACGCCGCGGTTCCAGCTCTCGGATCACCCCCCGTTCAGCACGCGACACGCGCACAACTGGGTCACCGACATCGTGAACGGCATCATGCGCTCGTCGATGTGGGAGTCGATCGCGATCTTCATCACCTGGGACGAGTGGGGCGGGCTGTACGACCACGTGGCACCGCCGACGATCGACGATGTGGAGCTCGGGTTCCGGGTGCCGATGATGGTGGTCTCGCCGTACGCGAAGCGCGGCTACATCGACGACGCGTTCGCGGAGTTCTCCTCGCCGTTGCGATTCATCGCCGACAACTGGGATCTGCCATACCTGACGCCACGCATCGCGAACTCGCACAACTACAAGCACGTGTTCGATTTCGATCGGAGACCGCGTCCGCCCTCTCCGGGACGGCACGTGCGGGCCACGAACGACTTCTGGGATTGGCCGGAGACGTTCCCGGGGTGGCCGCCGTCGCTCGACCCCGAGGATCCGAAGATCCGCTACCCCTGATCGACCGGGGCAGCGCCCTTGCTGCCGTGGTCGGGCAGCTTCCCGGCGAGGCAGGGCAGGGTGTCGAGCATCTCGGACGGGAACGCGGCGATGAACGCGCGCTCGTTCGCAACCCCGGGTGCAGGGGGGTACTGGTTGCCCTGGAGCTCGCCCTTCGTCACCGTGAGCAGGAACGCGGAGATCTCCTCGAGGGTCGCCCCGTTCTGCTCCATCTCCGCGTGATCGATGAAGATGTGGGTGGGCTGCGTGAACTCGACGATCCTCTCGTCGTCGCCGTCGGTGTCGAACCGCTCCTGGATCACGCCGGCGACGTTGCTGGGCTCGATCACGGATGCACCGCTCACGGCGGGATCGGGCGTGTGGCCGTGGTCGGCGGTGAGCATCATCACCCACTCGCCCTCGCCGACGTGCTCGTTCAGCAGGTCGATCAGGTTCGGCAGGTCGGCGTCCTGAGCCTGCACGGAGTCACGCATCTCGACGGCGTTCATCGAGTAGAGGTGCCCGATCTCGTCGATCAGCTTGTAGTTGATGTAGAGCAGATCGGGGACGTCGTCGGCACCAAAGCCCTCTCGCTGTACGACCTCGTCGATCAGCCGGGTCTGCCACGGGATGCGCGCCGGCGTCTTCAGAGCCTCCTCGGCGCGCGCGCCGTCGAGGGCGAGCTCGTGCCACATGCCGTCGTCCTCGCCGTCCTGCAGGTCGACCTCGTCGAAGTAGTCGGTGATCGGCGGCAGGTCGTTCACGTAGGGGAGCGTCCGGTAGTACGGGGCGACGTTGCTCGTGAGGTTCCACGTGATGCCCTCGGCCCCGAGGGTCGCAGCCCCCTCTCGCTCGCGCAGCACCGCGATGTCCTGGTCGCCGCCGCCCCACAGCGAGCCGTGGCTCATCATGCCGAGGTGGATCGCCACGGTCGCGAGAGCGCCGACCAACGGGCGGTTGCCCATCCCCCGGTCGTAGAGGTCGGCGAACGTGGGGGCCACGAGGTAGCGCGGGCCGGCCTCCCACGGGTCGGTGAGCCGATCGCCGATGCGCAGCTGGTGCGCGACCAGCCCGTGGGTGCGCGAGAACGCGCCGGTGCCGATCGTCGCGTGGATCTGCGCCGTGCTGGGCGGCGAGGACCCCACCTCGGCCTCCTCGTACCACGTGCCTTCGTCGATCATGCCCTGCAGGTTCGGCCAGGCCTTCGGCCACTCGTCGAGCACGAACCGGCCGGCGCCGTCCCAGACCACCACGACCACCACCTTGGGCGGGTCGGCGTCGGGCACGAGCGCCTCGTTCAGCGGGGCGCCGTCGGGAGCATCGAACGGGAAGTCGACGAGCTCACCTTGCGTGGGCGCGATGTCGGCCAGCGTGACGACACGGTCGACCTCGCCCCGAGCCTGGATGTGTCCGGGCCCGTAGAGCCACAGCGGGACCTGGCCGACGTAGTCCCACGGGCCGGAGTGGGGCAGCCCACCCGTGCCGACGAAGTCGGGCTCCTGGGGGATGATGTCGATGTCGCCGCTGCGATCGGCACGGTGCCCGCGCCAGCCGCGCACGAGCAGCTCGATCGGGATGTCGCACGCGGCGGCCGCGAGCTGCGCGCGCAACGCCTGGGTCTGCGACAGGCCGGGGGTCGTCGAGCCGGTCGAAGGCGCCGCGACGAGCGCGCCGACGACCACGAACGCTGCGATCGAACCGACGAGCGAGCGACGGGCCCTCATGCCGCGCCTCCCGATCGCGGCGGCACGAACGCGCCGTAGTCCTCGCCCCCGAATAGCAACACGACCAGGCCGATGTGCTTGGGCTCGGGCACGGCCGGGCGCTCCACCCGCCACTCGTTCTCGCCCTCAGCGGCCGAGGCGGCGTCGACGACGGTCCAGTCGACGCGGGAGCCGTCGCGGGCGTCGAGCACGTACACGCCGGGGCGGGGCAGCGCTCCACCGGTGTCGTTCTCGACCGTGAGCAGCGCCCCTTCTTCCTCGATCGTGATCCTCGCCTCGATGCCGGCCGCGTCGGTGAAGACGTAGGAATCGGTGCTCGTCACGGGCGGAGGCGACGTCTGGGGCGATGCCTCGGCATCCGCCGGAGGATCTGCGTCGCCCGTGCACGCGGCCATCCCGAGCGTCACGACAGCGAAACCGAGCATCACGCGGAACAGGGTGGTGAGGTGGAAGCGGGGTGGGAGGCCCATCGAGCGCGGCAGTCTAGCAGTGGGGTTGTGGCGGCCCTGTGACGGGCCACGGGCCATCGGCGGTCCCGCAACCAACCCCAGGGCACGACGCCGCCCTGCGATACTCAGCGGCATGGCGCACCAGCAGCCCCGATACGTGGCGGTGATCGGCGCGAGCGACGCCACGGAGTGGGAGCTCGCGATGGCCGAGGACGTCGGGCGCCTGCTGGCGCAGGCCGGTGTGGTGCTCGTCTGCGGTGGCTTGGGCGGCGTGATGAACGCCGCCGCCGCGGGAGCGGCCACCGAAGGCGGCACGTCGGTGGGCATCCTGCCGGGCGACGATCGCACCGGCGCGAGCCCGCATCTCACCGTCGCCGTGACCACAGGGTTCGGTGAGGGCCGCAACGTGCTGGTCGCTCGGAGCGCCGACGCGGTGATCGCCGTCGGCGGGGAGTTCGGCACGCTGAGCGAGGTCGCGCTCGCCCTGAAGATGGGAAAGCCCGTCGTCGGGCTCGGCACCTGGGACCTACGACGCGACGACATGGAGGCCGACCCGCTCGTCCGCGTCGAGACCGCGGCCGACGCGGTCCGTGCCGCGCTCGAGGTCTGAGCCCCCTCCGACGTGCATCGCCGCTGCGCCCTAGCCCTTCTGCGGTATCGCCCTCAGGCCGCTGCGGGCGTAGCCTGCGCCTCCGAACCTGCAGTGGTCAGCCGATGTGCTCGCCCACCCCGTCGCGGCCGCCTACACGCGCGTCGTGGGCTCGAGCACCGGATGACCGCGGGGCTCGACGGCGGCGGGATCTACTCCCCGCCACGGTCGCGCGGCGGAGGGCTGAGACGCTCACCGCCGCACGGCCGGTCGTCGGGCTCCAACCGTCCCGGTCGTGGGTCGTCGGGGGGACCACCCACGACCGGGAACCCACGTCCCCACCCGCTCACGCAGCCGTTCGGCCCTTGCCGAGGACCCTGCCGGCCATACGGAGCGCGGTCGCTCGCTCGTTGGGCTTCAGCCCGATCGCGAGCAACGCCACCGAATACGCCGCGGTGCCGAACGCCGCCGAGAGCAGGAGATTCGCGAGCCACTGCGCGTCTGGCAACACCGCATGGGCGGCGGCCATCACGAGTCCACCGATCGCGGTGGGCACCACCAACCGCAGGTAGGAGCGGTCGAACGGCCAGATGTGCAGGAAGCGGCTCACCAACAGCAACCGGACGATCGCGGTGAACGTGAGCGTGGCGGCCTGGGCGATGGCTGCCCCCTCGATGCCGAGCACCTCGGGCCGCGCGAGGGCGAGGGCGAAGGTCACGTCGATCGCGAACCCCCCCACGTAGACGAGCAGGTCCCAGCCGGTGCGCCCGGCCATGATCAGGATGAACCCCACCGTGCCCACCATCACCGGCACGATCATGCCGACGATCAGGATGCGCAGCGCCGTCTCTCCCTGCACGAACTCGGTGCCGAAGATGCGCAGCACCGAACCGGGCATGATCGCGAGCACCAGAAGAACGGGGATCGTCGCGGCGAGCGTCCACCGGGTCACCTGCTTGTACAGGTCGTCGAGCTTCCCGCGCTCGCCGCGGTGATGCAGGTCGGCCACGAACGGGCTGAACGTCAACGAGACGCTCGTGAGGAACAGGAACAACGCCTGTCCGGCGCGCAGCACGGCGCTGTACACGCCGACCTGCCCCTCGGCGACTGCGCCCTGTCCGCTCGAGAGCAGGGAGAGCACGAACAGGTCGGTCCAGAAGATCAACTGCGAGAACAGCGTGGCGGGGGCGCGAAGAGCCCCGAAGCGCAGGAGCGGCCCGGTGCGTTCCTCTGGGATGCCCGCGCCGGTGAGCTCCCGGGGGAACCGGCGCTGTTCCTTCTGCCAGCCGTACACGGCGATCGCGAGCGCCAGCGCCCATGACGCGCCGAACGCCCAGCCGGCCGCGCCGGCGGTCGCCGCCCAGATCGCCCAGAACCCGAGCGTGAAAACGATCCAGCCGATCGGCTGAGCGGTCCACTGCGAGTAGAGCGTGTACCGCATGATCTTCAGACCGCGGGTGGCGCCCATGTAGGTGAAGGCGAGCGCGGCGAACGGGATCGTCACGGCCGCCGCGCGGAACGCGGGCACGGCGGCGGCGTTGCCGCTGAAGAACGTGTCCGCGAGCCATGGCGAGAGCGCCCAGGCCGCGATGCCGAAGGGCACCGACGCGGCGGCCGAGATCAGGCCTGCGCGGCGCACGAGCGCCCGGCTGCGCGCGGCCTCGCCGCGGCCGACCAGGATCGCTACCAGGCGCACGTTCGCGACGTCCATGCCGAATCGCGTGAGCGCCGCTGCGATGAACGCGAACTGGGTGGTCAGGGTGACGACGCCATAGGCGCGATCGCCGAGTCGCTGGGTCATGATCACCTGCGCGGCGAACGTCGCGACGGCGCCGATCGCGAGGCCGAGCACGTTCTGCCCGGTGTTGCCGAGGATCACCCGTTGATCGGAACCCTTCGGCCCCACCTGCACGGACTCATCCGCCCCGGTGACCTCGACGGCTTCCTCGACGACCTCGGGATCCATAACCGGTTAAGTATCGCCGACCCGTCGGCCGCTGACCGTCAGGAACATGTGGAGTCGTCACCGTGACTGGATGCTTTGACACGCAATTCTTCGGTTGCGTATCGTGATGCGCAACTAGAGTGTTGCTCGTCAGCGGCGGCGAGCTCGGACCGGAAGGAGCGCCAGCATGGACATCCCCGACTCGATCCGCAGAGAGTTGACCTTGGCGGCCCCGCGCGGTCGCGTGTGGCTGGCGCTCACCGACGCCGAGCGGTTCGTGTTCCGGTGGCGTCCGCAGGGGTCGGACCGCCCCTACACCCGCGTCACCGTCACCCTCGCCGACCTTCCCGACGGGGGCACGAGCCTCGTGCTCGTCGAGGACGGGTTCGCCGCGCTCGCCGAGACCAGGGCCGCCTGACGGAGCCGGCCGTGGCCTCGGCGCACGATCCCACCGTCGACGTGGGCCTGGACCGCGCGGGACGGGTCTTCGGCGCCCTCGCCGACCCCACCCGGCGCACGATCGTGCGAGAGCTCTCGGCCGACGGGCCCCTCACCGCCACCGAGCTCGCCGCGCGCGTCGGCATCTCGCGCCAGGCCGCAGCCAAGCACCTCGCGGAGCTCGCGCTCGCCGGCCTGGCGGCGGGTGAGCGCGCCGGCCGCGAGCATCGGTTCTCGCTCCGCACGACGCCGTTCGCCGAGGCGGAAGCCTGGATGCGCGCGATCGGCGCCACCTGGGACCAACGCCTCGAAGCGTTCCGGCGGCTCGTCGACGGGACCTGACGACGAGGCACGTGGAAGGGGCCCGGCGCATCCGCGCCGGGCCCCGCCGGGCACCCCTGTCGAAGTCGACCGCTCTCGTGCGGGCGATCAGAAGGTCGCGCCCCCCGAGCAGGTCTCGCCTGCATGCGTCGCACGGGCGCGGAACACGTCGTCGCCGGCCGTGTTCCGGGTCACGACCCGCACCTCGAACGACCCGCTCGGAGCCTTCGTCGTCCGCGTGCCCCTGAAGATCACGTTGCCATTCTTCACGATGCGCACCGCCCAGGTCTGGCCGACCCGGTTCGAGTCGACCTCGTATTCGACCTCGATCTTGCCGTCCTCGGGCGAGAGCTTCAGCTTCCAGTCGGTCGAGCCACTGCACGAACCGCGACGGATCACGTCGCCGTCCTTGGCCATCGCGGGCACGGCGCCAGCCAGAGACATCGCCATCATCGCGGCCACTCCGACTCGCAGGATCTTGCCGATCATCTGCATCCCTCCTCGGGCTCTCGGCCGGATCATCCGGCCGTCTGCGTCAAGGTTCGTCGTGTCGCGGTCGCGGTCACAACGGGACGACGGTCCCGGGACCGAGGGCTCAGTAGGTGAGGGACCCCTCACACGTCGTGCCGTTCACCGTGTTCACGCCGCTCGCGGCGATACGGTCGGAACCGGCACGGTTCCTGGTGCGCTTCGAGGCGCGGACCTCGCCTTCGGCGTTCGACGTCCTCGTGCCCGAGAAGATGCGCGTGCCGTTGTCGGAGAGGAAGAGCTGCCACGACTGCCCCGCCGCCACGTCGTCGATCTTGAACCGTACCCGCAGGGCGCCGTCGTCCCGACGCACACGCAAGGTCCAGTCGCCGGGGCCTCCCGAGCAAGAGCCCCGCCGCCGGACCTCGTCACTCGCGTGCGCGGGGGCGGCGACGAAGATCAGCGCGAGTGCGAGCGCGATCGCGCGGATGCGGGTCCCAGGCATGGCCCCATCGTGCGAGGGTGCGACGGTCCCCACAACGAGACTTCGGTCCCGAGACCTCGGGTGCCCGCTCAGTCGCGCAGGGCGCCGGTGCGCTCGGCCCACAGCGCCGCCTGCGTGCGATCGGCCACGCCGATCCGCTGGAACAGGTTCGTGAGGTGTCCCTTCACGGTCTTCTCGCTGATGCCCATGCGCCGGGCGATCTGCTTGTTCGCCAGACCGTCGACGACGAGGCCGAGCACCTCGCGCTCGCGGGGCGTGAGCTCGACCTCGGCCGGCCGGTCGCGTCGGTGCGCCAGCAGGGCGGCCGCGGCGCGTGGCGTCAGCGGCGCTTCCCCTCGAGCGGCGGCCTGCACCGCGGCGTGGAGCTCATCGGGCTCGGCGTCCTTCAGCAGATAGCCGACCGCGCCGGCGTCGAGCGCCTGCACGATGCGCTCGCGGTCGGAGAACGACGTGAAGACGACGACCTTCGTGTCAGGCGAGACGTCGCGGAGCCGCTTCGTCACCTCGATGCCGTCGAGGTCGGGCATCGACAGGTCGAGCAGCAGCACGTCGGGGTGGTGCCGGCCGCAGAGGGTCACGGCGTCCTCTCCCCCCTCACCGGCCTCGAGGAACTCGACGTCGTCGAACGTCTGCAGCAGCTGTTCGAGCCCGACGCGCACGACCTTGTGGTCATCGGCGATCACGACACGGATCATCGGATCGGCACCTCCACGCGCACGACGGTACCCGCCGACTCGCCCGACCGCAGCAGCAGCCGCCCGCCGGCGTCGGAGACGAGATCCTCGAGGATCGACAGGCCCACGTGCCCTTCCCCTCTCGCGTGTTCCACGCGCTCGGGGTCGATGCCTCGTCCGTCGTCCTCGACCTCGAGCACCGCGAGCGGTCCCTCCGCCCGCACCCGGATGCCGACTGCGTTCGCGCCCGCGTGCTCCTCGACGTTGCGCACGGCCTCCTGGGCGGCACGGTAGAGCAAGGCGTCGGCTTCCTGCCCGAACGTCGCGGCGGGATCGATCTCGACCGTGGCGTCGACGCCGTGCGCACCGAGCCGGGCGACGAGGTCGGTGAGCGACGCGGCGAGGCCGACCTGTTCCAGGTTGGGCGGGTAGACGCCGACGACCGCTGATCGCAGGGTCCGCACGCTCCCCCGCACGGCCGACGCGGAGTCGCGCAGCACGTCGGCGGACGCGACGTCGTCGACCTGCTCCGCTGAGGCGGAGAGCCGCATCGACAGGCCCGCCAGCTCCTGGACCGGTCCGTCGTGAAGGTCGCCGGCGATGCGTCGCCGCTCGCGGTCCGACGACTCGATGGCGCGCTGCATCAGTCGCTCGCGCTCGCGCTGCGCCGTCCGAACCCGTCGGGCGAGCATCCACGCGATCGGCACCATCAGCAGGGCGAGCGCCACGAGGGTGACCACGAGCACCGGCACGAACGTCGACGCGAGCTCGCGTCGACGTTCGGCGATACTGGAGGCCGTCTGGTAGGTCTCGAACAACAGCGGGGTTCCGTCGGGGGTCTCGACGCGCGTGTACACCTCGAGCAGCTCGCCGAACCTCCGCTCGAAACGGTTCTCGGGCCCGCTCAGGTCGCTCACCTCGGAGACGACACCGCCCTCGTCGAGTACCTCCAGGTCGTCCTCATCGAGGTCGTACTCCGAGCCGATCAAGCGGCTCTCGTCCGAGTAGACGATGCGACCGTCACGCGTCCAGAGTTTCACGCGGACGATCGGTTCCACCAGCACGGCGTCGAACACGATGCGCGCGACGGCGGCGCTCC
>Ga0210066_1000008_pt1 | contig 11727 bp, 9 predicted proteins | sample RushMan_ThreeSqA_FD_185558 | JGI IMG/M metagenome (GOLD analysis project Ga0210066, IMG submission 185558) | Wetland microbial communities from San Francisco Bay, California, USA, that impact long-term carbon sequestration - RushMan_ThreeSqA_D2... | ecosystem: Environmental > Aquatic > Marine >... | reverse complement strand
TCCACGGGCCCGCCGGTGACCTCGTCGTCCACCTCGTCGAACGTCGTCCTGACCGAGCGGAAACGCTCGCCGTACGGGGCCAGCCGCCCGTCGGCGACGACAAGCGCCTCGGCGTCGCGATCGATGCCGATCACCCGGTCGGCGCCCGCGCGCAGCAGCGCCTCGGTGTGCCCACCCGCTCCGAGCGTCATGTCCACGACCGTCCCGGTGCGCGGGGCGTCGTCGACGAGGAAGCGGACCACCTCGGCGACCATGACGGGGTCGTGCGGCACGATCCCGTCAGCCGCCGCCCGCGTCGCATCCGGCTCCCCCACGTCAACCGAGCTGCCCGGCGAGGATGCCGATGCCGATCGACGCGAGGAGCGTAAGCGCCGTCATCCCGATCAGGGACAAGCTCTGCCGTACCTCCGCTCCGAGCTTGGTCGGCTCGACACGTCGTGGACCGGGAACCGTCGTTGCCATGTGCGCCCTACCTCCTGGGTTCGAGCGCACCGGTCTGGTACGCATCGGCGAATCCGGCCGTGTAGCTCTCGTGCGTCTCGCGGTTCCAGATCTCCATGCGGTCGCGCACACCGAGCACCACGACGTCCTTGTCGATGCCGACGGCTTCCCGAAGGCGCTGCGGGATCGTGACCCGTCCCTGCCCGTCGAGCTTCGCCTCCTCGGAGGAGCCGAAGAACATGCGCGAGTACGCACGTCCGTCCGTGTCGGAAAGAGGAGAGGACGCGACCTCGTCGGATCGCCGCTGCCACTCGGCCCTGGGGAAGACGTAGAGGCAGCGGTCCTGGCCCACGGTGATCCAGCAGCCGTCGACGAACGCGGCCCGGAACTTCGCCGGGAGCGAGACCCTGCCCTTCGGGTCGAGCTGGTAGCTATGCGTGCCGAGCAGTTCGGCCACGCCTCCTCCCCTTTCCTCCACTAAGCCACACGTTTATGCCACTAACACTCCACCACGTCAACGTGAACAGGTGTTCGGACGGAGGGCATGCGGCAGGACGTCGCGGAGGCTCGGGGAAGGCGGCGAGGCGGAGCGGGTGCGGGCTAGATCAAGAAGTCTTCCCAGCCCGGCTCGAGATGTCCGAGCGTGAGGTGGAAGCCGTCGCGGGGCGCGAACGGCTGGCGAGCGAGGTGGAAGCCGGCCTCGGCGGGCGTGCGATCTTCCTTCTTCGCGTTGCATCGGCGACAGGCTGCGACCACGTTCTCCCACACATGCATCCCGCCCCGCGATCGCGGCAGCACGTGATCGAGGTTCTCGGCGGACGCGCCGCAGTACTGGCACGCCCACTCATCACGGGCGAACACCGCACGGCGCGTGAGCGGGGCGTGCGGACGGTAGGGCACGCGCACGTATCTGCGGAGGCGCACGACCGACGGGGCCTCGAGCACGAGGCGCTCGGAATGGAAGATCATGCCGTTGGAGAGCACGACCTCGGCCTTCTCCTTCAGCACGAGCACCACGGCACGACGCGCTGGCACCACGGCCAGCGGCAGATCGGTCGCGTTGAGGACGAGCGCACGTCCCATGCAGGGCAGTCTACGGTGGCCCCGGCGGACTGGGGGCCTCGACGAGGCGAATCACATCCGTGTAATCTCTCGGGTGCGGCGACCGGGTCGAGCGCGATGCCTGGAGTTGCGAATAGGGGCCGCGCGGGGCGTCCGCGAGCATCGGCCCGGTCGCCGCACATATCGCAGGCTCGACCTGTCGCTTTGCGAGAACTTGCTCGCACCTGCTCCGCCCAGCCGTCTCGGCGCGCCGTCACGGATCTGCCTTCCGCTGCATGTGGCGTACGATGGCCGGGTTGCCTCGGGGTACAGCGAACTGGTCGGAGGTGCCGGTGGAGGTCGAGGAGCGTTCCCAGGACTGGACGCGGTTCGCCGCTCGGTTCCGCGAGATCGAGACGAACGTCGAACGGGTCGTGCGCGGCAAGCATGCGGAGATCCGCCTCGCGCTCGTCGCGTTGATCGCCGAGGGGCACCTGCTGATCGAGGACGTCCCCGGCGTCGGCAAGACGATGCTCGCGAAGTCGATCGCCCGCTCGATCGACTGCTCGTTCCGCCGCATCCAGTTCACCCCCGATCTGCTGCCCACCGACGTGACCGGCGTCAACGTCTTCAACCAGGAGCAACGCGACTTCGAGTTCAAGCCGGGCGCGATCTTCGCCAACATCGTGCTGGGTGACGAGATCAACCGGGCTTCGCCGAAGACCCAGTCGGCCCTCTTGGAATGCATGGAGGAGCGCCAGGTCACGGTCGACACCGAGACCCATCCCCTGGGCACACCGTTCATGGTGATCGCGACGCAGAACCCGATCGAGCACGAGGGCACCTACCCGCTCCCCGAGGCGCAGCTCGACCGCTTCATGCTCCGCTTGTCGATCGGGTATCCGAGCACCGAGATCGAGGCCGAGATCCTCGCGAGCCACACGGCCGGCGCCCAACCACTCGAGGAGATCGGGCCGGTCAGCGACGCCCCGGGAGTCGCGGAGATGATCGAGCAGGCGCGCCGGGTGCACGTTGCGCCGGCTCTTCGTCGATACATCGTCGACCTCGTCGAGGCGACCCGCCGCCACGGCGACGTCTACCTCGGTGCGAGCCCCCGCGCATCCCTGATGATCCTGCGGGCGGCCCGCGCCTACGCCGCGGCCGACGAGCGCGACTTCGTGATCCCCGACGACGTCAAGGCGCTCGCCGTTCCCGTCCTCGGACACCGCATCATCGTGACGGCCGACGCCGTCATGACCGGCCGCTCGACCGAGGTCGTGCTCCAGGAGATCCTCGCCGAGGTGCCCGTGCCGGTCGCGGAGAACCCCTGATGCCCTCGGGCCGGGGACTCGCCGTCTTCGGCGTCGGCCTCGCGATGTGGGTCGCGGCCCGGCTCGTCGGCTCGTCGGGGATGGAGGTCGTCGGTATCGGCCTCGTCGCGTTGCCGTTCCTCGCGGGCGCGTTCGTGCGCTGGGGTCACACGAAGCTCCGGATCCGCCGCCGCTTGTCCGACGTTCGAGTGGCGCCGGGCACCCGCGTCACCGTGCGCCTCGACGTCGAGAACGCGTCGCCGGTCCCCTCACCCGTCCTCCTGGTGGAGGACCGGCTGCCGGCCGCGCTCGGACGACCGGCGCGCCTCGTCGTCTCCGGCCTGCCGGGGAAGGGATCGCAGGGCGTGGCCTACACGGTGCTGCCGCAGACCCGCGGTCGGTACCGGCTGGGACCGCTCACGGTCGACGTCTCCGACCCGTTCGCGCTGACGCGGCAGCGTCTGGAGTTCGACGACATCGACGAGCTGCTCGTCACGCCGGAGATCGAGGACCTGTTCGCCGCCCCCGACTCGGGCCTCGGACCGAACTGGGGGGCCACCCGCGCGCGACAGCTCTTCCGGACGGGCGAGGAGTACTACACGATGCGCCAGTACCAGTTCGGTGATGACCTGCGGCGGATCCACTGGCCGTCGGTGGCCCGCACGGGCGACCTGATGATCCGCCAGGACGAGTCGTCCCGGCGCGCGAGCGGTCTCGTGTTCCTGGACAACCGGGGCCATGCGCTCGGGCAGGCCCACTCCCCCGCCTTCGAGCGCGCCGTCTCGGTCGCCGCCACGCTCGGCGTCATGCTGGCCCAGCGAGGCTTCGCGCTGCGTCTGGGCACCACCGAGGCACCCGCGGCCACCGTGAGCGAGGAGCGGCTCCTCGACGCACTCTCGGGCATCAGTCACGCGTCGGCCCGTTCGGTCGGTCCCGCGCTCGCCCATCTGCGCGCCGGCGCGACGGCCGACACATCGCTCGTGTACGTCGCGGCGCCGCCCGCGCCGGGCGAGCTCTCCTCGCTGATCAGGGCGGGAGCCGGCTTCGGCCCGAAGCTCGTCGTGCTCGTGCATCCGGTGGATCCCCAGACCCTCCCCCCTGGGCGGGCCGCCCAGCTCGAAGGCCGGGCGACCCAGGCCACCATGGCGTTCGCCCGCGCAGGATGGGATTGCATCGTCTTGACCCCCTCGACCCCGTTGAAGGAACGATGGCACGCACCCCGGGAACGTCCGCTCGCACGCAGCGTGTGATCGCCGGCGTCGCGACCGTCCTGGTCGCCGCGGCCGCGGCGATCGCGCTCGGTCGTGTCTTCGACGGCAACGGACCGACGCTCCGGCTCCTGGTTGCCGGCGTGGTGTCGGCCGTCATCGCGACGGCACTCGAGCGACGGAGCCTCGTGCTCGCGACGATCGCGAGTGCCGCAGGCCTCGCGGTCGCGATCGGTCTGTTGGTGTTCCCCGAGACCACCTGGCTCGGTCTGCCCACGCTCGAGACCCTCCGCGTGTCGCTCGACGCGGCGGCACGGGTGGGCGAGCAGGCACGGGTGCAGGTGGCGCCCTCACCGCCGCTCGCCCCCTTGATGCTCGCCGGCATCGGGGGCGTGTGGGCCGCGGTGTTCGCCGCGCACTCGCTCGCGTTCCGTGCCGGCAGCCCGTTGCTCGCCCTGCTCCCGCCGATCGCGCTCGTCGGGTTCGCCGACTCGGTGCTGGAGGACGTGATCCGTCCGATCTTCGGGTTGCTCTTCCTGGTCGCCGCCTCCGCGCTGCTGTTCGCCGACGGCCTACGCCGGGTGCAGGGGTGGGGTCCGGTCTGGACGAGTCCCGGCAGGGTCGCCCGGCTCGACGTCGCGGCCGGCCGCGGCGCGAGGCGGGTCGCCGCCGCCGCGGTGATGGTCGCCGCGATCGCCCCCGTCGTGCTCCCGGGCTTCGGGTCCCGGGGCGTGATCGATCTCTCCGCCACCGACGACGACCGCGTGCGCATCGACCCCTTGGTCTCGGTGCAGGAGAGCCTGCAACGCGACGAGATCCTCCCCGTGTTCGACGTCGAGGCCGACGTCGGCCGGTACTGGCGGATGGTCGCCCTGCCGAACTTCGATGGCCAGGCCTGGAGCGAGGATCCGGCTCCCACCACCCTCGAGATCGAGCCCGATGCGGCGCTCGCCACGACGACCCCGGTCGCTGACCCCGGCGAGACGACCCAGGTCACGTTCACGGCCGCGAGCGAGCTCGGGGATCCATGGCTGCCGCTCCCCTATCCGCCGCGCTCAACCGACGCCCAGCTCGACGGCATGCGATGGGACCCCGAGGGCGGCTCGATCCTCATCGATGGAGGGATCGGTGCGGGGTTCACGTACACGGCCGTCGCAGACGTGGTGCAACCCACCCCCCAGGAGCTGCGTGAGGATCCTTTCCCGCCGACCGGCGAGGCGATCCGGTACACCCAGCTGCCGGACGACCTGCCGCCCGAGATCGAACAGACGGCCGTCGCGTGGACCCGAGGCGCGTCGTCCCCGTACGACCAGATCATGGCGATCCAGGATCGCTTCACCGGAGGAGACTTCGGATACGACGACACCGTTCCCGGCTCCACGAGCGACCGGGCGATGGTGGACTTCCTCCTGGAGGATCGGCTGGGGTTCTGCCAGCAGTTCGCGAGCACGATGGGGGCGATGCTGCGCACGCTGAGCATCCCGACCCGGCTCGCCGTGGGCTGGACGCCTGGAGATGCCAAGGGCGGCTCCGGGAGGCTGTCGGTGACGACCGAGAATGCCCATGTGTGGGTCGAGGTGCTCTTCCCGTCATTCGGGTGGGTGCCGTTCGAACCCACGCCGAACCGCCAGAACGTGGAGGCCTACCCCTACCTCGACCCGGAGGCGTCGACGCCCTGCATCAACCCCGACGGGTCGCCGTGCGGGCCCGACGGCCCGTCGGGCGACGGCGCGCAGGGAGGGTCGGAGACCGCGGCGACCTCGACGAACGTGCGGGAGGGCGTGCCGCCTGGTCTGCTCGACCCGCGGGGTTCCCCTCGAGGCGGTCCGACGACCCCGTTCGGTGTCGCGGCCGTGGCCGTCGACCCCGGCCCCGTCACCGCGCGCAACGCGGTCCTCGCCGGACTCGTCGCCGCCGGCGTGGCGCTGGCGCTCGTCCCACCGGTGCGAGCGTGGCAACGACGGCGACGGCTGCGACGCGCCGGACCGGCACCGCGCAGCCTGGTCCTCGCGACGTACGACGTGTTCACCGACCGGGCGGCCGAGCTGGGGCACCCGAGGGCTCCGGGTCAGACGCTCGAGGAGTACCGCCGAGCCGTCGCGGGCGGGGCACGGCTGGGCGGCGACGACCTCGACCGGCTGACGGCCGTCGCGACCCTCGCCGCGTACGGCGGCGGCGACCTCGACCGCGACGACGCGGAGACCGTGCGAAGCGCCTCGGACTCGGTCGTGCGTGCGATGCGACGCGAGGCCGGGTGGACGCAGCGGCTGACGGGACCCTACCGGCGGCGCTGAGGGACGGACCGGCCCTAGGAGGTCCCTGTGACGGTCTGCGCCGCAGCCTCTCGCAGCGCTCGCACGAACCTCTCGCGATCCTCACGGAACTGCCTCACGTCGGTCTCGACGCCGCTCGCGATGTCGTCGATCGCCACGAAGAACGCCATCTGACCGTCGCGGAGCGCGTCCATGACCTCGCCGTCGCGGCGACAGATCTTGAAGATGCTCTGACCGTCGGTGACGAGCTTCACCTCGGACAGGTGCTTGTCCATGCCGGCTCGCTTGTTCAGGAACTCCCACGACCGGCGCACGCGTTGCAGCGACATCCCACCGTCGAGGAGCGACTTCACGACCCTCAACGCGACGAGATCTCGGAACGCGTAGAGGCGCGGCACCCCCGGGCGCCCCCCGGTGCCCTGGACGGATGGTTGCACCAAACCGATCTGATCCCAGTACCTGAGCTGGCGGGGCGTGCAGCCGGTGAACTTGCAGGCCTGGTGGGTGGTGAATCCCTCCATCCGGTTGCGTGCCCCCTCGGTCTCGTGTCTCCGTCCACACACCTTTGGCACGGATCGCCGAAGGCGGCTCGGAACACCGACCGACGACTCGCACCCAGGGGGAAGGGACCCCGTTGTACAACAGCGCGTGGAAGGGCGGCAAGCCGCGAGGTCACGACGGTCGTGGAACGGCTCGTCCGGACGTGGGACCGACGGGGTTCAGACGTCGTCGGTCGGTCCGGGCGGACGGAACCGCGCTGCGAGCCGGCCGATGATGCCCGTGAGCGAGCCGCCGTCGGACTGCATCGCTCGGATCTGATCGCGGCCGAGCTGACCCAGGTACCGGTAGATGAGCAGCGCCGACCCGATCATCGCCACGAACCCCACCGCCGCGATCCACGGGCTCACCACGAACAAGAGCAACAAGACGCAGCCGATCACGAAGACGACCGCCGCGAGCCGGATGCGACGCGCGAGGTGCGTATACAGGTCGGTGCGCCCGACCTGTTCGACCAGCTTCGGGTCGTCCTCGGCCAGCCGTCGCTCGATCTCCTCGAGGATGCGCTGTTCGTGTTCGCTCAGGGGCATGCGGTTCCTCCGGCGAGTCTCGCCCGACGGTCGTCGGGGTAGCCCTTCGGACCCCTCGATTATAGGGAGCCTTCCCGACCATGGAACCCACGCGTTCAGATCGGCCGGTCGCGCCGAGAGCGGTCGAGCAGCGACGCGGGCATCGCCGCGCCGCGCCCGAACCGATGCTCGATGCGGTCGACGGCCCGTTCCACGTCGCCCCACCGCTCCCCGCGGAGCAGCGCGAGCTGCTCGGCGCCCGCGGACACCAACCCGCTCGCCTGCACCCCCAGCAGGCGCACACGCCGGCGTTCCCCCGGCAGGGCGCGGTAGAGGTCGGCGACCGTGTGGTAGAGGTCCGCGCCCACGTCGGTGGGGTCGGTCAACGTCTTCGACCGCGTGAGCGTGGTGAACGTCGCCAGTCGCACCTTCATCGTCACGGTGCGAGCGCGATACCCGTCGGCCCGCAGCCGCGTCGCCACCTTGCCCGAGAGCGCCAAGAGCTCGCGCAGGAGGGTCTCGTCGTCGTCGAGGTCCCGCTCGAACGTCTCCTCGTGCCCGACGGACTTGGGCGCCTCGTAGGGGACGACGTCGCGGTCGTCGATCCCGTGGGCGAGCTGGGTCAGGTGCCGGGCGCTCTGCTCGCCCAGGAGCCGCTCGAGGATCGACTCGGGCGTTCGGCCGAGGTCGCCGATCGTGCGGATCGCGAGGCGCCCGAGCACCTCGCCGGTCTTCTCCCCCACGCCCCACAACCGGCCGACCGGCAGCGGCTCGAGGAACCCAAGCACGCCGTCCGCCGGCACCACGAGCATGCCGTTGGGCTTGCAGTGGTCGGAGGCGAGTTTCGCGACGAACTTCGTCGGCGCGACCCCGACCGAGCACGTGACCCCGACCTCGCGCTCGACCTCGGCCCGGATGCGCGCGGCGATCGCCCGCGGCTCGCCGAACAGCATCGTGGCACCGCCGACGTCGAGGAACGCCTCGTCGAGGGAGATCGGCTCGACGAACGGCGTGTGGGCGAGCAGCACCTCGCGGAACCGGTTCGAGTGCGCCTGGTACGCCTCGAAGTCGGGTGGCACGAACACGCCGTCGGGGCAGAGCCGGCGCGCTCGCACCGTGGGCATCGCCGAGCGCACGCCGAACTCGCGGGCCTCGTACGACGCCGAGCTCACGACACCGCGACCGCCCACGCCACCGACGATCACGGGCTTCCCGGCGAGCGACGGGTCCTTCAGCACCTCGACCGAGGCATAGAACGCATCGAGATCGACGTGCAGGATCGGTTCGGGCGGGCGCTCGTCGGGCAGGGTCTGGCCTGGTGGTCGGCCGGTCATCCGAACATCATCCCGCGGAGCCAGGGCTCGCGTGCCAGAGCGAGCGCGAACCGACGCCGGCGGGTGTCGCGCTCGCCGGGCCTCGCGCCTCGCCGAGTACGGCCTCGCGCAGACGCCCCTCGCCACGCGCCCGGTGCAACGCCGACAGATCCCAGACCTCCTCGGCAACCACGCTCACGCCGCCGACCCCGGTGCGCCTGAGCTCGCCCGCGACCGCGAGCGCGTACCCGTGGAAGACGGTCGTCGCCACCTTCGGCTGCACCGACTCGAACACCGTCACCTCCACCGGCCCCGTCGCGTCGTCGAGCGTGAGGAAGATGATGCGCTGACCGCTGCGGATCGCCGGGGTCTGCGAGGCGACCTTCACGCCAGCGACGATCACCTTCGAGCCGCCGCGAGCGGAGCGCAGATCCTTCGAGCGCGTGACCCCGAGGTCGTAGAGGAGTGACTCGTAGAAGCTCACGATGTGCCGTGTGGCGTCGAGTCCGAGGACCTCGAGCTCGGCGCGCACCACCTCGGCGTCGGAGTAGTCCTTGAACCGGTGTCCCTCGGCCGGATCGGCGCCCATCGTGAGTGTGAGCTGATCACCCTCGCGCTCGGCCTCGGTGGTCATCGCCACGTAGAGGTGGCGACGACGAGCCGGCTCGAGCGCGTCGAACGCGCCTGCGTGCGCGAGCGCCTCGGTCACCGGACGGCTCACGGTGGTGCGTCGCATGAAGTCGCCCACGTCGCGGAACGCCCGGTCGGCGCGCGCCATCAGGATCGAGCGGATCTCGACGTCGCTGATGCCGTGCACATCCTGGAACCCGAGCCTGATGCCCCATCGCCCAGGGGTCACTCGCTTGGGGGCTACGGTCGCTGACGCTCCCTCCTTGAGCCCCCCAGACCCCCCGACCTCCTCGACCACGTACTCCGGCTCGCTGCGGTTCACATCGAGCGCCAGGATCGGGATGTCATGGCGGCGGGCGTCGTCGAGGATCGTGCGACGCGGGTACATGCCGGGGTCGTGGGTCAGCAGGCCGGCGTACATGTGAGCCGGATGGTGCGCCTTCAGCCACGCGCTCTGGTAGGTCGGCACCGCGAACGCTGCCGCGTGCGCCTTGCAGAAGCCGAAGCTCGCGAACTGCGTCACCGCGTGCCAGACCTCGGCGGCCGCACCGCGATCGACGCCACGGGCGACCGCGCGCTCGATGAAGTCGGTCTCGAAACCCGGCAGCAGGTCGTCGCGATCGAGGTGTCGCCGGATGTGGTCGGCGTAGGTCTCGGTGTAACCGGCGAGCGCGGCGAGCGCCCTGATCACCTGCTCGTGGAAGACGATCACCCCGTACGTCTCCTGCAGCGGCCCGCGCAGCCCGGGGTGGATGTACGTCGGACGCTCGAACGCCGAGCGTCGTCGCAGGTAGGGCGTGATCATGTCGGACTTCACCGGCCCCGGCCGGAACAGCGAGATGTCGACGATCAGGTCTTCCCATCGGTCGGGTTGGAGCTTCTGCAGCAGCTCACGCTGGCCCGGCGACTCGATCTGGAAGCACCCGAGCGTATCGGACGCGCGGACGAGCTCGAACGTGGCGGGGTCGTCGAGCGCGATGCGGTCGAGGTCGATCTTCTCCCCCGTCGTGCGCGCGATCTCGTCGAGCGCGTGGCGCATCGAGCTCAGCATGCGCACGCCGAGGATGTCGAGCTTCAGGTAGCCGAGCAACTCGACGTCGTCCTTGTCGGCCTGGATCATGCGATGACCGTTCGCGCTGCGCTCCAGCGGCACGCGCTCGACGAGATCGTGGCTCGCGAGCACGATGCCGCAGGGGTGCAGCGCGACGTGTCGCGGGAAACCGCCGATCCTCTCGACGACGCCGATCAGGCGTTGCATCTGCTCGAAGCGGAGGTTGATGCCCGCCAGCTCGGGCAGGCGCTCGATCGCCTCACGCAGGTGTCGCGCCGAGATGTGGGGGAACGACTTCGCGACGACACCGACCTCGACGTCGGGAAGCCCGAGTGCCTTGCCGACCTCGCGGATCGCCGAGCGCGCGCGGTACGTGTCGATCATCGCGACACAGCCGGCACGCTCCTCCCCGTGGCGGCCGAGGATCATGTCGTAGACGTCTTCCCGCCTCGCTGACTCGACATCGATGTCGATGTCGGGAAGGTCCTTGCGCATCGGGTTCATGAACCGCTCGAACGACAGGTCGTGGCGGAGCGCGTCGACGTCGGAGATGCCCGTCAGGTAGCACACGAGTGATCCGGCGGCCGACCCCCGGCACGCGGCCCTGATGCCCATCGCCTTCACGTCGGCGACGATGTCGGCCACGGTGAGGAAGTACGCCGCGAATCCCATGCGCCGGATCATCGAGAGCTCGTGGTGCAGCCGGTCGCGCAGACGCTCGTCCTCACGCATCTCGCGTTCGTGCACCCCCCGCCAGCACCGTTCGGCGAGCACGGCATCGGCGCTGCGCCCCTGCGGCGTCGGGAAGTCGGGGAAGTGGATGCGCCCGAGCCCCAGGTCGAACCGGCACATGTCGGCGACCTCGAGCGTCGCGTCACACAGGCCGGGCCGCTCGGCGAAGAGCGCACGCATCTCGGCGGCGGGCTTCAGCCAGCCTTCGGCGTTGCGCCTGGTGACGTTCGTCTCGGCGAGCGGCTCGAGTCGCCGCATGCACTCGAGCACGTCGGCCACGAACGCGTCGCCTGGCTCGAGGTAGCGCACCGGGTTCGTCGCGACGGCGCGGACGCCGACCCGCTCGGCGAGGCGCAGCATCGCGCGGACCTCGTCGTTCGATCCACGCTCGAGCCGCTGCTCGACACCGACGAAGAGCCGCTCACGCCCGAACGCCTCGCGGAACGGGTCGAGCATCCGCGCGGCGTGGTCGACGCGCCCCTGGGCGGCCGCTCGCCCCGGGTGCGACCGAGGTCCGGCGATCGCGACGAGCCCCGCTGCATGCGCGCAGATCTGTATCGGGTCGACCCAGGGGTCGCCGCGATCGCCGAGCATGTGTGCGTCGGTGAGCAGCCGACAGAGGTTCGCGTAACCCGTGTCGTCGGTCGCGAGCAGCACCACG
>Ga0210066_1000007_pt1 | contig 12810 bp, 13 predicted proteins | sample RushMan_ThreeSqA_FD_185558 | JGI IMG/M metagenome (GOLD analysis project Ga0210066, IMG submission 185558) | Wetland microbial communities from San Francisco Bay, California, USA, that impact long-term carbon sequestration - RushMan_ThreeSqA_D2... | ecosystem: Environmental > Aquatic > Marine >... | reverse complement strand
ACAGCCCGCGCTGCAGCTCAAGCCCGAGGTCGCCTCGCTCAACATGGGCTCGATGAACTTCGGCCTGTACGAGATGATCGGCCGCTACAAGGACTTCAAGTACGACTGGGAAAAGCCCTACCTGGCGGGCAGCGACGACCGCATCTTCAAGAATTCCTTCAGGGACATCGCTTACATTCTCGAGTCCTGCGCGGAGAACGACACGCGCTTCGAGATCGAGTGCTACGACATCGGCCACCTGTATACCGCGGCGCACTTCCTCGAACGCGGGCTGGTCAAGCCGCCGCTGTTCATCCAGTCCGTGTTCGGCATCCGCGGCGGCATCGGGCCGCACCCGGAGGACGTGCTGCACATGAAGCGCACCGCCGATCGCCTGTTCGGCGACGCCTACTACTGGTCGGTGCTCGGCGGCGGGCGCAACCAGATGGTCGTCGCAACCATGTCGGCGGTGATGGGCGGCAACGTGCGCGTTGGCTTGGAAGACAGCCTGTGGCTCGGCCGCGGCCAGCTCGCCGAGTCGAACGCCGCGCAGGTTGCCAAGGTGCGCCGCATCCTCGAAGAGCTCGGCCTGGCCATCGCGACGCCCGACGATGCGCGCGAGATGCTCAAGCTGAAGGGCGCGCGCAACGTGGGATTCTGAGCGCGCGGTCTATCCGGGCCGCTCGAGCGGCAACTCGTCCATCGCCGCGACCTGCTCGCGCAGCTCCAGCACCCGGTCCTGCCAGTAGCGCGGCGTGCCGAACCAGGGAAACGCCGCCGGAAAGGCGGGATCGTCCCAGCGTTCGCCGATCCACGCGGCGTAGTGCAGCAGGCGCAGCGTGCGCAGCGGCTCGATGAGGTTCAGGCCGCGCGCGTCGAAATCGCAGAACTGCTCGTAGCCGCGCAGCACGGCGGCGAGCTGACGCTGCATGCTGTCCCGGTCGCCCGCGAGCAGCATCCACAGATCCTGCATCGCCGGACCGCTGCGACAGTCGTCGAGGTCGACGAAGTGCGGACCTTCATGGGTCCACAGGATGTTGCCCGGATGGCAGTCGCCGTGCAGACGGATCGACGCAAGGCCCGCGGTCTCGCTCCAGCGGCGCTCGACCGCCGCGAGCGCGAGGGCGGCGATGCTCGACCAGGCCTCGCGCAGCTCGGGCGGAACGAGATCGTGTTCGAGCAGAAAGTCGCGCGGCACGCGGCCGAAACTCTGCGGGTCGAGCGCCGGTCGCGCGCGGAACGCCTTGGTTGCGCCGACCGCGTGGATGCGGCCGAGAAAGCGACCGATCCATTCGAGCACCGCCGGATCATCGAGCTCGGGCGTGCGGCCGCCGCGCCTGGGGTAGACCGCGAAGCGAAACCCCGCGTGCGCGAACAGCGTGCGGCCGTCGTGCAGCAGCGGCGCGACCACCGGGATCTCGCGCGCCGCGAGCTCGAGCGCGAAGGCATGCTCCTCGTCGATCTGCGCGTCGCTCCAGCGTGCCGGCCGGTAGAACTTGGCCACCACGCTCGCACCGTCCTCGAGCCCGATCTGGTAGACGCGATTCTCGTAGCTGTTCAATCCGAACAGCCGGCCATCGACGCGCCAGCCGGCGCTTTCCAGCGCATCGAGCACGCGGTCCGGGGTGAGCTGCGCGTAGGGATGCGCGGAGGGTTCCATGCACCGATTCTACGGGCTGAGCGGCTGCGCTAGACTTGCGCCTCGAACCCGCGGCAACCATGAATTGATGAATTCCGGCACCGAACACGTCGTCGAGATCAGCGACCTGCACTTCAGCTACGCTGCGCTGCCGGTCTTCAAGGGGCTCTCGCTCGCCGTGCCGCGCGGCAAGGTCGTGGCGATCCTCGGCTCGAGCGGCTGCGGCAAGTCGACACTGCTCAAGCTGATCGGCGGGCAGCTGCGCCCGGCGCGGGGGACGATTCGGGTGCACGGCAAGAACGTGCCCCAGCTGAACGCCGATGCGCTCTACGCGCTACGCCGCGAGATGGGCATGATGTTCCAGACCAGCGGCCTGTTCAGCGACCTGTCGGTCTACGAGAACATCGCCTTTCCGATCCGCGAGCATTACGGCCTGCCCGAGGACCTGATCCGGCCGCTGGTGCTGATGAAGCTGCAGGCGGTGGGGCTGCGCAATGCACACACGATGATGCCGGGCGATCTCTCGGGCGGGATGACGCGGCGCGTCGCCCTTGCGCGCGCGATCGCCACCGATCCGCGCATCGTGATGTACGACGAACCCTTCGCGGGGCTCGACCCGATCACGCTCAACGTGATCGCGACGCTGATCCGCAAGCTGAACGACGCCCTCGGCACGACCTCGATCGTGGTGACCTACGATGTCAGCGAGTCGCTCAAGGTGGTCGATTACGTCTACGTGATCTCCGACGGCGTCATCGTCGGCGAAGGCACGCCGCAGCAGGTACTCGCCTCCACCGATCCCTACCTCGACCAGTTCCTGCGCGCCCGCCCCGACGGCCCGGTGCGCTTTCACTTTCCCGCGCCCCCGCTCGGCCAGGCGCTGGGGCTCGAGCCGCTCAGCCCTTCGGAATGAAGCTGAGCGCGACGCCGTTGTTGCAGTAGCGCAGCCCGGTCGGCGGCGGACCGTCGTCGAACACGTGGCCCTGGTGGCCGCCGCAGCGGATGCAGTGATATTCGGTGCGCGGCATGAAGATGATCGACCGGTCGCCCTTGGTGCCGAGTGCGCCCGGAATGAAGGTGAAGAACGACGGCCAGCCCGTGCCGCTGTCGAACTTCATCGCCGAGGTGAACAAGGGCAGCCCGCAGCCCGCGCAGGCAAACACCCCGGCGCGCTTTTCCTTGTCGAGCGGGCTGGTGTGCGCGCGCTCCGTGCCTTCGCGCCGCAGGACATCGAATTGCTCGTGGCTGAGGCGCTTTTGCCACTCGTCTTTCGACCATGAAACCTTGTCGCCCGGGTCGGGCACCGGGGTGCCCGGCGCAAGCAGGCTGCGCCAGGCGGCCTGCAGGGCGCGCACTTCGGCCATGTTTTTCGGAAGCGCCGCGGCGACGCGGCGGGCGAGCAGGGCGAGCGGCAGGATGCCCAGTGCAGCGAGTATCGAGCGGCGTTCCATGCGGGTCTCCTTTAAAGCCAGAACTTGCGCTTCGTGTCCTTTGGTCGAGGCAGGCTATCAATCCTTACGGCGCCGCGGCTTGTGGTACTGCAGGATGCCGCCCACCCTGCGCATGAAGGGGTCCGGGCGCGACAGGGTCTTGATCTGGCGCGCGCTCAGCACCCGGGTATGCGGGTGCGCGTCGAGCCGCTCGACCAGGTCCCAGACGTCCTGCTCGCCACCGACCCAGAGCGCCGGGTCGAGGCTGCGCAGGTCGAACGGGCGCGAGTACTCGCGCAGCGTCTTGCGGCCGCGCTTGTTGACGTACTCGTCAAAGTACGACATCGCCAGCTCGCGCAGCGTGCGGTACACCGGGTCGCGGCCGCGCAGCATCGGGCCGTTCGCCTTGGCGAGCGTGCCCCAGGCGCCGTTGCGCCGGTACAGCGCAACGACATGGTCCACGTCCTGACCCTCCGCCGCGCGCAGGTCGAGCAGCAGGGGCGGCTCGCCGTGGACCCACAGCGCGGCCGCGGCCAGCATCGCGCCTTCGATGCAGTGCGCGCTGCGCTCGCGCAGCACGACGCGCACCGGCCGGCAGCTGTCGCCGTTCGGCTCGAAGTTCTGGCGCAGCGCAGTGAGGAACGCCTGGACCTTGTGCGGCGAATCGAGCCGGCGCAGCACCGCGAACTCGCGCGGCGTCAGACTGAGATCTTCGCGCCGGGCCCTGCGCCGCCTCACTGCGGGAGCATCGAGGCGAACAGCGTCGCCGTGCCGAGGAAGGTGAAAAAGCCCACCACGTCGGTCACGGTCGTCAGGATGATCGACGACGCGGTCGCCGGGTCCTGGCCGAAGCGCTGCAGCAGGATCGGCACCAGCGCGCCAGCCAGGCCGGCGATCACCATCGAGAACACCATCGCGATCACGATGACCAGCACCAGGCCGGGCGAACGGCTCCAGACGTAGACGCCGAGCGCGGTGGTCGAGGCCACGGCGAGGCCGTTCGCCAGCCCGGCGAACGCTTCCTTGCCGATCATCTGCGGCCAGTGGCGCAGGCTGATCTCGCGCAGCGCGAGGCCGCGCATCGTCACCGCGAGCGCCTGCGCGCCCGCGTTGCCCGACTGGCCGGCGACTACCGGCAGCAGCACGGCGAGCGCGGTGAATTTCGCGATCAAGCCCTCGAACATGCCGACCACGGCGGCGGCGAGAAACGCGGTCAGCAGGTTGATCTGCAGCCAGGGCAGGCGCTTCTTGACCGCGAACAGCGATGTCGACAACGCACGCTCGTCGGCGCTCACACCGACCATGGTCTGGATGTCGACGCTGGTTTCCTGCTCGATCGCCGAAACGAGGCCGGCCTGCCGGATCACGCCGACCAGGCGGCCGGCCTGGCTGATCACCGGCAGCGCGGTAATCGGGTGCTGCTGCAGGATCGTTGCGACATCTTCGCGCGGGTCGGTGTCGCGCACCACCGCGACCAGCGGGCGGGTCAGCTCGCGCAGCGGCGTGTCCTCCTCGGCGACGGCGAGCTCCTGGATCTCGAGCCGGCCGGTCAGTCGGCCCTCGAAGTCGACCACGTACAGCTCGCGCATCGCCTTGCGGCGGATGCTGCGCAGCCGCGTGAGCGCCTCGGCCACCGTGCCGTCGGCGCGCATCGGCGTGACTTGCGGATCCATGATGCGGCCCACGCTCTCGGGCGGATACACCAGCAGCGCCTGCAGCTCGGCCGCGACCTGGGCGTTCAGCAGACCGAGCAGCCGCGCGCGCGGATCCGGCTCGAGCTGGGCGAGCACCGAGACCGCCTGGGCCGGTTCGGTCTCGCTCAGCAGGTGCCGCGCGAGCGCGTCGGGCGCGCGCTGTACCGCGGCCGCCGCGACGTCCGAGGCCATGGCCTGCCAGGTGCGCGCCGCGGCATTCGGGGGCACGGTGGCGAGCAGATCGACCGCCTCGTCGAGCTCGATCGCCTCGAGCTGGCGTGCGGCCTCGTGCGGATAGTCGAACAGGAAGCGCCGATGCAGCGCCGCGACCGCGGGAACCGCGTCAGCGTTCATCGTGGCGGCCTCCGACCGGCGGCACCGCAGGCAGCGCCGCGACCGCCGCGCCGACCAGCCCCGAGATCGCCTGCCAGTAGCCGTTGGCGATCACCGCGAGCACATCGAGCGTCTGCGTGTGCGCGCTCAGCGAACGGTTGCGCGCGAGCGCGCGCATCAGCGTTGCGCGGCGCAGGACGCCGATCAGGCGCTCGCTCGCCTCGACCACCGGCAGGCCCGCGGCATGCTGCCAGCCGCGGTGCGTCGCCGCGCCGGCGAGCGGCGAGGCCGCGGGCAGCACCGCGGGCGGCTTGCGCGTGATCGTCTCGAGCGCGGCATGCGCCGGCGCGCGCAGCAGCGTCGCAAGCTCGACGCTGCCGAGCAGGCGCTCGCCCATGCCCACGGTGTAGATCTCCTCGACCCGTGTGGCCGACATCGCACGCACGCGCACCAGCGCTTCCTCGACGGCGGCGTCGGCCGGCAGCGCGACCACCTCCGGGTCGGTCCAGGCGCCCACCGAGTCGTCGGGATAGCCGAGCAGCAGCCGCGAGGCGATCGCCGTCGTCGTCGGCAGCGCGGCCACGAGCTGCGCGCGGCGCGCCTCGGGCACGTGGCGCAGCACGCTCAGTGCCGGCTGCGTGCCGAGGGCCGAGAGCAGCTCGACGGTCTCCGCGTCCGGCAGCTGGGCGAGGATGCGCCCAGCGGCGATCGGCAGCATTGCGCCGAACGCCGGCGCGAGCGCACGCGCGGGCAGTGATGCGAAGAACGCCGTGGCCTGCACCGTCGGCAGGCGCTCGAGCACGCGCGCCGCGTCGCCCGGATGTGCCTCGACGTAGGCGAGCGTGAGGCGCTCGGTTTCAGCCATCGCCGCCGGCCTTCGTCACCAGCACGATCGGCTCGTCGTGATACAGCCGGCCCGGCAGTGTCACGCGCCCGTCGGTGGTTTCGAGCACCATGCCGGTCGCGTTCAGCTCGAGGATGCGACCCTCGTGTCCCGCGACCCGCAGGCGCTGCCCGACCTCGAAGGCCTGGCGCAGGGCGTGCCCGCCGATCAGATTGGCCACGTAGCTGCGCGCGCCCAGGCTCGCGGCAATGGCTGCGCCGCCGGCGACGGCGAGAAACACCGCCGCGGCGATGATCGCGAGGAAGGTGATGCGGATGCCGATCTGTTCGGCGCCGACCAGGATCGCAGCGACCAGCACGCCGCCCTGGGTGACGCGCGCCAGCACCTCGCGCTGCGCCGGCGGCAGCCGCGCGGTCGCCGCGCGCACCAGGTCGGCGGTAAATCCGGAAAGGACATAGCCCGCGGCGATGATCAGCAGCCCCGCGGCGAAGGTCGGCAGGTACTCGAGCAGGCGCCCGATCCACTCCGTAAACACCTGCAGCCCGAGCACGTGCAGCGCCGCGGCGACGAAGAACAGCAGCACGAGCCAGTAGACGATCGCGCCGAGCACCACCGCCGAGCGGCCCATGCGCAGCTTTTCGGCGGTGCGTGGCGCGAGCGTGCGCGCCAGCAGCGCGTCGACGAGCAGCGCGCCCCGCGCGGTCACCGCGCGCAGCAGACGCGCGAGCACCCAGCCGGCGAACAGCAGCAGCACCGCGCCCACCACGCTGGGCACGAAGTGAATCAGGCGCTCGAGTATCGTCGCCGCCGCGCCGGTGATCGCTTTGCCGAGATCGTTCATGACCGTGTGTTGCGGGCCCAGGCTGCGCCGTGTGCACAGTGTGCGCAGAGTATCACTGCACGCTCGATTCTAGGGCGCGGTGGAAGCGGCGCCGGCGACGACGCCCGCAGGTTTCACCTTCAGGCGGGGCCAAAGCAGTAGCTGTCCATGGCGAGTGCGCCGGACTCGATGCCCTGGTAAACACGATCGGCGCGGTAGTCGTCCGCGGCGGCGCCGAGCGCGACGAACAGCGGCAGGAAATGCTCTTCGCTGGGGTGCGCGCGACGCGCGGACGGCGCCTGCGCGCGGTAGCCGACGAGTGCGGCCAGGTCGCCGGCCTGGACGCGCGCGTCGATCCAGTCGCGGAACGCCTGCGCGTAGGCGAGCGGCGCTGCCGACTCGCCGCCCGGCGCGCGGTCGCGCAGGTTATGCGTCATGTGGCCCGAGCCGACGATCAGCACGCCCTGCGCGGCGAGCGGGCGCAGCGCCCAGCCCAGTGCGAGGTGATGCGCCGCGCCGCGCGCAGTCTGCACCGAGAGCTGCACGACGGGGATCGCGGCATCCGGATACATGTGCAGCAGCGGTGACCAGGCGCCGTGATCGAGCCCGCGCGCCGGGTCGATCGCGGCCTCGAAACCGGCCTGCTCGAGAAGCGCGCGCGCCCGCGCGGCCACGGCGGGGGCGCCGGGCGCCGCGTAGCGGATGCGGTAGAGCGGCGCGGGAAAGCCGCCGAAGTCGTGAATCGTCTCCGGCTGTGCGCTCCCGGTCAGCGCCGGTCGGTCGGTCTCCCAGTGCGCGGAGACCACGAGCAGCGCGCGCGGCCGCGGCAGCCGCGCGGCGAGTGCTGCCCAGGCCAAGCCGGCAGCGCCCGCGTCGAGCGCGTGCATCGGCGAACCGTGCGAGATGAACAGCGTCGGCAGCTGCTGCGGCGCCGTCGAGGGCGCCGCCCCGGCAGCGCTCACTTCGGCGGCTGCCAGACGTAGGCAGCGTCGACCGGCCGGGCGAGCATGCGGATCATGCGCAGCGCCGATTCGCGGCCACGGTAGTAGCCGGGGACGAGGATGGTTTCCGAGAAGCCCATGGCGCGGTAGAACGCGCGCGCGGCCTCGTTGTTCGCGCGCAGCTCGAGGTGCAGGCTGCGCACGCCGGCGGTGTGCGCGGAAACGACCAGCCATTGCAGCATGCGCCGGCCGATGCCGCGGCGCCGATGCGTCGGGCGTACGGCGAGCAGCACGAGGTGGGCACGATCGTCGCCGAACTCCATGATCGCGAAACCCGCGAGCGCGTCGGGCGAGCGGCGGCTCTCGTCGTTCGCGACCAGCGTCACGGTCTCGCGGTCGTCGATCGCGTGCAGGATGCGCCCGGCGTCGTATTTCCAGCCAAGGCCGGATTCGATCAGGTCGCGCGACATCTCGGCAATCGCGCGTGCGTCGCGCGTCACCGCGAGCCGGAGCGTGATCGCGTGTGCCGTCATGGGATCAAATTGTGCCACGGCCGCGCGCCGCGAAACGCATCGCCGGCAGGGGTGAATCCCCGGGACTTGCGGTTAGACTTACGGGCTCGATTTTGAGGTCCGGGAGGCGCGCAGGACATGCGTCCGAATCTGTTGACCGTTCTGGTGGACGACCTGCGCTTCGACGAGTTCGGCGCCGGCGGCCATCCCTACATGCAGACCCCGCACATCGACCGGATTGCGCGCGAAGGCGCGCTGTTCGAGCGGGCGTTTCACACCACGCCGATCTGCTCGCCCAACCGGGCCTCGGTGATGACCGGGCAGTATGCGAGCCGGCACGGGGTCATCGACAACGTGGCGCGCGACGCGATGAGCCACGGCCTGCCGAACTACCACCTGCAGCTGCAAAAGCTCGGCTACCAGACCGCGCATATCGGCAAGTGGCACATGGGCAACGACGGCATGCCGCGCCCGGGCTACGACCACTGGATCTCGTTCGACGGCCACGGCAGCATCGTCGATCCGCGCCTCAATCACGGCGGGCGCTACCGGCAGCATCGCGGCTATATCACCGACCTGCTGAACCGCTACGCGGTCGAGTTCATCCGCGCCAAACACGCGGCGCGCGGCCGGCGCCGGCCCTGGTCGCTGTTCCTCGCGCACAAGGCGGTGCACCCGGATGCGCACCAGGCCGCGGACGGCACCCTCGATATGGCGCGCTTCGGCGGCTACATCCCGGCGCCGCGCCACCGCAACCTCTATGCCGGCCGGCGCTTTCCGCGCCTGCCCAACATGCGCTCGCCGGCGGAGATCGTGCGCGGCAAGCCGGCCTGGCGCGAGGCGTTCCAGATGCGCGGCAGCAAGCGCTCGCGCGCGGCGCTCGCCGCCATCGGCGCTGGCACGCAGGAGGAGATCCGCCAGCGCGCGCGCATGATGGCTTCGGTCGACGAGGGCGTCGGGAAAATTTTCGAGGCGCTCGCGGCGAGCGGCCAGCTCGAGGACACGCTGATCCTGTTCTTCGGCGACAACGGCTACTTCTTCGGCGAGCACGGCCTCGGCCCGGAGCGGCGCTTCGCCTACGAGGCGGGCATCCGCTCGCCGTTCCTCGTGCGCTATCCGCGCCGCGTGAAAGCGGGCGCGCGCCTGCGCGATCTCGTCATCTGCCAGGACATCGCGCCGACGATGATCGAGCTGGCCGGCGGCCGGCCGGGCCCGCAGGTCCAGGGTCGCTCGCTCTTGCCGCTGTTCGACGGACGGCACGCCGGCTGGCGCAAGTCCTTCCTGGTCGAGTACTGGGCGGAGAACGCGATGCCCTGGCTGGTCGGCATGACCTACAAGGCGGTGCGCACGGACCGCTACAAGTACATTCACTGGATCAACCGCGACGACGGCACGGGGCGCCTGGACGAGCTCTACGACCTGGCGCGCGATCCCTGGGAGCTGCGAAACCTGGCGCGAACGAAAGCGGCCGCGCGCCTGCGCACGCGGCTGCGCGGCGAGCTGCAGCGGCTTGCGATCGAGGCGCTCGGGCTTTAACTTTTCTCGGCGACCGCCGGCGGCGGCGCCCAGTTCTCCTTCGGCACGACCAGCGCCTGCGCCGGCTGGTCGACGAAGTGCGGCGACATGATCTGCACGCCGTGCTCGTTGAACACGTCCTGGATGTGTGCGTGCAGCTCGGACAGCACGCTGTAGCGCGTCATGCTGTCCTCGATCGAAACGAGCAGCTCGTACTGCACGTAAAAATCCTCCAGCCCGCGCTGCAGCACGCGCGGCGCTGGGTTCTTGACGAGCCCTTCGGTACGGCGTGCCGCTTCGAGCAGCATTGCATGCACCTGCCGCCAGGGCGTGTCGTAGCCGATGGTCACCGAGGTCGAGACGATCTGCCCGAGGTCGCGCTCGCGGCGCGAGTAGTTGATGGTCATCGCGGAAATGAGCACCGCGTTCGGGATGGTGATCTCCTCATTCCTGCGCGTGAGCAGCCGCGTCGAGAGCATGCCGATCTCGAGCACGCGCCCCTCGTGCTCGCCGATCCGCACCCATTCACCGACACGCAGCGCGCGGTTGTAGACCACGACGAAGCCGCCCATCACCTGGCCGACGAGACCGGCCGAACCGAGCGACACCATGAGGCCAAGCAGCACGCCGATGCCCTTGAACGCGTTCGACTCCGATCCCGGGATGTAGGGGTAGGCCATGACCACCGCAAATACCCAGATCGCCGCGACGCACAGTTTGCGGGTGACACGCGCGACCTCCGGCTGCAGCCAGGACAGGCGCACGCGCCTGCGCTCGACGGTCAGGAAGAAGCCGCCGAGCACCGCGGCGACGAGCCGCGCGATCACCATGATGATCATCACGGCAAAAAGATCCGGGATTGCGCCGAGGATCGCGTTGCCGAAGGTGAGGAGGAAGTTGTTCAGGAAGCCGCTGAGCTGCGCGCCCCAGCCGCGGGTGTAGGGAAACTCGTTCAGCGTGTAGGTCAGCCACAGGTAGGTGAGGCCGAGATAGATGGCCCAGGCCGCCAGGCCGACGACGCCGACCTCGAGCGTGATCAGGTAGGGCCGGAAGTTGATGCCCGCGATCATGATCGAGCGCGACGCATCGGCGGCGGCGCGCGTGCGCCGCTCGCCCCAGAAGTCCGCAAAGCGCAGCGTGGCGAACAGCGCGCCGAGGAACAGCACGGTCGCGCCGATCACCACCAGCAGGTGCCGAATGAACAGCTTGTGGTTTTGCTGCTCCTCGCGCAGCTTGAGCCAGCGCTCGATGTTCTTGGCGGCGCGCGTCCCGACCTCCTCCGCGGTCAAGCCGCGCTTGGGATCGAGGTCCTCTTCGGCGATCCCGGCCAGGATGACCCCGTTTCGGACCAGTGCGACGCCCGAATACTGTCCCAGGGTCACGGGCTGGATCTCGATCGGGTAAGGCTTGTCTTCGAGCGGGATGCTTTCAATGCGGTGCGCGATGCGCTCGGCGCGCACCGCCGGGGTCGCAGCGTCGATCGTCGCGCGCAGTACGACGATCTCCTGCTGCCAGACCTTCACCGCGACGCCGTCCGGCACGCCGGTGAGGGCCGTCGCCGCGGCCACCGCCTTGTCTGCGGCGTGTACGTCCGCGGTTGCGACGCCGAGCGCCAGCAGGCTGGCCGAAACGACGCGCAGCGCGCGCCCGACAGTGTGGAACGGGGTGCTCATCTTTGGGTCTCCGCGCAGTTCAGGCGCACCGGTTCATCCGACGTAAATCATGCGGCGGGTCATCCCGCCGTCGATGACGAAATTCTGTCCGGTGACGAAGCCGGCTTCCGCCGAGAGCAGCCAGGCGATCAGCGCCGCGACGTCCTCGGGTCTGCCGACGCGCCCGACCGGGTGCTGCGCGTGGTCTGCGGCGCTGAGCGGGGAGGCGTCGCGCCGGGCGCGCTTTCGCCAGGCGCGCACGTCGATCCATCCCGGGCTGACGCAGTTGACGCGGACCTCCGGCCCGAGACTCATCGCGAGGGCGTGGGTCAGCGCCACCACGCCGCCTTTCGAAGTACTGTAGGCCTCGGTGTGCGGCTCGGATTGCAGCGCGCGGGTCGAGGCGACGTTCACGATCGCGCCCCGCGCCGCGCGCAGATGACGCGCACAGTGCTTGGCCATGAGGAACACGCCGGTCAGGTTGGTGCCGATGCGCCGGTTCCACTCGACAAGCGTCAGTTCCTCGAGCGGCCCGCTTGCCGCGCCGGTGATACCGGCGTTGTTGACCAGCGCATCGAGCCGGCCGAAGCGGGTGACCGCGTCCGCGGCGGCACGCGCGACCGAAGTCTCGTCGGCAACGTCGCCTTCCAAACCGAGGACTCCGCGGAGCAGGGATTGCGCCTCGACGAGCGCTTCCGCATCGTTGTCTACAATGGCCACTTGCCAGCCGTCGGCAGCGAGGCGCTGGGCGGTCGCCCGGCCGATGCCCTGCGCGCCGCCGGTGACGAGCGCCGACTTCGCTGCGGGTGAATTCACGTTTGCGCCAGATCAAGGGCGCCGGCGCGCGCTTGCAGTTTTATGACATGTGACACTGCCGTCATCTCGCGCCGGAAGGAGGAAACGATGCTGAGCCTCGAGGATTGTATCGCGCTGTGCGGCCTTACCGAGGAGGAGGTGCTCGCGATCGCCGAGCACGAGCACATTCCGGAGATTGCGGCGACCGAGCTGGGCAATTACCTGGTGCGCTCGCCCGACGGCGAGCTGTGCATCAAGGCGATGATTCGTGACGACATTGCGAGCGCCGAGGCGCAGGGCGATCGCTTCCGCGAGCTGACGCTGAAGATGGTGATGCGCAACTTCGTCGTCCAGCATCCGCGCTGCGACGAGCGCCAGCGGCGCGAGCTGCATATTCCCGAGCGTCGTCAGGCCTGAGCGCGCCGCCTGCGGTCGATTGCTGCGCCGCAGCCTTGGCCGCCGGCGCGGCCGGTGTTGGCCGATCACGTTTTGGACTAGACTTTGACGCGGGACGCGAATCGGCGGAGGGCGCATGCAAGTCAAAGAGATCCTGCGCGTCAAGGGGAACCGGCTGCTCAGCATCGAGCCGTCAGGCCGCGCTGCAGACGCGGTGAAGACGATGGCCGAGGAGAATCTCGGTTCGTTGCTGGTGCTCG
>Ga0210066_1000006_pt1 | contig 12846 bp, 14 predicted proteins | sample RushMan_ThreeSqA_FD_185558 | JGI IMG/M metagenome (GOLD analysis project Ga0210066, IMG submission 185558) | Wetland microbial communities from San Francisco Bay, California, USA, that impact long-term carbon sequestration - RushMan_ThreeSqA_D2... | ecosystem: Environmental > Aquatic > Marine >... | reverse complement strand
CGCACCTTCGGCAGTGCCGGCGCACCCTCATCGCCGCTGCCCAGTTCGCCCGATACCGCGGTCACATACTGCCCCGCCGCCCGGGCGGCATCGACGCCCCAGGACAGCGGATTGCCGATAGTCTGAGTCATTGCGAACTCCCGATCTTCGGGGCCACCGCCCCTTGCTGGGCCAAGCATAGCAGGTTTTTCGCGCGATGCGACAGATACGCGGGGCAGGGCTCAAGGAGCCCCGCCGGGGGTGTATCACGATGATACACTCATTAAGGCACTGATTTATAGCGACAATTCTTGGTGCGCCCGAAGGCCCGCCACGCGGCGGGCCTTCCGCTTTCGTCGAACCGTCCGTCTGGAGGGCGACTGCCCGAAGGGGAGCCGTCGATAGACTCCGGCGCGTGGAGGGATCCTCGTGGACTCTGGCGAACGACGCGGCGTCGGCGGCCGGCGTGCACCTGCGCCCCCTCACCTCCCTCGACGACGCGGATGCGATCCTGCGCGTCATGATGGCGACGTGGGGCGAAGCGATCCCCAGAGAGACGGTGAAGGCACTCGCGGGTTCCGGCAACGTGCCGTGGGGGGCGCACGACGGCGACGAGTTGGTCGGCTACGTGCTCGGCTGGGCCGCCATCTCGCCCGACGACGGGCTCCACGAGCACTCGCACATGCTCGCCGCCCTCCCCGATCGGCGGCATGCCGGCGTCGGGTACGCGCTCAAGCTCGCACAGCGCGCCTCGTGCCTCGACCGCGGCATCCACCTCGTGCGCTGGACGTTCGACCCGCTCGTCGCCCGCAACGCGCACCTGAACGTGAACAAGCTGGGTGCCACGTGCGACAGGTTCCATCGGGACTACTACGGACAGATGCCCGACTCGATCAACACGGGGGACCGCAGCGATCGGCTCGTGGTCCGGTGGACGCTCGATGCGATCCCCGCCGCCCCGCCGATCCCCGACGGTGCACGGATGATCCTGCGCAGCACCGGCTCGGTCGACGCTCCCGTCCCCGAGGTCGTGGGCGACCCGCGCCAAGGTGAGGTGGTCGCCGCACAGATCCCTCGCGACCACGCGGAGGTGCGCGCCGCCGACCCCTCGCTCGGCTCGGCATGGCGTGAGGCCGCCGCCGCGACGCTCGACGCCTGCATGGCCGTCGGGCTCGCCGTCGTGGCCTTCGAGCCCGACCGCCAGGGCGGGCGCCCGACCTATCTGCTCGCGTCGGAGCCGACACCATGAGCGTCGTGCGCAACGTCGAGCTGCGGTTGATCGGGTTGCCACTGGTGCGACCGTTCCGCACGAGCTTCGGGACGTCGACCGCGAAGGAGTGCATCATCGTCCGTGTCGAGACCGACGAGGCGGAAGGGTGGGGGGAGTGCGTCGCCGACGTCGAGCCCGGCTACAGCGAGGAGTTCAACGAAGGCGCGTGGCTCGTGATCCGCGATCACCTGGCGCCCGCGCTCCTGCGAGCCGATCACGTCGCGATCGACGATCTCGACCGCCTCCTCGGGCACGTCCGTGGGAACCCGATGGCCAAGGCCGCGTTGATCGACGCCGTCGTCGACGCCCGTCTCCGGGCGGACGGAGTCTCCATGGCTCAGTGGCTCGGCGCCGATCGCGACCGGGTGGCCTGCGGGGTGTCGATCGGCATCACCGACACCACCGAGGCGCTGCTCGAGCAGGTCGAGGGCTACCTCGCGGAGGGCTACCGGCGCATCAAGCTCAAGATCGAGCCAGGCATCGACGCCGAGCGCGTGGGCGCGGTGCGGGCCGCGCATCCCGACATCGCTCTCAGCGTGGATGCCAACGCGGCGTACACGATCGAGGATCTTGATGTGTTCCGGGCGCTGGATGCCTACGACCTGCTGATGATCGAGCAGCCGCTGCATCACGCAGACCTCGTGCGCCACGCCGAGCTGCAGCGCCTGGTCCGCACGGACCTGTGCCTCGACGAATCGATCAGATCCGCCGCCGACGCGGTCGCGGCGCTCGAGCTGGGCAGCTGTCGCATCGTGAACATCAAGCAGGGACGAGTGGGTGGCATCGTCGAGGCGCGGCGGGTGCACGACGTGTGCCGAGCCGCCGGGGTGCCGGTCTGGTGTGGGGGCATGCTCGAGACAGGCATCGGTCGGGCGCAGAACCTCGCGCTCGCGGCGATGCAGGGGTTCACGCTCCCCGGCGACACGAGTGCGAGCGCTCGGTACTTCCTCGATGACCTCACCGCGCCGTTCGTGATGGCTCCTGACGGCACGATGGCGGTGCCCACGGGAACGGGTATCGGGGTGGCTCCGCGCCCCGATCGCCTGGCCGAGACGACGCTGCGCCGGGAGTCTCTCGGGAAAGTGTGACAAGAACCCGGCCCGAGTTTGACGGCACACCCACACCGGCCGTAACGTCCTCCATGAGAGACCGCTGGGGCCCCCGGGTTCCGGCGGTTTCTCACTTCCCGGGTCCGTTCGCGTGTCTGCACGTGCTTGAGCCGAGGGCTCGCAGGGGCGACCATACGCAGATGCGCCCGCCTCACACCGCGGACCCGGCACTCCGCCGGGTCGTCGCCTCCCCGACCTCGAGCGGGTCTGGAGTGACATGAAGAAGCGAGTCGTGCAGGCGGGCGAGTTCGAGGTCGTCGACGACGACGGGCGGGTCAGGGTGCGCATCGGGCTCTCGAACGACGAGGACCCGTTCTTCTCGCTGCTGTCGCCCGACGGGCAGGTGCGCATGCGGTTCGGCCTCTCCGCCGACGGTGCCGCCGGGCTCGCGGTGGGCGACGAGAACGGAAAGGTGCGTGCAACGGTCGGCCTGTCGAGCGACGGCAGCGCGAGCCTGGCGTTCGGCGACAAGAACGGGCGCATCCGGGCGAAGTTCGGTCTCGCACCCGAGGCGTCACCCACGATGGGGATGCAGGTGGCCGATGGCGAGCTCTCCCAGGTCTACGCCCTCGCGGAGCAGGGGTCCCCGACGCTCGGTCTCTACGACCACACGGGCAAGGTGCGGGTCCGTCTCGGTCTGGCCGCCGAAGGCTCACCGGTGCTCCGTCTGCTCGACCGGGCGGGCGAGCTTCGGGCGATCGTCGGACTGGCCGGCGACGGCTCACCGTTCGTACAGTTCCTCGATGAGACGAAGCAGCCGACCTGGACGATGCGCTGAGGCAGTGGGAAGCGCCGGCCGAACGGTGATGGCCGGAGGACCCGCCGGAGGACCCGCCGGAGGACCGGCCGGAGGACCGGCCGGATGACCGGGTGGTGGGCGCTGGCGTTCGTCGTGCTGTGGCTGCTCGTGGTCGTGCTCAGCATCGTGATGGTCGCGCTCGCCCGGCAGGTCGGCACCCTGCATCTACGGCTCGGTCCGCGCGGCGCCCTCGAGATCGACGACGAGGGCCCGGCGCTCGGCGAGCCGCTGCCCCCGCTCTCGGCTCACGACGCCGACGGCGGAGCGGTCGTGCTCGGCGGTGCGGGCCGGCCTCGCCTCGTGCTGTTCGCCTCGGAGACATGCGCCGTCTGCCTCGAAGTCGCGCCGGGGGTGCCGGCCGCCGCCGCCGCCGGACGGCTGGAGCCGATCGTCGTGCACGACACCGAAGCCGAGCGAGCGCTCGCGGTTCCCGGCACCCCGTTCGTCGTCGTGCTCGACGAACAGGGGGTCGTGCGCGCCAAGGGGACCGTGAACAACCTCGAACAGGTCGAGGGGCTCGTGGACACCGCCAACCGACGGATCACGGAGGATCGCGCACAGTGGGCAAGCTGACCTCGATGGAACGGGCGGAGCGATCGCTCGCCACGCGCACCAGCCGCCGGAGCTTCCTCGGTCGTGTCGGCCGGGGGGTGGTGGCGCTCGCCGGCGGGGGCCTGGTGGCCACCGCGATCGCGCCCGATCGCGCGCAGGCCTATCACATCTGCGGGCACACCTATACGACGGGCTCCTGCCCCCACCCGTACTCCCCGCTGTCCCGCACCGACCGCTACGGCTACCCGATGCATCCCCAGTACGGGTACCCGGTCGACGACGAGGGGGACAAGTACGTCGATCCTCGGAAGCAGACCCGCCGCAAGACGTGCGAGCAGGTCGTGCCCGAGGCGTACCCCTTCACCGGGTCACCGCGGTACGGAGGCGGATGGACCCGGTGCTGCTCGGGTCGGCTGCGCCACATCCAGGACTGCTGCTCCCGTTCGAACATCCGCATCAACGGGGACTATGCGGTCCGGGGATACTGCCCGCGGCGGCTGAAGGTTTTCTGCATCACCTACAGGGAGCTCAACAAGAAGTGTTGACCGATCCGTTCGGCGGCGACGCACTCGCGATGGCACTGCTCCTGATGCTCGTCACAGCATCGGCGGTCGCCGGGTGGTCAGCGCTCTACGGCCCCTGAGGGCTGTCGATGGTGGAGACCATCACCCCCGTCGTGTACGGGGGACGAACGAGGTGGGCCGTCGCCTTATCGCTGCACGTTGCGGGCGCGACGGTCACCGCCGCGCTCTTCGGCGCCGCGCTGGGCTTCACTGGTGCGCTGCTCGAGGCGCCCTGGGGACGCGCCGGTGCCGTGGCCGTCGCGATCACGGCGATCGTCTACGCGCTGGGGGAGCTCCCCCGCGTGACGGCAACGGTGCCGCAGCTCCGCCGGCAGGTCCCCGACTGGTGGCGTGAGTTCTTCTCGTGGCCGATCGCCGCGACCCTGTACGGCGCCGGTCTCGGCATCGGGTTCTTCACCTACGTGTCCCACGGCACCCTCGTGGTCGTGGCTCTCGCCGCGTTCGCCTCGGGTGATCCCGCGGTGGGCGCGCTCATCGTCGCGCCGTTCGGGCTGGTTCGGGGTCTCTCGGCCGCCAGGTCGGCCGGCGTGCACACCCAGCAGGAGTCCCAACGGTTGGTCGATCGCCTGGCCGGGTCGCCGGAGGGCCGACGGAACCTCGCGAACGGGGTCGTGCTCGTCGTCGTCGCCGTGGTGTCGGTCGCGCTGGCGACGCAGGCCGACGACGGGTGGGCCTCGCTCGCGACCGCGGCCCTCGCCATCGCCTTCGCGTGGGCGGCGATGTCGAAGGCGGTCGATCTCCGAGGATGGCGGGCCACCCTCGATGAGCACGGGCTCCCACACGGTGTCGAGAGCGCCGCCACGCTCGCCGTGCCGACCGCGGAAGCCCTCGTCCCGATCCTGGTCGCGTCGGGGTGGACGCGGGCGGCGGGCGTCTGGGCCCTCGTGTTGTTGGTCGCGTTCACCGCGGAAGCGGTGCGCGCGTGGCGTCGATTCGGTCCGCAGGTGCCGTGCGGGTGCTTCGGCGGCCGCGAAGCGGTGGAGCCCGGGGCTCTGCTGTTGCGCAACGCGGCACTCGCGGCGCTCGCGCTCGTGGTCACGCTCCGTCCCGCTCCCGAGCCGGTGTTGTCGTGGCCTGGATGGCCCACCTCGGGAGAGTTGCTACCGATGGTGTTGGTCGTCGTGGGTCTCGGCGTGGCAGGCTTCACCGCGTGGACGGCGATCAGATGGCTGGGCCGGGGGACGCCCGCGTAATCCGAACCCGCGACCGCTGGGCCGCATCACCGCTGCGTTCGGTCGTGCCGTTCCTCGTGGCGGGCCTGATCGTGGCGATGGCGCTGGTGGCGCTCGCCGCGCCGTCGTTCCACAGCGACGTCAACGATCCCAACGACACCCGGGGGCTGCTCGATGTGCGCAAGGTGCGCCTCGACCACCAGGGTCGCACCGAGGTGACAGTGATCACGTTCGCCGATTGGAGGCCCGCGTCGATCTGGGACCGCGGCAACGCCTACGTCTTCCTCGACACGCAAGGAGGCGAGGACGCCGAGTACTTCGTGGTGGTCCGAAGCACGGGATCCGACCTGCAGGCGTCGCTCTGGCGCGACCGCCGCGACCGCCGCGACCTGTTCCTGCGCAACGTGAAGGTCCGACGCAAGTCGTCCGACGGCGTGTCGGTCGCGGTGCCGATCAAGTCCCTCGAGTTCGGGCGGTTCCGCACGTCGTACTTCTGGTGGGCGATGACGAGCTTCACCGGCAAGGTCTGCCGGCGAACCTGCCTCGACCGGGCTCCCGACGACGGCGCCGTGGAACAGTGGCGCCCCGGCATGTCGCCGACCCCGACGAACAGCCCGTCACCCACCGCGGGGTCTGCCTGAGACGGCCTCAGCAGCCGCATCCCCCTCGAAGATCGACGTCACGCGCACGAGCGCCGCGGTCGACGGGAACTCGCTGAATCCGAATCCCGCGGGCGCACAGAGAGCCGTAGGACCGAGATCGACGCCATCGACCGAGGCGGTCGCCTCCGCGTGACGGAAGTCGTGGATCGCGTACCGCTCTCGGGCGCCTGCGAGGGTCACGCCGGAGGTTCGTACGTCGGAGGCCGCGAACAGCGGTCGCACGAGCGGCCGGAGCACCCTGTCTTCGAGATCGATCCATGCCTTCGCCGTGCGGAGCCCCCGCGGCCGCAGCCCGAGCAGGCGTGACGCCCACCCGGATCCGCTCGGTCGCACCGTCAGTCGCACCGGTCCGGCCGAAACGCGGATCACGCCGCCTCCCGTTCGCTCAGCCGTGACCCGTTCGACGCGCAGCTCGTCGAACGCGTAGTGTCCGGCGAGGAAATCCCGCACTCGCTCGTCGGGCGCGAGCAGCACGCGACGGCCGTCGGGCCGGCACCACATCACGTCGGCGAAGGAGCCGAGCGGGGAGCGGAGCCACCGACCCACCACGATCCGATCGCCCGAGGTGAACGACGCGCCGAGGATGTGCCCGTCGAACTCCATGTCGCCATCGTGGCAGCGATCGTCCACCGCGGAGCCTCGTAGGCTACGCATCCGATGACGACGGGTGACCGAGCGCTCGCAGAGGTGTTCGCGCGATGGGTACGGCGCGAGCGCCTCCCCGGTGTCGCGTGGGGACTCGTGCGAGGCGGGGAGCTGGTGGATTCCGGCGGTGACGGCTCATTGAGCCTCGACGACCCGGCGACGCCCGACGCCGACAGCGTGTTCCGCATCGCGTCGATGACCAAGAGCTTCACGGGGGCCGCGCTGATGCTGCTCGTCATCGACGGCCGGCTGCGGCTGGACGACCCGGTTTCCGAGCACGTCCCCGAGCTCTCGGCCTGGCGAGGGCCCACGTCCGACGGTCCGCCGATCACCGTGCGGCACCTCGTGTCGATGGAAGCCGGTCTCCCGACAGACGACGCGTGGGCGGATCGGCATCTGGATCTCGCCCCGGCGTCGATGGACGCGCTGATCGACGCTGGGGCGGTCTTCGCCTGGACCCCGGGCACGAGGTTCGAGTACTCGAACCTCGGCTGGGGCCTGATCGGCCGGGTGATCGAGCGTGTGGCCGGTGAACGCGTGCAGGATCTCGTCGTCCGATCGCTGCTCGAACCGCTCGGGATGACGTCCACGACCTGGGTGCGACCCGGCGCCGGCGTCGTGGCGGAGCCATATCGCCAGCAGGACGGTGCTTGGGTGCACGAGGGAGAGCCCCTGGGCGACGGCACGATCGCCCCGATGGGCGGCCTATGGACGACCGTGCGGGACCTCGCGCGCTGGGTCGGGTTCTTCCTCGATGCGTGGCCTCCGCGCGACGAGCCCGATGCCGGCCCCCTCCCCCGATGGGCGCGCCGAGAGATGCAGCAGCTCCGCCGAGTGGACGAGGTGACCCGGTATCGTCCGTCGCCGAGCGGTCCGTCGCGGGTGAGCGCGACCGGATACGGCATCGGCTTGGGCGTGCGGATCGACGAACGGCTCGGCACCTCCGTCGGCCACAGCGGAGGGCTGCCTGGCTACGGCTCGCACATGCGTTGGGTGCCCGAGCACGACGTCGGCGTGATCGGTCTCTCGAACCTCACCTACGGGAACATGCACGGCGCCTGCATCGAGGCGCTCGAGGCGCTCGCCGATCGCAACGAGCTGGGACCGAGACGGGAGGTGAAGGCCGCATCGCTCACTGAGGGCGCGACGAGAGCCGCGGCCCTCCTGTCGTCGTGGAGCGACGCCGATGCCGACGCGCTGTTCGCCGACAACCTGGGGGCCGACGAGTCCTTTGAACGTCGCGCTGCGCAGGCCGGTCGCCTGGTGGCGCGCTCGGGAGGACTGGCGGTGGAGTCGATCGAGGCCGAGACGCCGCTGCGCGGGACCTTCACCACCGCCGGCGGCGATGCACGTGTCGAGATCGGACTGAACCACGAGGGCCTCGTGCAGTGGCTCGACGTCGAGGATCGCCTGGCTCCGTCCGAGTCCCCGATCCTCGTCGACGAGTGGAAGTTCCGCGAGGCGCTGGGTACCGCGTACGTGATCGTGCGGCCGGTCGGAGCCCTGGCGAAGGCGTTCTCTGGTTGGCAGGGGGAGACGCTCGATCGCATCGGGGTGCGATGCGCCGCCCCAGCAGGACACGCCACCCTGAAGGCGTTCGGAACGCGGGACTCGCCCCTCACCGGTGAGGACGAGCGGCGGATCGTCGAGGTCGTGCAGGCATGGGCGGCGTCGCAGGGCGGGCTCGAGCTGCGCGCGACCGCGCTCGAGATCCTCCGCGAAGACGACACTCCGATCATCCGACTCGATGGGTCGGCGATCCTCCCGGCGATATCGGACCTGCGCTCCGCATCCGTCGACGCTGGGCTGCCGACCGCGGCGAGCGACCGGATCGCGCTCGATGGATGGATCCCGCATCTCTCGCTCGCATATCCGATCGATCGCGGGGCGGCACGGTGGCTGGAGCTCGAGGGCTGGATGCGCGACATCGGGCAGACCGTCTCCGCGTCGTGCGTGGCCCTTCACGCCGAGGTCGTCACCTACGCTGAGGGTGCCGAGCGGCTGCTCGGGGTGTTCCCGCTCGAGGGTTGAGCTCGGGACCGGTCGCAGGAGCGATCGGTCAGGCGCGGCGAGGCGGCAGCGTCGACGGGCCCACGGTGGCCGAGAGCCAGGTGACGATCGGCTGCGAGGCCCGGAGGAACTCGACCACGCGTCGCTCGGCGCGCCTCGTGCCCAGCCACGGCCCAGCCGGCCACTCGCGCCAGGTCAACAGCCCCTTGTTGCGCAGGAGCTCGATGCGCGGGTGGTCCTTCGGGAAGCCGCGCGGTGCCGTCTTCAGCTCATCGCGTCCCATCACGGAGATGCCGTCGGTGCGGGCCTCCTCGACGAGCGTCACGAGCTCGGGCCCGCTTCGTGCGTCGTCGACGCCGGCCCGGTATCGCTCGAGCTGATCCGGCGCCATCTCCCACATCCCCGCGCCCACGGCCAGCCGGCCGGCATCGAGCTGCACGTACCCATCGCCGATCGTCGCCCCGATATGTGTCTTGTAGGGCGACTTGTCGCGGCTGAAGCGCACGTCTCGGTACGGCCGGAAGACCTTCCCGGGGCCGAACTCTGCTTCGAGCTCGGCGAGCAGCGCCTCCATCGGGGCGCGCACGCATCCGTCGTAGACGGAACGGTTCGCCTGCCAGTACGTCTTCGAGTTGTCGGCCTCGAGCCCCTCGTAGAACTCGAGCGCCTCCACCGGCCACCCCGTGAACGCCGTCACAGTCTCATGCACCTCCGTCGGCCGTGTCGGGTCGGCCTGAGCCAGTCAGCAGGAGCTCTCCCGTTGCCCGAACGTCGATGTTCCATCCGATCCGCCGGAGTTCCGTCTGGAGCCCGGACGGCTCGAAGAAGCGCTTCACGATCCGGAATTCCCTGCCGTCGTTGAGGCGCCGGGTCACCGACCCGGCGCTCGGCTCCTCAAGCTCGTGGTCGATCGCGGTCGCCCACGGCGCGTACAGGTTGTCGCTGAAGAAGACGCGGCCGTTCGGCGCGAGCGCCTCTCCGACGAGGGACCAGAAGAACTCGAACCGCTCGGCGGGCACGTGCGAGAGCCAGAAGGTGAATACGATCGAATCGAACGATCGTGGAGGCTCCCACTCGAAGACATCCTTCTGCACGAACGTGACGTTCCCGAGCTCCGGTCGTCGCCGAGCCTCGTCGATCATCTCCGGAGCGGCGTCGAGGGCGGTGAGCCGGGTGGCCGTCTCCGCGAGGATCGAGGTCGTCTGGCCGGTCCCGCAGGCGATCTCGAGCACGTCCCCGCGAGCGTCGAAGTCGCGGAGACGATCGCACGTCTCGTCGAACTCGGCGAACCACCGGGCGTTGGCCTCCGGACCCCGGCTGTAGCGCCCGTGTCGACGGAGCCATTCGCCGTATTCGGGGGCGCGCGCCCGGTAGTACTCGATCTGCTCCTCGAGCAGGTCGACCGGGTCTCGCGATCGCTCCTCGTTCGCTGTCGCCATCCAGGGGATGGTTCCACATCCGCGCCGGCGTGTGGGTGCCTCGTTAGACTCGGAGCGCGACGAGGGGACGTAGCTCAGTTGGAAGAGCGCCGGCTTTGCAAGCCGGAGGTCGCCGGTTCGATCCCGGTCGTCTCCACCACCCCGCAGCGCGCGCGGCATACGATGCCCGGGCGAGCCGACCGCACGAAGAGGAGACCCCGCGTGTCCCGCCAGATGCTGAACGAGAAGACGTTCCAGAACGTGCCGCACCTGGAACCGATCACGATCCCCGGCCGTCCCGACGTCGCGCCGACCGTCATGACGCTGAACGGCACGATCTGGAGGGCGGCGTTCCTGCTCGTGCTCGCGATCGCGAGCGCGACGTACGGCTGGTCCTTCGGGGACCAGATCTCGAGCACCGTCGCCACGATCATGATGGTCGGCCTGCTGGGACTCATCGTGCTGTCGATCGTCACGGCGTTCAAGCCACAGATCGCGCCGTTCACCGGCCCGCTGTACTCCGTCGTCATGGGCTTCTGGGCTGGCGTGATCTCGTTCGGCTACGAGCAGGAGTTCGACGGCATCGTGCTGCAGGCTGTGTTCGCGACCTTCGCGGTGTTCGCGGGCGCGCTGTTCCTCTACGGCTCGCGCATCGTGAAGGTGACGAAGAGATTCGTGGCGGTCGTGATGATGGCGACCCTCGGCATCCTGCTGATGTACGTCGCCGCGATCGTCCTCGGGCTGTTCGGGGCGGAGCTCGGGTTCATCAACGACCCGACGCCGCTCGGGATCGCGGTGAGCGTCGGCATCTGCATCGTGGCCGCGCTGAACCTGTTCGTCGACTTCTACTTCATCGAGGAAGGCGCGAAAGCCGGCGCCCCCACGTACATGTCGTGGTACTGCGCGTTCGGGTTGATCGCGACGCTGATCTGGTTGTACCTCGAGATCCTGCGGCTGCTCGGGAAGGTGCGAAGCTGAGCGTGCGTCACCTGGTCGCGCTCGCCCTGGTCACCGCCGCCGTCGTGGCGTGGGGATCGCCGGTTAGGGCCGGCGCGCCGGAGTACGAGTCGCGCATCTCGCCGATCGGGCCCGGCACGCGCGAGCTGATGACCGGGCGGTCGTGGCGGCCCGGCTGCCCCGTGGGCTTCTCCGACCTGCGGATCGTCCGCATGTCGTACTGGGGGTTCGACCGCCACGCGCATACCGGGCGCATGGTCGTGCACCGCTGGTACGCCGACGACGTCGCGCGGGTGTTCCGTCGCCTCTACGACGACCGGTTCCCGATCAGACGGATGCGCCTCGTCGACCACTACGGTGCCGACGACATGCGCTCGATGAAGGCGAACAACACGTCGGCGTTCAACTGCCGCTGGCGCGCCGGCGTGTGCTGCCGCTGGTCGCAGCACGCGTACGGTCGCGCGCTCGATCTGAACCCCGTGCAGAACCCGTTCGTGTGGAGCGGTGGCGTCTCACCGCCCGCCGGTGAGGCGTACCTCGATCGGGCGAACCACCGCCGCGGCATGGTGCACCATCGCGACCGGGTGTGGTGGGCGTTCCACGCCGTCGGGTGGGAGTGGGGCGGCGACTGGGCAGGAGAGAAGGACTACCAGCACTTCTCGGTCAATGGCCGCTAGTCCGTTACGGACTACGGGACCGCCCCCTCGCAGCTGACGGCCAGGTACGGGTAGGGATCGACGGCCGGCCCGCCGCTCGGGTGCCATTCCAGGTGGTCGTGGGCGGTGGTCGCATCACCGGTCGCACCCACGAAGCCGATCACGGTGCCGGCGCTCACCTGGCCGAGCGTGCCGTACGACGAGAGATGCGCGTTGTAGACGTACCCACGCGCGCCGGTCACACGGACCTCGAGGCCTCCGAGCACGCCCGTCGACGCCGACGCGTACCCGTCGAACGGCGCCACGATGGGGGTGCCTGCGGCGGCGAGGATGTCGTTGCCCATGTGTCGATGGACGGGGACCCTTGGGAGCCGAACCGTGATGCCGAAGTTGTCGGATACCGAGTGCCACCCGCGGATCGGGCAGTGCTCGAAGATGCCCCAGGTCGCCACCCAGGCGTCGATCGTTCGGCGACGTGCCTGGAGCGCGCCGATGCGCCGCTCGACGAACCGCCCCGACCGCTCGATCCGGCGTTCCGCCTCATGTCGTTGCTGACGCAGCTCCCTGCGCAGATGCAGGAATCGCTCCGGGTTCGCGATGGCACCCCGGCTCGGTGTCTGTCGCAATCGTTGGGACGTATCGGCGATCACGGAGCGAAGGTGGGTCACGCTGCGGTCGCGGCGGTCACGCATCTGCTCGATCGCGTCGACGATCGCGGAGCGCTCGGCGAGCTCGCCCTCGAGCACCGAGCGGGCGTGCGCGGGCACGGCAGAGATGAGCACAGCCGTCACGAGCGCAACGACCGTCAGGGCATGGTGGATCGACCGGGGGGATGTCATGAACTTCGAGCTGTCTCCGTCTGGGGTTCCGTCTCGGTATCGGAGGAGAGTCCTCCCAGCTTGAGCCGGCGGGTGAGGTTGGGTCGGTGACGACCGTCACGTCGAGAGCCCATCCGATAGGGGTAGGCGCGGAGGTATAGGAGCGCGGCCGTTCGGCCGATGATTCAGGTCATGGATGATGACGAGCGTTCCGC
>Ga0210066_1000005_pt1 | contig 13207 bp, 13 predicted proteins | sample RushMan_ThreeSqA_FD_185558 | JGI IMG/M metagenome (GOLD analysis project Ga0210066, IMG submission 185558) | Wetland microbial communities from San Francisco Bay, California, USA, that impact long-term carbon sequestration - RushMan_ThreeSqA_D2... | ecosystem: Environmental > Aquatic > Marine >... | reverse complement strand
CGAGGACGGCGAGGATCTGGGCGAGGAAGACCGCGAAGACGGCCCACGCGAGCCCCAGGAGGTAGCCGCGCCCGACGCCCGCGAAGAAGGCGGTGAACGACTGCAGGGCGATCGTCATGACGGCGGCTGCGGCCGCACCCGCCAGGCCGTGCAGCACCACGTCGCCCGACCATCCCGGCAGCCCCACCAGCCCGTCGATCGCGAACCCGATCGCGAGGGCGAAGGCGAGGACCCAACCGACGATCGCCAGGGACCACGCCGATCCGACGGCGACCTTGGCGATGACGATCGCGGAGCGTGACGTCGGGCAGGCGACGAGATCACGTACGGTTCGGTCCGCGAACTCCCGGCCGAAGAGCCAGGCGAACAGGAACGCGAACAGCATCGCGCCACCGATCGCGACGGCCTGTGAGATCAGCCCCACGAATGTCGGCCAGTCGGCGGTGCCCGCCGCCAGCTGCGCCTTCGCGCCCAGCAAACCAAGCTGGCGCGCACGCTCCGGGTCCTTGAGGATGAGCATGAAGAGGCCGCCGACGATCGGGAAGAGCGAAAAGCCGGCGGCGATCGCCCAGGGAACCCTCGATCGACGAGCCTTGAGCAGTTCGACGGAGAAGGCGGCCGCGAACCCGTTCATGCCGCCGCCCCCGCTCGCTTCGACGGAGCGGACGACTCGGTCGCGACATCGGTCTGGGCGGTGAGGCGCATGAAGTGGTCCTCGAGGGATTCGCGGGCAAGCGCGAGGTGCGTCGGCGGCGAACCCGCCTCGACGAGGATCCGCGCGATCTCGTCTGGCGCAGCGATGGCCCGCGGCTCACGAAGCTCGAGGACACCACCTGCGATGTCCCGTCGATCAGCGCGAAAGCCGGCCTGCCGCAATACGGCCTCGGCGGCGGCCGGATCACGCGCGCCGACCTCGAGCCGCATGTCGCGATGCCGTTCGAGCGCCTCGTTGTCGAGTTCCTCGATGAGCCGGCCGCGATGGATGATGCCGATGCGCGTGGCGAGTCGGTCGACCTCGGCGAGGACGTGACTCGAGATGAACACCGTCACGCCGCGTTGTCGGGCGAGCTCGCGGAGGAGCTCGCGGACCTCGATGACGCCGGCCGGATCGAGCCCGTTCGCAGGCTCGTCGAGGATGAGCAGTTCGGGCTCGTGGAGGAGTGCGCGAGCAAGCGCGAGACGCTGCAGGTTGCCGAGCGACAGTGTCCCGGCCCGGCGGTCGGCGTACTCGCCGAGACGGAGCCGATCGATCAGTCGTGCGATGGTCACGCGATCGGCCACGCCCTGGAGCCGGCGGGCGACCTCGAGGTTCTCGCGGACGGTGAGCTCGGGATACGCGGTCGCGCTCTCGACGAGGTGGCCGACACGTCGCCACAGGGCGGGCGCCTCGGCGCGTACCCGCTCCCCGAACAGCTCGGCGTGACCTGCCGTCGGCGCGATCATGCCGAGGAGCATCCGGATCGTCGTCGATTTGCCCGCGCCGTTGGGGCCGAGGAACCCGTAGATCTCGCCCCGGGCGGCGCGCAGGCCCACGCGGTCGACGGCCAGGACATCGCCGCGATAGCGCTTCGTGAGCCCGAACGTCGCGACGGCGAACTCGTTCATCGGAATCCCTCGCGTCCGTGGCCGAGCCCGCGAAGGATGAACGTGTCGAGTTCGGATGTGACCTGCTCGACATCGGACTCGTTGACGACGAGATCGTGAAGTGACGTGAACGTCGCGAGGACGAAGCCCGCGGCCAGGTGAGCGTCCTGGTGTGCGAACTGCCCCTCGGCGATCCCGTCAGACACGATCGACTCCACCGTCGCCCTGAGGCGGGCGACGATCAGCGGCTTGCGAGCCGTCCGAGCACGCGCTCGGCGTATCTGGGCTCGATGCGCGACCTGAGCAACGCGAGCTTCTTCGCGGCGCGTGCCCGCGCTGCTGCGTCCAGCGTGTCGCCGCCGTCGAACAGCAGCCGCTCGAGATCAGCGATCGCGCGCCGCGCCGCCACCTCGGGCGGCACGAAACCCGCGTTCCTGAGGATGCGGTAGTCTAGATCGCATGAGCCGACGCACGTACCGCATCCTGCCGACCGAGGACACGACGTTTCATCCGCGGTTGATCGGAACGCACGGTGCGGTGGCGGCGAATTCCTACCTCGCCGTGAATGCCGGCGTCGACGTCCTCAAGGCCGGCGGCAACGCGATCGACGCGGCGGTCGCGGCGACGCTGGTCGAGGGCCTGGTCGATCCGCAGATGCACACGATCGGCGGCGAGTGTCCCATGCTGCTGCGGCTCGCGGGCGAGTCGCGCGTGATCTCGGTCAACGGCAACACGGCCGCGCCGATGGCGGCGACGCCGCAGGCCTACCGCGCGCGCGGGCTCGACGACGTGCCCGAGCAAGGCATCCTTGCCGCCGGCGTGCCGGCGGCGTTCTCGGCGCTCATCACGGTGCTTGCGCGCTGGGGCACGCTGTCATTCGCCGACGTGTCGGCGCATGCGCGCGAGCTTGCCGCCCGGGGCTTCCCGCTCTCGGAGGGCCTGCGCGATCAGCACAAGTACGGGCTCGTGGCGCTGCGCGAGCGGTTCCTCGAACGATGGCCCGGCAGCACGGCGCTTTACCTTCGGGATGGACAGCCGCCCGAGGTCGGCACGCTGATTTCCAATTCCGCGCTGGCGCAGGCCTACGACTGGCTGGTCTCGGTCGAACGCGGTGCTGCCGGCGATCGGACCGCGAAGCTCGCGGCGGTGCACGACGGTTTTTACAAGGGCGACATCGCCGCCGAGATCGAGCGCTATTCAGCATCGCACGACGGGCTGCTGGCGCGAGACGATCTGGCGCGCTTCGCGACGCGGATCGAGGCGCCGGTCAGCCTGCGCGTGGGGGACGCGACGCTGTACAAGTGCGGCTTCTGGTCGCAGGGCCCGGCCGAATTGCAGACCCTCATGCTGATGCTGCGCCACGATCTGCACGCGATGGGTCACGGCAGCGCGGATTACTGTCATCTGCTGGTCGAAGCAATGAAGCTCGCCTACGCCGATCGCGAGCAGTACTACGGCGACCCGACGCAGACGCTGGTCCCGGGCGAGGTGCTGCTCTCGGAGGCCTACAGTGCCGAGCGCGTGAAGCTGATCGACCTGCGCCGCGCCAACGGGGCGCTCCGCCCGGGCGATGCGCGGCGCAACGCGGCGCTGCTGCCGGAGGACGAGATCCTCGCGCCGAAGGGCTGGGGCGCAGGCACGGTGCATGTCGACGCGGTCGATGCCGAGGGCAACATGGCCTCGTTCACGCCGAGCGGCGCCTGGCTGATGTCGGCCGAGGTGATCCCCGCGCTCGGCTTCCCGTTGTCGGTTCGCATGATGACCTTCTATCTGGCGCCGGCGCACCATCCGAACGTCGTCGCGCCCGGCAAGCGCCCGCGCACCACGCTCACGCCGTCGCTCGCCTTCCGGAACGGCAAGCCCTGGATGGCGTTCGGCACCATGGGCGGCGACAACCAGGGCCAGTGGCTGCTGCAGTTCACCCTCAACCGGGCCGTGTTCGGCATGACCATCCCGCAGGCGATCGAGGCGCCGCGCCTGTCGAGCGAAAGCTTTCCGGGATTTTTCGCGCCGCACGTCGGTGTGCCGAACCGGGTGCGCGCCGAGGCGCGCATCGGCAAGAAGGTGTTCGACGCGCTGCGCCGGCGCGGCCACGACGTCGATGTCGCGCCCGACTGGACCGAGGGCTTCGTCTCGGCCGCTCAGTTCGACGAGGCGAGCGGCCTGATCGAGGCCGGCTGCGATCCGCGCGGCGCGAAAGCGGAATGCTTTCCGGCCTTCGCCTATGTGTGGTGATCCGCCGAGCGATCAGTCGTAGGCGCGAAAGCGGATCGTCGGGTCGCGCTTGATCTGGTCAACCAGCGCAACCTCCCAGCTCAGGTAGGCGCGGGCGTGCTTTTCGTAGGCGCCCTCGTGCTCGTGGTCGTAGGGCTTGTACCAGACGTCGTCCAGGGTCGTCGTCGCGCGCGTCATGCCGGCTTCGACCGGCTGGTCGGCGGCGAGCCAGGCGGCGGTACCGCCTTCGAGTACCCGCACTGCCGCTGCCGGCCACAGTGCTGCGACGTCGCTCGCCGCAAGCTGCGCGAGCAGGCCGTCCTCCGATGTCAGCACGAGTCGTCTCGCCGGCGGCAGTTTCTCCTTCGCCTGCGCGAGCCGCGCGCGCACCGCCCACCAGGCGCCGGGAATGTGCCGCGCGCGATAGCGCAGGCTGGTGGCGAGGTCGATGACGCAGACGTCATCCTTCTTGATCAGCGTCGCAAGCTCGGGCGCCGGGATCGTGCGGCCTCCCCGGGTGGTCACGGCCGGCGCCCGGTTGCGCGCGCCGTCTTCGAGCGGCCAGCCGGCAAGGCCGTCCGCGCCCTCGGGCTCGAGCACGTGCACGTCGTCCCAGCCCATCTGGTTTAGCCAGGACGCGGTCATTACCGAGCGCACGCGCGCCGGGTCGATCAGCACGATGCGCGCGTTGCGCACACCGACATACTCGTCGGTCGCCTGCACGAGCTGGCCGCCGGGGGCGTGACGCGAGCCGGCGATGCGCTTCTTCTCGAACTCCTCGCGCGTGCGCACGTCGAGAAGATAGAGCGTGCGTCCCGCATCCTGCTGCCAGGCCTGCACGGTGGCGTAGCGCGCAAACTTCACCTGGAATCGTGTGGCGACCTTGGCCGCGGCGGCTCGCGCCGCGGCGAGGCTCTGCGCCGAGGGCGGCGGCGCGACGTTCATCGAGCCGTGCTCGCATTCGAAACCGGCGAGCTCCCAGCCCATCGTGCCGTCCTTGAGCGCGACCACGCTGTTCGGGATGCGGGCATTGCGCAGCGACTGGCAGCCGATGATGCTGCGCGTACGCCCTGCGCAGTTCACGACCACCAGCGTGTCGGGGTCGGGCGCGAGCTCGTGCACCCGGTAGAGCAGCTCGGCGCCGGGCGCGTCGATGCCGCCGGGAATGCTCATGCGGTGGTACTCATCAAAGGGCCGCGAGTCGAGGATCACCAGCTTGCTGCCGGAATCCTTCAGGCGCTTGAGCTCCTCGGGCGGGATGCGCGGCGTGTCGTAGTGATGCTCGACGAACTCGCCAAAGGCTTTCGAGGGGACGTTGACCCCGCTGAACAGCTCGCCGCCCGTGGCCCGCCAGGCCTCGCAGCCGCCTTGGAGGACCGACAGGTCCGTGTAGCCGAGGGTGGCGAGCTTCGCCGCGGCGCGCTCGGCGAGATCCTCGCCGCCGCCGTCGAGCAGCACCAGCGGCGCGCTCTTGCGCGGCACGAGGTCCGCGACCATCAGCTCGAGGCGCGACAGCGGCAGCGAGGCGGCGAAGAATGGATGCCCCTGGGTGTGGACGCCCTGCTCGCGAACGTCGAGGAGCGCGAATTCACGCCGGTCCGCCAGCCGTTCGCGCAGCGCGGCGACGGAGATGCGAGGCTTCATGCGCCGGTCAAACGTGCGCCGCGCGCGCCTCGCGGATGTCGGAGTGCGCGGGGAACACGGCCCAGGCGTTCTCCTTCGGCTTGTAGTACTCGCGCCGGTGCAGCTGCTCGAGCGCAAGGCCGTACATGTGGAAGTTGAGCGTCATGCCGTCGATATGGATCGAGTGCAGGTCCTCGGGCAGGAACGCGACGCCGCTGCCCTGGCGAACCATGGCCTGCCCCTTCTCGCGCACGCCACCTTCGGCGCTGCGATCGTAGAAGCGGTTCAGCTCGTCACCCTCGATGCCGACGATGACCGCCCAGGTGGTGTGGTTGTGCGCCGGCGTGCCGTAGCTGCCGTTTGCCGCGTTTGCGTACAGCGCAAAGCGGTGGTCGCTGTCCTCGGACAGACGGTAGAGGCAGGACGTGCGCTTCGCCCCCGCCGGTGGCGGCGGGAAATCCTCGAGCGTGAACAGCTCCTTGCGCGCGGCGAGCTTCGCAAGGCGTGCCTTGATCTTCTCCAGGCTTTCGCGCGTCATCCCGTCGCGCTTCTCGATCTCGCGAATGTCGGCGACCGTCGATTCGATTTCGCGTTGGCGTTCCTGCGTGCGGTCCATGTGGCCTCCTTCGGATACGGCGTCGGTTGCGGCGCGAGCCAAGAGTCTAGCGCGGCGCGCGTTTCGCGCGCCTGGGTTTCGCAGCGCGACGCGGGGTCGTCTTGGCGGTGGATTTCCCGACCTTCTTGCGGGCGAGGGCCGCACCGGCAGCGAGCGCCTCGAGTTTCGCAACCGCGAGCGCGCGGTTCATCGGCGCCATGCCGCAGTTGGTGCAGGCGATGAGCCGGTTCTTCGGCACGTACTTGAGCGCGCTGCGGATGGTTGCCGCGACTTCCGCCGGCGTTTCCACCTTGTCCGAGGCGACGTCGATCACCCCGACCAGCACGTCCTTGCCCTTCAGGAGCGCCATCAGCTGCGGCGGCACGTGCGAGTGAATGCATTCCAGGGAGACCTGGTCGATGCGGCTCCTGGCGAGCGCGGGGAAGATCTGCTCGTACTGGCGCCACTCCTCGCCGAGGGCGTTCTTCCAGTCGATGTTCGCCTGGATGCCGTAGCCGTAGCAGATGTGCACCGCGGTCTTGCACTTCAGTCCGCGGATCGCGCGGTGCAGCGCGTCGATCCCCCAGCGCACGACGTCCTGCATGTAGACGTTGAACGCGGGCTCGTCGAACTGGATCACGTCGACGCCGTCCTTCTCGAGCGCGCGCGCTTCCTGGTTGAGCAGGTCGGCGAAGGCCATCGCCAGCTTGACCTTGTCGCCGTAATGGCGGTCGGCGATCGTGTCGACGATGGTCATCGGCCCGGGCATGGTGATCTTCAGCTTCTTCTTGGTATGCGCGCGCGCGAGGCGCGCCTCGACCTGGTGCACCCGGCCCTTGAGCCTGAGCGGCCCGACCACGACCGGCACCATCGCGTCGTAGCGGTTGTCGCGGATGCCCATCTTCACCTTGTGCTCGAAGTCGATGCCCTCGACCTGCTCGAGGAAGCCGTGCACGAAGTGCTGGCGCGACTGCTCGCCGTCGGTGACGATGTCGATGCCGGCATCCTCCTGCGCTTTCAGCCAGAGCAGCGTGGCGTCGCGCTTCGCGGCGGCGAGCTCGGCGCCGCGCGCGCGCCACTCGGGCCAGAGCTTTTCCGGATCGGCGAGCCAGAACGGCTTCGGCAGGCTGCCGGCGATGGTGGTGTCGAACATTGCGTTTCCTCCAACGGGGTCAGACCCCTGTGGATAAGTTCCCGGGCCAGTCGCTAATCCTAGCTTGTCTCGAACTTATCCACAGGGGTCTGACCCCTTTCTCGCATAGGCAGGAGCCACAGGACCGCAATAAGCTGCAGGACCCCGAGGATCGCGAACGCCGCGGCATAGCCCGCCGGCGCATAGTGTCCGTCGGTCACGGGGTAGAGACGCAGGACGGCGCCGATGCCCCACTGGGCAAGAAAGGAGCCGAGAAACATCAGCAGGTTCGCCGCGGTATTGACGCGTCCGGCCATGCCGTGTGCGAAGCGCGTGGTGAGGATGGCGTAGGCGAGCGCGGCGGAGATCGAGCAGAAGCCATAGACCGACACGGTGGCGAGCAGCCCCTTGGTGATGCCGGCGGCGAGCAGGCCGAACATGGCCAGCGTCAACCCCATGCCAAGCTTGTAGACCGTCAGATGCGAGATGCCGTGCCGCGCGAGCCGGTCGCTCGCGGCACCGAAGAACACCGAGCCGATGGCGTACGCGGTCGCGCCGTACAGAAGATACTGCGCCACGCTGCGGCGGTCGAAGTCCGCGACGTCGTACATCCACGGCGCGAGCCACAGGCCCTGCAGCGCCTGGTAGGTGGCGTGGGTGAGAACGAGCGGCGCCGCAATGCGCCAGAACGTTCCCGAGGCGAACACGAGCCGAAACGCGGCGATCTGGCGGCCGAGGCTCTCGCCCTCGCCGGGCAGCTTCTTTTCGGGAACGACGGTGACGATGAGCAGCGCGGCGATCGCCGACAGTGCGGCGAGTCCGTAGAACAGCGCGCGCCAGCCGAAGGGGCCGAGCAACGCTTCGACCGGCGCGGTCGCCGACAGTCCGCCGATGCCGCCGACCGCGATGTGCAGTCCGGTCAGGGTCGCCAGGCGCGACGGCGCAAACCACAGCGTGTACGCCTTGATCGCGCCCATCAGCCCGCCGGCCACGCCGAGCCCGATCAGCGCGCGGCCGAGCGTGAGCATCGCGAAGCCCTCGGCCAGACCGAACACCAGGGCGCCGAGCGCGGCGATGCAGTACAGCGCCGCCAGCACCCGGCGCGGCCCGTAGCGATCGAGCAGCACGCCGAGCGGAAGCTGGAACGCTGCGAAGGCGAGGAAGTAAGCCGCGGTCAGCAGCCCGAGGTTCGACGGCGCAAGCGAGAACTCGGTCGCCAGCTCGCGCGAGATGACCGCGTTGACGTTGCGAAAGAAGTAAGAGAGAAAGTAGCCCGCTGCAAACGGGCAGAACACCACGAGCATCAGCTTCGCGGAAAGCCCGTCGTCGCGCGTCGCCGGCCCGGTCACGGATGCATTGTAGTAGGCTTGCGCGCATGGCAAGACGCGCGCAGCAAAACGTCGAGCCGCGCCGGCTGGTCGTCGCGATCACCGGCGCGACCGGTGCGGTCTACGGCGTGCGCCTGCTCGAGGCGCTGCGCGCGCTCGACGGCTGGGAGTCGCACCTGGTGCTGAGCGATGCGGGCGTGCTGAACGCCTGGCAGGAGCTCGGCATGAAGCGCGCCGCGATCGAGCGGCTGGCCGACGTCGCCTATTCGCCGAAGGACATCGGCGCGGCGATCGCGAGCGGCTCGTTCCTGACCGAAGGCATGATCATTTCCCCATGCTCCATGAAGACGCTCGCGGCGGTCGCCCATGCGCATGCCGACGACCTCATCGCGCGTGCCGCCGACGTAGTGCTCAAGGAGCGCCGGCGGCTGGTGGTCCTGCCGCGCGAGACGCCGCTCAATCTCGCCCACCTGCGCAACATGGTCGCGGTCACCGAGATGGGCGGCATCGTGTTCCCGCCGCTGCCCGCGTTCTATGCGCGGCCGAAGTCGATCTCCCAGCTGGTCGATCACACGGTCGGGCGCGTGCTCGACCTGTTCGGCATCCGCGTCGCCAAGCTGCCGCGCTGGCGCGGGATGCGCGAAGGGGTCGCCGAGTAGCTCGGTTAGCGGTCGCTCAACGCGAGCCGCAGCGCGAGCAGGACCAGCAGCACGCCGGCAAAGCGCTCGAGGTGGCGGCGCGCATTCGAGGCGAGAAAGCCGCGCGCCCGGCCGACGACGAAGGACAGCGCGGCGTACGAGCCGCAGCCCATCAGCGTGAACAGCGTGCCGAGCAGCGCGAGCTGCGCTGCGACCGGCGCCGCGCGGCCGTCGGCGAACTGCGGCAGGAAGGCGAGAAAAAAGAGCGCGAGCTTTGGATTGAGCGCGGCGGAGAGAAAGCCCTGCGTCAGCAGCTCGCGCGTCCGGTAGCGCCGGCGCGGCGCATCGAGCGCCGCAGCGTCGCCCGCATGGCGCAGGATCTGCACGCCGAGCCACACGAGGTAGGCGGCCCCGGTCCACTTGACGACGTTGAACGCCACGATGGAGGCGGCGAGCAGGGCTGCAAGGCCGAGCGTCACCACGGCAGTGTGCAGGAGCAGCCCGCCGACAAGACCGGTGGCGACGAGCACCCCGTCGCGCGGCCCGCCCTGGATGCTGCGCGCGATCACCAGCAGCATGTCGGGCCCGGGCGTGACGATCAGCACGACCGACGCTGCGACGAACAGCGCAAGTGTCTGCGGCTCGACCGGCACTTGCGCTAGTCCGCCGCCAGCCAGTAGCGATAGCGCCAGGCGGGCCGAAACCCCACGCCTGCGTACAGCGCCAGTGCTGCCGCATTCGCTTCTTCGACTTGAAGCACGATCCGGTCGAACCCGCGTTCGAGCGCCGCGCGCGCGAGGGCGGCCAGCACGCGGCGCGCGAGTCCGCGCCGCCGGTATGCAAGCGCGGTGCGCATGCCATGCACGGTGGCCCAGCCGAAGCCGAATGCCGCAACGCCGACGGCAACGGTGTTGCCCGCGGTGCGCAGCTGCGCGAATACGGCATTGCGGGCGCGGCGGAATGCGCGTATGCGGCAGGCGCCGTCGACGGGATCGAAGCCCGGTCCGAGGTAAACCGAAGCCCACGCTTCATCGGCCGCCTCGCTGAGCGTCACTGCCGCATCGCCGCCCGGCGATGCCGTGGCGGCTGCCGAGGCGATCTCGACACGCGTCGGCTGCTCGGCGCGGTAGCCTCGCAGGCGCAGTGCGCTGTGCAGCGGTGCTAGCGACGCTTCCTCCGCAAGGCGAAAGCGCGGCGCCAGCGCATGGGCGGCATAGCGTTGCTCGATCATCGGCACGACCGCCGGATCGGGCCGGTCATGCCGCAGAGGGACTGCGCTCTTCGCCCGCCCGATGGTCCCGGGTTCGAACGGCAGCAGCCAGCCGCCGCGCTCTTCCATGTCGCGCGGCGCGAGGGCGGCGAGGGTCGCGCGCTCGATGGCCTCGATGTCCGCCGCGTCGATCATCGACATGCCGCAGGACTACCGCAGCATGCAACCGTCGGTGACGTCGATCACCGCGCCGTTCAGGATCACCGGCGCGTCGCTCGCCAGCCAGCGCACGACCTCGGCCAACTCCTGCGGCGTGCCAGCGCGGCGCGACCACACGGTCTGCATGAGTTGCGCGCGGCGCTCTGGCTGCGCGGCCTTGTTCAGCATGTCCGTGTCGATCGGCCCCGGCGCGACGGCGTTCACCTGGATGCCCTGTGGTCCGAGCCGCGCGGCGAAGCTGCGCGTGAAGCTGACGATCCCGGCCTTGGTCACGCCGTACCAGAGGTCGGTGTGCGCCATGAAGGCGGCGACCGAGGTCAGGTTGACGATCCGCCCCGCGGAGCCCGACGGGTGGGCGCGGTGGCGCTCGAGCATCTGGCGCGACACGGTGCGGATCAGCTCGACCGGCGCCTTGAGGTTCACCGCGAGCGCGCGCTCGCGCGCCGCTTCGGTGTAGTCGTCGATCGCCAGGCCGGGCTGCACGCCGGCGTTGTTGATGAGCACGTCGACGCGTCCGAGCGACTCGACCAGCGCCGCGATCCCCGCGACGTCGGTCAGGTCGTAGCGCAGCAGGGCGAGCGAGCCGGACTCGACCAGGTCGCTGCCATCGAAATCGAGGTCGAGGGCGACGATGTGGAAGCCGTCGGCCGCGAGCGCGTCGACGACCGCACGCCCGATGCCGCGGGCGGCGCCGGTGACGAGCGCAACGCGATGTCCGGGCATCAGCGTCGCGCTCAGCGCGGGTAGGCGCCGTTGTTCACGTCGAGCGTCATGCCGTTCATGTATTCGGGGCTGGCGGTGCCGAGCCACAAAATGGCCTGCGCCACCTCCTGCGGTGTGCAGGCGCGTCCCGAATAGACCGAGCGCATGACGCCCTCCTTGCGCGAATCGGGCAGCTGGTCGTACATCGGCGTCAGCGTCGGCCCCGGCGCAACCGCGTTGACCAGGATGCCGTCGCGCCCGAGCCAGCCGGCGTAGCTCTTGGTGACGTTTAGCAGCGCCGCCTTGGTCGCGCCGTACCAGAGATCCGGATGGCCGGTGAAGGCGGCGACCGAGCCGACGTTTACGATGCGCCCGGCCTTTCGCGCGCGCAACTGCGGGGCGAGCGCCTGCATGAGCGCGATCGGCGCCTGCAGGTTGACGGCGAGAATCTCGCGCTGGTGCGCTTCGGGAATCGCGTCGTAGGGCTCGCAGTAGAGTGTGCCGGCGTTGTTCACCAGGGTGTTGATCTCGCCGAGCGTCCCGACCAGCGGCGCGATGCCGGCCAGGTTGGTGAGGTCGAATTCGATGCGCTCGAGGCCGGCGCCGGTGAGATCGAAGGGCGAGAAGTCCTTGTCGAGCGCGAGCACCGTCCAGCCCGCAGCGAGGAAGGCGCGCGCGGTTTCCTTGCCGATGCCGCGTCCCGCGCCGGTGATCAGTGCACGGGGCATGCCACTGCTTCGATGCCGGGCATCGTGAAGCCGTCCGCGTCGAGCCCCTCGATCAGCTTCTTCTCCTCGGCCGCGGTCAGCTCGACGAGCGGCGGCCGCAGCCGCTTCCACTCGCCATCGTCGGCGTAGTGCGCGATCGTCGCCTTGAGCGCCGGAATCATCGGTACCGACTGCACGATCTTGCGCGTCGCGGTGATTCCGGCCTGCAGGGCGTCGGCGTCCGTCGAGCGCCAGTTGCGGTAGACGTTGTCGATCGCGGCAGGGTTCACATTGCCGGTCGCGGTGATACAGCCCTTGCCGCCGGCCCGCAGGCCGTCGAGCAGGAACACCTCGCTGCCCGGGAAAACGTCGAAGCCAGCGCTGCCGAAGGCGTCGAGCATCGCCCGGGTGTTCGACCAGTCGCCGGAGGAGTCCTTCGCGCCGGCGACGGCCTGCGGATAGGCCTTCAGCAGCCGCTCGATCAGCGCGAGCGTGATCGGCACGCCCGAGACCGGGGGGATGTGATACAGGTACAGCTGCAGGCGTGCATCGCCGACGCGTTCGATGACCTCGGCGAAGTTGCGGTACAGGCCTTCGTCGGACACGCCCTTGTAGTAGAACGGCGGCAGCATCAGCACGCCGCCGCAGCCGAGCGCGACCGCCTTCTTGGTGAGCGCGACCGAGTCGGACAGCGCGCAGGCGCCGGTCCCCGGCATCAGCTTCGCCGCCGGCACGCCGCCGGCGACCAGGGCCTCGAGCAGGCCGGCCTTTTCCTCGACCGACATCGAGTTCGCCTCGCTGTTGGTGCCGAATACCGCGAGCCCGGCGCAGCCGTGGGCGAGCAGCCACCGGCAGTGGCGCACGAAGCGCTCGCTGTCGGGCGCGTAGTCGGCGCGGAACGGCGTGACGACCGGCGCGAGCACGCCGGTGATGCGAGCTGTCTTCATGACGGGGTCCATCCAGGGGGAACGTTCGGCGGATTATGCCGCCGACGCTCCCCGGGCGCGAACCGGAGGTTCGCGGCACGGCGCGCGGACGGTACACTCGCGCCGGGAGGAGGGCCCGCAAGCGCCATGAGCGACGTCTCGCAAGCCTACAACATCGCCGATCTGCGCCGGCTGGCGAAACGCCGGTTGCCGCACATGATCTTCGACTTCATCGACGGCGGCGCCGAGGACGAGGTCACGCTGCGCGCGAACCGCGAGGCCTACGAGCGCCTGCGCTTGGCGCCGCGGGTGCTGCGCAACGTGGTGAA
>Ga0210066_1000004_pt1 | contig 14486 bp, 14 predicted proteins | sample RushMan_ThreeSqA_FD_185558 | JGI IMG/M metagenome (GOLD analysis project Ga0210066, IMG submission 185558) | Wetland microbial communities from San Francisco Bay, California, USA, that impact long-term carbon sequestration - RushMan_ThreeSqA_D2... | ecosystem: Environmental > Aquatic > Marine >... | reverse complement strand
CGCCGGACGCTGATGATCGTCTGCGACCTCGCGCGGATCGGCGTCTGCCTCTCGTTCCTGCTCGTCGGCGCCGGCACGATCTGGCTCGCGTATCCGTTGCTCGCGCTGCTCTCCGTCTTCGGCGCAGCCTTCGATCCGGCCTCGACGGCCGCGACGCCGAACCTCGTGGAGCCACGCGACCTGCCGACCGCGAACGCGCTGAACGGCTCCCTCTGGGGCACGATGCTCGCCGTGGGGGCCGGGCTTGGCGGCATCGTGGCCACCGTGTTCGGCCGTGACACCGCCTTCGTGATCGACGCCGTCTCGTTCGGCGTCTCGGCCCTGCTGCTCTGGGGCATCCGCCGGCCGTTCTCCGAGGCACGCGAGCCGGGGCACGAGCACCCGAGGATGATCGACGCCACCGTCGAGGTGCTGCACTACGCACGCCGCGACCATGACGTGCTCGCCCTGATCGGCGTGAAGGCCGGCTTCGGCCTCGCCGCCGGCGTGCTCGCCTTGATCCCCGTCTTCGGCGTCGACGTGTTCGATCAAGGTGAGATCGGGGTCGGCGCGCTGATGGCCGCCCGGGGCGTCGGTGCGTTCGTCGGACCCTTCCTCGGGCATCGCATCAGCGGGGAGGGGCATCGGCACCTCTTCGGCGCGATCGGCGTCGCGCTCGTCGTATTCGGACTCTCCTACATGGCGCTCGGCCTGGCGCCGACGCTCTGGGTCGCCGCGATCGTGATCTTCGCCGCCCACCTAGGCGGGGGGGCGCAGTGGGTGTTGTCCACGTTCGGGCTGCAGGTGCTCGTTCCCGACCATATCCGCGGGCGCGTCTTCGCCTTCGACTTCGCGATGATCACGTTGTCGCTCGCAATCTCCTCGGTGATCGCCGCGGTGGTCTCGGACGCCGCAGGCCCACGCACCGCCGCGGTGTTCGTCGGCGCGATGGCCGTCCTCTGGGCGATCGTGTGGAGCTGGTTGACCCGGGGGATCCGGCGCCGGACGACGACGGAGGGGTTCTCGCACCCGATCCCGGCCGCCGACTAGCCCGCCGGGTTCGGCGGCGTCGGCTGACCCGGCGGCTCGGGGACGTCGTCGGCCGGCGGCGGGGGCGTGGTCGGTGTCGACGAGGGCCTCTCCCCCGCCATTGGCGCGCCCGATCCCGTCGGCGCGCCGAAGTCCACCTGCGGCGCCCCGCCCTCGCGGATCGCGTCCTCCACCTCGAAGAACTCTTCCTCCTCGAAGTTGAACATGTTGGCCACGATCACCGACGGGAACTGCTTCACGCGCTGGTTGTAGTCGCGCACGTTCGCGTTGTAGAAGCGTCGGGCGGTCTGCAGGCGATCCTCGGTGTTCGTGAGCTCGCCCTGCAGCTGCAGGAAGTTCTGGTCGGCCTTCAGGTTGGGATAGTTCTCCACGACCACCATCAGCTGTCGCAGCGCCGCGACCAGCGGTCCTTCGGCGGCGGCCTGCTCGGCCGGCGACCCGGTGGCGCCCGCGGCCATCGCGCGAGCGCGCGTGACGTTCTCGAGCACCTCCTTCTCGTGGGAGGCGTAGCCCTTCACCGTCTCGACCAGGTTCGGGATCAGGTCGTAGCGACGACGCAGCTCCGTGTCGATGTTCGCCCACGAGTCCTTGATCAGGGTCTTCTGCGAGATGAATCGGTTGTACGAGACGACGGCGCCGACCGCGACGACCACGACCAGCACGAGCAGCACGAGCAGGATCTCCACGACGCTCCCCTTCGGTCTGACGGTGTGGCTCAGCCTACCCCGACGACACGTCCGTCGGTCTCACGCCCATCCGCTGGGAACGTCGGGCCAAGGATCGAACGGGGCACGCCGGGTGGGTGCAGCGATCTGCCGCGGCCGTCCGTCGGCTCCGATCGGGCACCGCGGCGTCGGCTCTCCTGCCGGCAACGCCGGGTGCAGCACCTTGACCGCGTTCGGCACGCGATCGGCCACGCCGAACGCGAGGGCGAGCAGGGCATCGAGGTCGGGGAGATCATCGGCCGGGCGGGCGATGAGGATCTGGTTGCCGACCGTCTCGAGCACGCAGTCCGTCGCGTGCTCGAGCAGGAACTAGGCCATGCCGGCGTCGAGGAAGTCGTTCGCGAACCTGCGGTCGTTCGCCCGCACCTCGAAGGCACGATTGAACGCCTCGAGCTCCAGATCCTGGTCCGGCACGAGTGCGGCATCGGCGAGCGTGCTCAGGATGCCTTCGGGTGAGACGGCGAGGCGATAGCACTCCGCGTCGGCCCGTACGAGGACGCACTCCCAGCGCTCTCTCAGCTCGAACCCGGGAACCTGCGTCTCGTGGACGTTCCGGCCGACGGCCGAGGAGACGACCTCGAGCAGGTTCGGCGACGATCGCTGGTCCTGGCGGACGAGGACGTCAAGGTCGAAGGCTCGCACCTCGCGTTCCCCGATCCATCCGCACGAGAGGTGCCGCGCCACGACCCGGTCCCCGCGGCGACACAGGGCGAACGGCAACGAAGCCGTGTCGTGCTCGTCCGCCTCGGCGAACCACAACCGATGACGCAGGCTCGCGTCGAGCCAGACGCTAGCCCGCTCGTTCATCGATCTGGGCGCGCCGGTGTCCCCGCTCCCGTGTGCGGATACAGCGACGCGATGACGGAGGGAACATGGTCGAGGAAGGCGTCGAATCGATGGAGCGCATCGGCGACGTCCTCGAGGCTCGCCCGCTCTCGAGGCCCGAACACCATCAGACGACCGGCCGCCACCTCGAATCCCGTACCGGACGGCTGAAGGAGAAGCCACTCAATCATGCGGGCGTCGAGCAGCGCGGTGGCGTACGCCCGTTCGGTCGCACGGACCTCGAACGCTCGATCGAAGCGCTCGGACTCGAGTTCCATCCGGCTCGGATCCACGGCGTCTCGCAGGATCGCTGCGCCGCTCGTGGGTATCACGGAGATGTCCGGCCACTCGGGCCGCGCCGTGTCGACCACGCAGACGACCCGACGGTAGTCGTCGCGGCTCGGGTTCGAGTCTGGCGCGTACCAATAGTCGACGACCACGACCTCTCGGCCATGGTGCATCCCCCAGGCGGTGTTCTCGACCGCACGCGCCGAGGCGGCACGCCGGAAGAGCTCGAACGGTGTCGACAGCATGCCGAGGGGATCCCCCGCCTCGGCTCGCAGGCCCACCTCCTTCGCCTGATCCGCGAACGATCCACGGCGAGGCAGCACCCGGAAGCGATAGCTGAGCCACGCGATGCCGCCCGCCAGGATCGAGATCGCGAACAGCTGGCGGATGAGTCCGAGAGCACCCGGATCGCCCGAGACGAGCATGACCAGAGCCGTCACGGCCCATGCCATGCCGATCGCCACGGCGATCTTGCCCGCGGTTGCCGGCCTCATGGGCCACCGGTCCCTGCAGCCGTCGCCCCCCCGACATCATCGCCGATCGGCTCAGGGGACCAATGACCTTGCATCCACCGATCCTCGTGGCGTCCCTTCGCGGGACGAGGGGGGTACAGGTCGGCGACGACGGATGGCACGGCTCGCCCGATCGCCCCGGCCGCCTCGAACAGCAGCAACACCTGTGCCGGCGTCAGCTCACCGGCCTGCAGGAGCATCCGGTCCTCGTTCACCGCCACCGCGATGCCGGACGGCAGGCCCATCAGGGCGCGCATCATGCGCTGATCGCAGAAGGCCAGGGCGAAACGCCGATCCTCGGCGCGCACGCGGAAGCGGCGATTGAACGCCTCGAGCTCCAGGTCGACGTCGGTGCCGGTGATGGCATCGCTGACCTGGTCGAGGGCCTCCCGTGGACGGATCTCCAGCGTGGGGCAACCGAACGGGAGCGTCACCGCGGCGCACACAGAACGGCGCGTCACCCGCGGCCCGCCTCCCTGCGAAGGCTCGTCCTCGGTCAGCAGGTCGAAGACGCGCACGTCGTCGCCGTGCGCCCGGTTCCACACGACGTTCTCGGCCCGCGTCCACCTTCCGCCCCCGAGCCACCGGAACGGCAGCCAGAGCGTGTCGGGGAACGGGTCGATCGGAGAGAACTCGAGGTCGGCGCGGTGACACAGCAACATCAGCTGCCGGGCGCGGCCGCGCCGACGGTGCACGCGCCATGCGCCGACGCACGCCGCGGCCGCGGCGGCGATCCAGACCAACAGATCCATGCAGGAGCCATCGGCCCCGGCGCACCCTCCCTTGACGACTCCCGTAGTCCAGTACGGACTAGTGGGGATGGAACGAGAGGCCGTCGCCGGCGAGGTCGACCGTGACCGTCTGGCCGTCGCGGATCTCCCCCGCCAGCAGCTTCATCGCCAACGGATCCTGTATCTCACGCTGGATCAGCCGCTTCAGCGGCCGCGCCCCGAACGCCGGCTCGTACCCCTTGTCCGCGAGATAGGTCTTCGCGGGTCCGGTCAGCTCGACCGTGAGGCCACGCTCCTCGAGGCGGCGGCGCAGCGACCGGAGCTGGATGTCGACGATCTGCGCGATCTCCTCGCGCCCGAGCGAGTCGAACACGACGATCTCGTCGATCCGGTTCACGAACTCCGGCCGGAAGTATCCCCGCACGTCGTCGAGCACGGCTTCCTTCTGCTTCTCACGGTCGAGCGAGGGATCGCCGAAGACCGCGGACCCGAGGTTCGACGTCATGATCACGATCGCATTGCGGAAGTCGACCGTGCGTCCCTGCCCGTCGGTGAGTCGCCCGTCGTCGAGCAGCTGCAGCAGGATGTTGAAGACGTCGGCGTGCGCCTTCTCCATCTCGTCGAGCAGGACCACGCTGTACGGGCGCCGGCGCACCGCCTCGGTGAGCTGGCCGCCTTCCTCGTAACCGACGTAACCGGGCGGCGCGCCCACGAGGCGTGAGACCGCGTGCCGCTCCTGGTACTCGCTCATGTCGACGCGCACGATCGCGCGCTCGTCGTCGAACAGGTAGTCGGCGAGCGCTCGAGCGAGTTCGGTCTTGCCGACTCCCGTCGGTCCGAGGAACAGGAACGACCCGATCGGCCGGTTCGGATCCGCCAGCCCCGCACGCGAGCGACGGATCGCGTTCGCGACGGCTTCCACGGCCTCTACCTGATCGACGACGCGCTCGTGCAGCGCCTGCTCCAGGTGCACGAGCTTCTGCATCTCGCCTTCCATCAGCTTCGAGACGGGGATACCGGTCCACTTCGAGACCACCTCGGCGACGTCTTCCTCGGTGACCTCCTCGTTCAGGAACCTGCGGTCGCGCTGGAGCTCGGCGAGCGCGGCGTTCTCGGCTTCGAGCTCTCGATCGAGCTGGACGAGCGTGCCGTAGCGGAGCTCGGCCGCTCGCTGCAGGTCGGCGTCGCGCTCCGCGCGCTCGGCGTCGGCGCGCGTCTCCTCGATGCGAGCCTTCAGCTCACGGATGCTGTCGATCCGTTCCTTCTCCTGCTGCCAGTGCGCGGTCATCGAGTTCCGTTCTTCCTCGAGGTTCGCGAGCTCTTCCTCGAGGCGGGCGAGCCGGTCCTTCGAGGCCTGGTCGGTCTCCTTGCCGAGGGCGGCCTTCTCGATCTCGAGCTGGCGGATGCGCCGCTCGACCTCGTCGATCTCGACCGGCATCGAGTCGATCTCGATACGCAAGCGCGACGCGCTCTCGTCGATCAGGTCGATCGCCTTGTCGGGCAGGAACCGTCCGGTGACATATCGGTCGCTGAGGACGGCGGCGCCCACGAGCGCCGGGTCCTGGATGCGCACACCGTGGTGCACCTCGTAGCGCTCCTTCAACCCCCGCAGGATGCCGATCGTGTCCTCGACGCTCGGCTCTTCCACGAGCACCGGCTGGAACCGGCGCTCCAGCGCCGGATCCTTCTCGATGTGCTGGCGGTACTCGTCGAGCGTGGTGGCGCCGATCGCCCGCAGCTCGCCACGGGCCAGCATCGGCTTCAGCATGTTGCCGGCGTCCATCGCACCCTCGGCCGCACCGGCGCCGACGATCGTGTGCAGCTCGTCGATGAACGTGATGATCTCGCCCTCGGAGTCGGCGATCTCCTTCAACACGGCCTTGAGCCGCTCCTCGAACTCGCCGCGGTACTTCGCCCCGGCCACCATCGCGCCGAGGTCGAGCGCGATCAGCCGCTTGTCCTGGAGTGAGGTGGGCACGTCGCCGTCGACGATCCGCTGGGCGAGTCCTTCCACGATCGCGGTCTTGCCCACCCCGGGCTCACCGATCAGCACCGGATTGTTCTTCGTGCGCCGCGACAGCACCTGGATCGTGCGGCGGATCTCCTCGTCCCGCCCGATCACCGGGTCGAGCTTGCCGGCACGCGCCGATTCGGTCAGGTCCCTCCCGTACTTCTCCAGCGACTGGAACGTGTCCTCCGGGTTCGGGCTCGTGACCCGCTGACGTCCACGGACCTCTGCGAGGGCAGCGAGGGCGGCGTCACGCGTCAGCCCCGCCTCGAGCAGGATGCCCGCGGCTCCCGAGCCGGGCGTGGCCAGGATCGCGAGCAGCAGGTGCTCGGTGGATATGTACTCGTCGGTCAGCGCCTCCGCTTCGGTGCCCGCGGCCTCGAGCAGCTTCGCCGTCGCCGGCGAGATGCGGACCTCGACCCCCTGCGCGTAGACCTTCGGCATCGCGTCGAGCGCCTCGTCGACGGTGGCTCGCAGCTTCGCCGGGTTCGCCCCGACGTGGTGCAACAGCGGGAAGACGACCCCCTCGGCGTCGGCGAGCAGCGCGAAGAGCACGTGCTCGGGTTCGATCTGTTGGTGGTGACGGACGGTCGCCTGCTGCTGTGCCTCCTGCAGGGCCGCCTGAGACTTCATCGTCAGCTTGTTCAGGTCCATGTGGTGTTCCGTCCCTCGTAATCGTTCCTCGTGAATCCGTACATCGCGTAGTCGTGAGGGCCGTCGGGCTCCGGCATGAACGAGCGCAGCACGCCCTCGAAGGTGAAGCCGAGCCTCTCGGCCACACGCCGCATCGGGGCGTTCTCGACGTCGGTCGTGAGCTGCACCCTGTGGGCACCCTCGTCGTCGAAGAGGTGCCGCGAGATCGCAACGACGGCATCGGCTCCCAGGCCCCGCCCCCGGTCGCCGTGCTCGAACACCTCGATACCGAGCTCGAAGACGCCGTGCGGCAGGCCGTTGATCGGCTGGCGCGCCTGCACCTCGCCGACGAGCCGTCCGTCGCTCTCGATCGCCAGGATGATCACGCCCTCGGTGAACGAGCCCGACCGCTTCACGCGTTCGCGGACGCGCTCGGCGAGCTCTCGCGGACCCGTACCCTTCGGGGCGAACCACTCCGCATCGGCCCACGTCGACACGAGGATCGGCGCCTCGTCGTCGTGGTAGGCGCGCAGCGTCACTCGGCCACCGGCGAGGCGCGTCACCGCCCACCCTCCCACGGCGCCGGGAACACGCTCCGCAGAGGCACGATCTCACTCGACCTGCGGCCGGGCATCGCGATCGCTCGACGATGCGCGAGCTGCGAGCGCACCTCGTCGAGCTGTCGATGGAGCCGATCGACCTCGGCCCGGAGCTCCAGGATGCGCTTCACCCCCGCGAGGTTCACACCGTCGTCGGTGAGTTCCTGGATCGCGAGCAACCGGTCGATGTCGGCCTGCGAGTAGCGCCGTGTGTTGCCCGATGTTCGCTGGGGGCGCAGCAGTCCCTTTCGTTCGTAGATCCGCAGGGTCTGCGGATGCACGCCGGCGAGCTCGGCCGCCACGCTGATGATGAAGACGGCGCGCTCGTCCCGGTCCCGCTGTTGACCGGCCATCGTCGCGTCCTCTCGTTCGATCGTCATCTCATGCCACCCCGAGTGCCTTCCTCGGCGACTCCTTCTGCTCCTCCTGCAGCCGATGCAACAGCTCCTTCTGCTCCTTCGAGAGCTTGCCGGGCACGTCGACCTGCGTCGTCACGAGCAGGTCGCCGTGGCCTCCCTTGGCCTTGGGGGCACCCTTGCCCTTGATCCGGAACGTCTTCCCGTTGGGTGTGCCGGCAGGCACCTTGAGGGTGACCGCACCGTTCATCGTCGGCACCTGCACGTGCGCGCCGAGCGCCGCCTCGGGGAACGTCACCGGCAAGGTGAGCGTGAGGTTGTCGCCCTTGCGGCCGAACAGCTCGTGGTGTGCGACGTTCACCCGCACGAAGAGGTCGCCCGGCTTCCCTCCGGCGGGACCGGGCTCGCCGCGGCCCGCCAGCTTGATCCGCGCACCGCTCTTCACGCCGGCCGGGATCTTGACCTGGAACGTGCGCGTGCGACGTACCGATCCGGCGCCCTTGCAGGTGGCGCACGGGGTCTCGATGATGCGCCCCGTCGCCCGGCATCGGCGGCACGGCTGGGCCATCGAGAAGAAGCCTTGGTTGACGGCGATCTCGCCGCTGCCGCCGCATTCCGGGCAGATGATCGGGCTCGTGCCCGGGGCGGCGCCCGAGCCGTGGCAGGTCTGACACACGGCAGGACCGGTGATCTTCACGGGGACCGTCGTGCCCCGCATCGCCTCGTCGAACGAGACGCGCGCGTCGGTCTCGAGATCGGCTCCCCGCTGCGGCCGTGGCTGCGCAGTGCTTCGCCCACGGCCGGCGCCGCCGAAGAGGCCTCCGAAGAGATCGCCGATGTCCTCCACGTTCACGTACTGCGCCCCGCCCGGCCCCCCGGGCCACCCCCCCGGGCCCTGGCCCGCCGCGCCACCCGGCCCGAACCCGCCGAACCCGGACGCGCCCATCTCGCGGACCTGGTCGTAGGACTTCCGCTTCTCCTCGTCGCCGAGTACGTCGTATGCAGCCGAGATCTCCTTGAATCGATCCTCCGCGTCGGCGTTGCCGGCGTTCGCGTCGGGGTGGAACCGCTGGGCGAGCGCGCGGTAGGCCTTCTTGATCTCGGGGGCCGAGGCGTTCTTGGGCACGCCGAGCACACCGTAGTAGTCCTTCTCGAACCACTCGCGGCGAACCTCGTCAGCCACTCTCCCGCCTCCGTCGTCGTGTCATCGGATCGAGCGACGCTCAGTCGGTGCGCTCGACACGCACCCCGGCCGGCCGCAACACGCGGCCCTTCAGCGTGTAGCCCGGTCGCAGCACGTCGGCCACGATCGGGTCGCCCTCCCCGTCGCCCGTCTGCATCAAGGCCTCGTGCCGCTCGGGGTCGAAGGGCGTGCCCTCGGCCCGCATCCGCTCCAAACCTTCGGCCTTCAGGGCGTCGACGAGCTTCGCGTACACCAGCTCCACGCCCTTGAGGAAGCGGTCGAAATCGGGCTGATCGGTCGCCGACATCAGCGCCAGCTCGAAGTCGTCGAGGACCTCGAGCAGCCGTCGGGCCACCGGCATGGCGCCCAGCTCCGCCAGTTCCGTCTGCTCCTTCATGACCCGCTTGCGGTAGTTGTCGAACTCGGCCTGCAACCGACGCAGGTGATCGAGGTACTGCTGGGCCTCCCCCTGGGCGGCCTGCAGATCGCCGGCCACCTCGGTGGCCTCCTCCTCGGAGGACTCGGTCTCCGGGTCCGCGGGATCGGCGCCGAGGGCGGCCCCGGCCGGCGTGGCCGGGGCGCCCCCGTCGTCGGGCAGGTTCGCGAACCGCCGGCGGTCCGTGATGCGGATCCGCGGCTGTTCCTCGTCCCGTTCCCGCTCGTCCGTCACTTGGCCGTGACCTCGATCGTGCGCGCCTTGGCCTCTTCGCGCTTGGGCACGAGCACGGTCAGCACGCCGTTGTCGAACGACGCCTCGATACGCTCGGGGTCGGCCACGCGGGGCAGCCGCACCGACCGGGCGAACGAGCCGAAGCTGCGCTCGATGCGATGGTACTGACCCTCGTCCTCCTGGCGGGAGAACTCGCGTTGACCGCGGATCGTGAGCGTGCCGTCCTCGAACGTGACCTCGACGTCGTCCGAGCCCATGCCCGGCAGGTCGACCGTCACCTCGAAGCGGTCTTCGGTCTCACGGATGTCGAGCGCCGGAACCCAAGCGTTCTTCGAGAACGCCTGGCCGACCATGCGGTCGAACTCGGCCTCCGCACCCTTGAGATCGCGGAACGGATCCCATCTGGTGAGCATCACGACGCACCTCCTTCCTCGACGATCTCGCCCTCGACGACGTCGTCGTCGCCCTCGGGCTCTGTCGGTTCGGCGCCGGCCTCGGTGCCGTCGCCGGTCGGCTCGCCCGCGGCGGCCGACGCCTGTTGGTTCTGGACCATCGCCTGTCCGACCCGCTGGTACACCTGCATCACCGCGTCGTTCGCGGCGGTGAGCGCGGCGGCGTCGGACGACTCATCGTCCAGCATCTTCTTCAGCTCGGCGTTCTTCTCGGCCAGCTCGTCCTTGTCGGCGGCCGGGATCGTCTCGGGGTTCTCCTCGAGGAACTTCGCCACCTGGTAGTGGAGTTGGTCGGCGGTGTTGCGCGCCTCGGCCGTTTCACGGCGCGCATGGTCCTCGGCGGCGAACTTCTCGGCGTCACCCACCATGCGATCGATCTCGTCCTTGGACAGGCTCGTGCCGCCCGTGATCGTCATCGCCTGCTCCTTGCCGGTGGCGAGGTCCTTGGCGCTGACGTTCACGATGCCGTTCGCGTCGATGTCGAACGCGACCTCGACCTGGGGCATGCCCCTCGGCGCGGGCGGGATGCCCATCAGGTGGAAGCGGCCGAGAGACTTGACCGCAGGGTTCATCACGGTCTCCGCTTCCCCCTGCAGCACGTGGATCTCCACCGTCGTCTGGTTGTCGTCGGCGGTGGTGAAGATCTCGGACTTGCGCGTCGGGATCGTGGTGTTGCGCTCGATCAGCTTCGTGAAGATGCCGCCCTTGGTCTCGACACCCAGCGTCAGCGGGGTCACGTCGAGGAGCAGGATGTCCTTCACGTCGCCCTTCAGCACGCCGGCCTGGATCGCGGCACCCACGGCGACGACTTCGTCGGGGTTCACACCCTTGTGGGGCTCCTTGCCGCCTGTGAGCTTCTTGACCAACTCCTGGATCATCGGCATCCGCGTGGAGCCGCCGACCAGGATGATGTGGTCGATCTGCTCGGCCGGCTTGCCCCAGTCGGCGATCGCCTGCTCGAACGGGGTCGAGCACCGAGTCACCAGGTCCTGGGTCATGCGCTCGAACTCGCTGCGTGTGAGCTTCTGCTCCATGTGCAGCGGACCCTCGGCCGTCGCGGTGATGAACGGCAGGTTGATCGTGGTCTCGGCCACCTGGCTGAGCTCGATCTTGGCCTTCTCGGCCGCTTCCTTGAGTCGCTGCAGGGCCATGCGGTCCTTGCCGAGGTCGATGCCGTGCGCGTTCTTGAACTCGGTCACGAGCCAGTCGATCACCCGCTGATCCCAGTCGTCGCCACCCAGCTGCGTGTCGCCGTGGGTGGCCTTCACCTCGAAGACGCCGTCGCCGATCTCCATCAAGGAGACGTCGAACGTGCCGCCGCCGAGGTCGAAGACGAGCACGGTCTGCTCGGTGTCCTGCTTGTCGAGCCCGTAGGCGAGCGCCGCCGCGGTCGGCTCGTTGATGATGCGCAGCACCTCGAGACCGGCGATCTGGCCGGCTTCCTTCGTTGCCTGGCGCTGCGCGTCGTCGAAGTAGGCCGGAACGGTGACGACCGCCTGGGTGACCGTGTCGCCGAGGTAGGCCTCCGCGTCGCGCTTCAGCTTCAGCAGGATCTGCGCGCTGACCTCCTGCGGGGTCCATCCCTTGCCGTCGACGTCGAGCGACCAATCCTTGTCGCCCATGTGGCGCTTCACCGACCGGATCGTTCGGTCGGGGTTCGTGATCGCCTGGCGCTTGGCGACCTCGCCCACCAGGATCTCGTTGTTCTTCGAGAAGCCGATGACCGACGGGGTCGTCCGGCTCCCTTCCGCGTTCGGGACGACGACGGGTTCGCCGGCTTCAAGGACGGCTACCACCGAGTTCGTCGTGCCGAGGTCGATCCCCACTGCTCGTGCCATGAAGGCTGCTCCTTCTCTTCGGCCGGACCGCTGGGGATCCGGGCTTCCGGTACCTAAGTCTGAACCGAGGATAGAACTTGAGTATTCCATTGACAAGTTGGTTGTTGGTGATCCTCGATAGCGGTCATTTATCCCTGCGCTGCAAGGATTTCGACGGCATCCGGTCCTGGGCTCGCTCGTCGAGATCCGGCGGTCGATCCGTCGTCCCGCGTCGATGCACCTCTCCGGATAGGCACACCCCCCGGGCCTTCCGGCCGGAAGGTGTTTCCGTCCGGACCCGTGCCGGAGGTCAAGGGCAGCGGGTTCCGTGCCGAAAAGGCACTAGAACCAACGGCCCCCGACCGAAAGGGACGGATCCACCCGTGAGCGTTGCCCGAGAGTACGCGCGCGCCATCGAGCCCACAGACACCACCGGTGCGCCCCCCGTGCTGGAGACGGTGGAGTCGCTCATGCTCGAGGAGCGCACACGCTGGGCGATGACGATCCACGACGGCCTGACCCAGTCCGTCACCAGCGCGATCCTGGAGCTGCAGGTGCTCCGCCACCGCATCGAGACGGAGCCGGCCGACGCGATCGCATCGCTGCACGAGATCGAGGACGCGATCCGCCACGACCTGAGCGAGATCCGCGAGCTGCTCTTCCAGCTCGACGCGGGCGCGCTGCGCGAGGACCCGTCGTTCGCCACGTTCGTCCACGAGCTGGTCAAGCGCTGGAAGCTCCCGGCTCGCGTCACGCTCGAGGGCGACTTCGACGCCGTGCCGGCGCCGGTGCTGGAGACCGCGCACAGCGTCGTCGGAGAGGCGCTCACCAACGCCGCCAAGCACTCCGGATCCAAGGACGTCACCGTGAAGGTCGTCGCCGGTCCGGACACTCTTCGGATCGAGGTCACGGACCGCGGCCGCGGCATCGCGGCCGTGACCGACGACGACCCCCACTTCGGGCTTCGACTGCTTCGCACACGTGTACACGAGATCGACGGCTCGCTCGAGATCGAGTCGACCCCCGGACGCGGCGTTCGCGTGATCGCCGTGCTCCCCGTCGGAGGGCAAGGAGACAGCTGATGAGGATCATGGTCGTGGATGACCACGCGCTCGTGCGCCGTGGATTGAGCTACGTGGTGAAGGAAGGGTTCCCCGATGCCGACGTCGTCGAGGCGGAGAGTTCGGCCGTCGCCCTCGAGGTGCTCCACACCGGCACGAAGGTGGACCTCGCGCTCGTCGACGTGCGCATGCCGGACCTCGACGGCCTGGAGCTCCTCCGCGCGATCAAGGCTGAGTGGGCCGAGTTGCCGGTGATCATGCTCTCCACCTACGAGAACGCTCCGTACGTGAAGCGCGCGCTCGCCGACGGCGCCTCCGGCTACCTGCTGAAGGACGCCACGCCGGAGGACCTCTCGCAGGCGATCAACGTCGCGATGTCGGGCAGCGGCAACGTGCTCAGCCCGCGCGTGATCCAGAACCTCTTCGACGAGCAGCAGGGCGGCGGCACGAGCGAGGGTGGACGACGCAACGAGTACAGCCTGACCCAGCGCGAGAACGACATCCTGGCGCAGCTGGCCGAGGGTCGTTCCAACCGCGAGATCGCGCAGTCGCTGTTCCTGTCGGAGAAGACCGTGAAGGCGCACCTGGCGGCGATCTTCCGCAAGCTCGGGGTCACGAACCGCACGCAGGCCGCGATGATGGCCGTGCAGATGGGGGTCGGCCCGATCCCGGGCGCCCTCGCGATGAACGAGTGAGGGAGACCCGCTAGCCGAAGTCGCGGAAGAACCGGCTCGGCGTGGGGCCACGCTGGCCCTGGTACTTGTTGCCCGCCGAGCCGTACGGGGTCTCGGCCTCGGTCGTGAGCCGGAAGAAGCTGATCTGGCCGATCTTCATGCCGGGGTACAGCGTGATCGGCAGGTTCGCGACGTTGCTCAGCTCGAGGGTGAGGTAACCGTCCCACCCGGGGTCGACGTAGCCCGCGGTCGAGTGGATCAGCAGGCCGAGGCGCCCGAGCGACGACTTGCCCTCGAGCCTGGCCACCAGGTCGTTCGGGAGCGCGACGCGCTCGAGCGTCGATCCGAGCACGAACTCGCCGGGGTGCAGGATGAACGCTTCGTCGGGCTTCGTCTCGACGAGTTCGGTCAGATCGGGCTGCTCCTGCTTCACGTCGATGTAGGGGTAGCGGTTGTTCGCGAACACCCGGAACTGCGAGTCGACGTGCAGGTCGATCGAGGACGGCTGGATGCATCGCTCGTCGAAGGGATCGATCACGATGCGCCCCGCCTCGATCTCCTCGCGGATCGTGCGATCGGACAGGATCATCGGGCGCTGATGCTACCGGTTCCCGCTGACCGCGACCCAGCGATCCAACGTGGTGGCGGCGGCCCCGGAATCGATCGTCTCGGCCGCGATCGCGATGCCGTCGGCGAGCGTGTCGGCGCGCCCGGCGACCTCCAACGCCGCGCCGGCGTTCAGCAGCACGACGTCGCGCCGCGGGCCCGACTCACCCCCCAGCAGCGCTCGCACGATCGCGGCCGACGCCTCGGCATCGCCCCCACGGAGGTCCTCGACCGAGGCCGGGGCGAAGCCGAACGTGGCGGGGTCGAGCCTGCTCTCGGTCACCGAGCCGTCGCGGACGGTGTGGACGGTCGAGGGC
>Ga0210066_1000002_pt1 | contig 17498 bp, 17 predicted proteins | sample RushMan_ThreeSqA_FD_185558 | JGI IMG/M metagenome (GOLD analysis project Ga0210066, IMG submission 185558) | Wetland microbial communities from San Francisco Bay, California, USA, that impact long-term carbon sequestration - RushMan_ThreeSqA_D2... | ecosystem: Environmental > Aquatic > Marine >... | reverse complement strand
CCCTCTCCGACACGCTTGCCGAACCCGATCGTCGCTGAGGGATCGCGCGTGACCGTGATCAAGGCGGCGAGCTCTCCCTCGAGTGACCCGAGCTCGCCCTCGAGGGCCAACCGAAGAGCGTCGAGTTCGAGGCTCACGCGTTCGCGCCGTCGTCGTCGGCGATCAGCACGAGGCGGTCGTGCGGTTCGGCGACGTCCACCGTGCCCGCGAGGCCGGGGCCGACGATCAGGGAGAACCCGGCCTCGTGATCGACGATCGTGTCGTCCGGCCCGGGTTCGTCGGCGAGCTCGAACCGGACACCGGCGCCGTCGGGCACGAGACGGATCCTGGCGTCAGGGTCGAACCGGCGCGCGGCCTCGTCGGCCGTGCGCAACAACGCCACCGCCCGAGGGCTGCACCTGATCATCGCCCGATGCTACCGTGACCCTCGTGTCGACCTCGTTGCCGCTGCCCCTGCGAGGTCCGAACGGGGAGCCGGTCGATCTGGCGCGCACGCTGAACTCCCACGGGTTCGCGGACCTGGCGCCCACGATGCTCGACGAAGCCTCGACCACGCTCTCCGTCACCGTGCGAGTGCCTGGAGCTCGCCCCCGACGTCTCCGGATCGGGCCCGGGACCGGTGGCGACGCGTGCGTGGAGGTGCTCGGGCCGGCGGCCGGGCCCCGCGTGCGGGCCGCGGCACTGGCCGGCGCCGCCCACGTGCTGCGGCTCGATCACGATCTCTCGAGCTTCTACGGATCGATCGCCGACGACCCCGACCTGTCGTGGGCGGCGTCTGGGGCCGGGCGCATGCTGCGCTCCCCCACCGTGTTCGAGGACGTCGTGAAGACGATCTGCACGACGAACTGCGCGTGGGGCGCCACCGTGCGCATGGTGAACGCGCTCGTCGCCTCGCTCGGCGAACCGGCGATCGGCGGCGATGGGGCGCTCTCGAACGCGTTCCCGACGCCGGCGGCGATGTCGGCGGCTCCCGACTCCTTCTACCGCGATGTGGTGCGCGCGGGCTACCGCGGCCCATACCTGATCGAGCTCGCCCGCAGGGTGGTCGCCGGCGAGGTCGATCTCGAGTCGATGGCGACGGCGACCCCCGACGAGCTCTCCGACGACGCCGCGGAGGAAGCGCTCCTCGACCTGCCGGGGATCGGTCCCTACGCGGCGGCCCACGTGATGATGACGCTCGGTCGCAACTCCCGCCTGATCCTCGACAGCTGGACGCGGCCGACGTACGCGCGCCTCACGGGGGGCACGAAGCTCGTCCCCGACGCGACGATCGTTCGCCGGTTCCGCCGCTACGGCGACGAGGCGGGCCTGGCGTTCTGGCTCTTCCTCACGCGCGACTGGGTGCAGGACTGACAGCCACCCGCGATGCGGTCGCACGCTTGTCCACCCCGTGATCGCGGGGGATACTGCCCCGGGCCCTCACGGCCCTCGATCCTGCCGACGACGATGAACGAGCCCCCATGGCCGGTTCCCGTGCCTCCCAGTTGGTTCCTCGGCGCGCACATCGCGCCTACCGCTCGCTGCGCAGCGAGCGACGCACCCTGCAGCAGGGCGCGGCGGCCCTGGCGCTCAGCACCGCCGCCGGCTTCGTCGCAGGACTGATCCTCGGCTCGATCACCGGCACGCTGGAGCTGCTGCCGGGCCTCCTCGTCCTGATCCCGGCCTCGGTCGGCATGCGAGGGATGATCTTCGGCGCGATGGGCGCCCGGCTCGGCACCGGGATCGCCGCGGGCGTGTTCGAGCCCACCCTTCGCCGCGGCGGCCTGCTCTCCCAGAACGTCGAGGTGGCGGTCATCTCGGCCGTCCTCTCGTCGTTCTACCTGGCAGGCATGGCGAAGCTCGTCGCGTCGGCGTTCGGCGAGGACACCGTCTCGTTCTGGGACCTCGTCACGATCTCGGTCATCGGCGGTGTGCTCGCCTCGGCGGTGATCCTGGTGGTCACGGTGCGACTGTCGATCCAGTCCTTCCGGCGAGGCTGGGACCTCGACGCGGTCTCGACCCCCATGGTCACGGCGATCGGCGACATGGTCACGCTGCCGGCGCTGTTCCTGGCCACCTTCATCGCGAGGAACGACTCCCTGAACGCGATCGTCGCGACCGTGTGCACGGTGGCGGCGATCGGCGCGCTGGCGTGGGCCGTCATGAGGAGCTCCTCGGGGGTGCAACGGATCCTGCTGGAGATGGCAGGGGTGAGCGCCCTGGCTCCGATGCTGGACATCTTCGCGGGCGCCGTGCTCGAGGCGCATCGCACCGAGCTCGAGGCGATCCCGGGCATCCTGGTCCTGATCCCGCCGTTCGTGTCGCAGGCCGGCGCGATCGGCGGCATCCTGTCGTCGCGCCTCTCGTCCAAGCTGCAGCTCGGCGTGATCACCCCGAGGGGCCGCCCCGAGCGGCCGGCGCTCGACGACGCCGCGGTGGTCGTCACGCTCGGGCTGATCGTCTTCACGGCGATCGGCGTGATCGCAGCGGTGCTGGCCTCGGCCACCGGCGTCGCGCGGCCGGCGGCGGGACTGATGATCGGCGGCACCGTGCTCGCGGGCATCCTCGTGCTGCCGGTCACGCTGGTCGTCGGCTACTACGTCGCGATCCTGACCACCCGGTTCGGACTCGACCCCGACAACCACGGAGTCCCGACCATCACGGCGACGCTCGACCTGACCGGCGTCGCCGCCGTCCTCTTCGTCATGTCAGTATTGGGGGTCACCTGATGAACGAACCGCGCAACGTCAAAGACCTCCTCGTCGAGCTCAAGGACGCCTCCGAGCTCATGGTCGACCTCGCGTACGCGGCGGTCTTCTTCAACGAGGACAAGCTCGCGCGCGAGGTCGCGCGACTCGAGTCCCGGATGACCGACGACCTGCGCCGGCTCCGCACGACGGCGATGCTCGCCGCCCGCAGCCCCGAAGACGCCGAGGGCATGGCCGGGGTGCTCTGGATCGCCGACGCGATCGAGCAGGTGGGCGACGCCGCGTCCGACATCGCGCGTGTGGTGGCCGCCCGGCTCGGCATCCCCGATGCACTCAAGCCCGATCTGCGCCACGCCGACGAGATGACCGCCCGCGTGAAGGTCCGAGAGGGCGGAGAGCTCGTCGGGCGCGATCTGCGCGAGCTCTCGCTGCCCACCGAGACCGGGATGTGGATCGTGGCGATCCGCTCCGGCCTGGATTGGCGCTTCGACCCCGGGCCCGATGACGTGATCTCCGCGGGTGACGTGCTCGTGGTGCGCGGCCCCGACGAAGGGGTGAACGAGCTCCGGCAGCTCGCCGGCGCGCCACCGTTACCACTGCCGCCCGAGGGCGACGAGCCGGCGCTCTCCGAGCTCGACCGTGCGGTCGACATCCTCGTGGAGATGAAGGACCTGGCGGAAGCCGCCGTAGGGATGGCCTACTCGTCGTTGCTGTTCAACAACCGATCGCTCGCCGCGGAGGTCGGCGCGCTCGAGGCTCGCAGCGACCAGCTCCGCGACGAGCTGGAATCCTGGGTGCTCCGAGCGGCCCCCGAGGCCCGCGACCCCGACGAGCTCCGCGGCCTCATCAGGCTCGCGGGGGCGAGCGAGGCGATGTGTGACGCGGCGCGCGATATGACCTGGTACGTGGAGCACGGAGAAGCGCTCCACCCCGTCGTGCAGATGGCCCTGGAGGAGACCGAGGAGACGAGCGCGGAGACGATCGTACAGCCCGGATCACCGGCCGCGGGTCGCTCGCTGAAGGAGATGCGGCTCGAGACCGAGACCGGCATGTTCGTCCTGGCGGTGCAGCGAGGCGCTCGATGGATCTATCGACCACGGCCGGGCTTCGTCCTGAAGGATGGGGACCGCCTGATCTCGGTCGGACCGGAGGAGGGCGAGGAGGAGCTCTGGGCCCTCACCGGCGCGCCGGTCGCCGTCGAAGGGTGACGTCGAACGCAACCACTCAGCTCGCCGGTTCCTTGTACCGACTGTTCCCCTGACCTAGCCTCGGCCCATGGACGCCTACGTCTACCTCCAGGTCGAGCCCGGCACGATGAACGACGTGCTCGCCGGACTGGCCTCGAAGTCGCAGGTGCGCCGGGCGATCGCCGTGGTCGGCGTCTGGGACGTGATGATGCATGCGGAGGGTCCCGACCTCGCGACGATCGCTACCCAAGTCCTCTCCGAGATCCACCACGTGCCGGGGGTGCTGCGCACCGTGACCGCACCGGTGGTCCCACCCGACCGCATCGGCATCGCCGGGTGGGGGGCACCCACACCCCCCGCGATCATCGGCGATGCATGCTACGTGCACGTCAGGGCCGAGGCCGGCGCCGCCGCGGGCATCGCCGAACGCCTGGGCGACATGGGCGACGTCTCCGGCGTGGCCGTGCTCGGCGGCGAGTACGACCTCATGGTGTGCGTCGCGCAACCGTGGGAAGTCGCCAGCGGGGTGATCCTCGAAGAGATCCACGGCATCCCCGGCGTGGTCTCGACCGACACGCTCGTTTCGATCGTGTACGAGGAGCCCGAGGAGGACCGCGACCAGTTCTCGGCGTGGACCTAGGGTCTCGGTGCTTCAGGGTGCCTTCGGCGGATCGACGACCGAGACCGGGATCTGCCGCACCCCCGCGGGCAGGGAGAAGCGCACACTCTCTTCGGTGAGCGTCACCTCCTCGACCGTCGCGAACCCGCGATCGGCGAGCCAGTTCAGCATGCGGTGCACCAGCCATTCCGGTGCCGACGCACCGGACGTCAGACCGACGATGTCGGCGCCCTCGAACCACGCCGGGTCGACGTCGGCCTCGTCGTCGACCAGGAAGGCGGGTGTGCCGAGCTCCCTCGAGAGCTCGGCGAGGCGATTCGAGTTCGACGAGTTCTGCGATCCGATCACGAGGACGACGTCGGACTTCGGGGCGATCACCTTCACCGCGTCCTGCCGGTTCTGGGTCGCGTAGCAGATGTCGTCGCGCGGGGGTCCCTGGATCGACGGGAACCGCTGCACGAGGATGCGGACGATCTCGTTCGTCTCGTCGACGGACAGCGTCGTCTGGGTGAGGTAGCTCAGGTTCCGGGGATCGGGCACGTCGACGGTGCGCGCGTCCTCGGTCGACTGCACGAGGATCGTGCGCTGCGGGGCTTGCCCGCTCGTGCCCTCGACCTCTTCATGCCCTTCGTGCCCGATCAACACGATCGTGCGGCCCTGATCGGCGAACCGGCGGGCCTCCACGTGCACCTTGGTGACCAGTGGGCACGTCGCGTCGATCACCTCGAGGTGACGGCGGTCCGCGTTCTCGTAGACCGACGGAGCGACTCCGTGTGCGGAGAGGACGACCACCGCTCCCTCGGGAACCTCCGTCTCTTCGTCGACGAACACCGCGCCCTTCGACTCCAGGTCGCGCACGACGTGCAGGTTGTGCACGATCTGCTTACGCACGAAGACCGGCGCCCCGTGCTTCGCGAGGGCGCGCTCCACGGCGTCGACGGCTCGCTCCACCCCCGCGCAGTAGCCACGCGGGGCGGCGAGCAGGACGGTGCCGCGGGTCGGGGACATGCCTCCATCGTAGGGCGCAGCGTGGATGACCGCTGGTCATGTTCGGGTTGTCGCATGTCAGGACCCGCCCGTAGGGTGATCGAGCACGACGCGGATGGTTCCCCTCCGCTTCCTCCCGGCGCACGCTGCGCTCACCACCTTCCCAGGGTCGGTACGCGCATGCCTGCATGCGCCCGGGAGTAGGTTCGGGACCGACGGGTCGAGCGATAGGTCACACAGACGGAGATATCGACCACAGGAGGTGATGTCCGCACCCACGACCTACCGCGGGGCGATCGGCGACGCAGGTGAAGAGCTCACCGCACGGCCGAGCGACCCGAACGCAGCTGCCAGCTCCGTTCACCGCGGGGGTGATCCGATCTATGACGCGTACCGACACCATGCGCCGCCGCTTCCCGGCCGCGCTGCTCCTCGCCTCGCTCATGACCATCGCGCCTGCCGCGTCCATCGTGAACACGGCGCACGCCCGAGAGGCCGACATCGCCCGCCACGTCTGCCAGATCGACTGGCGCAAAGGCGACTGGCACGTCAAGCAGCTCATCCGATGCGCCGAAGACCGCTGGGACGTTCCCGGAGGGGCATCGATGGCGCTGTACGTGGCCAACCGGGAGTCCAACTTCAAGCCCAGGGCCTACAACGGCTACAGCGGTGCGAGCGGCATCTTCCAGCACCTGCGCCGGTACTGGCCCGGTCGAGCCGACGCCTTCGGTTTCGACGGCTGGTCGGCCTTCAACGCCCGAGCCAACATCATGGTGACGATGCGCATGGTGCATCGCATGGGCAGCTGGAGTCACTGGGGCGTCTGAGCTCCAGACCAGAGAGCGACCAGAGGCGCCGATCAGGCGCCGACAGGACCGCCCGGGCGGGGCAGACCGAGTACCAGGCCCCGCACCTCGTCGAGCGAGGTGGCCACCACGGTGGCCCCGGGCGTGTCCCGGTCCGTGACGATCCGCATCGACGGGAACCGCTCCCGCACGATGCCGACCAACTCGATGTGGTCTCCGAACACCACCATCACGTGCGGCCGGTCGGCGTCGATCTGGTCCAGGGTCGATCGCAGGTCGATCGCTCCCGGCGCGAGCTCCCACTCCGCCGAGACCGTCGACGCCTTGAGGGCCACAAGTGCCTCGCGGTCGTCGGCGACGCAGAGAACGACCAGGGCGCGACACACGGCTAGAGCCACCCTCGCTTCTTGAACGTCACGTACAACCCGATGGCGGCACCCGCCATGAGACCGATCGCCATCGGATACCCGAACTGCCAGCGCAGCTCGGGCATGCCGCGGAAGTTCATCCCGTAGATCCCGGCGATCAACGTGGGAACGAGCACGATCCCGGCCCACGCGGTCATCTTCTTCATCGCCTCGTTCAGCCGGTTCGCCGCCTGGGCGACACGCACCTCGAGCAGCGAGGTCAGCAGGTCGCGCACATTGTCGGCCATCTCTGCGACGCGGATCACGTGGTCCAGCACATCGCGGTAGTAGGGAGCGAGCCTCGGAGACGCGAACGCTGGCTCCTCCTGCAGCATGTCGATGCCGTGACGAAGGGGGGCGGCAGACCGTCGGAGCATCACGGTCGATCGCTTCAGCCGGAACAGGCGCTCCTGCACCTCCGATCCTCGCTCCACGTCGTCGCGCTCGAAGACCACGTCCTCGAGCGCGTCCGCCTCGTCCTCGAGCACCTCGATCGCGGAGAGGTAGTCATCGACCACCTCGTCGAGCAGCACGTAGAGGGCGAATCCCGCGCCGTGGAGATCGGCGCGCCGTTGCCACCGTGCCATGACGGCATCGAGGGGATAGGCGGGCGACCAGCGCAACGTCACCAGGAAGTCCGCACCGGCGATCGCGTGGATCTCGTGCTCGGCCGCGGCCTCGACCGGCGGATCCGGTAGCGTGACCGGTCTCAGCACGGTGACCGCGTAGCTCTCGAAGAGTTCGACCTTCGTCCGCTGGCGCCGATGCTCAGCGTCCTCGATCGTCACTGGGTGCAACCCGAACGCCCGCTCGAGGTATCCGAGTTCGGCGGGGCCGGGGTCGACGGCATCGATCCATACGAATCCGCCGCTCTCGCGGACCTTCGGCTCCGCCGGGTCGAGCTCGAGTGGCTCGCCGTCCGCGTGCCCCTCTCGGTAGATGCGACCCGTGATCATCGCGGAAGCGTAACGGACCTCCTCGCTACACTCGCGGGCGTGAGGCCTCGTTGACCTCCCCCATCCCCGAGCATGTGCTGCGGTTCTGGCGCTCGCTCGACGCGCTGTTCGGCCGGGTGGAATCGACTCGGTGGGGCGCTGTCGTGACCGACGGACGGTACCCCGCGGTCTGGGATGCGAACTACGCCCGCATCGACGTGGACGCTGCCGACCTCACGCTCGCGGAGGTCGAGGCATCGCTTCTGCCGGCGCTCCGGGAGACGGGCACGTCCGTGCAGCATCTCGTCTCGTTCCACCCCGGGGCGACGCGGTCACTGCTGCGCGATCTCGAGGCCCGTGGCCACCGGCTCACGTGGGACCTGGTCATGGACCTCGTCGAGGAGCCGCCCGTCCGCCGAACGAGCCGGGTCGACTCGGTCCCGAGCGGACCCGAGCTCTGGAGCCGGGTGCGCGAGTCGCTGGCCCTCTTCGGCATCGATGACGGCGCCACGATCGTCCAGCTGGCCGCGATCGAACGCGACGTGCTCGAACCGGGCGGGAAGCGGTGGTTCTGCGTTCGCGACGACGAGGGCGCGATCGTCTCGCTCGGGGCGTTGTTGGTGCTTGGCGAGGTCGGCTACATCGACAACGTTGCGACCTTCGACCATGCCCGCGGTCGAGGATTCGCGAGCGCCATCACGACCCGGATGATCCGGGTCGCCCAGGCGGGCGGAGCATCACACGTGTGCCTGTTCGCCGATCCCGACGACCGCTCGGTCGTCCGGATGTACGAACGGCTGGGGTTCCGAGGCGCGGGCCTGCTGGCCGCGACGAGAGGTCCCGTGGCACGAGCCCCGATCAGTCGGGGAGACCGAGGTATCGAGCCGCGGTGAACAGACCCCCTTCGCGCTCCAACACCCAGGTCGCCCCCTTGCGCCATGCAGGCGGATCGTGCATCCGAAGGCCGCGCTCGGCGAGCGTGAGCACGATGGCCGGGATGACGTCGCCGTGGCCGCACACCACCGTGGCACCACCGCGCGACCGTATGAGGGCGAGCGCCGGCCCTGTGGGACTCCCCTCGGCCAGCTCCTCACGCTCGTCGATCGTGATCGATCTGGCGAGAGCCAGAGGCCGAGCGGTCTGGACGCACCGGACCGCGGGACTCGACAGCACGTGTTCGACCACGAGTCCGTCGAAGAGGTTCACGAGGCCCTCCGCCTGGACCCTGCCCCGCTTCGAGAGCGGACGCAGGACGTCGTCCTCGATCCATGCGTCGCGGTCGCCCGCCTTCGCGTGGCGCACGAGGTAGATCGGTCGATCGAATGAGAGCGCCGCATCGAGCACGGTCCGGTCGTGATCGTACGTGAGCAGGGCGGCCGCGGTCGTCGCATCGACCCACCGCAGCTCATCCACCTCTGCGTTCGGCACGAACGCGCCACCCGCCGGGTACATCAGCCAGTAGCGGACCGTCTTCGGACGATCGTGGTGATCCAGGTAGTCGATCGTGGCCACCTCGGGCCCCCACTCGCACCGGAAGCCGGTCTCCTCGCGCACCTCGCGTTCGGCGTTGTCCTCATCGGACTCCCCTTCTTCCGCCTTGCCCTTCGGGAACGTCCAGTCGTCGTAGCGTGGCCGGTGCACGAGCGCGAACTCGGGCCCGAGGCGACCCCGCCGACGCACGACCCCTCCGCCGGCGCGGATCTCGGTCCTCATTCCCAGAACCTCAGGCGCTTCCGGCGCAGGTCCGCCCAGGCGTCCGGCCAGGCACGGCGCGCCTCATCTCGCACGGTCGACTCGATGCCGGCGAGCCGGCCGGCCGTGAACGCGACGCGAGGGGTCGCCCCACCCGCCTGTTCCCGGAGCCACGCGATGGCCATGACCGCATCCTGGTGGCTTCCCAGCACCTGTTGCAACGTCTCCGCACGCCTCGCGAACGTGCGAGCGGGTTTGCCGAAGACGGGCGAGAGAACCTCTGCCGCATAGCGCACGCGCTTCGCCCGGATGCGGGCCTCATGCAACTCGGCGTCGGCCGAGGCCGGGCCGAGCCCGTCGCACAGCTTCTTGAGATGCGCCCAGGGGGCCTCCATGACCACGCCCATCACATCGGCCGCCCTCGCACCGACCGCCTCAGCCAGCATCTGGGGCTCGGCCGAAGCCGCGACCAATGCGTCGAGCAGCCGCACGTACCTCGGCTCCCGCATCGCGGAGAGCATCTCCGCCCGGGCCGCGTCGTGCCTCGCCCGGAGCCGGTCGAGCACCTTCGACACGTTCGTCGCGTCGTCGTCGGGCAGGAGCAGCGCGTCGTCTCTGAGCCGCTCGCCCAGCACGTCGCAGTCACGGACGCCCCCCAGCTCGGCTCCCAACCATCCGAGCTCACGGCGGAGCTCGTCCCTCCAGTCGGGATCCAGCAAGGACCGGAAGGTCCGCAGGTCGGAGCGGATCCGGCGGGTAGCGACCCGGGCCTGGTGCACCCCCTCGGGATCCACCCCGAGCCGCACCACGGGATCGTGCTGCATCAGTCGACGGGTCGACATGCCGATCGCCCACCGAACCACCTCGGCGACCGTCGAGGTGGGGTCGACGGAGGGTACGACGACATCGGGGGCCGCGACGGCTCGTGCCCCGAGCGCGCGTACGATCTTCGGGAGCGGCTCGGCGGTCCGAGCGCCGGCCTCGGTCAACAGATCCATGATCGGGGTGATCGCCGACGGATCGGCCCCCTCGGCGATCTCTACCTCGACCTCACGGAACCGGTCCACCGTCCGGCGTCCCTCGAGGACCGAGACCTCGTCGTCGACGACCTCCGCCAGCGGACCATCGTCGGCCCCTCGCCTGACCAGCGTCCGATGGCGGATCGTCTGCAGGCGCGCCACCGGCCGCGTGGCCGCCCCGCGAGCGAGTCCCTCGACGAGGTCTGCTGCGCCGGTCGGCGCGCGTCCGGGGCCACCGTCGAACGTGTGTTCCTCACGCACCACCGTCGCGCCTTCGACGGATCGCGGCAGCTTGACCGTCCACCCCTCGGTCGTTCGATACCGCAGGGAAGCACCCCATCGCACCAAGCGTAGATCGTCCGTGTCGTGGTACGTGGTGATGAAGCGTTCGGTGGCGCCACGCTCGCCGTGGATCGCCCCGTCGGACGGGGTGAGATCCGGCATCCGGAACCCGGGCTCGACCTCGAGCTTGGCCTCTCGCTCGAGCTTCACCGATCGCCGCCGGAGCGTGCCACCGCCAACTCCTGGAGCACGCGGTGGGCGTCGACGCCCTTCGTCGACGCGACCTTGCTCCAAGCGCCCTCGGGATCGAGCTCCCACGCGAGCTCGTCGTCGTCGAGGGTGACGCGCAGGATCTCGTCAAGACGCTCCCGTAGGGCGGGATCCTCGACCGGTGTCAGCGCCTCGACGCGGCGATCGAGGTTCCGCGGCATCCAGTCGGCCGAACCGATCAGGTAGTCGAACCCGCGGGCCTCGCTCCCGAACCGATAGATGCGCGAGTGTTCGAGGAACCGGCCCACGATCGACCGGACCGTCACTCCGTCGGACAGCCCCGGCACCCCGGGGCGCAGACAGCAGATGCCGCGCACCAGCAGGTCGATCGCCACCCCCGCCTGAGAGGCCTCGTAGAGCGCATCGATCAGGTCCGCGTCGACGAGGCTGTTCATCTTCAGCACGATCGACCCGTCGTCGTGGGCCATCTCGCGCCGGATCAGCGCTTCGAGTCCCGGACGCATCGTCACCGGGGCAACGAGGAGCTTGCGATACTCGCGCTGACGGCTGTACCCCGTGAGCAGGTTGAACAGGTCGGTGAGGTCGGCGCCCAGGTCGGGATCGGCGGTCAGGAGGCCGAGATCCTCGTACAGGCGCGCGGTGGTCGGGTTGTAGTTGCCCGTGCCGATGTGGGCGTACCGGCGGACGCTGCCACCCTCGCGGCGGACGACGAGACAGGTCTTGGCGTGCGTCTTGAGACCGACCACGCCGTAGACGACGTGCACCCCCGCGGTCTCGAGCGTCCTCGCGAACGTGATGTTCGCCAGCTCGTCGAACCGCGCCTTCAGCTCGACGAGGGCGACCACCTGCTTGCCCGCCTGGGCGGCGCGCACGAGCGCGTGGATGATCGGGCTGTCCGACGACGTCCGGTACAGGGTCTGCTTGATCGCGAGCACGTCGGGGTCACGCGCCGCTTGTTCGACGAACGCCTCGACCGACGACGAGAACGAGTCGTAGGGATGGTGCACGAGGATGTCGCCTCGACGGATCGCTTCGAAGACGTCGGCCGGGCCCTCAGCCGACTGCAGGGCCGGCGGCGTCACGGGGGTCCAGGGCTCGTCCTTCAGGTCCGGACGGTCCAGGTGCGCGAAGAACCACATGTCGCCCAGCGCGAGCAGCCACTCCCCCACGTACACCTGCGACTCGTCGACGCCGAGCTCGCGCATCAGCAACTGCCGCATCTCGTCGCTCATCGTCGGGTCGATCTCGAGCCGGATCGCGGTCGCGCCTCGCTGCCTGCGCTGGAGCACGGTCTCGATCGCGGCGAGGAGGTCGTCGGCCTCGTCCTCCTCGACCTCGACGTCGGCGTCGCGGGTCACCCGGAAGACGTGAACACCGAGGATGTCCATACCGGGGAAGAGCTGGTCGAGGTGGGAGGCGATCACCTCTTCGAGAGGCACGAACCGTTCGCCGTCGGGCAGGTCCGTGAACCGGGGCAGCAGGGGGGGGATCTTCACCCGCGCGAACCGCCGTTCGCCCGTGAGCGGGTCTCGGATCGCGGCCGCGAGGTTGAGCGAGAGGTTGGAGATGTACGGGAACGGGTGTGACGGGTCGACCGACAACGGGGTCAGCACCGGGAAGATGCGCTCGCGGAACCGCCGCCCGAGGAAGTCGCGATCGGCGTCGGCGAGCTGATCCCAATGCACGACCCGGATACGCTCCTTCTCGAGTGCCGGCAACAGATCGCCGAGCACGAGCGCGTCGGCGCGTTCCTGCATCGCGACGACGCGTTCGCGGATCGCCTCGAGCTGCTCTTGGGCGTTCATGCCATCAGGAGTCACGGCGGTCACCCCGGCCTCGACCTGCTCCTCCAGACCCGACACCCTGATCTGGAAGAACTCGTCGAGGTTCTGGGTGTAGATCGCGACGAACTTGACCCGCTCGAGCAGCGGCCGAGCCGGGTCCTCAGCCAGCGCGAGCACGCGCGAGTCGAACTCTAGCCAGGAGAGCTCACGATTGATGAACCGCGAGGTCGTGGCCGTCACGGACTCGGGGAAGGGCTGGGCATCCACGGCGAGCCCTCATCGTACGGACCGTTGCCCGACCCCCGCAACTACCCGATGGATCTAGGACGAACGCCCTGCGCTCACTCCAAGAACTTGTAGCCGAGCCCTCGCACGGTGACCAGGTGGCGAGGGTCGTGGGGGTCGTCCTCGATCTTCTGCCGGATGCGCTTCACGTGCACGTCCAGGGTCTTCGTGTCGCCGACGTAGTCGGCCCCCCAGACCTCCTCGATCAGGAACAGCCGCGTCAGCAACCGGTCCTTGCGGCGAAGGAACGCCTCGAGCAACTCGAACTCTTTGGGCGGGAAGCCGACGTTCTCGCCCCGGACGCGGACCTCATGCCGGCCGACGTCCATCTCGACCGGACCCCCGCGCACCACATCCTCGGCGGGCGGAAGCTCGCCCCCCATGCTCGCCCTGCGAAGATGCGCCCGCACCCGGGAGACGAGCTCCCGCACGGAGAACGGCTTCGTGACGTAGTCGTCGGCACCCAGCTCCAGCCCGGTCACCTTGTCGGCCTCGGAGTCCTTGGCCGTCACCATGATGATCGGCACGTCGCTCTCGGCCCGGATCGTGCGACACACGTCGAGCCCCGAGATCTCCGGCAGCATCAGATCGAGGATCACGAGCGAGGGCCGCTCCGTCCGGAACCGGTCGATCGCCCGTCGTCCGTCGGTCGCGACAGAGACCCGGAACCCCTCGCGTTCGAGGTTATAGCGGACCGAGTCCGCGAGCGACTCCTCGTCCTCCACGATCAGGATGTGTGTCGCGGGGTCCGTCGACGCCGGGTGATCGACCGGATCGCGCGGTCGCTCCTCCGGCATCAGGCTCACTCCATCACCACCGGGTGCGAGGCGTCGGTGAACTCGCGGAATTCACCCGTCAGCATGAAACCCACCTGTTCGGCGACGTCGACCGCGTTGTCGCCGACACGTTCGAGCGCCCGGGCCGCCATGTTCATGTGCAGGCCCCAATCGAGCTGGGTCGGGTCGTCGGCGAGCTTCAGGGCTTCGAGATGCGTCGCACGGTTCAGGCGGTCGACAGGGTCGTCCATCTCCGGCACCTTGAGCGCGAGGTCGAGATCCCGGCGGCCGAACGCCTCCATCGCCGTGCGCACCATCGTGACCACCAGCGTGCCCATCTCCTCGAGTTGCTGGCGCATCGATCCACTCCCACGAGCATCCTTCGTGCGCAGGTACATCTTCGCGACGTTCACCGCCTGATCGCCGATGCGCTCGAGGTGCAGGTCACAGTGCAGGATCGCCGAGATCAAGCGAAGGTCTTCGGCGACCGGGGACTGCAGCGCCAGCATGCGCAGCACGTCGCTGTCGATCTTGAGGTAGATCTCGTCGATCTGATCATCGCCGTCGATCACCGCCTGTGCTTTCTCGTCGTCGTGCTGCACCAAGGCTTCGACCGCGCGCTGCACCGCGGAGCCCGCGAGCTCGCCGAGGCTCAGCAGCTCGAGCTCGGTCTTCTCGAGCTCTTCGTGGAACGTCTCTCTGGTCATCCGAATCGCCCCGTCACGTAGTCCTCGGTCCGCTGGTCGGTCGGGTTCGTGAAGATCGTCTCGGTGCGGTCGAACTCCACGATCGTGCCGGTGCGGGAGCCGTCGTCGTGCACCTCGACCGTGAAGAACGCCGTGCGATCGGAGACCCTCGCAGCCTGCTGCATGTTGTGGGTCACGATCACGATCGTGTAGTCGGCCACGAGCTCCTGCATCAGGTCCTCGATCTTCGCGGTGGCGATCGGGTCGAGCGCGGAGCACGGCTCGTCCATCAGGATCACGTCGGGCTTCGTGGCGATCGCCCGGGCGATGCAGAGCCGTTGCTGCTGGCCGCCCGAGAGGGCCAGGCCCGACTCTTTCAGCTTGTCCTTGGCCTCGTCCCAGAGCGCAGCTTTCGTCAGGCTCTCCTCGACCAAGTCGTCCATGTTGCCCTTGTAGCCAGCGATCTTCGGTCCGAACGAGATGTTCTCGTAGATCGACTTCGGGAAGGGGTTGGGCTTCTGGAAGACCATGCCGATGCGGCGCCTGACCTCGACCGGATCGACCTGTTCGTCGTAGAGATCGACGCCGTGGTAGAAGAGCCTTCCCTCGACCCTCGCCCCTTCGATGAGGTCGTTCATGCGGTTCAGGCAGCGGAGAAACGTGGTCTTGCCGCACCCCGAGGGTCCGATCAGCGCCGTGATCTCATTCTTCAGGATCGGCAGGTTGATGTCACGAACGGCCCGGAAGCTGCCGTAGTACACGGCGAGGTCGGTCGTGGAGAACACGACCTCGCGGGCTGCCTCATCGGCTTCGGAGATGACGGATGGCTTCACGATCAGTTGCGGACCATCTTCAGCGACGGGGGTCGCCGGTGTCAGGTCTCTCGTATCCATGGGGTCACCACTTTCGCTCATATCGGTTCCTCAGCAGGATCGCGGCGAGGTTCACGACGAGGATGATCACGAGCAGCACGACGATCGCCGCGGCCGTGTTGGCCTTCCAGCCTTCGCCGGCGAGGCGCGACCACGAGAAGATCTGTGTCGGGAGAGCCGTGTACTGGCCCTGCAGGATCTCGAGAGGGGACCGCCCCGTCGGACTCGAGAGGTAACCGGTCACCGCCCCCACCAGCAGCAGCGGGGCGGTTTCACCGAACGCGCGAGCGAGCGAGAGGATCACGCCGGTGAAGATGCCGGCCGCCGCGTATGGGAGCACGTGGCTCCTGACGACCTCCCAGCGCGTGGCGCCGACGCCGTAGGCGGCTTCCCGGATGCTCATCGGGACGGCCCGCAGGGCCTCCATCGTGATGAGGATCACGATCGGGAGCACGAGAACGGCGAGCGTAAGCCCTCCGGAGATGAAACTTCGACCGAACGTATCGGGCCCGGTGACCGAGCGCATGGTCTGCACGAAGATCACCAGCCCGAGGATGCCGTACACGATCGACGGCACGCCGGCGAGGTTGCGGATGTTCGTGGTGAGCATCCGGTTGATCCGGGTGTCCTTCGCGTACTCCTGCAGGTAGATCGCGGCCGCGATCCCGAGCGGCAAGGCCACGGCGGCGACGAAGCCGATCAGGATCAAGGATCCGACGATGCCCTGTCGAACGCCGGCGCGGCTGTCGAGACGTGACACGTTGCTCGTGAGGAAGTCTCCGGCCCTCGTCGTCAGGACCGGCCACGCATCGGAGAGCGCCGTGCCGAGCAGGATGATGAGGATCGCAAGCGAGAGGAATAGGGAGAGCAGCAGGGCTGCCTCGAAGAAACGTCCGTACAGGTCTCGCTTCTTACCCCGAAGCGCCAGCTCGACCGAGCTCTGCACGGTCCGGGTGGGTGCGATCGCCGCCATCAGTAGTCCTTCCGCACCTTCCGCACGTATCGCTCGGACACCATGTTGAGGATCAAGGTCATGAGGAACAAGAGCAGGCCGACGAAGAAGAGCGAGTCGAATGGATTGAGTCCGGTCGCACTCTTCACCTGGTCCGAACCGATCGCGAGGGAAGAGATGGCGCCGGTCATCGTCTGTCCGGGCTCGAGTGGACTCCAGTGACGGGTGGCACCGCCAGTCGCCCCCGCAGCGATCGCCACGACCATCGTCTCTCCGACCGCGCGAGAGAACCCGAGGATCAACGCGGCCACGACGCCGGACACCGCGGCCGGAAACACGACCTTCGTGGTCACGGTCCGGCGTCGGGCACCGATGCCATAGGCGGCCTCGCGCAGCGAGTTGGGGACCGCGTACATCGCGTCCTCGGCGACGGAGGCCACCAGCGGGATCGTGAGGATCCCCACCCCGATACCGGCAGCCATGATCGTGAACGTGCTCGTCGACGAGAAGAGGGTCTGGACGATCGCGGGATTGATCACCTGGAGCGCGAAGTAGCCGAGGACGACGCTCGGGATGCCGGCGAGGGTCTCGAGGATGGGCTTCAGCCTCCGGCGTGTCCTCGGGCTCGCGTACTCCGACAGGTACATCGCTGCACCCAGCCCCAACGGGGTCGCGATCACCATGGCGATGAGGGACACCTCGATGGTGCCGATGAAGATCGTCAAGACATCGAACTGGCCGTTGCGGGGGCGCCATCCCGCCGTCCACAGCTCGCCGAGCTCGACGTTGGCGTCGCCGACGTACCGGCCGTTGGTCTTCGCCCGCAACGCCTTCAACGCCTGGATGACGTACTCGACCGGGCTCTTCACCGTGCGACTCTTGGCCTCGAGGCTGAAGAACTCGTCGCTCGTCCACATCGCGCGCAGCATCGGCTCGATCTCGTAGTCGTTGGTGTAAAGCGTCGCCGCGAACCCCGCGAGCAGCGCCTTGAGCCCCGGCGCGGGCGCGGGGTAGGCGTACCACTCCCAAAACTTGCGAGCGACGAAGATCGCCGCCTGGCGGTTTCCTTGGTCGTCTTGCCGATCGAGGATCAGTCGCAGGACGTCGTCGCCGGGAGCCGGCGCGACCGGATTGAGCGGATCGTCGGGGCCGATGCGGAAGTTGTCGTTGGTTACCCCAAAAATCTCCACCGGGTCGGCGATGCCGTCCGGCGGTTTCGAGTCGTCGCCGTCCCCACCGTCCCAGGCGTTCTGGTTCCACACGCCGACGTCGTCTTCGATGTCGACCCACC
>Ga0210066_1000001_pt1 | contig 91190 bp, 123 predicted proteins | sample RushMan_ThreeSqA_FD_185558 | JGI IMG/M metagenome (GOLD analysis project Ga0210066, IMG submission 185558) | Wetland microbial communities from San Francisco Bay, California, USA, that impact long-term carbon sequestration - RushMan_ThreeSqA_D2... | ecosystem: Environmental > Aquatic > Marine >... | reverse complement strand
CGCCGGCGACAAGGTGGACTCGATCCCCGGCATTCACGGTGTCGGCCCGAAGAAGGCGGCGAATCTGCTCGGCGACGGCGGTCTCGAGCATCTGCTCGAGCGCTGGTCGTTCATCAAGCCGATCAAGCTAGGCGACTCCATCCACAGCCGCGAGGACGATGTCCGGCTTTGGCGCCGCCTGATCCAGCTCGACATCGGCGTCGCGCTCCCGGTACCGCTGTCCAGCTTGCGGACGTGGACGCCGTCGAGGCTAGCCCTCGACGAATTCTTCCGGCGCTTCGGGTTCCCGCGCTGGGAGTCAGCTGTCGACCGATACGAGGAATGAAACCGCCCTGGCCGTGGTTGGCGGGTGAATGGAAAACATCCAATTCGAGATCACCCACGAGCGGCTCGTCGAGCTGATCGCCAAGCACATCTCCGTACAGCCCGAACATGTCACGCTGCTTCCGGCCGCCGAGCATACGAGCGAAGTCAAGGCGATCGTTCGCACCGACTTGCAGACGGCGAACAAGATCGACCGAAAGCTTCGGCGGCTCGATGGAGGCGAGTCCGCGTCCGATCAGGTGGCGCAGGAATAGGCCATGGAGTTCGCGCGCGGCCAGTTGTATCAGCATCGCTTGCGGCCGCAGTGGGGGGCGGGCTTGTTCGTCGGCACGATCGACGGCAAGCCCCAGTTCTTCTTCGAGGACGGCCAGCTGCGCGGGTTCTCGCCGAGCTCTCGCGCATCGTTCCTTGAAGCCGAGCCTGGCGAGCCCGAGGTCCGCCCGCCCGATCCGCGCGCTGCGAAGCCACTCGCTGCGAAGCCACGAAAGGAGAGGCGGCACAAGGAGGCGAAGCCTGAACGACGCCCAGCTCCTCGTGTTTGGACGGCCGAGCGCGACGCCGAGCTGCTGCGGCTCGACGCACTCAAGCACACCGAGGCCGAGATCGCGAAGAGCATGGCCATGTCGAAGAACTCGGTCGCCTGCCGCCGAAGCGTGCTGAAGCTCGGCCGCAGGGTTGCGTGGTCGGGTGAGGACGATGCTCACCTGCGCGAGTTCGTTGCCGACAATGTACCGAACGCCACGATCGCGGCGGAGATGGGCCGCACACTGGCAGCTGTTCGAGCGCGCCGCCGTCACCTCAAGCTCGGCGTCGAGCAGCTCGTTCGCTGGACCGACAGCGAGGACGCGCTCGCGCGGAGCGATCTGTCGCCGGAGGAGATCGCGGCCAGCACCGGAAGGAGCAAGCGATCCGTCTCCAATCGCCGCGCGAAGATCGGCGCGACCAAGCGCCCCTGCAGGCGATGGACAGACGCTGACGATGCGCGGGTGCTGGCCGGCGGCGCGCTCGAGGACATCGCCCGCGAGCTGGGTCGCACCGTCGGAGCCGTTGATCATCGCGCTCGGACGCTCGTTCGGTTGGGTGTCCGATGAGCGAGCCTGTGGGCCAACCCGGATGTCTCGGTGCGCTCCTCGTGCTGACCGTGGTGTTCGGCGTCTCTCGGACCATTCAGCGCGCTCGAGCCTGCCTCGCGGAATGCCTTGGGCGGGCCCGAGCGACCCGCGGGCGTAGCTAGCGAGCGCCGCCGGTGAGCGATTGGTGGCCCAAGTTCCCCACGGCGAACGGCTGGTGTCGGTACGGAGGCTTGCAGGATGCAGCATGTTCATTGCCGATCGTGGAGTGCGTGCGCTGTCCTTGGATGAAGGCGATCGACCAGTTGGGATGAATCACTCGTGATCGCGCAACGGGAAGCGGCAGCGGATCTTTGCGGTATCGTCGGCATGAACACCGCGGCCACGTCCACAACCGAGATCAAAACCGGAACCGTCTACACGGTCACCTGGGCCGACAACATGGACCCCGAGATGATCCGGCTGCTCACGCCCAGGAGCAGCCAACGGACCGCGCCAGGCGCCATCGACCCATCGTATCCGCCGAGCTGGCTGATGATCGGATGTCGGCTGACTAGGTTCCTCGCCTGGATCCGAGCCCACGGTGGCGATCCCAAGTGGCTGGAGTTCTCGCCCTGGACCGATGTCGCCGACATCGCGGCACGCTTCGCTGACGTCTTCGGCTTTCCCGGCCGCATGGGCTTCGACGCGAGCGGCATGACGGGGCTCAGCATCGACGGGCCCAAGTACGGCGGGCACGTCTTCATCGTCGAGGCCGACATCATGGCCGGCGCCGAGCTGATCGTGCAGCCGATTGAGATCGGCTCCGGCTGGGTCGCCCTGGTCGCCCGCGTGTCGCCGGTTCCTCGCGTGCTCGCTGTCAAGGCCGAGTTCGTCGCGGTGGTCACGGCCAACATGCTCGGCGCGTCCTGCCGGCGCACCCGCCCCGACGCGCTCGCGTTCCTGGCCAGCGCCGCGATGTCGGCATATCCGGCCCTCGTCGCGCTCCTGTCCATGCGCAGGGCATCGACAGGGCGTCCCTACCTCGAGGCCAGGGCGATCCGCATGGGGGAGCTGCTCGGGTCCGAGTCGGCCATCCCGTGCCGGAGCTTGTTCGAGTTTGCCGAGGTCGGCGGCAAGGCGGCGATCAGCATCGCGCCCGAGCCCGAGGCCATCGCCATGCCGTGTTGCGGAACCGCGGCGAGCGAGTGGCCATGACGCGCTTGCGCGGGGAATCTCCCGCGCGCTGAACAGGTACCGGGCGGGCATGGACTCGGACAACATCCCATGAGTCGCAAGCGACCTCGCGGCGTTCCGACCAGCGACCTCGTCAAGTCGGCCCGCGTCGGCCAGAACGCCGAGCAATTCGCAGAGATCGCCCAGCTCCACATCCCGGCCGGCTCGAGGATCGCTGACGTCACCTTCGGCCTGGGCACGTTCTGGGGGCGCGTCGACCTGGCCGCGAACCGCTACGAGCTCCACGCGAGCGACCTGGAGGCCGGCGAGAAGCTGGCCAACGGGATCGCGGTCGAGTCCTATACGGCGCCCGTCGACTGCCGATCACTGCCGTACCGGCCAGCGAGCTTCGACTGCATTGTGCTCGACCCGCCCTACGCCGAGGGCTACTTCCGCCGCGAGACGTCCCAGCGCGCGGGCTCCGGCTCGCACTCGACATTCGCCGCCGCGTACTCGCACGCCGGCGTTCATCGACCCGAGCCTGGCGAGCCGAAGTACCACGAGGCCGTATTCGACATCTATTTCCGCGCGGGGCTCGAGGCTCGCCGCGTGCTGCGCCGCGGCGGCCTGCTGGTCGTGAAGTGCCAGGACGAGGTCAGCGCCAACAAGCAGCGGCTGACCCACGTCGAGATCATCACGGCTTTCGAGTCGATGGGCTTCTACACTCGCGACTTCTTCGTGCTCGTCCGCGAGAACGCGCCCGGGGTGAGCCGGCTATTGAAGCAGGTCCACGCGCGCAAGAACCACTCCTACTTCATCGTGTTCGAGTTGCCGCGCGGGCGAGCCCGGTACCCGAGGAATGCACGGGTAGTCGCGCCTGGGGAATAGGCAAATCGCCTGGTTGTTCGGTTTCGGTGGATCCCATCGACCTCGAGCTCGGCCAGACCGCGATCGCTTTGCTCGCGCACGAGGGCAACCTGCCGGCGGTCGTGGACCCCATCGACCTCGAGCTCGGCCAGGCGATAGCCGTCGATTGGTCCGAGGCTCAATACTTCTCTGATCGGACGTGCCTCACTCGCAGCTCGCTGGCCTTGCTCGCCGAGAACCCCGCCGAGTTCGAGCGCTACTGGTACCAGGGCATCGCACGTCCGAGTGACGCGACGGACTCGAAGGACTTCGGCACGCACGGCCACGTCGCTATCCTCGAGCCGGACGTATGGGCGCGCAGGCTCGGACTACCGATCCCGCCCAAGCCCGCGAAGGGCAAGAACCAGAAGCTCGTAGAGATTGCGAGGCAGGTGGGGCTGCCCGAGGCCGACCTACTCAGGATGATCCCTGCGACCACCGACGCGTGGAAGTCGGCGACCGCCATGCGCGACAAGCTGGTCGCCACGATCCCGGACCGGATCGACGTCACGCTGTTCGACTATCTGCGGCTCACGGCCATTGTTCGCAGCGTGTGGTCGCACCCGCAAGCGAGCACGATCCTGCGCGCGCCCGGCCCGGTCGAGCAGACGATCATTTGGCGGGAGCCGATCAGCGGCTTGGTCGTGAAGGTGCGCGTCGACAAGCTCGCCCACATCTCCAGCGAGGCCTCGTTCGACGTCGGCGACATCGAAGCGGGGATCGGCATCGGCGACATCAAGACCACGCGAGCGAAGGGCCGGCGCGCTCCGTGGTTGTTCGCCAAGTCGGTGCGCGACTACGGCTACCACGTGCAGAACGCAATGTACCGCGACGCCGTGCAGGCGCTGTACCCCGGCGAGCCGGTCGAGTTCTACTTCATCGCCATTTGCAGCGAATGCGACTTCGACACTTCGACCTGGCGTTTGCCGGATGAAGCGATCGAACAAGGCCGAGAGCTGTACCAACAGCGGCTGCTCGAGATCCGCGACCGCCAATTCACCTACGACTGGCGCCACGCGTACACGCGCGGCGTGCAGACTGTCCCATGGAGCTATCGACGATGAACGACCAAGACCAAGACACCGAAGAGACCACCGACGAGACCACCGAGATCGCGGATCCGCACGAAGACGAGCCCAGCGAAGTGTTGCGCCCCGACATCGTGCTGCTGCTCAGCAAGATCGCGGACGCGGAACCGGGCCGCGCTGCGGACATGCTTCAAAGCCTGCTCGGCTACACGGGCGTTCCCGACCGCGTTGTCACGCCTTCCGGGAGTCGAGCCTATCGATGGAGCGATCACTCGACACCGCTACTCGACGACGCGATCGCCAAGGCCCAGGGCCAGATCCGCAACGCTGCGTTGAACCGGACCAACACACACCTCAATTCGAGCTATGCCGACCTCGCGGCGGTGTGGGATGCGTGTCGGACCGCGTGCTCGGAGGCCGGCGTCTCCATCGTGCAGTCGCTCTGGCCCAGGAAGCATTTCGTGGTCGTCACGACGCGGCTGTCCCATCGCGGTCAGTGGGTCGAGGCCGACCTGCCTGTGAAGGGAGAGGCGCAGAAAGGTGTGAACAACAAGCAGCAGCTCGGCATCGCGATCACGTACGGCAAGCGCTACTCGCTGACCAGCATGCTCGGGATCCCGGCCGGTGAGGACACCGACGGCGACGAGAACAGCGGCGGGAATGGCAGCGTCGAGAGCATCGCCACCCGCTGGCGAGAAGCCATCGCCGCGTTCGACAAGATCGGTGTCAAGCCCAAGGCGATGCTGGCGATGGTCAATCGGACAGCCGTCGCTGAGCTGACCAACGGCGATCTCACCAAGCTGCGGGAGAAGTACAACGAGCTCGTGGCCGAGCGCGGCTGACCCTGACCGGGCCCGGCGTGGGAATCAAAGCGCGTCGGGCCCGGTCTAGGCCTTCGATGAAACGAGAAACCATCGGGGTCCACACGATCGTTGCAGCCAGGCTCACAGCCTTCGGGGCGCATGTCTTGGCCGAGTACATCGACGCAGAGTCTGAGCGAGCAACTGGGCAGGCGAATCCGAAGCGCGACACCACGCGCGTGCCGACCCAACGAGATGTCGAGATGCCGCTGTGGGAGCTGCTCAAGGTCTTCGGGCCGCACACGGTCTCGAGCGCCCGGCTTCCGTTCGAGGAACTCGAGTTCCTGCGGCCCGAGTCTAAAGAAGAGATGACGTGCCGCGTCGCTGAGAATTCGCGGACGCAGGCGCTCGGTGATCTCCGCGATCTGGCCTTGGCCGCCGGCATTGGCGACGCCTACAAATCGCCGGAGGTCATCGGCGCGCTCGCGCGCCAGTTCGCCGCCCACGTCCCGCCGCGGGTGCCAAGCTGGGCCGGCTATTGGTGGATCGGCGTCGACGTCGTGAAGGTGACCGAAAAGGACGGCGCGTTGTCTGCTCGCATCAATGGGCGGCGGCGATCTGTGTCCGACGAGCAACCGTGGCAGGGCCCGGCGATGCTCGATGCTCGGGTGCGACAAGCGACCGACGACAAGGACATCCCGTTCTAGTGGCCGACCCGAAGCGCTGGAAAGCTGGCGGCTTCCATGTCCTGCGCGGGCTCGCCTCCGCGCAGGACCAGCTCGATCTGGTGCGGCTCGGCACGCAGATCATCGAGGCCGCTCCGCTGCTCGTGCCCACGATGCCCGACGGCACGCCGTTTCGCTGCAAGGTCACCGGCGCAGGCGAAGGGATGTTCTTCGCGGATCGCCGTCGCGGCTACCACTACGCGCTGACCCACCCAAGCACAGGCGCCCAGCTCCCGGCGATCCCCGAGCTCGCGCACGAACTGGGCCACCGAGCGCTTGATCGAGCAGGGGTTCGGCGGATCTCCTTCGACTCGATGCTGCTCAACGCCTACGAGAGCGACCTTGGAGGCCGCCTGGGGCTGCACGTGGACACGCAAGAGCTCGACACCGACAAGCCGCTCGTGAGCGTGTCCCTGGGAGCCGACTGCGAGTTCTTGATCGGTGGTCTCGAGCGCGATCTCAAGCCCGACAAGGTCGTTCTCTCCAGCGGCGACGCGATCGTCATGAGCGGAAACTCGAGGCTGTGGTTCCACGGGGTAGAGCGCACGTGGCACAGCTTGTTCTCGCCGTTGCCGCCAGGCATCCGATGGGCGTTCCTGCTCCGCAGCGCGTTCTCGTAGGCCTGGCTGTTTCCCCGGATTCTGCCTCCGAATGCGCTGTAATTGTTCTCTCGCCGTTGGCGACACATCGGCATCAGCAGCGCCAGAACGGCGCGAAGTCGGCCCGAATTACGCGTGACCATCGCACATGCCGTTGTCGACACATCTACAGGACCCGCTCAGAGCCAACCAAACCTAACGTCGAGGAAGCCTCTCGCGTTCGGCCGCGCACTTGTGGTAGGGTCGTGAACCAAAGAAAAAGAGCGCGACGGGTACGAACCGCGCGCTCTTGGGAACTCACCGGCCTTTGAACCAGGCCACCGGCGACCCATGCAGCATACAGCAGCCGCGCCCACGCGCGCAACCCAAGACAGCCGCCCGCTGGCTGAAGCGCTCGCAAGCCGAGCTGAGTGCCCAGCGGTCCGCCAACACCCGACGATCCTCCGGCGGCTCGCGCTCCCGGCCTCCATGCCCCGGGGCCCAGGTCGAGCCCACGCGACGATCGTCTGGCTGTTCCTCGCGACCTACCTCCGGTGGTCTGGCAAGCACTCGATGGTGTGGCCGTCCGACGAGACGATCTCCAAGCGCACGGGGCTCACGCTCCGATCGGTCCAGCGCGGGCTCGCCTACCTCCGGTCGGTCGGGAAGGTCACGGTGACGCGAGGTCCGCGCCCAGTGAGCCGCCGGAGGGAGCGCCGCAAGGTCGGGCGGATCATCGAGCTGCACCTGCTCGGCGACGGGCCCAACCCGGTCGTGCTCTGGCCATCGCCCAAGGCCGTGGCCGGGATCTGGCGAGACTGCTCGCGCGCGCGAAGCCGGCCCGCGGCGCTCGTCGGGGTAGCGATGGCGATGCATGTCCTCGCTGCTGCGGAGCGCGGCGCGGCGCTCACTAACGCATCCAGTCTCACAGCTTCGATGGCGACCATCCGGGCTCTCGTCGGAGCTGTGCACGGGGCCGCCTTCAACATCCGGCTCGCTGATCTGGAGTCCGTGGGCTTGACCACGCGGACCGGCAAGCACTGGCGCGAGGGCATGATCGTCGAGATGCCGCACGCGGATCCCGTCCAACGGAGGCCTCGCCTCGCACCGCCGCCGCTGCGCAGGCTTACGGCGATCCCGGCATGCCCGGACCTGGCCACGCTCGAGGATATGCTGGCCTTGGACGATGAGATCGCGTCGTCGCAGGGCTGGTCTCGGCCAGCGCCTCCGCGACTCCCCGATGGTCGGATCCTCCGAGTCGAGTGGGTCGACCTTCGCGAGATCAGCGAGGCGACGGGAACAGGTCCACCGCGGAGCTTGTTTGCCGGACGAGGTCCACCGTGATGACTATCGTCGAACCTTCCGAGCTCCGCATGCCGTGCCCGACTTGTCCTTGGCGACGTTCAGTTCGCGCTCGCGGATTCCCGGGTGGGATCATCGATGCCGAGGGACTCCTACGAATGGTCAGGGGCGGGGCGAACGAGCGAATCATGCAGTGCCATTGCAGCCCTGACACCAGGCCCGAGGTTTGTGTCGGCTTCGTCCTGCAGGTCGGAAGGGACAGCGTCGCCTGTCGCTTAGCCGTTTACTCCGGGATGTTTGATCCCGATCGGATGGCGACCGATGAAGAGATGCACACGCTCAAGACGGTGATTTTGAAGCACGGCGGGCGTCCCGCGAGGTTTCGGTGATCCAGCAGAGCGCGAACATGAGGCTCGAGGAAGTGGATGGCGAGGTCGACGGAATTCAATATCGCGACCCGCATACGGGCTTCTCCGTGTTGCGGGCGACGATTGAAAACTGCGAAGAGATCTTGGTGGGCGAGATCGACGGTACCGTCGAGAAGGGCGCCAAGTTTATCGCGCGCGGCCAGTGGGTCGAGAACAGGAAGCACGGTCGCCAGTTCAAGTTCGAGGTACTCGAGCTGCGCGCGCCCACGAGCGAGGAGCAGATCATCGCTCGGCTGACGACGTACCCGGGGGTAGGCGAGCGGACCGCCGAGCGCATCGTGCTGCAGTTCGGCGCCCAGACGTGGGCGGTGATGGACAAATCGATCGACGACCTGCGGCATATCCCGGGCGTCGGGCCGAAAGCGCTAGCGAGGATCAAGGCCCACCACCAGAAGCAGAGCGGACCGGTGGCGCAGATCCGAATTCGCCTGATTGCAGTCGGTGCGCCCCCGGGACTGGCGAAGGCGATCCACGAGCAGTTCGGAGACCGCAGCATCGACATGCTCGACAACCGGCCGTTCGCCGTCGCTGTCCGTATTGACCGCTTCGGCTTCAAGATCGCGGAGCGATTCGCCCGCGCGACGGGGCTCGACCCCGAGAATGCTGACCGAGTCGCCGCCGGTGTGATGCAGACGATGGTCGACCAGCGCGCAGACGGTCACTGCGGGATGCCAGTGAAGGAGCTCGAGAACGACGCGGCGACCTTGCTCGGCCGAGTCCGAGCGGGGGCGGTTGGTGACGCGATCGAGAGCCTGGTCGAACGCGGCGCGCTCCACTACGAGGCTGGCCTCCTGCTCATGTCGGGGGCCGACAATATGGAGCGCCGAGTTGCCGAGCAGATCTTGACGCTGGTCAGGCCGGTGCGCGCCGTGTGGGACCCGTCGAGCTCGATCGACCTCTCGGAGGCGCAGCTCGACGTGCTCGATGCGGTCGCTCGATCGGGAGTCACGGTCCTGACCGGAGGACCAGGAACAGGCAAGAGCACGGCGATCGCAGCCGTGCTGGAGATGGCCGAGCGCGCGCGCTGGGAGGTCACGCTCTGCGCTCCGACAGGGCGCGCCGCCAAGCGCCTCGCCGAAGCGACAGGGAGGCTCGCGAGCACGATCCATCGACTACTCCGACCGCTTCCAAGCGGTGGCTTCCACTTCGACTCGTCCAACCCGCTGCCGGCCGGACTGGTGATCGTCGACGAGGTCTCGATGCTCGACCTCGAGCTGGCCGACGCGCTCTTCTCCGCCCTCACGATCGAGCACCGGCTCCTGCTGGTCGGCGACGCGGATCAGCTCCCGTCCGTCGGACCCGGCAACATCCTGGCCGACGTGCTTGAGGCTGCCGACGCGGGGAACAACATTTGCGTCGTCCGGCTCAAGGAGATCTTCCGGCAGGCCGCCGGCTCGTCGATCACCAGCAACGCACACCGCTTGCTCCGCGGCGAGCCGCTCGTCTCCGACTCGGGTCGCGATGGGCAGTTCTACTGCCTCGGCGCCGCGACAGCCGAGGAAGCGCACCGCAAGGGCGTTCATCTGGCCGTCGAGCGAATCCCCTTCGCCTACGGTCTTGATCCCGTGCATCAGATCCAGGTGCTCTGTCCCGGGCACCACGGGCCCGCCGGGACGGACGCCTTCAACTCGCGCCTCCAGATGAGCTACAGCGGGCGCGATGCCGAGTCGTTCTGGGCGGCCGGCGGTCGGCGGTTCTGTGTGGGCGACCGCGTCATGCAGACGCGCAACGACTACGAGCGAAACGTCTTCAACGGCGACATCGGAACGGTCGTCGAGCTGGAGGATGCGACGATCACCGTCGACTTCGACGGTGCCAAGAAGCAGTACACGCGATACGACCTACGCTCGCTGAAGCTCGCCTACGCGATGACGATCCACAAGAGCCAAGGAGGCGAGTTCCCTGCGGTGATCGTGCCCGTGCTCCGCGACAACAGCCGGATGCTCAACAGGAATCTGCTGTACACTGCGATCACGCGCGCGAAGGTACTCTGCATTTTGGTCGGGCAGGACGCCGCGATCCAGCGCGCTACCCAGACAACGTCAGCGAGGCGGTGGACCCGACTCGCACACAGGTTCTCCGCGCAATGAGCAGATCCATGCAAGAGCCCATGCAACCCATCATCCAAGGAGACAACCATGCCCACGTTTGAGGACCCCAGCAACACCATGGAGGAGGCCTTCGAGGCCGCCAGCAACCTCGACTGCCACCGCGATCGTCTCAAAGACGTCAAGATCGTGGTCCTCTCCGCGCATGCGTCACGTGACGATGACGACGAGCCGCGAGGCGAAGCGTTGGCCAGGAACGGCCGGCCGATCCTCGGCACGATCCGCATCTCCTCGCTCGAGGACCGGGCCGAGGGCATGGCAGATGCGCGGGTGCTGCTCAACGGCGATCGCTGGGGACAGCTCAGCGCGGCCATGCAGCGCAGCGTGATCGACACCTGCCTGACGCAGATCGAAGTGCGGCAGAAGGATGGCGCGCCGCAGCTCGACGACCTGGGCCGGCCGAAGCTGCAGCAGCGAAAGTGGGACTTCGAACTCGCCGGCTTCCACGACGTCGCCGCCCGCAACGGCGCGAGCTCGGTCGAGGTCCACAACTTCAAGGTGTTGTTCAACGAGCACGGGCAGACCTACCTGCCGCACCTCGCCCCGGACGAAAGGCCGGTCAACTACCTCGAGGTCGCGCCCAAGCGGACGCGGACCCACGCGAAGGAGATCACGACCGGGGGCAGCTCTGGCACGACCCACAAGCGCGGACCACTCGCCAGCGCCGCCCTCGTGGCGAGGATCGGCTACCTCACCTCGCCCGCGACCATCCTCGCGGTCGCCAAGCTTGAGCTCGCTTCGAAGCCGCGCGCGCCCGTGGTGAAGACCATCAAGGACCGCGTGCTTGAGCTGACGCTCCTACCCGCGTACATCCGCGTCGAGAAAGGCGACGACCAGAACGAGCCCGCGCTCGACGTCGACATCGACGCGGCCGTGCTCGTGACGAGCCCGTCGGATCTCGACCTGGACACGCTCGATCGGCTCGTGCCGGGCTGCCGCGACACGATCGTGTTGGAGTGGGTGCTCGACGACGAGCGCGGCCGAGAGGAGCCGAGGCCCGAGGTGGTCGAGGTGATAGAGGCGCGCCTCCAAGAGTTGGGAGGGTTGATCAATCGCGATTCGACACCCAGGCAGATCGAGCCGCGATCGGGTGCGCTCGCGGACAGGGAACTGCGCGCCCGCGTCTCGAGCCTGACTCGCGCCGAGTCGCTGCTCGGGATCTACATCCTCGAGACGCAGCGCAAGAAGCGTCGGCAGCGGGTCGTCGATGCGCTTCGCGAGCGCGCGACCGAGTTGGCGGTTCCGACGCTGCACGCCGACATGAACGTCGTCGACATCGGTGGCCACGAATTCTCGTACGTGCCCGACCTCGCCGCAGGCGTGCTCGCGAGTTCGGACGAGCAGGTCGACATGAAGACGCTCGAGTACTTCGTGCCGAACTGCCGAGATGCGGTCGTGCTGGGCTGGCTCGGCGACGACGATCTCGTGAAGGCCCGGATCGCTCAGCTCGAGCCCACGCTGCCAGGCGCGACGGTCCACTGATGAAGTACGGGCCTGGGTCCGCCGTCGAGGTCGCGCTCGGGCCGATGGCGGACCCGCAGTGGTGCCTCGGTCGCTACGTCGAGAGCTGTCGAAAAGGCTGGCATCACGTCGAGATCGCAGACCAATCGACCGTGATTATCGTCCGCGATGCTCGCCTGCGGCCGGCAGAGAATGAAGATGGAAAGCGCAGCACGATCCGTGATCTCGATCCTCGGCACGTTGATCACCCGCCCGGGGCCGGAGTCGGTCCTGGCGGAGGACGTCCACGCGGCGCTGAGCAGGGCCGGCGAGAACTCGATGAGGGAAGTTCCGCTGACGCGAGGCCGAGTCGATCTGCGGGTGGGCGGGACCGCGATCGAGCTGAAGGTCAAGGGGACGGTCGAGGCGGTCGAGGCCCAGCTGCGTCGCTATGCGGAGGACCCGACGGTGATCGACCTCGTGCTCGTGACGACGTCGGCGAAGCTCAGGTCGATGCCATCGTCGATCGGCGGGAAGAAGCTCCATGTCGTCTACCTTCCGCGGCTGTGACCTACGGCGCTCTGCGGCACGAGGATCGCACGTGGGTGCTCGATGACCTGGAGCCCCACGTAGCGATCAAGGTCAAGCGATGGTTCCCGCGGATCGACGTCGCGGCGAAGCGGCTCAGGCTGACCGCGACGTTGGCGAACAGCGCAGAGCTGGAGTGGTTCTGCGAGCGGTTCCCGTTGCGGTTGAGCGAGGTCGACGCGGAATACCTCGCCGAGTCGGCACGCCGGCATAGCGATGTCCAGGCGCAGATCCGACTCGTGCTCGACGGCGGCTATAGCAAGACGACGCTTGGGATGGCCAAGCCGCCGCGGGCCTACCAGGACCAGGCAGCGCAGCTCTGCCACAGCACCGGCGGGCTGCTCTGCGCAGACGAGCTCGGGCTCGGCAAGACCGTGACCGCGATCGCCTTGCTCGCGCGCGAGGGCAACCTGCCGGCGGTCGTGGTAGTGCCGCTCAACGTGCTCGAGCAATGGGCCCGCAAGCTCGCCGAGTTCCTGCCGACTGCGGACGTCTACGTGATCCGACACGCGCCAGGCGGAGTGCCGAAGCGGGATCGGAAGAAGCTCAAGGGGGCGCAAGTGCTGATCATGGCCTATTCGCGATTGACGACGTGGGCGAGCGAAATTAGTCCGCGCGCCGTCATCTTCGACGAGGTCCACGAGCTCCGCCACGCGGGGACAGGGAAGTACCTGTCAGCAGTTGAACTGCGCACGAAGGCTGAGCGCTGCATGGGGCTGAGCGCCACGCCGATCTTCAACTACGGCGGCGAGTTCTACAACGTGGTCGGCGTGATCTCGCCGGGCGCCCTGGGTGAGCGCGCCGAGTTCTTGCGCGAGTGGTGCACCGGCGACGGGGAAAAGATGTCGATCAAGGACCCACGCGCATTCGGGGCCTGGCTGCGCGACGATGGGCTGATGCTCCGCCGCAGTCGCGAGGACGTTGGTCGCCAGCTCCCGCCGATCGTCCGCAGCGTGGTCGATGTCCCGCTCCGCGGAGAGGAAGGAGGCGAACTTGAGGCCCTCGCCTGGGCGGCGCTCTATGCCGCGCCCAAGCAGCGGTTCCAGGCGCGAGGCAAACTCGATCACCGGCTCCGGCAGTGGACAGGAATCGCCAAGGCCCCCGCCGTCGCCGCGTTCGTTGAAGAGTTGCTCGAGACAACGGGCGAGCCAGTGCTGCTCTCGGGCTGGCACCACGAGGTCTACTCACGATGGCGCGAGCTTCTCGCCAGGTGGTCTCCCGCCTTCTACACCGGGCTCGAGAACATCCACGCGAAAGAGGACTCCGCGGGTCGGTTCATCCGCGGAGATACCAAGCTGCTGATCATGTCGTTGCGCTCGGGCCAGGGGATCGATGGGCTGCAAGCGGCCTGCAAGCGCGTCGTGCACGGCGAGCTCGACTGGTCGCCGCAGGTCCACCAACAGCTGACCGGTCGGATCCATCGAGACGGCCAGGAATCGGCGACGATGGAGTACTGGCTGACGGCTGAGGAGGGGAGCGACCCGGTGATCCTCGACACGCTCGGCGTGAAGCGCTGGCAGAGCGATGGGGTGATCGACCCCAAAGGCGAGCGCGTGCTCTCGGTTCGGTCCGAGCCCGAGGCCATGCGCCGGCTCGCCGAGGCGTACTTGCGCAAGCGCGGGCTCGACCCATCGAAGCCGCCGCTGGGCGTTGGTGCCGGATGCTGATCGACGTGGTCCAGCGGTGGGGCGACCGGCGCTCGAGCTACCGGCCTGCGGGCGAGCCGATCCGCACGGCCGAGTTCGAGGTCGAGCGCATCGCTGGCGACGGGGTGGCCAAGGCCTTCGTGCTCGAGCATCACTACTCGGCTAGCTACCCCGCCGCGCGAGAGCGCTTCGGGTTGTTTCGTGCCGGGCTGCTCGTGGGTGTCGCCGTGTTCTCGGTCCCCGCACAGCCGAAGGCGCTCGACGTGCTGCCCGGTGATCGGAATGAGAGCGTCGAACTCGGCCGCTTCGTCCTGCTCGACGACGTGCCCGCCAACGGCGAGAGCTGGTTCCTGGCACGGTGCTTCGAGCACCTGCGCCGGCTCGGGTACACCGGCGTGGTGAGCTTCTCAGATCCCGTCGCGCGGTCCGACGCGGGTGGGCTGGTCACCTTCCCCGGCCATGTAGGGACAATCTATCAGGCGACCAACGCGGTCTACCTAGGCAGGACCAAGGCCGAGCGTCGGCGCCTGCTGCCCGACGGTACCGTGATCCACGGGCGCACGCTGGCGAAGATCCGCAAGCGCGACAAGGGCTGGCGCTACTCGGCGGCGAAGCTCGAGGCCAACGGCGCTGCGACCCTGGCCGAGCACAACGACGCCGAGGCCTGGCTCGCGCTCTGGCTGCCGATGCTCACCAGGAGCTTCGCGCACTCGGGCAATCACAAGTACGCGTGGGCGCTCCGACCCCGTGACCGTCGCCATCTGCCAGTCGGGCAGGCCTACCCGAAGATCGACCGCGGCCAACTCGGGCTCTCGCTGTAGTTCGCGCGCCCGCGAGCGTCCGAACCCCGACGGTGTAGAGTCGGCCCATGCGAGTCCACGCGTGGATCACTTCATCGGCGTTCTCAGACCCAGCCCAGACCGTCCGCAACTTGCAGGCGGCAGGCGTCCGCGTCGCCAACCTGATGCTCAACGACTTCTCTGCCGAGCGAGCCGAGTGCTCGTTCCGAACCTTCGATACCGCCAAGATCCTTGCTCTGGCGTCGGCCTGCGCGGACGCGGGCATCGAGGTCCAGCTGACCACGTGGGTAATGCCACACGACTCGTGGATCGACGGCGCGCTCGCCGTGCTGCCAGGCCTGATGGTCGAGACCGGAGCGACGATGCTGTGGCTGGACGCCGAGGAGCCATGGACCAAGGCGACTGGAAGCTTCGACTACCGAACCGCAGCAAATCGGCTTGCCAGCGCGTTTCCTCGCCTCGCGCTGTCGGGGATCGGCGCGGCGCTCAAGGAGATCTCCGAACTCGCCAAGGTCTGCGACGTCTTCTCGCCGCAGGCCTACGCGACGTCGGACAGCCAATCGACGCCGGGCGGGGTCGTGCCCTACAGCCTCAACAGCTGGCGCTCGCGATTCGGCGAACCGCTCGAGGGCTGGGTCATCGGGCTCGCGGCATACAACCAGGGCGAGCCCGCGCCGAGCACGATGGGGCCGCCGATCGATGACGTGGTAGCGAGCGGCATCGAGCAGGTCTGCTACTGGACCATCAACGCGATCTCGGCGCGCGCGGATGTGCAGGCGTTCGTCGCCTGGTTGTCGCCGGCACCGACGACGTTGACAGGCATCTTCCCGACGCTGCCGATCGCGACCATGCCGGCCAGGATCTACTCGGGTCAGCTGTGCGCAGCTCAAGCGCTGCTCCACCACGCATGGCTGGTCGACACGGGGCCGATCGACGGGCTGCCGGGCCCCAAGACGATCGCCGCCGTGAGGTCCTTCCAGACCGCCAGGGGGCTCCAGGTGACTGGCTCGGTGGACGGCGCGACGTGGGTCGAGCTGCATCGGCTGCCGAGCTGACCGTTCACAGAGCGAGCAGCTGAGCCTCGGCATGCCCACGTCGTAGGCCCAGCATCAAGCTCGAACGGCACCCGCTTGGCGCGTCGGCTCGACTCGTCCGCGCGCAGGCCCTGCACGGAGAGCACCCGGCACGCTCGCGAGTGCAGCCCCGTGCGCTCGCGCCAAGCGGAGATCAGTTGCTGCGTCGCCGCGCGGATCGGGGAGCGCTTGAACCTGGACATCGGCCGGTATATTTCAGCGCCAGCCCTGTTGACTGATAGTATCACGCATACTATCGTGGGCTGGTGAGCGCCAATTCGATCACCTCTTCGACCTCCATCCGCGAGCGCCTCGGCCTGAGCTACGACCCTTCCAAGTATCAGGCCGCGATCTTCGACTGGGTTGTTGACGGCACCGGCAACGTGGTCGTCGACGCCTGTGCCGGGTCGGGTAAGACGACGACCTCGGTCGACGCGATCAAGCTGGCCAACGTCGAGGCGCTCGCCGTCGCCTTCAATCGCGAGATCGCCGACGTGCTCGCCGAGCGGCTCAAGGGCACGAGGGCGAAGGCCACCACGGCGCACGCTCATGGTCTCGGCGCGTTGCGCTTCTACTGCTACGCCCGGATCGGGCTCAACGGTGCGGTCGAGGTCGATGTCGATAACAAGGAGCGCAAGTACCCCGAGCTGGTCGAGGAGGCGGCGCAGGTTCTCGCCGAGCGCGTCGATGAGCGCGGGCCCGAGCCGGAAGACGGCGAGCCGGACACCCGACCCATGGTCACCCTGTGTGGGGAGCCGGTGAGCAAGGCGCAGCTCGAAGCGATCGCCGCCGACGGGTTCCCGTCGAGCGAGTGCGTGGAGTTGACCAAGCTCGCGCGGCTGTTCCTCCTGGACTTCGACGGACCTCGCTACGAGCGCGGGCTCGACCTCCTCGCGCGGCGCTATGACGTCGACGTCGATGCGGTCCTGTGGCCGCTCGTCGTGCTCGTGGTCCGCAACACGCTCCGCATCGGCTGCACGCCGCCGAGCTCCGGCAAGTGGCTGGTCGACTTCACCGATATGATCTGGCTGCCCAACGTGTTGGGGCTCCGGCCGAAGCAGTACGACCTCGTGCTGGTCGACGAGTGCCAGGACATCTCGACCGCCGCGCGTCGACTCCTGATGGCGAGCGTGCGCCGTGGCGGGCGGATGATGTGGGTCGGCGATCCTCAGCAGTCGATCAACGGCTTCGCCGGTGCCGACTCGGACAGCTTCGACGCGATCATCCGGGAGTCGCGCGCGCAGGTGCTGCCGCTGTCCGTCTGCTACCGTTGTCCGACCTCGCACCTCGCACGCGCCCGCGAGTGGCGGAGCGACATTGAGGCGCGGCCTGGGGCGCCCGTCGGCTCGATCCGGCGGCTCGAGCGGATCGACTACGTCGACGAGGCGAAGAGCGGCGACCTGGTGATCTGCCGCCGCACCGCACCGCTGATCGGGCTGTGCTTCGAGCTGATCGCCGCGGGCACTAGCGCGATGGTCAGGGGTCGGGCCGACATGTCGAAGGGACTGATCAAGATCATCAAGCGCGCGAGCAAGCGCGTCCGCGGTGACTGGCGGTCCGAGTTTGTCGCACGCCTCGCCGAGGTCGAGACTGCCGAGGCAGCGAAGGTCCGCCAGCGTGCCCGCGACGAGAACGCGGCCGCTGACGCGGTCGAAGCTCTCGGCGACCGCATGGAGTGCGTACGGATCATCTTTCGGAGCAGCGGCGCGGCCTCGGCTGCGGACCTCGTTACCGCGGTCGAGCGCATCTTCGCCGACAAGACGGCCGCGGTCACGCTGTCGACCGTGCACAGGTCGAAGGGTCTCGAAGCGGACCGCGTCGTGATCCTCGAATTCGATCGCCTGATGTCGAACCGCGCGACCCAGAAGTGGCAGGTCGAGCAAGAGGAGAACCTCGCATACGTGGCTTATACGAGGGCGAAGAACGAGATCATCGAGATCCCCGCGCCGAAGCGAGAGAAGGAATAGGACGATGCAGTACGACCCCAACAGCCCCACGCATCGCCGCGAGCTCGCGGCCCGACTCATCGCCGAACTGGGACGCCTCGGCTTCACCCGCCGGCCAGCCCCCGGCGAGGCTGTCTACGTACGCGAGCGCGAGCCGAATGTCGTCGTCGCGGTCTACACGACCATCGTCGGCGCCGAGGTTCGCTCTGTCGGAGCCGACGCGATCCGGGTCGCGCTGATCTACGAGGGCCAGCCGAGCTCGCGTGGGCTCGCCAAGGACAGGGCGGTGCATCGCGTGGGGACGATCCCTGCGATCGTTGGGCGACTGCGCGAGCGGATTGTCGCCGCCCAGGGGGCCGAGTTGACCAGGTGTCGCCGCTGCAACGGCCCCGCTTTCATCTCGCGAGCCGGCCAGCCCACGTGTGCGGCGATCTGCTGGGAGAGGCACGTCGAGCCGGTCAAGCCCACGCCTGCGCCAGCACCGGCTGCGCAGGTGGCCCAGCGCCCAGCTGCGCAGCCCAGCGCCGAGCAGGTGCAGGTGATGGGCAAGCGCGCCCTGAATGCTCCGCTCGCGGTCGCCTGGTAGCGCGTGGGGGCGCAGGGAATAGCGCGCCGGCCCTCTGGTTGGCTCGCCGTGCCTACAGACGTCGAGCCGTTTCTCGCCGCAGCCCAGACGCGCTGGCGATCCGCAGCCTCCGGACGACGCTCTCTTGGGGCAGACGATCGGTGCTTCATCCGAGCGCACGATCTCGCAGCCAAGGCATGCGAGCTGTGCCTGGTCCGGGGGGTGCTGCCGGAGCTGGTCGGGGTCGATTTCATTACCGAGGTCGTGATCCCACCGCGGCCCCGCGCGGTAGAGTCCAGGTCGACGCTGGAGTTGAGCATCTACTTGCACGGCCCTGTAGTGGTGCGGTGCGAGTACGTTTGCGCGTCGAAGGCCGGAGCGATCAAGCTTGTGGACGAGGCGGTCGAGGCCAGCGTGTTCGACCGCGGCTGGGCGCCGATCTACGTTCGCCTGTGGCGGGAGCTTCTCCAGGAATGGCCAGGGCCGATAGCCTCGGAATAGGCCCCGCGCGCGGCGGTTGGGACGGCATGACCGACGAGAACGTGAATTACCTCGGTGTCGATGTTGGGGCATCGGGCGCGATGGCGGTGGTCAACCCGCTCGGCGCGGTGGTATCGGTACAGCCGCTCGAAGCGACGCAGCACGATGTTTGGACATGGCTCGCGGCGCAGCGCGTTCGATTCGCGGTGATCGAGAAGGTCAGCGCGATGCCGAAGCAAGGTGTGTCGAGCACGTTCAAGTTCGGCACGTCGTTCGGTTTCTGCCAAGGGATGCTGGTCGCCTCGGGGATCCGCTTCGAATTCGCCACGCCTCAGAAGTGGCAGAAGGCGCTCGACTGCCGGAGCGGCGGCGACAAGAACGTCACGAAGGCGCGCGCGCAGGCTCTGTTTCCCGGTGTCAAAGTGATCCACATGAACGCGGATGCGCTGCTGATCTCAGAGTTCGCGCGACGGACTGATCTGCGGTTGTGGGTAGCGAACTGAGCGGACGGTGGCGCTGTCGAAACGAGGGAAGAAGGCATCGTGACCGCCCGCATCGTGACCGCCGTCTCGCTCGAGCAAGCAACCCGCGCGCGCGCTTGGACGAAAGCACGGGCCCGGGATCGCCGGTGGCCATCGCCAGCCGCTTGGGCGCAGGCGCTGTTGCAGCTCGCGGAGACAGCTCTTGTCCGAGCGCGAGCCCAGGCGCGGATCTTCGGCGGCGAGACCAACCGAGAATTCTTCGCCCTGATGTCGAGCGTCGAGCGGATCGCCGAAGAGCGGTTCTTCGTGATCCGCGATGGCGAGGCGGTCCATGTAGTCGGCCCTCGCCGCCGCGATGATCCGCGACCAGCCGTGATCTCCAAGGCGGCAGGCCTTGCGGAGATCGGGCACAGCGTGTTGCTCGCAGCCGCAGATCAGCAGGAGACGGCGATCCGGCGGCGGCGGCGGTCCCATTGCCGCGGGCTTGAGTTGGCCGCGAATTACATCGCCAGGCTGCCGAGGATAGTGGCGCCGGCGGAGGCGCGCACCTCCGCGCCGACCGACCGTCGACATGTCCGCTTGTTTGAGTCCTGTGGCGGTGGATGGTTCGTCTTCAAGGGATCCGAAGCGGAACCGTTGGAGATCGACATCGAAGGGGCCGAGTGGTCTGTTGAGGAACTCCATGACAATTGAGAAATTGGTGGCGTCGCAGTTGTGGCTCGACGAGCTCGAGGCCGAACTCGCAAGGGCGGCTGCCAGCAAGTGGAAGATCCTCGGTGACGAGTTCGAGGGTGACGACCCACCCGAGGGCTACGAGTCCCGCGCCAGCGAGGTCGACGGGACGGGCCCGATCCACGAGGCGTTGGCGCGCGCTCGCGTCGTGCTCGAGCAACGCGCGCTCGCGGTCGTTGGGGACCGAGACGCTTGGCCGGCTGGTGGTTCATCGGTCGCTCGAGCGTGTGCGCTCGCGCAGGCAAAGGCTGGCGAAGCTGACGGTGTGATCGTCGCAGCCGAGCTCATCGAGATCCGAGCTGGAGCGTTGGTGTAGGATCAAGATCATCCCGGGAACTTCCATCATGCGTCACACCAAAATCATTTTCATGCTGATGCTTCACCTCGGGTGTGTACCGGGTGGCATATCCATCAACGAGACGATCGGGGCCGACGATGAAGTGGGGACCACAGACTCCGGTTCCGATACCAGCAGTTCGTCCATCGCATGCGATGGCGTGTTCGCCGAAGTCGAGTGCAGCGTCAACGACCCCAAACTATGCAGGGCTCGTTGGCCAGGGACCGAAGCATGGTCGCTCGTCGTCGGCCCCGATGTCGTCTCGTCTTGGCCGGAGGTAGCATCGGAGGCAGCGTTCGACTGCGGACCAAAACCGTCGGAGGTGGACGGGTGCGGCAAGGTCGACGATGACGGACATGTGGCCTGTTGGGTCTGGGAGGGTGAGTGCGCACGCGTCTCCTTCCCGTTGTGTGCCGTGGCCGGGGCATCGTACATGACCTCGTACTGGCCCGACTGGATGCAGTGCAATGGTGGCGATGCGATCGGTGTGACGGTGCTCTGCTCGGACGAGAAGCATCTGTGCTGGATGGAGGAAGATCCAACCAGCGCCGTCTTCCCGTTCTGCTAAGTCAGATCGTGTGGCGAACGGTGACGCCGACGTTTCGAGTCGTCGTGTTTCCTGTCGCCGCACCATGCGTCATGCGAAACACGTGGCTTGCCGTAGCCAGCGCGGTGTATCGGTACCTGATGTTCACATCGGCGAAGTCGTTCGCAACAGCGATTTTCCTGGTTGTCGCATGCAGCACGGTCGTGCCACCGCCCACGAATACTTCGAGCCCCGCAGACGGCGACAGGTTGAGCGAGTTCGTAGTCTCAAAACCACCTTCAACCCAGACGACATCGCCGATCGTCAGAGACACCGTAACGCTCGAACCATTGACGACAGACCCTGCCAGCGCGCCGCCGCCACCACCAGGTGTTTCGGTGAAGACCTCGCCGACGTAGATGACGAGAGGATTAGCTTTGAACCCGTCCCCGAGTGCGATCTTCGTACCATCCCAACGCATCTCTCCGGCGTCAATGGTCAAAGTCGTCGCGGAAAAGTCCGCTTCCAACATGCGGACTACGGAGTTGGAAGCGTTGACGGTCCCCGCGAACGAGGCGATTCCACAGACAAGATCTGTGACCGTTGCGACCGCCGTTGCGACGCTACCGAGGGATGCCAGACCTGTCGATCCGATCGTCGTGACGTTGGATATCGATCCGTTGGTCAGATCGAGGTTACCGCCGACCTCCACGTCCCCCGTAGTAGTGACGCTCGTGCAGTCGATCGCGTCGAAGATAGCGGTGCTGCCAGGGTCGCACTGGAGCGTGCCGCCGCTTTTGACGACCAGCGAGGCACCTCCGAGGATCTTCATCGTCCCGGAGATCTCCGGGTTGAGGAACACGTAGTTGTCGAAGGCCGTCTTCAGCTGGTCGAAGGCCAACCCGTCGAGCGCGATCCCCTGGCCGAGGATGACGTTGACGATCTCCTGCTGGACCGAGTCAAACCACTCGGCGCTCAGCTGTGTCGCCGGCGGGATGATGGAACTATTGAAGCCGTTGAGCCCGGGCCCGAACTTATCCGCGACCGCCGTGGGGGTGAGGATGACCTGCATGGGGTCATCCTATCACGAGGTCGACACGCCCCTCGTGCAACGGCTATCGTGAGGCATGGACGGGGCCAGCAGCAGCAGCGAGGACGAGTTCGTGCTGCTGCCTAACCAGCGAGCGTGGTGCTACGACACCTCGCAGATCAAGATCTGCGAGAAGGGCCGGCAGGAAGGCTACACCTGGGCCACCGCGTGCGAGGCCGTCATGGTCGCGTCGACGCGCAAGGGCGAAGGCGGTCTCGACGTCTACTTCATGACCACGTCGCAGGACGACGCGCGCGGGTTCATCAACGAGTGCGCGCAGTGGGTCGAGCACTTCTCCCCGATCATCCGCGCTTGCCCGGATGTCGAGGAGTACGACTGGATCGACGACGTGAACGACCCGGTGGCGATCCAGACCTTCCGAATCCGGTTCCCCAGCGGGCTCGCGATCCACGCCCTGCCGTCCAGGCCCGCTCGCATGCGCGGCAAGAAGCGGTGCCTCGGGATCTGCGACGAAGCTGCGCACCACGACCTCGACGAGTGGCTCAAGGCCTCGAGCGCGATCGACATCTGGGGCGGGCGCCGAGCGATCCTCAGCACGCACCATGGCACGGACAGCGGGTTCTACCGATACATCCAGAAGGTCAAAGCCAGCATCGCGGACGGCAAGCCGATCGCCTCCTTCCACTCCGTGTTCTTCGACGAGGCGCTGCGCCTCGGCCTGTACAGGCGGATCTGCCGGCTCAGCCGCCCGCAGATCGTGTGGACGCCAGAGCTCGAGCTTGAGTGGGTCGACAAGCTGCGCCACCGAAACCAAGACGTGTTCGACGAGGAGTTCCTCGGCATCGTCACTGGCGCGAGCAACCAGCTGATCGGGCGTCCGATCGTCATGGCCGCGCAGACGTTAGGCCCGGCCGACTGCCCGATCATCGAGTTCTGCGGTGGCGACGAGCCACGCATGTGGGTCAACGGCGATCTCGTCGAGAAGGCGGATCGGCCATGGCCGATGCCCACCGAGCAGAAGCAGAACATAGCGACTCCCGAGGAGCGCGAGCAGCTGGTGAGGGGCTGGCTCGACACCCACCTCGCATCGCACCTCATGCGGATCAACGCGCTCGGGCACGACATCCACGTCGGCGACGACTACGGCCGCACCGGGGACATCAGCTGCAAGATCATCGGCACCAACAACGCGCTCAACCGCCGCGCACTGCAGCTGATCATCGAGTGCGAGAAGGTGCCGTCGTCCGTGCAGGACCAGATCGCCGACTACTGCTGGCAGATCCTGACGCGGCTGCGCTCGGGCTCAGGAGACGGCAACGGCACCGGGTCGAGCTCCGCGGAGCGGGCGAAGGACATGACCCGCGGCAAGATGGTGGTGACCATGCGCCTGCCGGATACCGCCTTCAATCGCGTCCGATCTCGGCTGGAGCAGGGGACGCTGGCGCTGCCGCAGCACGGCCGAGACCTCGCCGACGACCTGACATCGGTCAAGCGCAAGAGCAACGGCATCGAAGCGCCGCAGCGCCGGACGGCACGCGGCCAACAGCGACATGCCGATGGTGCCTACGCGCTCGCCCACTTCGAGCACTCGATCGACACCGACGGGCAAGTTGTGCAAATGTCGGATGTTCGGCGCTCGCGTCGATCACTGTTTCCGAGGCGACCATGAACAAGAAAGCAAGCAGGGGATCCAGTGCGAAGCCGGCCGGCTCGAGGCGGTCTCGCTCCACAACCGTCAATCCGCGACGCGACGCGAGCTCAAAGTCGGGCTCGAAGTCCGCGCTGGCCAGGGGCTCGAAGCCGGCGACAGCCAAGAAGGGCTCTGCGCGAGCCGACAGCACGCACTCAAAGGCCGGCGACATCGCGGCGATCCTACGCGGCGAGGCGTCGTTTGGTCTGCCCGGCTGGCTCACCGGCGAGGCAGCCTATGCCTGGTACATCCAGAACGGCGTCGCCCGGCAGATGATCGGCCGCTTTGCGATGCTGATGACGAAGCCGCCGCACAAGTACACGAACACCGACGTTCATGACTTCTCCTGGGCCGCGACGCAATCGCAGCTCGACGACCTCAAGTTCAAGTCCGCCTGCCGCATGGCCGCGCTCTGGGCGTTCGTGTTCGGCGCGGGGATCATCGAGCACGTTGTCGACGACGCTGGCCGGGCCGAGTCCGGTGCACCGCTCGAATTGAAGAACGTGCGCGCCTACAAGGGCGTCAGGATCCACACCGCCTACAGCCTGCGCCCGGAGCATGGCCACAATTGGAAGACGGCCGAGTGGTTCGAGACGCAGCGCGTCGGAGACCAGCGGATGATCCATCGCTCGCGCCTGACGATCATGGTCGTCAGCGACACGCCCGAAGGCATCATACATCCGACGATCAGCGGCTGGCCGTCGAGCTGGATGGAGAGCATCTACCAATCGTTCAACGAGTGGACCAAGGTTGAGTGCGACGTCTCGGCGATCATCCGCACGCTCTCGATCCTACACCTGCAGCTCGATGGTTGGGCGCTCGCAGCCGCGAACCCAGACAGCAACCAGGGCGCCGCGATGGCGATGCGGATCGAACAGGCGCTGGCAGGTCTGAGCACGCACGGTCTGCTCGTGATCGACGCCAAGGACAAGCTCGGCGACGTCTCGCGCAACATCTCAGGCCTCTCCGACCTGGTCGAGCGCAAGGCCCTTCGCGCGGCCGCGAGCTCGGGCGTCCCGAAGGAGCTTCTGCTCATGGAGGCCGAAGGCAACCTCGGTGTCAACTCGGCGCCACTCGACGCCTACTACGATCTGATCAGCGGGTGGGCCGATCAGATGATCGTGCCGGCGATCACCCGCGGCACGGAGATCTCGCTCGCCGCCCAGCGCTACAAGGCGCAGCTGGCCGGAGAAATTCTGATTGTGCCGACGCAGTTCACCGTGGTGCTTGGCGAGATCCAGAGCGCCAACGGCAAGGAGAAGGCCGAGCAGCGAGACGCCAACGCGAAGGCCCGCAAGACCGACTTCGAGTGGGGGTTGCCGTTCGACGTGATTTTGCAGGACCCCGAGCTACGCGAGAACTATACGGACCTCGACGCCTACCTCGAGGCGAAGTCCACGCGCGAGCAGCAAGCCCGCGAGAAGACGGCCGAGGCCGGGCTCGACAACCCCGAGGGCGAGGACATGATCAGCGCCGCGCAGGCGGCCCGGCCGTTCAATATCTCGGGTGGCACGCTGATCAAGATGGCCAAGGCCGGCAAGATCCGCGGCCACGTGATCGCCGGCCGGTGGAAGTTCTTCCTCTCGCAGGTCCAGCTCGCGCTGATGGGCAAGACCTCCGCCGAGCTGGAGAGCGCGGCAGCTGACCAACGGCTCGACGACATCGGCCTGTCCGAGTCCACGACGTTCGGCGAGTCGTGGGGCGAGTCCGACGCGATGAGGGAGATCTTCGCCGTGCTCGAGCGCGTCCGCGACAGCCGGCTCTCGGTGCTGCTGTTGGGCGAGACGGGCACGGGCAAAGAGGCGATCGCCCGCGGGCTCCACGTCGGCGGCGGCCCGTTCATCGCGATCAACGCGGCCGAGCTCGACGACGAGCCCGGCGACGCGGCCAAGCAATTGCGCAAGGCCCTGGCCGCTGCGGCCGGCGGCACGCTGTTCTTGGACGAAGTCGGCGACACCCCGCGCGAAAGTCAGTCGGCGCTCCTGCGAATCCTGGCCAGCGAGCACAAGGCCCGGATCGTGTCCGCGACCTCGCGCCACGCCGACTGGCTGCGGCCGGATCTGTACTACCGGCTCGCCGAGGTCGAGATCGAGATCCCACCGCTGCGAGATCGCGAGTCCGACGTCGTCGAGATCGCCAAGCGGATCTACGCCAAGTACACGAGCGAGCGCGGCTACGAGGCTGCGGACCCGTCGTTCACCGACGCTGCGCTCGCCACGATGCTGATCTACCCGTGGCCGGGGAACATCCGCGAGCTGAAGTCGGCTGTGAGCCGCGGCGTCGAGCTGGCGCCTCGGGCCGCGCCTATCGGCGTCGAGCACATGCAGCTCAACATCCGCGGCGAGCGCTGACCGGGAACAAACCAGAAGCGCGCCAGGTAGGGATTCTGCCATGACTACGATGGAGAAACTCACCCTGTTGTTCGAGACGTGCCACATGGTCTATGTGGAGACGAACCCGCATCACGTGAACTACGAGTCGGTGACCGCGTTCGTGACTGCGGGGGTGGAGCGCCATCGGCCTCCTGAGATCGTGGGTGAGGTCGACGACGATCGAACACTGTATCGGGTCCAGGTATACCTGAGCACGCCGGTCGGCTCACACGTCCGAATCGGGCACGACCTAGACGCCGTGCTCGACTCGATGCTGGAGGAGTTGACGGCATGAGCACCATCAAGCACTCCACTCCGGTCGCGGTGACCATGGGCATCATCGACACCAGCTGCACACCACCACGGGTGATCAGCGACGACGAGCAGGGCTGGGCATGATCACCGACGAGCAGCGCTCCAACATGGCCGCGAACCTGGTCGAGTTCTTGGTCGAGCTCAAAGCGAAGGCCGCGCGAGATAGCGATCCGATCAGCATGGAGGGCTTTACCGACGAAGGCGGCGTGGTCGGTGCGGTGGTTCTGATCCGAGGATCGGATGTGTTCGAGGATTTTGTGAAGTGGGCGGCCGAGCACGGCTACTACGCGCACGGCAAGGGCATCATCGACGGTACGGAGACGGTGGCTGCACCCGAGCGAGGGTCTGGCCCACGCATCGAGGTCGACTCGGCTCCGTATGCGCAGGAGCTCTCGCACGTCGGTCCCGTGCAGTCGGGGACGCTGCGCGCGGTGAGGCGGTGACCATGAGCATCATCGACACCAGCTACACGCCGCCGCTGGCCGTTGAAAGGCATTGACGAGAGCGCCGACACCGGCCTAGCGTTGGGTCGCAATGGCAATCATCGAGGACACCCGAACCTTCCAAGACATGGACCGGAAGAGCACGCCGACGGGCGCCGACAAGCTCCAGATCGCAGACGCGGGGGACGGTGGTCGGGTCAAGTCGATCTTGATTTCCGACCTTCCGGTCCAGGCTGGCGTGGACTCGAACGCCATCCACGTCAACGCGGCCAACGAGATCAGCGGTCTCGCGGCCAAGGCAGCGCCGACGGTCAGCGATCTGGCGGTGATCGAGGACGCGGCTGCTGCCAACGTGAAGAAGCAGATCCTGATCGGGGCCATCATGAAGGCGCTCGGCTGGATCACCGGCCTGGCCGCGAAGGCGCTGCCGCTCGCGGCCGACCTCGTGGTCGTCGAAGACTCGGCCGATGCGCTCACGCCCAAGAAGTCGACGCTGCTGCAACTGTTCTCCGCGTCCGCGCTGATCTCTGGGCTCACGGCCAAGGCCACGCCGATCGGTGCGGACCTGGTCTACATCAACGACTCGGAGGCGGCGAACGTGGCGCGCAAGGCAACGCTCGACTCGATACCGATCGCGCAAGCGCAGGTCATCGGCATCATGCTCGAGCCGGCCGCCGACGCAGCCGTGACGATCCTCGGAACCACCAGCGCGGTGGTCCTTCAGGTGTCTGCCGCTGGAACCGTCGTGATCGCCAACGGTGCTGGTCTCTACGCGGGGCAGGCGGTCCAGTTCTTCGCCAGCACGGTCGCAGGCGGCGGCAAGTACACGCTCGTGGTCCAGGGCGGCACGCTGGAAATCGACGCCACCGATGAGGCGCCCATCGCGAAGCGCAATGCGGCCAACGACGCGTGGGTCGTGATCAGCAAGGGCGGCGCCACGATCGTCTGATCTAGGGCGAGACCTCGGATGACCACCACCGGCGAGCGATTGCGACGAGAGCGTGTCCGCGCCGGGCTGACGCAGGCCGAGATCGCTCGCCGGTGCGGCATCGGCCGCGGTCACGCGTGGAAGGTCGAGCACGGCGCGAAGCAGCCGTCTGCCACTCTGATCGAGCGGTGGTCGAGCGCAACCGGGGCCGCGCCAGCTGACCTCGTGCTCGAGGGCCCCGCGCTGTTCGATCTCGCGTTCGCGGCCTTCGAAGCGATCCGTGATCCATTCGCGGCACGGCGCGTGCTCGAGTTGTTCCCGGTGTCGAGCCGCCGGCAGATCGCTGTCTGGCCGGGCTCGGGGGACGCGACGCTGCGGCTGCGAGTTCGTGGCTCCGCGCTTACCCTCGCGGTCGACCTCGTGGGGGCAGAGGTGCCGGGGATCGGCGTGCTCGGTTCGCCGACGGTCGTTCCGGTCCGTGCTTCCGCTGATCTCTTTGCGTGGGTTCGAGCGGCAGATGAGCGCGATGCGATGGACCAGGTCGAGTCGCGGATGTCGAGCGTGGCTGGCCATGGCCGTGTGACGATCAGCTCCATCGGTCGCGTGTTCGTGGCTCACGTCGCGGGCCTGAGCGACCGATCGTCGATTCGAATTCAGGATCTTGTCGACGGATCGCCTATCGGTCTGTACGTCCCGCGGTTCGCGTAGCTGCTCCGCTGGCTGCGATTGATCTCTGATAGAGACGCACGACGCGTAGCAAAGCCATTACAAGCGCGAGCGCGAGGCGGTACCACTTTGATGTGGTGACGGTCCCACCGAAGAAGTCGAGCGACAGCAAAGCGAAGCCGAAGGCCGAGCCCAAGCAAGATCCGCCGACCAAGGACGATCGGCCCGTCGACGACAAGACGCCCGTCACGAGGTTTGGATGATCGTCGCCTCGCGCACCGATGCGTTCGCTGTCACGATCGACGATTCGATCGACGTGCGCGAAGGCGAGTGGGACGGCGCTCGAGGCGAGCGCGAGATCTTCGACTGGGCGACCGGGGCGGATGGCGATGTCGATTGGCGCAAGGCGTCCAAGGGTTTCATCGTCGCCGACCTCGACCCGCCCGCGGGCGAGAACATCACGCGCGCGAACTTCAAGCTGGCGGTATGCTACGTCGATAACGGCCAGCTCGTGGCGATCGGCAACGCGATTCGCAACGCGCTCGCCCGGCTTCCGCAGACCGAGGACTTGTCGGACGCGGTGCGAGCCGAGGCCAAGACCAAGCTCGAGGGCATGCTCGAGAAGCTGCGCTCCGACCACGGGCGTGGCGACGCCGTCGCCACGCCCGACGAAGCGACGGCCAAAGCTTGGGTGGTCGAGCATCTTTTGGATTCACGAAAGATGCCTCGCTCGCGCATGGTCGCGCTGAAGGCCGTCGAGGATCGCCACGCGTGGCTGAAGCCACAGCACGTCGACGTCGTGTATCGAGGTCTCCGCAACCTCACCCGGCGAGCTGCTGATCAGCGCGACGGACTGCAGCACCCGAGCGACCCCGTGCGCGACAAGTCGTGGACCACCTCGCGCACGGTCGCCGACGAGTACGCGCTCGCCGAGCATACCATCGAAGACCGCGAAGAAGGCCGAGTAGGTGCGGTGATCGAAGCGCGGGCGAGCTCGTCTGCGCTGCTGCTCAACGCCGACGAGATGGCGAAGACCGCCGGCATCGGCGACGTGATCCACCCGCACGACGGCAAGCCGCTGCGCGACATGATCCTCGCCGAGCGGGAAGTAATCGCGCTCGAGAGCCTGGACGTCGTCGATGTCCACGTGCTGCCGTACGAGGATGCGACGCTCGATGGCTTCACCGCGAAGCTGCGCGGAGTTGCTGCTCTGCCCCCGGCCAAGCGGAAGGCCCGAGGCTGGACCGACCAGGCGCTCGCGGGAATGCTCGCGCTGCTGACCTCGATGGCAGCCCCACACGCCGACACGGCGAGCCGGGTCTATCGCACCTGCACGATGGACTTCGCGCTTGGTGCCGAGGATCGCGTGGCGGTCGATCGAGCGCTCGCCATCGCCGACGAACTCGGCCCGAAGACCGACGCCGCGCAGGTCAACTCGATCGCGGAGCGCCTGCGCGCAGACGGGTTCGCCGACAAGGTCACGACCGACGGACGGCTGATCGTCACGGGCTACGCCGCGCGCACGGGCTCGCAGCTCTACGGCGACGGCAAGAGCACCTGGTACGAGTACCGGAGCGAGGACGAAGTCGAGAAGAGCCTCAAGAGCTTCGACTTCGCGACGTTCACAGACGACCACCCCCCGGTGCTCGTGACGGCCGACAACTGGCGCGAGTACGCTCGAGGCATGCTTGGCACCGGCGCGGTGCTGCTGCCCCCCGACGAGCATGGCCTGCGCTTCGTCAAGGTCCAGATCTGCGTCGGCGACATCTCGACGATCCGCAAAATGCGGGACGGCAAGGTTCAGCTGTCGACGGGCTACACCACGATCGCGGTGCGCGATCCTGGAGTCGATGCGCAGGGTGTCCGGTACACGTACCGGCAGACCGGCATCGAGGTGAACCACGAATCTCTTGTCGATGAAGCGCGCGCGGGTCCGAAAGCCCGCGTGCTGATCGACGGCGCTTCCGTTTTTGAGGCCAGCAAGGAACAAGAAATGACGACCAAGCCGAAGAACGACCAGATGGACCCCGCCGCCGCGATGGCGTTGCTCGACGCAATCAAGGCCTACGCCTACGCCGAGAGCCCCGAGGCCGCTGACGGAGCGATCCAGGCGATCGCCACCGCGCTCGAGCTCGACCTCGAGATGGTCAAGCAGCACCTGAGCGGCGGCGAGATGATGGAGATGGACGGCGTCAAGCTGCTGGTCAGCGGCGACGCGGCGACGCGGCTCCGAGCCTCGCGGGCCAAGCTGACCGGCGATGCTGCCAAGATGACGACCGACCACGCCGCGCTGCAAGGCGAGGTCACGGCGCTCACCCGCGTGGTCACCCAGCTGACGGCCGACAAGGCCGCGACCGACATGCGCGAGCTCGAGCGAGAGATCGCCCCGCACTGCCCGCAGCTCGTGTCGACGTGGTCGGCCGGCAAGCGCCCGGACTCGATCATGGCGATGCGCGTCGCCGCGATCCTCGACCTCGACTCCGCCCTCAAGGCCGACCTCGACTCCGCAATGGGCCCGGACCCCAAGACTCCGGCCCCGACCTTCGACGCCTTCGTCGGCTCGCTCTACCGCTCGACGATTCGTCACGCCTCCGCGCGCAAGCCGAGCAACGACGGGCCGAAGCCGCCGAGCTTCGAACCCAAGATCGACACCAGCAACGTCTACGGCAAGACCGCCACGAACTGAAGAGGACCGCACATCATGTCTTTGTCCACCGTCAATCCCGCCATGCGCGGGCAAGTCCAAGACCACGCGCGGGGTGATGTTCGTAGCCGAGTGTGGCCCGGCCATCCCACCAAGTGGTCGGTCGCGCTGACCGGCACCTACGCCGACGGCGTCTACTCGTTCCTGTTCAACGGCACGCTGGTCTCGGTGACGATGGCGTCATCGGACTTCACCGGCAGCGCCGCGGCCCTGGGCGCCCAGGCCGACTCGCTCGCGCTCGTGGTCAGCGTCGCCGAGAGCACCGCCGATGGGGCGACGCTCTACCTCGAAGCGCGCAACCTCGATCAGACCTTCACGCTCGCTACGCCCGTCGTGCCGGGTGGCGTCACCATGACGCTGACCGACGAGACCGAGGCCAACACCGCCCTGCGTCCAGGCCTGTTCGTCGCGCTCAACGATGACGGCCATCTGCGCAAGCTGGTGACCGGGGACACCGAGCGTCTGTTCTTCGGCGTCACGGCCATCAACCCCGAGCTCGACAGCAGCACCGGAGACTCGAGCGCCGTCGACCAGTGGTCGGTCGGTGCCAACGTCGACGTGGTCACGCAGGGCGAGATCCCTGTCGCGGTCGAGGAAGCTGTGACCTCCCTCGACAACGACGTCTACGTCCGCAAGGTCAACACAGGCGCCGAGGAGAACGGGGCCTGCCGCATCTCCGCCGACGGTGGCGACACCCAAGTGCTCGCCAACGCCCGTTGGACGTCCCTCTCCTACACCGACGTGAACGGTCAGCTGACCGCGATGCTGCTGCTCAAGTGAGCGAGGACCACAAAATGAACGCTCGAACCCGTCAACCCAAGCTCGACTTTCGGCAGCCCTGGCACAAGCAGGACGCGCTCGACCAACACTTCGCTTCCATCGCCCACGACGTGGGCGACCTGGCCATGCAGCAGTGGGGGAAGACGCCGCAGTTCAGGCAGCTGTTCGCCAACAACGACGCGGTCCTGCACTCGACGTCGCGCTGTGCGACCACGGCCATGATCGCCGGCCTATTCTTGAAGCAGGACCTCGAGACGCCGTGGGCAGACGGCTCGATCATCACGATCACCGACTCGGGCGCCGGCATCGGCGACAAGCATCTCGAGTGGAATGAAGCCGGCGTCACCAACTCGACGCAGGACGACGGTCTGACCGCGCTCGACCAAGCGCAGGAGCGAACGGTCGACGTCATCACCGAGCTCAAGCTCGCCGAATTCCACAAGATCGAGCACAAGATGCAGATCGGGTTCTTCGAGATCGCGCAGGCTGCCAAGTCCGGCTACGACAAGCAGCAGGTCAAGGGGCAGCAGACCCGCCGTAAGCACTACGAGGCGATCAACCGTCTGATCCGCCGCGGCTCGCCCGCTCACAAGCTGCGCGGCGTGGTCAACTACCCCGGCATTCTGCACAAGGTCTCGACCGTCGACTGGGCCACGGCCAACGCTGGCCCGATCTACGACGAGTTCAACGAGGCCATCGACGCGATCTACGGGCAGGCTAGCGAGGAGCCCGAGCCCGAGATGCTGGTGCTGCCGCGCCTGCCCTACCGGCACATCAAGACCGAGAACTTCGGAGCTGGCACCGACACCACGCTGCGCAAGTACATCCTCGACAACAACGAGCAGATCGAGATCATCGTCGATCCCGGCATGGCCGACGCGGATGACAAGGGGCACCCGGGGGCGTTGTTCTTGACGCCGTCGGCGGATCTGATCCGCTGCACCATGCCCGTCTTCGCGCAGGTCCAGCAGCCGGTGCTCGTTCCGGGCAACCAGTGGATGATCGAGATCGCGATCTGGTCGTACTTCGCGGGCGTGCAGGTGACCAACACCGAGAGCGTGCTGTTCTTGGACGGCAAGGGCGCCGGCTGGGGCGCCTGATCTAACGTCCCTGAATCCGTCTTCGACAGACTGAGACACGGCGAGAGGAGCCGCGACCATATTCGCGGCAAGGACACGACATGACCGATACGATGCACATCCGAAACAATGGCGAGAACCCGCTGTTCTTGACGCCCAAGGTCGGCGGCGAGCGGGTGCGACTCAACCCCGGATGGAACGAGGTGCCGAGCGGCTACATCGAGCGCGGCACGGGTGGCTTCAGGGGCAAGGGCTCGGCCATGAAGGCCAAGGGCGGCGCGTTCGCCCACCTGTTCAACGATCAGATCAAGGTCGGGAAGCGGATGGCGCCGGTTCTCCAGGTCGGCACACCCGTCGATGGCGACGACGTGCATGTCGTCACCGTGCGCCCCGGCCTGCGTCCCCACTACCGGACGCGCGACGCAGAGACCCGCACGCAACGCGAGCTCGAGCATGAGCGCAAGCTCGCGTCCCAGGAGGCGCGCATCGAGACGCTCACGCAGCAGCTGGAGAAGATCCTGGCTCGGCAGGATGGGCCGACCGAAGCCGCGGCAATCCCCGACCTCGCCGGTCTCGACCTCGACGAGGTCAGGGCCGCGATCAAGGGTCTCGACGCCGCTGCGCTGAAGCAAGCCCTCGGCGCCGAGGTGGCGGGCTCGAGTCGGGCGCCCGTCGTCAAGGTGCTGAAGGCCGCCATCAAGTCGAAGACCTGAGCCGATGACTCTCTACTGCGAGCGCGAGGATGTTGTCCGTTGGTACGGTGGTACCGAGGACAACGTCCGTATGCACTTCGACTCGCAGTTGTGGTCGACGGCGCTGACGTCCTTCACGGTCGTCGGGCTGACGTTCGATGTCCCCGAGACGATCCTCCTGCGGATCGATGAAGCGATCGCGGACGCGAGCTCGGAGCTCGACACGCGGATCCTGCAAGCCTACCTCGCGCTGCCCACCGAGATCCCCCGACACCTGCGCAAGGCGGCGGCCAAGCTCGCCGCCTACGAAGCTGTCGCCGACGATGGCGTGCTGACCGAGCGGCTCAAGGAGGGCCACGCCCAGGTGCTCGCGTACTTCGATCGGATCGCCAAGAAGGAACTCGACCTCGGGATCGTCACCCCGCGGCCGGCGTACCGCGGCCCCATCGTCAAGGTCTTCCAGATCGGCAAACCGTTCGGCGGCGGGAGCTGCTGCTGATGGACATCCAGCTCGAAGGGCTGATCGAGTTCGAGCAGCTCGAGGCGCGCTGGGACTACTGGTGGCCTGGCCGGGTGCTCGACCTGTTCGGCGAGGCGCTCGAGGAAGACACGCGACTGCGGCTCGAAGACGACACGGTGAGCCCGAGCGGAAAGCCGTGGGATGACTGGTCGCCGGCCTACGCGAAGACGCGCGGGCCACAGCACAAGCTGCTGTTCTCGACCGGCGCGCTGGCTGACTCGCTCGAGTACAACCGCAACGGCGACGTGCTCGGCTTCGGCTCGCCGCTGCCCTACGCGGTCGTGCACCAGACTGGGTCCCGAGACGGCCGGCTGCCCGCGCGCGAGTACGTCGGGATCAGCCGCGAGCTGGGGCGATCGCTCGACGGAATTTTCGGAGCCGACTTCGAGAGGGGCTGGAGCTGATGGCGGTCACCGAGCCACCGCTTCCAGTCCAGCTCCCGCAGAGCAACCTGCGCAAGGCCCGAGACATCGTGGTCGAGCAGGTGCAGGCGTGGATGGGCGGCCACGCGAAGCACTCGACGATCGGCCACAGCGGCCCCGTGACCCAAGAATTCATCATGAAGCAGGCCGGCATGGCGCCGCGCAGCATCGTGACGGTCGTCGACGGCGATGCCATCCGCACCGGCCATGGCATGTCGATCCAGTGCACGCCGACCTTCGTCTGGTACGTGATTGTCCGAGGCGTGTTGAACGACCGAACGAACGACGCACTCGACTTCATCGGCGAAGCGATGCGCTTCATCTACGCCGACGTGTCTCGCGACGCGGACCCGGACAAGATCTTCAGCAAGCCGCCGGTCGCCGGTTCCGTTCGGTTCAGGTCGAGGTACCTCGACAAGGACGAGAAAACCGCCTACACGATCTGGGGCATCCAGTGGCAGCAAGAGATCTCGCTCGGTGCCGCGGGCCGAGAGCGACCTGGCGATGGTATGCTGCTCCTGATCAACGGCACCGACGAATACCCGGGCGACCCCAACGGCGACGAAGTTCTGTTCCAGGTGACATGATGGCCAAGACACCCAAGCGAATTCAGATCAAGCCCGCGATGGTCGACGTAGGCCGCGGCCTACAGCCGGCGATGGTTCCGTACCCTACGGCGGTCGGCGGTCGACGGCGTGTCCTGCCGGCCGAAGGTGCCGAGGTCTCGCTCGAGGGCGCGGACGGGTCGTACTGGCAGCGTCGGCTCAACGAGGGGTCGGTCGTGTTGGTCGAGCCGGGCAAGCCCGTGGGCCCACCCAAGGCTGATCGCAGCAGCAAGAAAGGCGACGAGCAATGAGCATCTTGGTACCAGGCGGACGCTACACAATCAGCGACTTGAGGACGGGTTCGCTGTTCACGGCGAACAAGATCCTCGTGTTCGGGATCAAGACGACGGCGGGGTCGCTGGCGGTCAACACCCCGACACGAGTGTTCTCGGCAGACGGAGCGGCGGACTACGCGGGTCGCGGGTCGCAGGCACACCAAGAAGTTGCCGGCGTCTTCCAAGCCAACCGCAGCGCCGACGTGACGCTCGTGCTGATGGCGGCCCCGGCCGGCGTTGCCGCGACGGGCACGCTCACCTACGCCGGCGCTGCGACCACGGCGACGCCGATCATCCTGCAGGTCGAGGACCAGTCGGTTGTCGTGCCGGTCGCCATCGGCGACACCGCGGCCACGATCGCGGCTTCGGCCGACGCCGCGGTCAACGTCTATCTCGACTTGCACGTGACGAGCACCGTGCTCGTAGCCGTGCAGACGTTGACCGCTCGCAGCATCGGAGCGCACGGCAACCAGGTCCGGTTCCGCGTGTTGCAGAACACGCCAGGGGTCACGGCCACGCCTGTCGCGATGGCGAGCGGAGCTGGCGATCCAGACCTCGCCGCAGCGATCGCTGTGCTCGGTGGTACCCGCTACAAGTATTGGGTGCTGCCCGACACGGCTGCCCTCAACCTCACGGCCGCGATCGCCGAGCTCGACGATCGGTGGACCGAGTCGCGACAGATCGACGGTCACGCGTTCATCGGTCGGCGCGACTCCGTTGGCAACCTGGCGACGCTCGGTCTCGGCGAGGACACCAAGCACATCACGATCTTCGGCGACCCCTACGTCCCGGCGAACCCGTGGACGTGGGCAGCTCGAGTCGCGGGTCTGCGGGCGACCATCGAGAACCCGAAGCTGACGCTCTACGATCTCGACATCCCCGGCCTGATCGCGCCCGACGAGACCGAGTACCTCCAGCCATCCGACCAGCAGACGCTGCTGTCGAGTGGGATCGCTACCTTCCACTACGTGGGTAGTCGGCCTCGCGTGCAGCGGATGGTGACGCTGTACAAGACCAACGGTCTCGGCCAGCCCTCGGAGATCTTCCAGGACGCCGAGACCAAGCTGACCGCTGCCGAGATCCGCCAGCTCCAGCTCACCGCGCTCCAGCCCTACATCGGCAAGACGCTGGTCAACGACATCGGTGCGGTGCAATACGACATCGACACCGCCGATCAGGTCATCGATCCCGAAGGCGTCCGGCAGGTGATGATTTCGCTCAACCGCGAGGTCTTCCAGGCGCGCGCGTGGACGGACAACGCCGAATACTACGAGGCCAATCTCGAGGTCGTGCGCTCGGGCGCGAACGAGTTGACCATCAATACCAGCCCGCCCATCCCGGGCACCAACTACGTCAACACCGGCACGATCGACATCGTGACCGCCTTCAGCGTGCAGGGGTAATCCATGGCCAGGCTCATCAGCGATATTCGAGCATTGGTGATCGGCACTCGCAAGGTGCTGGTCAAGGACGGGACCGGTTCGATCAACTTCGGCGGCTTCACCAACACGCCAGTGCTTGCGGGGCAGGAAGTCGTGGGCTCGACGCGGCAGGGCACCGCCGCCGAGATCTCGATCACCTGCGCGGTCGAGGCGGGGACGGACATCGTCGAGGTGTTCACCGCCGTCAACGTCGACATTCGCGTCCAGACCGACACCGGCGACGAGTGGCTGATGCGTTCTGCGTTCAACACGGACCCTCCGTCGTTCTCGGGTGGGTCGGGCGACGTGGCGATCACGTACAACGGCAAGCAGGTCATCCAGACCAAGAAGGGCAGCTGAGCGCGTGGCCGATGCCGCACAGCTCTACGCCGCGTTCCGATCGGTGTGCCCGGTCGACGAGGACGGCGACTTGCTGCAGCAGCTTGAGCAGCTCGAGGACGGCGGCCGAGGATGGTTTGCGATCGCCAACGCGGTCAGCACGGTGGCGACGCCAGCAGCCGACACGCTCGAGCCGTACGAAGTCGACCTGGTCCCGATCGCGTCTCGCATGGCCCCCGACGGCGGAGAGATCCAGGAGTCCGAAGACGAGCGGCCGACCAAGATCACGATCCGCGGATTCACGGCCGGGGATCTCTGCGTGCGTCAATTCGGGTCCGACCTATTCATGCACGCCGTGTTTGCCAAGACCACGGGGATTGACCTCGACACGATCGAATGGCGTATGGACCCTGGCGATGTCGAAGGCGGGATAGCGTTGTGCATGCAGGCCGGAGGTCGCGACGCGGCCGACCTGTGCCGAGAGATCTACTTCGACGGCGGCGGCAAGCAGGCACTCAGCGGTGTGCCCGAGATCGCGTGGATCGAGGTCGCTCAGGCCTTGCTCACCGAGGTAGACGGGGACATCGCGCGCGTCCGCTGTCGCACGCCTGGGGTGGGGGTCCTGACGATCGGCCCCATCCGCGCGGGTCATATCCGCATGCACACGGGCACGGCCGCGCGCGAGACCCAATGGAAGGGGCGCCTGCTGGCGCTCGCCAAGGCCTGCGACCGAGCGCTCGGGCAGATGCTCGCGCTTCGTCCCGAGGATGCCGTGTGCGCCTGGGATGCCTTCGAGGCGCTCGTCAAAAAAAAAGCAACTCAGCAGCAGAGTTCCGCCATCGGTGCTCGACTCTTTTCCACGTCTACGGCTGGCGCCCCGAAGACATCGAAGACCTGACGCTCGACGAGATCACCGCTCACGCACTCGCGGCCGAGCAGCAACGCTCACGCACGGCCCACGCCAACGCGCACGCACAGGCAGCCGTTCTCGCGGCACTACTCGGACGACGACGATAGATGGCCACGATCAACGTCATCCTCCAAGCCAAGGCGAAGGACAAGGGTGTCCACAAGTGGCTGACGACATCGACCAAGCTGGCCGACGGGTTCGCCGAGTCGCTGGGCCGCGCCAAGGCGGCGATGGGCGGGCTCGGCAGCGGGTCCCTCGGTGCGCTGGGTGCAGCCGGCCGCGGTCGAGGCGGTGGCGCAACGCGAGCCGCCGGTGGTGGCGGGGGCGGGCGAGACACCGCTACCAGCTTCGACAAGGCCATGCGGTCGGCTCAGCGGTCGCGCGAGCGGAGCAATAGGCAGGAGTCCCGCGACGCCGAGCGACAGGTGGCCATGCTCGCGCGAGCTGGGCAGCAACGCGTCCGCGCGTCGCAGCGGTCGGCCAAGAACCTCGACACGCTCAGCGCCGCGCAGCTGCAAGAGATCGAGACGCAGCGCGAGATCACGGCCCGCCGACGACGAGCAGCTCGCAGCGCAGCCAAGTCCTCGCTGGGTGACGACCCCACGAAGCCCGCCCGCCAGAAGATGGGCCCGTTCGGGAAGCTCGAGTTCGCGGAGAACCTTGCTGTCGCCGGCGGCGAGTTTGAGCAATTCGGATCGCGGGTCGAGCAAGGAATCCGCGGTTCATTCGACGCATTCAAGGATTACGAGAAGGCTGTTGTAGAGGTCAGCACGCTGACAAACAACATTCCGATCGACCAGATCCAGCAGATCACGAAGGCGGCCGCTGAGGAATTCGGCGGTCTTCCAACCGACCAGGTAAAGGGTTTCTATTCGATCGTCTCCGCTGGCGCAACGAATGCCGCAGACGCGCAAGCGCAGCTGAATGCCGCGAACAAGCTGGCGATCGGCGGCGTGGCGACTCAGGAGGAGGCCGTGTTGGCGATCTCGAAGTCGGTTGCCAATTTCAAGGACCAGGGTGTTGACGCTGGCCAGGCCGCCGACTCTCTGTTCACGGCGGTGCAGCGTGGCCAGACAACCGTTGAGGAGATGGCGCGAGCGCTGCCCAACGTGGCGAGCTCGGCAGCGGCAGCGGGCCTGTCGCTCGACGAAACTAATGCGGCACTTGCCGTGTTGTCGACGCGCCTGCCAAACGCGAAGGAGGCTGCGACCTCACTCAAGGCTGCGTTCAGCAATCTACAGAAGCCGACTAAGGGTGCAAGCAAGGAAGCGAAGCGACTCGGTATCGACTTCTCGGTCGCCGGAGTCGAAGCAGCCGGCGGTATGGAAGAGTTTCTGCTCAAGCTGCGCGCGGCCGAGAATTTCGACGAGAACACCCTCGCGAAGCTTTTCGACTCGTCGGAGGCTCGAGCGGCGATCAGCAATCTAATCAGCGGAATGGACGAATATCGGTCGGTTCTCTCTGACATGGAGAACAAGGAGGGCGCAGCAGACAAGGCCTACGCGAAGATGGCCGACACGGCTTCGCAAAAGAGCAAGAAGCTCGAGGCTCAGTGGGAGCTGCTCAAAATCCAAGGTGGCGAGCAACTTGTTCCGGTGCTGCTCGACCTTTCCAATGCCGTCGTTCCGATCATCACGAGTATGCGGGAATGGGCCGCTGAGAACCCAAACACCGCTTCCACGATTGCCAAGCTCGCAGTCGGGACGGTAGTTGCATCGAAAGGAGTAGCTGGCTTGGTCAGCGCTTACTCGATGTGGCAGACCATTTCCGCTCTCACACAGCTGGGCAACGCGAAGCTCACGACATCGACCAACACGCTGACCAAGTCCGTCACCGAGCAGGGCGGAGCGATGACCAAGACATCGAAGCTTGGAGGCGGGCTCAAGTCTTTTGTCGGCGCACTACCTATCGCATTTGCTGCCGCCAGCGCCGGCATCGTGGCCTTCAACATCGTGCTCGACCAAGCGCAAGCATCGCTTACAAAGTACGAAGACAAGATCAAATCTGTCGAGGAGGAGCAGGGCAATACATCATTTTCGCGTGATGCGACCATGGCCGAGAAGGCCAAGTTCGACGCCGACAAGGCATCGAAGATCGCCGCGCTACAAGAGCAGAAGAAGGGCGCTCGAGGAAAGAAAGCGAAGGCAAGTATCGATGCAGAGATCGCTGCACTCGAGGGCTCAACCCTTGGCCCGGTCCAGAAGACTGATACGGAATTGCTCACGGAACGCCGTAATCGCCTGATCACGGTAGCCAACTCGGCGAGCACGGCTGCGTACGAATCGCGATTCGGAGGAGTAGGCAGCGACGCGAACATTTTTCAGAAGGCCATCGGTGGTGGTGCAGGAGCTCTGAACGCAGCGACCGGTGTCACAGATGAGCTCGATAGGCAGAAAACGCAGGCCGAGCTTGACCTCGCTCGATTCGATCAACAGTACGGCGCTCAGCTCAACCTCGGCGACGCGGCATTCACGGCGCCCGAGCCAGCCGGGTCCTACGGCGAAACCAGCATGCTGGCCTCGCTGCAAGAACTCGTGGCCGCCACGCAAATGGTAGCGACCAACACAGCACGAACGACGGGTCCGAGCATGGAAGCGGGCTTGTCGTCGTGACCCTGCCGACTCTTGTGGTGCAGGTCGGGGGTAAGAACCTGCAGCGCGTGCAGTCGTTCTCACTGCGCCTCGCGGTGACCGAGCTGGCGGACCAGGTGCAGGTCGAGATCGCCGACAACATTGCGCTGGCCGATCTCAAGATCGGCGACCCCATAGCCGTGGCGATCGCGGGCCGCATTGTGCTCGCGGGCGAAGTTCTGAACTACCACGACCACGGCGATGCGAATTCAAGCACCTTGTCGATCACGGGGTTCTCGGCGGCCCAACGCTTGACCAAGTCGTCCATCAAGATCGGCGATGGCGAGAGCGTGACCAGCCGGGTGTTCCGCAACCTGTCGATCAGGCAGATCATCGAGCGCGTGGTCAAACCGTTCGACCTGGTCGTCGATGTCGGCGAGACCGGCAACGCGATCGCCGACGTGCCGATCGACAAGGTCAAGGTCAAGAAGAACGAGGCTGCGTGGGACTTCGTCCAGCGCGTCGCCAAGAGGCAGGGCTGCATCCTGGTCAGCGGTGCAGCGTCGATCACACCCGACCGCAAGGCGAAGGCGTCGATCAGGATCACGCGCAACGCCGCCCGCAGTTCGCCGATCGCCATCACGCGACCGCACCCGCGGATCCAATCATGGGACTACGAGCTCGACGGCCGAGCGATCCAGTCGGAGATCATCGTCTCCCGCAAGAGCAAGAAGCGGAAGAGCGGGGGGGGGCTCACGCATCTAGGCGCGCCGGCCTTCGACTCGTCGGCCAAGTATTCGCCGCTGATCATCGACGCGGAAGCAGGGGCGCGGACCGAGGGCGAGTTGCTCCGACAGGCCGAGTACGAGATCCGCAAGCGCAGGGCCGAAGCCATCCGCGTCTCGATCGAGATCGACGGCTGGTCTCCAGACAACAGCCAAGAGCTGTGGTGGCCGAACACGCTGTACCAGCTCGAGGACAGCGTGCGCGGGTTCGCCGACACAATGCTCCTGACGTCCGTGACGCTCTCCCGCGAGCTCGGCGGCGCGGACAAGGCCATGCTCGAGTTCGTCCCGCCCGACGCCTACGCGGTCCTCGACGACTTCACCGTCGACGATGGTGGGAGCGGTGGCCGAGGTGGCCGCGGTCGGTATCGGGCCAACCCCGAGTGGCTGCGCCAGCACAGCGCCGTGGTCACGCAGATAGCCAACGCGTCGGATACAGTCGACTTCAACGCGGAGAAGCTGGAGCTGCTATTCAAGCCACCGGAGGGAACCTGATGGCGGACCGTAGGCTCGACTCTCTTGTGAGGCTGATCGACAAGCGAAAGGCCAGTGACAAGGCCAGCGCCGAGACGATGATCGATCTCGGCGAGGCGTCCGACGTGAGCGGCGGCGCGGGGGCGGTGCCGACGTGCACTGTCGATGGAGACGATGCCGACGTGTTCGAGCCCTACGGTCTGGCCGGGCAGGCCGCGAGCAGCGACGCTCTGGTGTTCGCACCGGGTGGCGACAGCGACAGCCTCACCGCGATCCTATCCAGCACATCCGGCCGCCCGGCGACAGACCCCGGCGACAAGGCGCTGTGGACCGCGGGTGGCCACGTGGTCTACCTCGACGACGACGGCGATCTCACAATCACTGGCAAGGACGGCGGCACGGTGACGATCGCGGCGACGACCGGTGCGATCACAATCGAGGCCGCCCCTGGCGCGAACATCAACATCACCGTCGGCGCGGGGTCGAGCGTGAACGTCGGAGGGCCAGGGGCGGCTGCACTCGCGCTCGGCCAGCAGGTGATCGACGGCATCGATTCCATGCTCGATGCTGGAGTAGCTATCGCCAACGACGGCGGCGCGAACTTGAAGGCGACCATGACCATCGGCTGGAACCTGGTCAAAGCGGCGATCCTCGCCACGAAAGCGAAGGGTATCTAGTGGAGCGAGGATCGATCAACGACATCCCGGTCTTCATCAAGACCACGGCGATCACGGGGTCCGAGCGCACGGTCATCAAGGAAGCGCCTAACGTCGACGGCGCGACCGCGGTCCCGCTCGGCCAGGCGCCGCAGCGGATCCGCGTCGACTGGATGCTGATCCAAGATGGCGAGTGGATCGTAGCCGACTACGAGACCGCTTCGTTGAACCTGCGAGCGATGTTGCTTGCCGGTGGGCCATTCACCGTCCGAGTGCCTGTGCTCGGCGAAGTCACCGGGCTCTGGCTTGATGGCGAGTACACGCTGACGCTGTACGACGAGACTCGCCAACTAGCGAGTGAAGGGTCGCTCACGCTCATCGACGCAGAACCTCAATTGGTCCTGTCGGAGTCTTCGACCTCGGCCGTCGAGTCGGCAATCTCATTCCTGAGCAAGGCGGTGGCGGCCGATTTCTCCCGCCGCCAGACCCTGAACGGACCCTACGACGGACAGCTCGAGACCCTGCAGGCCGGGCTCGACTGGATGAGCGGGACGCTGGGCAAGATCTCGTCAGCGTTCGGAGCGGTCAACAATGTCGCGGGAACGATCCAGACCCTGACGAGCCAACTTGAGCAGATCTTGAATGCGCCGCAGACATTCGCAATGCAGTTCATGGGCGCCGCATTGCAGCTGCTCTCGCTCGTGCCCTCGCTCGCCTCCCAGGGGAACACGGACACAGGCTCGGCAGCGGTCCAAGACCCGACATCCGACAAGGCGGCCGACACATACATTGGTGCTCTCTCGGACGGAGTCAGCTTCAACGACGACGCTGGGACGCTGCAGTTCGATCAGGTCCCGACCCCAAGCGAGGAGGATCTCGAGGAAGTCGACGAGGTTGCGGCCGCGAGTTCGCTGGTGCTCTCGTCGGTGGCCGTGTCTGTTTGCCTGGCAATTACTTCGACACAGTTTGCCAGCGTCAACAGCGTGCTGGCTGTCGCCGGCGCGCTCGAGCCAGCCTTTGAAGCGCTGTTCGCTCTCGACAATCTCGATCGCGACGTGTACCAGCACGCCCGAGTGATGCGTCAGGCGACGCGGCAATTCCTCGCGGATACGGCGGCGGCGCTCCCACGTCTGCTCACGCACACCGTGCTGGTGACGACGGACGTGTTCTCGCTGATACCCGTGCTGTACGACGATCTCGGCGCGGTCAACGACGACGTGCTGCAGCGTGCCGTGGACAGCGTAATTGACATCAACGCCATGGGACCTGAGATGCTGCGGCTGCTGCCGGGCACCACGATCCGCTACCTCGATCCAGTCGCATGAGCCTCTCCAACCCCACGCCCGTCTACGATCTCGCCGGACAGCAGACCGACGCCCTGACCGAGGAGGTCTTGGCGGTGTGCTTCACCAATGCGCCTGAGCGGACATCGGTCCGCCCCCAGGATCCACGCAGGCACCAGCAGTGGCTGGCACGCAAGGCCGAGGGGGCGAGCTCGCGGGCGTGGCTGAGCTTCGCCCAACCGCTCACCGCGGACGCGCGGGCGCTGCTCGAGGAGCGCTACGAGTCGGCGCTACGCACCGCGTTCGTGCCGCTCCATGCGTCGAGCGTGGACGTCACGGTCACCCAGACCGCGGTCAACGAGCTGACGATGCGGTGGGTGATCATTCGATCGTCCGGCGACATCGCCGATGGGGCCGTCGTTCTATCTCAGGCAGGCGGATGACATGTTCACGATCCCAACGCTGAAGCAGCTCCGACAACTCGCAAACGACGACGTCGAGACCGAGATAAACGGGACACTCGGGAGTCGCCTTCGCGCGGCGATCGCCTTCGCGCTCGCGGCCTTCGGCTACATGTACCTGCGCATCCTGCAATGGGAAGCGCGGCAAATGTTCGTCGATCTCGCGGATTCCGCCTTCAAGCTCCTTTGGGCATCGATCTACGGAGTCACACCAAATCCGGCCACGCAGGCGACCGGTACGATCAGGGCGACCGGGACGCCAGGATCTGTGATTCCAGCTCTGACAATTCTCGCGCGCGATGACGGTGCCGAGTTCCTGACGCAAGGGGTGATCGTCATCCCGGCCGCCAGTGAAGTCACAATCACGGTATCGGCGAGCGTGGCGGGAGAAGACGGCAACACGCTCACCGGCACCGAGTTGACGTTCACCTCTCCGCCAGCTGGCGTCGACGCGGCCGCGCTCGTACTCGGCCTTCCGGGCGAGGATGGACTTGCCGACGGGTTTGATGCTGAGGACGCGGAGTCGGTCGGCGAGCGGACGCTGGTCAAGATCCAATCCGTTCCGCGCGGCGGCAGCGAAACCGACTACGTCATCTGGTCGACCGCCGTCTCCGGCGTGGCGCAAGCGTGGGCCTTCGATGCGGCCTTCGGCATCGGCACGGTGCTTGTGATCATCGCGCAAGAGTGGGACCCAACCGACCCTCTCGACACGCCCGTCCCGAGCGCCGTGTTGATCAGCGATGTCGAAGCGTCGTTGGACGCGTTGAAGCCGGCCGGCCTACATGGGGTGTTCGTGCAGGGCCCCGTGCTGCAAGATCTCGATCCCTTCATTGTCCTCACGCCAGACACGCTCGACATTCGGAACGCAGTCACGCAGTCGCTCGCACTCGCGCTCGCTAACGTCGAGCCAGGCGGCCTCGCATTCTACGACGACCTCGTGAAGGCGATCGATCGAGCTGCGGGCGAAGAGCACCATCGGCTGTTCGTGAGCGACGGGCTCGGCGGATTTGGGCCCTACGACACCTTGGTCGGAGCGACGTCGCTTGTCGTGCCAGGAACAATCACTTGGACGGAGCCCCCGTGATGCACGTGAACGAAGGCCAACATGGATACTGACACTGGCCGCGAGTACATGCTCGCAGGTCTCCTGCCCGCCGGCACCGACCGCTACGTCGCTCTCTACCTTGGAGACCCGACCGATGCTGGCATCGAGATCACTCTGACCGGCTATGCACGCGTCGGGCATCAAGACTGGGCAACATCGGTTCCCATCGTCGGAGAGTCCACTCGCTCGAACGCGTCGCCGATCTTGTTCGCCTCGATCACCCAAGCAGGCACGGCCGACTACTGGGCGATCTTCGACGCGTCTGTCGGTGGCAATCTGCTCCGTCGTGGACTGGTCACCGACTTGATCGGCACCCCGACGCCGATCGTTTTTACCGGAGTCGGGGAGGAACCCAGGTTCGGCATCAAGGCGATCTCGATCCTGGTGCGGGATCGGTGAATCATGGCGGTGATCGACATCTACGGAGAGCAACAGGCCGAGGCCTTCAGCAGCATCGCTTTCCTCGACGTGACCGATCTGAGCGCGGTGCCGGAGGTGCTGCGCCAATTCCCGCTCGGCGAGTACTGGAACCGCACAGTCGGATGGCTGCCAGCGGTAGCCCGAGCAATCGCCCGATTCTTCTCTCGACTTCGGCGAGCTCGTGAGTTGCTCGAGCGTCAGTACGATCCTCGAACAGCGGACGTCTTGCTGGCCGAGCGCGAGCTGGAGCGGGGAGTGGTACCGGTCGATGGACAAACGATCGACGAACGTCGCGCCTCGGTACTAGCGAAGATGCGGGCAGAAGGCGGCGTGACCAAGGCGTACTACACCCAGGTATGCGTGGACGCGGGCTACCTCGACGCGGTGGTGACCGAGGCTGCTGATCCATTCACCACGATCAGCTTGGCCGACGACTACCTCGCCGGCGGACTGTGGAAGGTCACGATGCAGGTCACCGCGACAAGCCTCGGCGCCGCGCAGGACCAGGCGCTGCAAGACCTGGTCAACGGCCAGCTACAGGCTGGATTCCACGCCATCTACACGTTCGTGTAGCGAGGGAATAGGCATCAGCGGATCCGGTTGCGGATCTGCCATGCCAGTCGACCCCGACCCAGCCCGAACGATGCCTGACCGACTGAACCCCACGCTCCTGGAAGTCCGACCCGAGGACGAGGTCACGCGACCGCTCGACGTCGAGCAGCTGCCCGAGACGGTCCACGCCACGGCGCTGCTGCTGAGCGGAGTGCCGTTGAATCAGAAAGCGTGGGGCGAGCCGTGAAACGCCCCATGACTCCAACCGAGTTCGCCGCTGCCGTCCGATCCGAGTGCGACGCGGTGGCGGCCATGCTGATCGAGAAGAACTCCGCCTACGGCAACGCGGCGCTTGACCCGGTACGCATCTTCTCGAGGGCGAACCCGAACGAACAGATCCGCGTGCGCATCGACGACAAGCTGAGCCGGCTCGCGCGGGGATCCGCTGCGGGCGAGGACGTGATCCGCGATTTGCTCGGCTACCTGATCCTGCTGAGGTTGTCCGAGCGTGGCGAAGGGGACGGTTCATCGTGACCGAGCAGGCCGAACTGCCCCAGCCGCAGCTCCGAGACCTGCCCCTGTTCGACGCGGGCGCTGAGCTCGAGGCGGCCTACCGCGCGTGGAAGTGCAACTGCGGGCCCACGGCGATCGCAGCCGCGACCGGCAAGTCGTTGACGGAGGTTCGGGCCGCGCTCACCAAGGGCACCGGCCGGTTCAAGGGCTACACCACCGTGCCCGACGTCCAGGCCGCGCTGCGCTGGCTCGACGTCGGCGTCGTGCGGAGCTGGTCGAAGCCACCGAAGGCGTTGCTCGAACACGACCTCGCCGGCACGGCGATCTTGATGATCCAGTTCGGCGGACCTTGGATGCGAGACCCTCGCGCGGCAGCGCGGCAGCGGCACCTGGTCGCCTTCCGCTACGGCTGGATCGGCCCGAAGTTGGGACCGCGCTGGGTGGGCGACGTGACTAACAGGCCAGCCGTGTGGTGGTTGCTCGACGCATGGATAGCGACCGTTCACGAGTTGATGCCCGAGGGCGGCGATGGAACGTGGTCAATCGGCTGGGCCTGCCAGCTCGCGGAGGCCTCGTGACCACGACGTCGTTCTGCTACAGTCGTGGAATCCCAAGATGTATGCCGTAACCGATACCACCCGAATCTGCCTCTACATCGTGACCGCGGACACTGAGGCCGCGGCCATCCAAGCCGTGCTGAACGACCAGTGGAGCGAGCAACTCGACGCCGACAACGTCACGGATGCCAGCGCGCTGACGGCCGTCTTCTACTCCGAGGTAAAGCGGATCGAGTAGGTGGTGGGCTCCGACCAGCGCCAGGAATGCCCGCGCCGCTGAAGAGGTACAGGCGCTCGTGATCACCTTCATTTCGTGCGGTCATGCTCGCGCTTCCATGCCCGATTGGGCGGAGGATCCCATCTACGACGGCGAGCCGATCTTCATGATCCTCGCCGAGATGGAGGCCTACCGCGAGACCATGCTCGCCGAGGAGTTCGATGTCGACATGCTCGACCGCCTGCTCGGGCGCTGCGATCTCTGCGGCGAGCTGCCGGTGAAGCGAGAGCAGCTCCAGATCGACGGCGGGCTCGCGCTCTGCTCGGGCTGCTGTACCCGAGGCGAAGACCCATGAGCGACCTGGTCGTGACCGTGCCGAAGGACTTCTGGCCCGACTGGATCGCCGAGGGCGATGCGGTGGGTGAGCTACCGACGGGCACCGAATGGAGCTTCTACGTCGGCGCGCGCAAGCCCAGCATCCGCCACGGCGAGCGGCTCTACATCGTCGCGTGCGGACGACTCCGCGGCTACGCACCGGTGACCCGAGTCGCGCTCGCGCGGCCCGGCCAGTGGGCGATCTGTCGGCAGGGCGGCGCGGTGGCGTGCACGATTGACCAGGAGATCCGCGACTTCCAAGGATTCAGGCAGCCGTGGTGGAGCCGGTCGCACGAGATGCCGTTCGCCGGCTGGCAGATCGCCGGCGTCCCGATCCCGATGCTCGACTACTTCTTGCCGCGGCTCGCCGCGAGTTGGGACGACCGACAAGCATTCGCCGTCGCGCTCGCGGCGAGTCACCCGTTCGCCGAGGCGATCCTGTTCATCACAGCTTTCCTCGAGACAGCGTGCGCGGTCGGTGCCCGCGTGCGCGGTGTCGACATCGTGGCCCCGCTGGCCAAGCGACTCCGCATCGACGAGAAGGCCGCCGAGCGGTACATCGCACATGCGCTCGAGCCGATGCGGCGGTGGGGATTCATCGGGCAGGATGCGTGAGCCGGATGATGAAGGCGCTAGATGCTGTCGAGCAGTGGGCGCAAGCGAAGGGCTGGCGCGAGTTCGCCGATGGCTTTGTACCCGGCGAGACTCCGTGGGCCGTCGACACGACCGCCCTCCGCATTGTTCGCGGCTACTCGAATGTACTTGTGCGTCGGCTTGGCATTGACAGGCTCTACACCGAACACTGGGATCTGACCCCTCACGCAGCTCTCGTCTGGGCGCTGGTCGTTGCAGCCGAACTCCCGCCGGTTGACGTGGGGTGGTGCAAGCGGTGTCGAGGGCGAGGCACGTGGGACGAGTGGCTTTGGATGGCGGAGGACTGGGGGCGCAACGGCTACGCGACGTCGGTGCTCGACGACCGCGTGCACGCCTCCCGCACCATCCCTTGTCCCAACTGCTCGGGCACGGGCCGCGACCGTCGGGAGGGCGCGCGCCTGCTGCTCGACGCACTGCCTCGGGCCTACGCCGAGGACGAGCGCCGCTTGCTGTTCGGCTGGGGACCGCTCCCGCCTACCGTGAGGCTGGGCGGCTGTGGCATCGAAGTCTCGACCACGCACAGCCCCGGCGACCCTGCCAGCATCGAGGCCCTGCTCGTGCTCTCCGACCAGCTGCAGCCCGACTTGCTCCGCCGAGCAGACGGACCCCCGCGAAACCACGATCTCGAAGCGCTCGGCAACAGCATCGCGCTGCTGCTCGCCGGCCCCGTCGCGGCTGCGGATCCGCGGATGGCCGCTCACGTCGCGGCCGACATCGAGCGGCTGGAGCGGTACACGCGAGAGCACCGAGTTCGAGGCGTCCTTGAGTTCGGCATCGAGGTGGCCGAAGCCCTCCTCGATCACATCGGTGCCACCACGCGCGACTACGCTGCCGAGGAATTCGTGGGGCGTCCCGAGCAGGTCCGAGTGACCGAGGACGTGGCCGCAAATCAAGGAGGCGCGAGGCCGGGCTCGGAGTAGGGAGACGTCGCGAGATTCGCGTCGCGGACGACGATGTTGTCGACCCCACCGACCACCGCCACGCGGAGCTGGTAGGTGCGGGGGTAGTCGCCGGCCCCGACCATGTCGATCGCCCCGAGCGAGATCTCGACTTCTTCGCCGGCGCCGAAGGGCCCGAAGAGGCGGAAGTCGACGGTCGCCGTGTAGGCCTCCACTATGGCGCCGTCGCCTCGACGGATCTCGATCCCGATCAGCCCGGGAGTCGCCGAGCGCCGAGCCAGGCAGCGAGCTCCGACACTCACCCGGTAGCCGATGCGCAACTCGGGCGTGACCTGGGTCTGGGTCTCGAGGAAGAACTCGGCGGCCATGGGCGCACGCTACCACTCGCTCAGGCTTGCCGCGCTGCAGCTCCGGGTGGCGCGGCGGATTCGCCTTGCGCGCTCGCGGGCGCAGGTCCGAGGAAGTTCTGCCTCGCTTCCTGCCACACGCTCGCCGGCACGCCAGCTTCTCGCCCGCGCTCGCGGGCGGCCTCCGCGACCGCCACGTCGTCGGCCGGCCTGTTGAGGCGGGCACCCGGGCCGCCGGCCAGCGTCGCGGTCACCGACGCGATGGCCCCCAGCCGGACGCGCTCCGGCTGGGTCACGTCCTTGGCGATCGCGGCCATCTCGGCGGTCCATTCTGCCAGCGTGGGCGGGCGGGTTGTCGTGTAGGGGCTCTCCGGGCGGGGCTTGGCCTTCCCCCGCGGGGGAGGGATGACGACGAGCTCGCGACCGTCGGCGGCAAGGACGTCCGGCTCGACCGCGGGGGGCTCAGGCTCGCGGGCCTCAACCTCGGGATCATCCCCCGCTAGGTCGGCTGACTCCGGCTCGAGCTCGGCCTCGGCCTCGGCCTCGGCCTCCAGCTCGACGTCGTCATCCTTGGGATGCGCGAGGGCGGCGCGCTCGGTCTCGCTCACCAACCCGCCCGGAGTCCAGGCCCGCACGAGGGCATCGACCTTGTCGCGCGCGCGCTCGGTCCCGAGCCCAGAGAGGAATACCGCGCGCGCGTATGCCTCGCCGAAGTCGTGGTGGATATTGCGCCACCTCAAGACCGTCTTGCGGCTGATCCCAACGTCGTCCCCAGCCTGCTCGACCGTCCCGCCTGCGCCGATGCGGCGGAGGATCAGAGCCGGTCGATGATCAGCGGTGAAATCAACCACAGGGGCCACATTACCACCATGGTCGCGGGATGTCCCCGACCAGAGACCCGATGTCCCACGACTTCGCAGGCAAATGTCCCATGGGACATGCGGCGAGTCCCATGGGGACATCGGGAATGCTACGCCTTGCGCTGGGTTGGAAGGGCGCCATGGACGACCACGACGACGGCCCAGAACTGGACACCATCTACGTCGGCCTCGGGTGGCGCACGTACGAGGAGGCGTTCGGCGATCGAGCCGAGCTGGCCCGGGCCGCCGCCCGCAGCATCGGCGAGCACGAGAACCGGGCCCACACCCGCGGCGGACTGCTCTCGCCCAGCTTGATCGACCTGCTCCGGCGGGAACTAGATCCCAGGCAGGGACACCTTCCCCGTCCGGCCTCGCTGCTCGACGGGCTCGCGGTCAAGCTCGTGCGCTGCGACGAGCCCGCCAGGGTGGTGGTGCGGTTCGACGTCGGGCCCAACGACGACGCGGCCTCGCGCATCGCGGCCCTGCTCGGGGCGCTCGGATTCGAGACCGAGCGGGTCAGCTTGACCAGCAGCCTGACGTGGCGGATCGACGAGCTTGTGCGCCTATGCCACCTGGCTCAGGTCGAGCGTCGGGTGCTCGAGTTGTGGATCGCCGACCACAACAACGCCCAGATCGCCGCCGAGCTGGGGCTCACGCGCCAGACGGTGAAGTGGCACACCCACAACCTGCTCGGCAAGACCAAGGCCGGCACGCGACAGGGGCTGCTCACGATGCTGCTCGGAGCCGCGAGCGCCACGGGCGACGAGCAACGAGGGGAGTCGGCCTCGTGATGCAGCGTTCACCCGATATAGCGACCGACGGAGAGATGCTCGAAGCCGTCGAACTGTGGGCGAGCGCGAGGGGATTTGACCTCGACAACACCGCAGGCGGCCCCACGTGGCGGGTTGGGGTCTGGGGCAACAGCGTGTCCGTGGAGACTCCGGACCGGGGATTTTGGATGGTCTCGCCTCGCGCCGCTCTCGTCTGGGCGCTCACCGAGGAGATGCTCGGGTCGTGCACGGGTCAGCACACGATTGACGTGGGGATGTGCAAGGCGTGCATCGAGCGAGGCGGTGGGTTCGAGTGGTGTCAGCGTGTCTACATCGCGGGGACCATCGCATACAGGGAGTGGCGCGACCCGATGCACGATGCAGCCACGGGCCGTGCTCATCTGGCGCGTGAAGGGTGGGAGCTTCGCGATTTTTCGCACCATCGAGCGGGCGGCACCCTCATTCACGCCGTTCGGTCGTGCCCTGCCTGCTCGCTCCAACGCCAGCCCACGGGCCGCGACCGTCGGGAGGTCGGCCGCCTAATTCTCGATGCCATGCCGCGCCCGCGAGGAAACCCGCAGGTCTACCAATGGACCGAGCCCGGCGACCCCACGAGCATCGAAGCGCTACATGTGCTCGCCGACCAACTTCAGTCCCGCGTGTGCCATGCGTGCAACCGACCAGCGGTCAGCGTGGCCTGCCAGGCATGTGGCCAGTTGACGGTCGACAACCAGCTTGCCTATCTCGGCCTCGCGCTCGCCCATTTGCTCGTCGACTCCCGCGATGGCACGGCCGACGTCGTCGCAGCCCTGCGCCGAGCGACGCCAGAGAAGCGGCTCCGAGATGGCCCCGACGCCCGCGCTGAGCCTCGGCCTGGGCCGGCCGGAGGTTGATCCGGTCCTTCACCTCCGCGAGCTGAGCCGCGAGCGACGTGGCCATCGAACGCGCCGAATCGGCGTCGGACGTCGCCGAGCGAGTGGTTGACAATGGTTGGCTGGTCCGGGTGCCGGAGCTGTATGCTTGCCCGCGTGGCCGGAGAACCTCGCAACATAAATCGCGACGACACGCAACCGATCGAGCTCAGGCACCATGACGCGCCGACCGGTCGAGCGCCAGAGCGCGAGGTCGAGTCGCCGGGCTCGAGGCTCTTTCGGATCACCGCCCCACTCCTCGGACTGGCGGAAGCCGACCGCCTCAAGCAGATCACGAACTTGATCGACCAGCAGGGCCCGGCCGTGGCCGAGACCGTAGCGCAGGCTTGGAGTCGGTTCGGCCCATCACCGAGCAGCCAGCCAAGCGCCGACCTCGGCCCGCGCGGTTCGACGGTGGCGGTCGTGGTCCTCGCGTCGACGTTGGCCGCGACGCTGATCGTGATCGGTGTCGCGGTGGCGATCTGGGCAAGCGCCCTGCGGGCCGACGTGCTCGAGCACTCGCGCGACCAGGACGCCGCGATCGCAACTGTCCGGCTGGAGTCGGCCGAGAAGGCGGCGAAGGCGGTCGGTCGGCAGGACGCCCAGGACAAGCTGGCGGCCGCGATGCAGGCGAGGCTCGACCTGCACGACCAGCAGCTCGCCGATGCGAACGATCTTGTGACCACGCTGACCAAGCACGCGGTTTCGCGCATGGACGCGATCGGCAAGAAGACGGGGGCGGATCAACTCGACTCGTGGACGCCGACGCCAGCTCGCCTGCGGATCGTGGCTCTGGCCGCCGAAGAGGCCGACGCCGAGCGCGACCGGAAAAGGCAGTAGGCTCCGGCCATGCGCAAGATCCTGCTCGCCATCTCCGCCCTACTCATCGTCGCCGGCCTGGCCCTCGCCGCGTGGCTGCTCCTCCGGCCCGTGCTCGTCGACTCGAGCGGGTGGCTGTGCTGCTACACCTCCGCCGGGTCGAAGACCGAGGTCTGCGTGCAGGTGAAGAGCCTCGACTCGGACTGCGACGGGGGCACGATCGGCTGGTGCGAGAACATCAGCGAGGACGCGACCGGGCGGGCCGACTGCCTCGATTGATCGAGTACTGCTCAATGAGCGTCCGTCGATCGCGGGGAATGCCCGACCGGGCGAGCCGGTAGAGCGATGACGATGATCGCCGAGCCCCCCGAGAAAGTCGACATCAGCCCGCTGCTCGTGCACGCCGAAGACCTCGCCGTCGAGTCCGTCGCGGTTGCGCGGACCATCGCGCTGCTCGAATGGTGGGAGTTACGAGCTCGCAGGCGGGCGAAGGATCGCCTGAAGGCGCTCACCTATCTTCGCCTCGCCGTGCTGAGCGAGATCACCGGAGCCATGCGAGAACGGCAATGGGTGGAACCCGCAACCATCCCCGATGGCACCAACATCCTGACCCGCGAGGCCGTCGACGAGATGATCTCAATCTACAGCGTCCGGCAGATCGACCTCGCCCGCCGAGCAATCACGGCGATTATCGGGGGGCGGGTCGCCAATGCCGAGGCCATGTTGGCCAAGCTGTCCAAGTCTGTCGTATGACCATCACGCTCAATCAAGCGATCGCGCGCCTCCGAACCTGGATGTCTGACCCGAGCGAGGACGCGCGCGATCGCTTGATTGCCGCGGCCCTAGCGACGGCTGACGGGGCCGATGGCGCGAGCGCACTACTCAGTGAAGCTGCTGCGAAATACAGGTCCGAGCAGCGCGAGATGGCCTATCAAGTGGCTAGCTTCGGCTGCGAGATCGATGCTGAGACCGCGCGTCAGGACCTCCGAGAATCGCCTGAGATTGTCGACCTCGACGATGGCGGCCACGGATTCGACACGATGGTTCGAGCTCGCGGATGTCGCATCGTGGCGAAGGTGCCTCGGCTTGGCGGCAGGTGGGTGGGCTTCGGAAGCGAGTAGAACATCATCCCCCAGACCCGCCAATCGAAGTGGTCATGCAACGGAGCCGAGGTCGAATCGTCGATCGTCTGTGTGGGCCGAGCGGTCCGCACTACTAGCCGCCTCGCGTCGTACCAGCCGCTCTACACGGTCGAGTTCGAGTTCGGCGGGAAGCGCCTCCGCGTGCGGGCCGTCCCGAATGCCGATGCCATCGCGTGGGAGCAGCGGCTCGTGCTCTTCGCCTTCGGCGAGCCAGGGACCGGCGGGGCAGCGAAGGTCGGCGGATGATGCCGTTCGGGCTCGAGCTGGGACTCGCGCGGGGCCAACTCCTGCTCTGCTGAGCCCCGATCGCGCTCGCGGACCGGCGAGGCATCGCCTAGGCGGCCCGCTCGATGCGCCGTGCAGCGTGGACAGGAATCGCGTAGGATCGCCTACGACATGATCGTCCGGCAACTCGTCATCTCGCCCGGCCCCTTCGCGGACACCGACTGGCTCGACCCGGCGATCATGCCGCCCGACAGCGCGCGGCGCTTCAGGATCACGGGCGACCGACTCCAGTTCGCTCTGCGTGGTCGCGCGAGCACGGCACCCGACGCAGCGATCGTCTCGCTCGGGACCATGACTGTCGACGCCTACGTGGCGGTCGAGCTCGATGGCGGCGGGCGGTCGCGAGACAAGACCGTCGTCGAGATCGAGGGGTCGACTCTGCCGGGGCAGGTGCTGTTGCAGAGCGACCTGCACTCGCGCGGTCGCATCGGCCGGCTGCACTTGACGCTGACGGACGTCTCGGCTCCCGTGGTCGAGGCGCTGCTGCTGGCCGGGGGGCGACCGCTGTGAGGGGCGCCGACGGGCTCCGCGGAGCGGATGGCCCGGGGGTGGGCGATGGCATTACGTCGGTCAACGGCGACGTAGGTCCGGTAATCGTCCTTGACGCGGCCGACATCGGCGCAGCGGGCCCGCTCGGTGCGACCACGATCCAGCAGGGGCTCGACTTGCTCGCCGCGCAGGTCGGTGGATTGATCGTGATCGACTCGGTCGCGTCGCTCGAAGCCATGTTTCCGGCCGTGCTCGGGGTCTACACGATCGACAAGCAGACGATCTGGGTGTCTCCGACCGGCGCCTCGATCGTGCTGGGCGCGGCCGAGAGCATCTCTATCGTTCACCCTGGATCGATCGAAGCCCTCGGCGCATCGAAGGTGAACATCGAGGGCGACTTCGTAGGTCCGTTGCTATCCGGCGAACTCAATCTTGCGGGGATCTCGGTCAAGAACATCAACGCGGCCGGGTCCGATGTCCTGTGCGAATCTCTTGCTGGGCGACAGATTAACTGGCGCGATGTTGCGCTACGCGGACAGACGGCTGGTGTCGTCCAGAACTGCCTCGGCATATCGGCGTTTGAGAACGTATCAATCGCCCCTGGGGCATCAGGGGCGATTGGTCTGGTGATCGATGGCGTTATCGCCATTGCCATCTGGTCGACTTCGGGCTCCATCTCGCAAGGGGTCGTTTCGCATACCGCATGGACCATTCTCGCGACGGCAGTGGTTGCTATCGTGCTGCGATTCGACCGCCCCGCAATCGGGACCACCGGCGACTTCATGTTCTATGTGGACGTGGCGGCCACGTTGCCAGGTGGATCGCCACCCACAAACGTTTTCGGAGTCGAGGTGAGCGGCGGTTCGGTGAAAGCCGGGGCCCTCTTCGATCCAGCTGGGCTCGACCAGACCGACATCAGGATCCTGTCGCTTGGCAATACGGGCGCGCCTGACTCACAGTTCATCGGCGACCTGATCCTGGATACGACGGGCACTCCCGCTCCGACCCCTGTCTCACAGGTCTATGTGGCTAGCAACGCTTGGGAGGTCATGCCGAGCAACAATGCTTCCATCGCGCCCAACGGCGTAACTCTCGCTGCAACGCCGGCCAACGAGCGACATACACTCACGATCACGTCGCTACAAGTCTGGTCGATGCGCTACGACGGGCCTGAAGATCAGCGGACCGACCGCGTGAGCTGGTCTGCACAAGGTCGGCGGTCGGGTGGTGCGGCGACTGTGGTTGATGTGCAGCTCCAATTCAATGATGGCGGGGGCTGGACCAACCTTCCCGAAACCCGTGACACCATCTCGGCGTTGAGCACCGTCCCGCAGAAGATCTCCGGCACGGCGGTGGTCTTGAACAACAACGGCTATGAGCTGAGGCTCGTGAGCAGGACCAGCAGCAACGCTACCAATACCCTCTGGGACAAGTTCAGGGTCAGCAAGGGGATCTGAAATGACAGCGCAAGAAGCAGAGCAAGCTATTCGCGCCGCGGGTTGCGGATGGTCCGATCTGGAGCGAGGCAGCGTCGTGCTCGTGGCGAACGAGACCCCGGGATATTGCAACGCGGGCTACTGCCAGTCGGTCGCGCTCGTGGCGACTCGCGCCGGAGCGAGTCCTGCCGAACTCGGGCAGGCCGTCTTTGACCTGGTCAACGGCGACGATGCTGCGATGCGGGCGATCCTGGCCCTCGCCCAATAAACGCATTGCGGTCATCCTCTCGGCGACCCGGTCCCCGACTAGGCCGGCAGTTCGCCGTCGAGGACGAGGGTCACGTCAACGCCCATATACCCGCGCCTGATGATCGCGGCGGCCCCGAGTCCATCGGCCGACCACCCACGCTGGTACGCCTTGCCGATCAGCGACACGGTCGCGTGGAGGTCGAGCCCGCGCGAGATCTGGAAGCTGTAAATCCCCTCGCTGTGCTGCGCGCTATGGTGCACCCGGCACGCGGGGAAGATGTTGCCGACGAACTCGCCATCGTGCTCGAGCCAATCGCCAGCGACGCGCTTGGTGTGCAGGTGGCATGGGTCGCCGCCGAGCGTGGGCTTGAGGCACACCACGCAGGGCAGCCGGCGCACGAACTCGCGGAAGCTCGGGTCCTCGGGTCGAATTGGCGTGCGGTCGGTGCTGATCGTGGGCAGGACCGGAATCGCCTCGAGCACGGCCTGCCGCCGCTTAGACCGCCGGCGCATGGTCACCATCCAGTCGCCGGCGCAGACTCCAGCAGGACCATGTCGTGCCGAACTCGTCGCGCGCTCACGATCCCGCCTTTCGCCGCCATCGGAGCTGACGTATCGAACTCGTCGTGCGGCCGAGCTGCGCCGCGACTTCCTTGTCCCGCGCACCCGTGAGCTTGAGTGCGTCGATGCGCGCCAGCTCATCGGGCGTGAAGGGATTGGAGGCCGCGCCCCGCAGCAGGCCCAACTCGACGCGCTTGCGCTTGATCATCTTGACCGAGCGGGCAGGGAAGTGCTCCCGCAGCTCGCTGTCTGACCGAGATCCGGGCACGAGAGCCGAGAGCCGGTCGAGTTCCGCGACCGTCCAGGCGAGCCCCTTCCCGCCGAGCATGCCGGGCGGGTTCTGGCTGGTCGAACGAAGCTGCGCTCGCCTGGCCTTTTCCTGCGCATTCTTGCGAACGCGGCACGGATCGCAGCCCCACCGCTCAGGAGGTCGAGCCCCGCCACATTGCGGGCAAAGGCCCGCCTCACTTGTTCGCCGAGCGCCCTGGGTCGAGCGCGGCGTGAGTGATTCTCGAAGGCGGCCAGAGCTCGCGCGAGGCCGTCGCGGCGGAACGAGCAGCTTGGGTTGCTCGAGCTTCAGCGCGTCGGGGTCTACCTCGCGCAGAAACTCGGCCGTGCACCTGCGCGTGCCTGCGTCGCTGAAAAGCAGCGTGAATCGATCGATCCCGTCCACGCTGACCAGCATGCCGAGCCCCCACTCTGGCCGACGGTCGTGCCGATAGAGAATGCCCTTGGTGATCACGAGCCCGTCCTATCGCGCACGGACACGACCAGCGCGGCGAGCTGCTCGGCCACATCGTCGAGCGAAGCCTCGGCAGCCTCGCGCTCGCGTGTCAGCTTGTCAGCGAGATTGGTCAGTTCGCGGATCCCCTCCGCAAGCGTGCGCCGACTTCCGTCTGGGGTGACCATCGCGATCATCGAGCGTTCGAGTTCAGCCCACGCGGCCTCGATTTTGGAGACGCTCGTCTCGCCCCTGCGGCCGAGCACCAGCACCGCTTCGTCCGGGATCTTCGACTCCGCGAGCGCGACGAGGATCGAGTCCGCTATCTCGGCGATGTCTCGGTCCTTGGACCCCTTCCCCTCGCGGGCTCGATCTCGAGCGTAGCGGGCGACCTCGGCCATGTCCTCGGCCGGGACCATGGCCGCGTCCTTGAAGAGCTTCCGAACTTGTCGAGCGAGATCGCTATCACTCGGCTGCGAGTTGGGATCCGCGAGCACGCCAGCGGCGAGAATGCGGACGGCGGCGATGGCTCGATCAGTGAGGACGTAGCGCATGGTCACGCGATATCGTACCGCGGGCAGACGCTGGGCATTCCCGATCTGCACGAGGCCTAGCTTGTCCTCGTAGTGATCGTGGAAGCGGATTCGCTGGAATGCCCGCGGGTGGGCTTGGTAGGGATCGCATGACTGAAGAACTGGGTCTGCTCGTGAGCGTGCAGACGGTGCTTGATCTCGGCGGGTTCGCGGATGTTGTTCGCGCGCCGGGAGTCCCCAGCAGCGACTGGACCAGCAGCGCGCTCGCGTGGATCGACGCTGCGATCCCGGGAAAAACCAACCGGAAGGGCACGGCTCGCGAGCGCCAGGTGCGGCCGGTGATCTACCTCTACTCCCGCGACTGGACGCTGCTCGAGTACGAGGTCGCGGGTGTTCGTGGCCGGCAGTTGGCGATCGGCGAAGACGAGCCGCTCTCGCGCCTCGATGGGGCGGGAGAGTTCGATCATGTCGATGGAGCCGGCGCGAACGTCTGGTCGCGTTGCAGCGGCGAGCGAGTTGGCGGGCAGGGCCGCGAGACATACAAGGCCATTCAGGCACCAGCGTGGGCCCGGTGGCGTCTCGAGGCTCGATCGCACGCGATCGCGACCGGCCATGACGTGATCGAGGCGACCATGCGGGCGGTCGCGTCGGCGAGCGAGAACATCCGTCTTCGGCTGGGGCTGACCTCCGAGTTCCGGTGCGACGAGCGGGTGGTCGAGGCTCCGTGTCTCGAGTTCGTCGTGCTGGCGCTGGCGATGGCTCTCGCGGGTCCGGGCGTGGCCGAGGCGCTGCTGCTCGCGCTCGACCTCGTCGTCGTTCATCAGCCGCTCACGGACGATTGGATTGTGGGTCTCGAGCTGGCGATGGTCCAAGGACGGCCTGGCGCGGTGCGGCTGGCCGAGCTGACGCATTCGCCACACGGCGATCCGGTCTGGGGCGCTCTCGCCTGGGCCTGGCGGATGAGCCGGCCGGGCCAGGCAAGCTTCACGGAGGTGGCGATCGCGTGGGGCATGGTCGGGCTCAATGGGTGGATCGACGGGCAGGATCCGCGGCTTGCCTCGGCGCTCGCCTGGGCTGGTCAGGGTGATGACATGCCGGATGGGATATTTGGCGCGGGCATCTACTCGTGACCCGGCTCGACCGCGACGATGTCGCTCATGGCTGACCTCAATCCGTCCGCGCCGGAAGAGATTCCCGGACCAGGAATATCAAGGGAGGGCGCTGGTTCGGCGACGGTGATGCCAACCGACAAGCCCATCTCCCGAGCCGAGGAACTCGCGCGCGCGATCGTGGCGAGCGATGACGCCGACGTCATGCTCGACGTCCCCGATATCGCCGATCTACTCGCCATCATCGACGGCCTGCGCGAGCGCGTCGACCAAGCGGATGAAGCTGATCCCGAGGGGTGGACCGCAGCGAAAGAGCGCTGGCTCTGGGCGGATGTCGAGGCCGCTCGGGCAGCGGCGAAGCTCGGGGCCCGGCTGGCTCCGGTCGAAGATCAGGCCGCGACCATCCCCCACGTCTGCCCGCGCTGCGGGCTGACCGGCGAACTCGCCGACCCGGCGCCGGTCGGCAGCGTGCCCGGCGGGCTGCACGAGGCCCTCATGGACATTGGCCACGGTCGCTCCCCGACGCCCGAGCAGCGGGACGCGCTCGCGGCCGGAGTTGCGAAGGCGGCTCGCCTGCGTGTCGAGGCGGCCCGCGAGCGCACCTCGGAACTAATGGATCGAGTTCGACGTGAGCGAGACGAACTCGTCCTCACCCACCTCACGGATGCAGCCCAAAAGATTGCACCCTGTCCTGATACTGGGGTCCTATGGCCTGCCGATGGTGAGGCGGCATCAGGCTTCAGGGCCACCCGTGGACGGTGGCCGCTGTGGTGGGAGATGGCTTTAGCCATGCGTGCCGCCAAGTCGCTCGAAGCCGTGAAGGACTTGCTCCGATGAAGGACGAGCACGTCGGCCAGGCAGGCGGGCTCGGGGCGATGCTCTTGGTCGCCAGCCTCCTGGCAGCTGCCGACTACGCCCGCCGAGCACGAGCTCGGTTCCTGGAATGCCGCTGGTGCCGTCGAGGTAGGACAACGCCATGAGTCACCTCGACGAGCACGATATCGAGCCGAGGCTCTGGCTGGCGCTCAACCGGCTCGACGCGCTCCCGCGCTGGCGCTGGCTCGCCCGGGCGCTGGCCCGCGCTCGCTTGGACCGCCTCTGCAAGCGCTTCGAGCGAGAGAGGAGCCAGCGATGCTGATCGCACCTCGCCTCGCTATCCTGCGCAAGCTCGCGGAGGACGGGCCCTCGCTCCCCTCCGCCCTCCCGGACGTGGCCGGGATCCATCGGGACTGGCTGCTGCGCGCCGAGTTGATCCGCTGGCCCGCGGACCGCGAGAGCGCCAGCATGCTGCTGGAGATCACCGACGCCGGGATCGCCGAGCTCGCCAAAGCAGGTGAGCCGTGATCTACTGGGGCGCCCGACTCGAGCAGGCCCTCGACCTGCACGGCCTTCGCCAAGTGGCGGTCTGCCGAGCGACTGGCCTGGCCGACGCGACCGTGAGCCACTGGCTGAGCGGGCTTCGGATCCCGACGCTCTACGCCGCCCTGACTTGCGCCGAGTACCTTGGCTGGTCACTCGACGACCTGATCGACGAGCAGCCGCTCGCCGCCCCGACCTGGCTGCCGGCCGAGGTCCGACCTCGCGTCTCAAGCGAGTGGTCGGCCGCGATGCTCGAGCTGGTCGAGCTGCACACGATGCCCGGGCTCGCGCGCGCGCTGAGCCTCGACAAGTCCGGGATCCGCCGGTGGGTCTTGGGCGCCGAGCCCAGGCTCGGCGGTCGTGGTGGCGCGGCTCGTGTCGCGCAGACCCTCGGCCTCACGCTGCACGGGCTCGCGCTCGGCCGCCTGCAGGGGTCGCCGTGACCGACGCGCTCGCGCTGCCCGACTCGGTCGAGTCCCCGCTGCTCGTGCATGGCGACTGCATCGACGTGCTCGCCCGTCTCCCGGCCGAGAGCGTCGACGTCGTGATCACGGACCCGCCCGCTGGCGTCGGGTTCATGGGCAAGCCATGGGATTCGTTCGCTAACTATGAGCCCCGCACCGCAAGGGGTCGCGACGCCAGCGGGCGCCTCGCCGGCCTGCTCGCCCCGTGGGCCGTGGGCTTCGTCGCGTTCATGGCCGACGTGTGGAGCGAGGTCGACCGCGTGCTCAAGCCGGGGGGCTTCGTCTGCGCGTGGGCGCTGCCGAAGACGGCCGACCTCGCCGGACTCGCGTTGCGTGCGACAGGGTGGGAGATCCACGACAGCTTGCTTCACCTATCCGGTGAAGGAATGTCCAAGGCCGGTGACCTCGGCAAGAAGATCGACGCGATGTTGGGGGCCGAGCGCGAGGTTGTCGGCTCGAAGCTCGGCCTTCCAGGGTACTCGCTCGCTGCGTCAAAGGGGGCGTCTGTGTATCAAGGCTGCATCGGGGGGACGGGTGACCCCGAGCGCGAGTGCATGCTCACCGCCCCCTCCACACCCGAGGCCGAGCGCTGGACCGACTGGAGCTCGCAGCTCGCCCCGGGCCACGAGCAATGGCTGCTCGCACGCAAGCCGACGCGGCTCACCTACGCCCGGCAGGTGCTCACCCACGGGTGCGGGGCGATGAACATCGGAGCGTGCCGGGTGCCGAGGGGCGACAAGGCGAGGTTTCCAGCAGGCGTCGTGAGCCAGACGGAGTCCGTCTATGGTGGCGGAGAGGGTCGCTACGGGGATCGACCCCGCGGTGACGATGCCCACCCGTCCGGGAGCTCGGGCTCGACCGGGGTTGCTTGTGTCGCCGAGCAGGCTCGCTTCGTCGGCGTCGAGCGGGACGCCGACTCGTTCGAGGTTTGCCGCGCCCGCATTCTCGCGGCCACCGGCTCGCCAGTGGCCGCCGCCGAGGCCAACGAGGCCGCGCCGACCGGGGGCCAGCTCGCCCTGCTCTGACACTTCGGTCACGACGTCCAGCACCGCGACTGCTTCGAGTCGCTCGCCGCCATGCGCGACGCGGGCGGGGTCAGGCTCATCGTGACCTCGCCGCCCTACCCCGACGCGCGGACGCCCGAGCAGTACGGCTGCGCGGCGTTCGACACGAGCCTCGCGGGCTACGGTCGGCTCGGCGATGCAGTGTTCGAGGCGCTCATGCCGGGTGGCGTCGTCTCGCTGAACATCGACGGGCCCATTCGCGTGTGGCGACCCGAGCTCGGCGAGAGCGAGCGCTCGCTCATCGCGTTCGAGGTCGCGCTCGACTGGGCCAAGCGGGTCGGCTTCCGCTACGTCGAGCGATGCGTCTACGCGGTCGAGCGCATGCCGGGCAGGCACGGTCCGAGGTGGCGGAGCGGAGGGGAGTTGGTCCACGTCTTCTCTCGCCCCGGCCAGGTTCACTTCGACGGGTCCGCGCACACGCTTCCTAGTCTCGCGCCTGGTCGAACATGGTCGCCGGGCGGAAGCCGTCGGCTCGGCGGAAGGACGAAGCGGTCTTCTTTCGTCGACGATGGGACCCGACAACTGAGCACGATCATTCGCTGCACGGCGGGGCACAACATGACCGACAGCGACCACCCGGCTCCCTTCGCGGCTGACCTCGCTGACGCCTTCGTGCTCTGCTACTCGCAGCCAGGCGACCTCGTGGGCGACCCCTTCGCGGGCTCGGGAACCGTTGCGTTTTCTTGCCATCGCCACGGCCGGCGCTTCATCGGCGGCGACCTCGGGCAGCGCGAGCGCGACGGCCGACGATGGGCGGACATCGTGAACGACGGGCTGCGCCAGACCACGCTCGACTTCGGCATCGTGGTCGAAGCCGGTCCCGAGTCGGACCGGCTGCTTGCTGCCGGAGTCGCCGTGACCGACGCGCTCGCGCTGCCCTGAACGAGAAAAGCCAGCCGGACGTTGTTCCGGCGGGCTTCGGAGGATAGCGGGGGCAGGATTCGAACCTGCGGCCTCCGGGTTATGAGCCCGGCGAGCTACCTGGCTGCTCTACCCAGCAGTGGACCCCGCTCGGCCGTGACCGTGTTGGGGAAGCTGGTTGTATGCCCAAGCTCGACGCGGGTCAAGCCCGCGCGTGGCCGCTACCCGATGGGTCGACGTGACCGCCGAGCTCGCACCGTGGTGGCTTTGCAGGGAACGATCACCGGCGCGGCGTTCGACACGACGGTCGCTGGCTATGGCCGGCTCGGCGAGGCCACGCTCGACTTCGGCCTCGTGCAGAAGGCCGACAACGAGGGGTGTTGCGGAGCGTAGCGCGGCGAGCTATGTCCAGAACATGACCACCGAACCACGACTGGCAGCATGGTGCTGCGAGCTAAGCTGCGAGAACGACGCGACAGTCTCGATCTTCGACCCGACCATGCGATACGACTTGGCTGAGACCCATGCGTGTGCGGACCATTTCGAAGCGCTCGGAGGCGGAGTCGAGGGCAATATCGTCACACCGCTCGCTTCGGATCCCGACATCGCCGACCCGCTGCTCACGCTGCTCAAGCAGCTCAACCCCGAGGCGTACCTCGACACATGCGACCGCTACTCATCGCCCGGCGAGACGATTTACGCGGTGTACAGCCCCGACGACGGTGGCGAACTCGGACACGGCCCGACTGAGGCCGCCGCGGCATTCGACGCCGTCCGGTCGATGGTGGCCGATCTCCAGCGGGATAATGATGAGGTCCGCGAGGCCCTCCGTAAGCTCAAGGCTGCGCTCAAGGCGATCGGTGAGCTGTGACCGGCGCCCGCTGCACCGCCACAATCCATCCGGCCGACGCCGTGCTTCGAGGCCGACGCAAGCTATGGGCGCTCGGCGTCGCTGGCCTGGTCGCGACCCTCGCTCGCCTCGGTGTCGACGACTCACCTGCAACGGTCCGCAAGGCGATCGCGCGCGGTGACTTCGACCCGCTGGACCCGCTCGACGTGGCCGCGTGGCTCTGCTCGCGTGCAGGTGAGCACTGGATCGCGGATCGGCTGCGCAAGCTCGGGGACAGGACGATGACGCCGTGAGCAACCCGCGCGCAGCAGAGTCGGACATGCACGGCATCGGACGCGCACGCGAGCGCGCGGACATCCTCGATTTCATCCGACATCCGCCCGGGCGGGTGCCGGATAATCTTCGCGCTTCGCTTGCCGAGTTAGCTGCCGCCATCGAGCGCGGTGACCACGTCGGCGGCGCGCGAAGGCTCTACGAGACCGACCACGGGGCCGAGCGCGAGGTGACGCCGTGAAGGGCTCGGACATCGCGGCGGCGATCAAGACCAACCCGAATTCCGAGTTTGCGCTCAAACCAGGCAAGTACACCGAGAAGGTCGTGCGCGTGCGAGGGCTGATGGCTGCCGATGGCCTCCGCGGTACGTGGCGGTGCGTCGAAGCGACGCATCCGGTCACTGGCCTTTGGTGGGAGCCGCCCGCAGCGTTGGTCTGCTCGGCCGACCTCATGACTGTCGAAGATGCGACGCGGATCGTTGACCAGCGCAACGCCCAGCGCAACGCCCAGCGCAACGCCCGGAACGTCCAGGTACTCGCCAGCGATCGCGCGGCTTGCCGACTGCATGCGCTGGGCATCGAGGCGCGCGTGCTCAGGGGACAACTCGTGGTCGAAGCCGGTCCCGAGTTGGACCGGCTGCTTGCTGCTGGCGAGAAGGCGGGTCGCCATGACCCGGCTTGAGCTCGACGTGCTGGCGGCGGTGGTCGAGGCGCCAGCTAGCCCTTGCCGGATGCTGGCCGAGCAGGTGCTCGGCACGGGTCGAGCGGGGTCGCAAGAGCGGCTGCGGGTGTCGGCCGCGCTGCGCAACCTGGTCAGCCTCGGGGCGGTGACGGTGACGCTCAGGCCGCGCGCGGGGGCTCAGGTCCCGTGCCACCTGTACTGGCCGGTCGAGGGGTTCGAGGAGGTGCCGAACCTCGTGCACCTGACCCATAACCAGCGGCACTTGATCCGCCACCTGTTGCGCACGGGGCTGGCGTCGGGGCAGCTCGGCCCGCCGTCCGAGGCCCTGCTGCACCACCTCGAAGCCGAGGAGTCCCGCCTTGCGCGGCCGCCCGCCACCTACCCACGGACCGCCGAGGCGATCTCCCTCGAATGGACAGAAAGCCTCACCGGAAGCGTTCGTTTCGTCTGCCCGCGTTGCGGCGAGGCGCGCCTCGCCGCTTGCGAGGGAGGCCAGGCCAGCCTCGCAATCGCGCTCGTCGGCGGCCGACTGTCGATCGCCCACGCCGCAACCGGCAAGTCGGCGCTGGCAGACGTTAGCTTCCCTGCGACGGCCGAGGGCTTCGATCTTGCCAAGTCCACCCGTGACCGGTTGCTCGTTTGCGGGGTCGACTGGTCGGGCTCGGACGCTGCCGCGATTCAGAGCCAAGTTCTTCCGCCGGGGGCAGGCGCGCGCTGGCGGGAGATCCGGGACGACGTCGTGCTGGTCCTTGAGCGAGGGCCGCGATGAATGCTCGCAAGGTCGGACGCATCCTCGACCGCATGCTGGTCGAGGGCGAGACGCTCTGGCCCGCCGCCTGCGTGTGGTGGGCCGCGTGGCACCTTCGGCGAGCTACGCTCGCCGAAGGTGCGGGCGAGGATGATACCGTGCGAGTGCGTGTCCTATGGGCCTTGATTCGAGCGCATGCACCACTACGCTTGGTAGCCTTCCTCCTTGTCGAGCAGCTCGAATCGCGAGCACGGCTGCTCGGGCCGCTCGCGGGCGAGTGCCGCGACGCACTCGAAGACGCGTCACGGGCCGAGTGGCGGGCTCGTGCTCGTCGGCAAGAGGCTCACGCGTGGCTGCTCGAAGTCGACCCCGCGCGGGCCGAGCAGGCGTTCGACGAGGTGGACGATCTCGATGCGCGGCTCTGGGGGTTCGATGCTGGGCTATGGGCCCCGACCGCTCAGGACTGGCTTCGCGCTGAGGCGGCCGAGGGTCGGCTGCGAGAGTTGGAACGAGGGCCGCGATGAAGGCCGTCGAGATCGAATGATCGCCGTCGTCACCGGCGGTCGCGATCGCCTGCCGACCATCGCCGAGCTCGTGATGCTGATCGAGATCTTGACCGAGCGCGGAGCCACGCGCGTGCGCGAAGGCGAGGCCGACGGCACGGACAAGGCCGTCGCCGCGTGGCTCAAGGCCCGCACCGCGCTCGTGGTCGAGCCGTGGCGCGCCGAGGACTACGGCGAGTGGCCGTACTGCGGGCCGCGGCGCAACGAGGCGATGCTCGACGGCGACGGCCAGGACCTCTTCGGCGTGTTCGAGCACCCGCCTGCGGACTTTCTCGTCGCATTCGAGGGAGGCGTCGGCACCAAGAACTGCGTCGACGCAGCGAAGGCGCGAGCGATCCCGGTCGTGCACATCGAACCTGTCACGGAGCCGAGGATCTGGAACGCCCATCACGGGCCGGCGCCGGGCCCCGCCGTCAAGGTCGGCAGGCCCGCGCCGCTCGGCAATCCGTGGCCGCTCGAGCTGCGCGACGGCGAGACCCGGGCCGACGCAGCCGCGGCCGCGCTCGCGCGATACAAGGCGTGGCTGTGGAGCCGGATATCCACCAACAGCCGCCACTTCGATCGGCGCGTACGGTCGAGCCTCGAGGAGATCACGGCGGAGCACTACCTCGTGTGCACGTGTTGGCCGCTGCATTGCCACGCCGAGGTCATCATTGCGGCCTGGCGATGGCTGACGGCAGAGCGCGTGGGAATAGCTCCGCCGTCCGATTGATTCGCTACCACATGCCGACCATCCGAACCAGTCCCGCGTCGATGTGCGCCCACGATGGAATTCTCTTTGTTCGCGTGAAGTCTCTCTCCGGCCACCACTGCAAGGATGCTGGCGATGCCAGCCATGCTGAACTCGCCGAGCAGGCGATCAAGATGTGCGAACTGGAGTTCGCCGCGGCGTCCGGTGGAGACAAGACTGGCCTGCTCGTGAAGGTCGTCCTCGACAAGCGAAGTCTCGAGGTCTGCCGATTCAAGCACTGCTACGTCATGGTCTGTTACGAGAGCGGCAGCAAGTCGGTCAAGTCGCTGCAGCGGATGATCCGTCGGGTCGCCCGCGCATATAAGGCCGAGCCCATCGAACCCATGGGTGCAGAATGACGTCGCCGATGGTCTTCTCGATCCATCCTCGCTTCGTCTCGGCCTTCCGCGCTGGCACCAAGCGATTCGAATTCAGGACCCGCCGACCAGACGTCGACGGCGAGACCGTGATGATCTACGAGACCGCGCCGACGTCGGCGATCGTAGCCAGCGCTTCGGTAGGTCGGATCATTCTGGGGTCCCCATTCGCTATCTGGACCGACACCGGGGAGCATCTTCGCGAGCTTGGCGTCCAGAAGGACGCACTTTGCACGGCCGTCAAGACTCGGATCGCCGGGCTCAAGCGCGTCTACTGGCGAGCGCTGTTCGACCGGCTCCAATCCTTGACGACTCGCTTGGCGACGAAGACCCGCGCGGAGTTCCTCGAGCGGCTGACTGGTCGCAACGCGATCGCGTTCACGGTCAGCAACTGCTACTCGATCGTCATGTGGGCGGTCCGGCACGCTGACGCCTACATCGACCGGCAGGTCATCGACCTGTTCTTCTCGCTGTCGCAGCGCGATGGCGTGACCAGGTACATGTCGAACAAGCGCACGTGGGTCGACAGTGCGTGGCGGTACTCGCTCCGTTCCGACGATGAGGGAACGCGCCCCAGCCACTTTCGCCTCGACTACCGCTTCGTCGTGCCGGGGTACCAGGCAATCGGGGGACACGATTTCGGCTCCTACGACTTCCCCGGCGGACTTCACAGGGGCTGCCACGCGCTGATCGCCGACATCATCGCCGTGCTCTCGACGCTCGGCTTCTCGACCCCGGCGCCCGGTCCCATGACCCGCCAGTGGCACGCGAACAAGTGGCAGAACTGGGTCTCGCCGGATGGCGAGTTGCTGTTCCAGGTCAAGGGCTTCGCCAACGGCAACCTCCACATGCGGTTCGCCCCCGACGCGATCATGGCCATCAACGTGGAAGCCGGCCGCCTGCTCGGGTGGCTCAAGTCCCCGGCCGAAGCGGCGACAGAACTCGGTGCCACGCAGGACCAGACCGAACGAGCCTGGCGATCCATCGCCAAGCTGGATGTGGCGAAGACTCTCGCGCTCGCTGGAGCCGTCGCATGATCGCGCTGCTCGGTGGCATCGCCTCACTGCTCGGGACGTTCCAAGGCGTCGGCTGCCGCTCGGAGTGCGATCGCTAGTCGATGGCCTCGTGCTTCTGGCTTGATGTCCAGCTGGTCCACGTGGTTGACGCCGAATGCTGATGCTGTATAACGCACACATGAACACGCGCCGTAGAATCCTCGAGGTGGCAGCCGAGCTCGGCGTCGCCCCATCCGCCGTCGAGAAGGCCCTCGACCACTCGACGCCAAACCGCTTGCGGGCCGTGGCCGTCCTGCTCGGTCAGCCGGCTGCGATCGTCGAGCACCGGGCGTCGAGGCTCGACGTAGACACGGACACCGCGCTCGACTGGCTCGTGCTCGCTGCGTGACGCCCTCGCCGAGGCCTACGCGGAGATGAGTTCGTCGCCCCAGGCATTCCAGCGATCGTCCCGCTCGGCATCATCACGGGCGAAGAGCTCGACGCGGGAACGGTCGCCGAGCAACTCGACGATGCGATCGCGGACTTCCGGCGGCTTGCGGGAGTGGCCGCCCTCGCCGTACGGCTTGGGCCAGTAGACGAGTTGCTCCTGCGCCTCGGTCAGCAACGGGAACACTCGCCCGCGCTTGCGGGTCGAGAGCACGATCACCCGGTCCGTGTGCACCTGCTTGACCGCCCGAGGTCGCGGCCCGCTTGCCCGGATTGGAGTTGCGCCGTCGTGGCCGCCCATCTCCTCGAGCTCGGCGAGAGCCTTGCGTCGCTCGGCCTCGGTAGCCGCCCAGTCGAGGATGATCGAGCGGAGCTTCACGGCGCGCTCGGGCCTGGGCTGCTTCGTCTTCAGCCAGATGTAGGCCGTGCCGGCCTCGTGCAGCTTGAAGCGCTCGCACCAGCGCAAGAGCACCTCGGACTCGCGCAGCTGCGTGGGCCCGGTCATCCAGCAGAAGATCATCGCGTCGCGGGCCAGCCAAGCGCCGAGATCGAACGCGAGCAGCTCCGCCCACGCCATGGTCTTGTACGGGGTACGAGCCGTGCCGCACGGCGTGCGATGCCAGGGCGGGTCGAGGTAGACGACCTCGTGCGGCGCAGGGCTGGTGAGGATCATGCAGCCGCCATCGCTTCGGGCTGAACCCAGATCCCGCCGCTGCTCAGCCGGAAGACCTCGCTGGCGCCGGCGTCCAGCAGCTCGAGCATCACCTCGCCGATCGCCTGCGCGGTCGGGACCGGCACGGCATTGCCGACGTGCTCGCGGACCAGCGCATCGCTGCCGCCGAGTTGCACCCACTGGCCAGTCGGGTCATCGAGCGCCAGCTCGGTCGGATCGCCTGGTCGGTGCCAGACGGGGATGCCCTGCAGAAGCATGAGCTCGGCCGTGGTCATCGGCCGGTGCACGGTCCCATCGAACGAGCGAATGATCAGGTAGCAGCCGCGGCCGCCCTTGACGATCTTGACATCCGGCCCGACAAGCCAGAAGTCGCCGCGCACCCACGCGTCGCGGTCACCTGTCCATGGCTGTCCTGCGACGAGGTCGTGTGTCGGGGCGAACAGATCTCGCTCGGCGACGCTGCTCGGCGCGGTCCGAATCGGATGCTGCGCGCGGATGGTCGCGCTCGGCCGGCGATTATCCTGCACTCCGAAGTTGCCGCGGTTCTGCGCGGGGACGCGAGGGTCGATCACTCGCGGATCGGCGACCGAACTCGGGCTGTTCTCGACCTTTTGATGGCCGATCACCGGGGTCTTGTAGGGCCTGTCGGTGTCGCTCACGCCGATCGCATCCTCGAACCGCGAGCAGGTGCTGCGCGGATCGATCGCCCCGTCGCCGTGCTCGAACTGGCCCTTGCGGATGCAGTCGGCGAAGCGTGGCTCGGCGCGGGGGTCAGCGACGCTCGACCAGGTGTTGCGGACCGAGCCCTCGGCCAACACGGAGTGCGAGGAGCTGCCGCTGTCGTTGACGCCGTAGCCACCGTTTTGCCGACTCGAGCGGTCACCGAGCCGCGGGTCCGTCACGCTCGCCCAGCTGTGCGAGCCCGCGCGCGCGGCCGCGACAACCGTGTGACTCGGCCCTTCGCTCGAGCTCACGCCGTAGAGCCCGGACTGTCGGCCGCGGGGGTCGCCTCCGCAACGCGGATCGACGTCGACCATGTGCACGTGCTCGGGGATCGCTCGCCAGTCCTGGCCCGCGGGGATGGCCGAGAGTCGCAGCCAGTTCAGCGCGTTGATCTTGGGCAGGCGGTGGTGCGGGCCGCCGGCGCTCGAGCCAGGCACGGGCGGCGGGAGCTGCCAGAGCACGCTTGCCATCGGGCGCAGGCCAAGCGCCGGCGGCCGCAGCAGGTGACTCGGACACGCCGAGCGCAGACGGGCGATCAGCAGCAGGCGTTCCCGCTTCTGCGCGAGCCCACCCCACTCGCCGCAGTCGTGCGGCTCGAGGCTGACCTCGTAGCCGGCCTTGCGGAGCAGCTTCGTGATCTTGGCGAGCCAGTCGGCACCACGGCTGATCATCCGCGGGACGTTCTCGAGCAGGATCAGCTTCGGCAGAGCGCCTGGCCACGCCTTGATCGCCAGCTTCACCGATTGGTAGGCGAGGCGGTTGAGCGCCTCGTACTTCTCCGATTTGCTCAACGACTCGGGCAGACAACCGCTGAACCCCTTGCAGGGCGGGCTCATCACCACGACATCCGGCACGCCCTCGCATCGCTTGGCGAGCTCCCAGGGTTTGATCGTTCCGAGGTCGACGACCTGGGCCATCGCCCCGGTCAGAAGCTCGAAGTCCTTGCACGCGACCGAGTCGACGTCGAAAGCACCGACGGACTCGAACCGCGAGCCTGCCCCCGACCGAGCTCGGAGCAGCCCAAGGGTCTTCGCTCCCACGCCGCTGAAGAACGTGACGACGTTGTAGACGCGAAGAGCGGTCATCGAGGCCCTGTGAGCAGCTGGAACTCGGCGAGCGTGATCGGCCTGCCCCCGACCAAGAAGCTGTCGGTCTCGCGATCGTGCCGATGCACGCGGTAGCGATTCCAGCCGTGCGAGTCGGCGTCGATGGGCTCGCCGAGCAGGAACATTCCCGATCGCATGTCGGCCGGCGGGAGCACGTTCATGGCTTCGTCGTACGCTTCCTCGTCGGAAGGCAGCCAGGTGAAGTTCGGGAGTTCGGTGGTCATTTGGTGTCCAGGTGAGATCAAGCCGTCCAGCGCTCGGGCTATTCCCGGGAATGGATCGCGCCGCGCGCTGTTGGGTGCCGCATGCCGGACCCGATTGCTGCCGTCGATCGTCGACTTGCGGCCCAAGCTGTCGAGCGATGGGCGCGGGCCTGCGGCTACAAGGAAGGCATGGCGGCGATCTATGTAGCGACGAGCGACGCCTCGGCCCGCATCAGTTTGCGGCGCGCAGACTACAAGCGAAGGGCCGAGGTCGGCGAACCGCTGTACGAAAGGATCCTCGTAACCCATCACGCCGCTCTCATCTGGGCGCTGGCCGAGGAGCTGCTCGCGGACTATCCGGTTGACGTGGGGCAGTGCAGGATGTGCGATGGTGCAGGTACGTGGGTCCTGACGTCCGCGATCACGAGTTCGCCCCCACATTCTGGGCCAGGCCGGCTGGTAGGATTATGCGCGCCATGCTTCGGCACCGGCCGCGAGCGTCGGGAGGTCGGCCGCCTGCTGCTCGACGCCCTGCCTCGGCCCTGCGCGCCGTGTCGCGGCTCCGGGTGGACGCCCGCGAGTCCGAGCAGCGGCGTGACCGAGTGCTGGAGGTGCTCGGGCGACAAGACCGAGCCCGGCGACCCCGCGAGCATCGAGGCACTGCTCGTTCTCTCGGACCAACTCCAGCCCGACCTGAACCGCCGAGCCGACGGACCCCCGCGAAACCACGATCTCGAAGCGCTCGGCATCAGCATCGCGCTGCTGCTCGCCGGCCCCGTTGCGGCCGCAGATCCGCGGATGGCTGACCAACTCGCAGCCGACATCGAGCGGCTTGAGCGGTTTACGCTCGCCCGGGAGGCACAGGAGCTGTGAAGATCGCTGGCATCTTCGTACTCGCGTTGTTCGTGTTCACGATCGCGTGGCGACGGGTCCTCGACCGCGTCGCCGACGATCACCCGCGCGGCAGGAGGCGACGTGGATATGGGCCCCGGGAATAGATCGACCAGTGGCTGTCCGACCACAAGAACTGGCTTGCCCGGGGCGGAACGACTCGGCTCGCTCTCTGCGATGACTGGCGCAAGATTGCTGTCGAATTTGGTGATGGGCATCCCGCTGCTATCGGCTGCCTACTCGCCCTCGTGCGGGCAGCGTGGTACGGCCCCGAGGATTCGGGTCCATGGTACGTGACCGACCACGCGCTCGAGCGGTTCGTCGAGCGACACGGCAAGGCCACGGGTTGTCGCTCGCTACACGAGGCGATGATGTTCCTCGCCGACGAGGCGCTGGCAGCCAAGCCGACCAGCGAGCCCGGCTCGGATGGAGTGGTCGAGCTGGTCGGACGCCGGCCGTGGCGGATCCGCTACGTGGTTGGGCCGCCGCCCGTCCACATCATCGAGCGCCACGGCGTGGGTGCCAAGAAAGCGCTCGTCACCGTGAAGTCTCGCTGAGTAGGAATGCTCCAGAGAAGCTCGATGTTGAGGCCCTCGATGAGGGCCCTAGCGTCGAGCTTCTCTGCGTGGCGTCTGCTCGAGCAACAGGAGGGCACGAAGGTCCCGCACGGCCTCGTGTACTCGCTCGCGGTCGTCGGGACGATCGGCCAGCCGCATGGGCTCAATCTGGTCGCAGAGGAGTCGCTGACCGATCGTCGCGCTCGCGACTTCGATGCGGTGTTCATCAGCGTGCTGGACTCGCGCTGCATGATCGGCGCGGCACAGCACTTCGATCGCTGGGGGCTACCGCTCGACCGGCGCGCCCGGACGGACTCGGACCCGCTCGTGTGGGCCGGCGGCCAGGGTCTCGCCAACCCGCGCCCATTCGACCTGATCGCGGATCTGATCGTCGTAGGCGACGCGGAGCAGCCCCTGCCGGCCCTGCTCGCGTTATGGAACACGGGGGCGCGCAGGCAGACGTTCCTCGAGCAGGCGGCCGGGGTACCCGGCGTCTACGTGCCGAGCGTGCACGACCCGGCTCACGATCGTGTGCAGCTGTCCGTTTCCGACGTGATCGACGCGAGTCTTCGTGACGAGATCAGCGTGAGCCTCGACGGCACGCGCAGGATCGAGATCGCCCGCGGCTGTCGCTACAAGTGCACATTCTGCTCGCTTGGCTGGCGCGCGCCGGTCCGCGAGAACACCTCTGCCGACGTGATCACGCAGATCAGGCGCTCGCCGAAGCGCGTCCACCTGCAGGCTGGCGACGCCGAGTCTCACTCCGGGATCGGCGAGATCAGGGCCGCGCTCGCGGACCACGGAGGGATCGACCAGGGCTGGACTGGCAGGCTCGACACGCTGCTGCTGAACCCCGATGTCTCCACACCCGGCAGCAAGCGCTACGCTTTCGGCGTCGAGGGGGTCTCGCATCGGCTCAGGCGCGCCTTCGGCAAGGGCTACCTGACAGACGAGCGCCTGATTGCGGACACGCTGACCTTCCTCGACTCGATCGAGGGGCCCACGGTCGGGCGCACAGCCTGGCACATGATCAGCGGACTGCCAGCGGAGCGCGATCGCGAGACCCTCGACCTCGCGCGCGTCGTCACGACGATCCAGCAGCGCCGCCGCGGCAAGACCAAGCGCAAGCTGTCGCTGCACTGGCAGCCGTTCCAGCCGTTGCCGTGGACGCCCGCGCAGTGGTTCGGAGCCGGCGCAGCTGCTCGCGCCAAGATCGACGTCATGCGCTCGCTCGAGCGGGACCCGTGGCTTCTCATCGAGCAACTCGGCGGGCGCACGGACTCGATGGCGAAGGTCTGCACCGTGCTCAGCCGCTCGAGCGGAGAGGGAGCGCTGCGCCTGCTCGCTTCGCTGCGCACGAAGGTCACGCCCGAGCAGGCCGAGGACATCGCGGGCGTCGGCTTCGGGCCGCTCGAACTCGAAGCCCCACTTCCCTGGGACTTCATCGACGGCGCGTACACGCGCGCCCAGCTGCGCCGCGCGTTCGACGTGTGCGTAGCTCGGCTGGATGACCGCAAGTGACTCGACACCAGCACAACCAGAGGCAACGCCGCCGCAAGCGAGAGTGGAGGCGAGCCGCGAGTATGAAGCAAGGCGGGCGTTGCTACTACTGCGGGAGGCCCATGCGGAAGACTCAGAACCTGCCCGAGAGCGAGACTGCCGACCACATCATCCCATTGTCGCGCGGCGGCAAAGACGAGCCAGACAACATCGTTGCCGCCTGTGGTGAATGCAACCGAGCGAAGGCCGACACGATGCCAACTCTGACCACCGACCAGCTCCGCGCGCTCGGGCTCATCCCGCCGGCAGACCAACCTGCTCGGCTGCCGGACCCGCGTCCGTACTCCTACGAGCGAGCCTGCGAGCTGCTCGGTCAGACGATCGCCATGCTCGAATCAAGGACGCGCGAGCATGAAGCCGCGATCCGGCTGGTCGCCGACTGGCAGTCGCGAGCCATGGCCGCCGAGCTCAAGCTCTCGCGCGTCTCGGCCAGCGCGGCAGTCGTTGCCGATCTGCTTTCCGGGCTCGAAGGTTCGTCGCTGTCGGCGAGGGCCGAGGCCATCCGAATCTGCGATGGGATCGCGATGAAGGGCAGGCCATGAAGCTCACTCGCGAGCCCGTGCTTGCGGCCGCCCGCGAGTTTGCCCGCGGCGGGACGGCCTTCACGATGGCCGTCTACGGCTACGGGTCAGCGACCGAGTTCGACGCGGTGATCGACGGGGTGCGCATCCCAGCGAAGGCGCTCGCCGGACTCGCGCACCGCTACCAGAACGGCGGACGAGCCCTCGCGCCGACCGAGTTCTCCGGCGGCATCGACCACAGCGCCGGCCAGCTGGTGCGCCTCGGCATCGAGGTCCGCCGCGGCGAGGAGAGGATGACCGTCGAGCACCTTCCGCGGCGGATGATCCTGCGCTCGCGCGCGGCTCCGCTGCGCCTCTACGTCTGCTGGCCGACTGGCGAGAAGACGATCGCGGCTTGCCGCGCGCACAACTTCGGCGCGTTGCTGTCCCCGATCTCGACGCGCTCGACCGCGACTAGCGTCCAGATCCGCGATCTGAGCGGGCAAGCGAACCCGATCGAAGGACTCCCGTTCGTCCTCGACAACGGCGTCTGGTCCTGTCACCAGGCGGCCGTCGAGTGGAGCGATGAGCCGCTGCTGCGGATGCTCTCGCGCCTCTCTGAGCGTGACCTCGTGCCGCGGTTCGTCGTTGCGCCCGACAAGATCGGGGCCGGCTACGAGTCGCTCGCGTTTTCGGTCGACTGGCTGAAGGCCAAGCGCTCGAGCTGTGGCGACCTCCCGTGGCTGCTCGCCGTCCAGGACGGCATGGAGGTCGAGCGCGTCCGTGAGGCGCTGCTCGAGCATCGCTTCACCGGGATCTTCGTGGGCGGATCGACCGAGTGGAAGTGGGCGACCGTGCACGCCTGGTCCGAACTCGGGCTCCAGCTCGGGCTGCGTGTGCACGTCGGTCGGGTCAACGGCCAGCGGCGAGCGCAGCTGTGCAGCGACATCGGCGTGCACTCGATCGACGGCTCCATGGTCTCGAGGTTCTCCGACAAGAAGGCCGAGCTCATGGCCAAGCCGTGCGACGGCAGCGAGCTGATGCACGAGCCGCCCGGCCCGCTCGAGATCCGGCAGGCGATCCGCGAGCGCGAGTTCAGGCTCTTGCTCGGGCGCGACGACGAGGCTCGCCTGAGCCGCGCGCGCCAGGAATAGGCGGGCGGCTCAGCCAGTATCGCGGCCATGCCATTGATCTGCTACCAGCCACGGAACTTCAGCGCGTCGTCGATGGAGATCGTCACCACCGCACAGGAGATCATCCGAGACTACGCAGCGCAGGGGCTCTCGCTCACGTTGCGCCAGCTGTACTACCGGTTCGTGGCCCGCGATGCGATCCCGAACACCGAGAAGTCCTACAAGCGCGTCGGGTCGATCATCAACGACGCGCGGCTTGCTGGGCTGCTCGACTGGGATGCGATCGAGGACCGCGGTCGCGAGCTTCACCGATCGTCGCACTGGGACACGCCCGCGGACATCATCGACACGGCCGCGCGGAGCTTCTCGATGGACCGATGGGCGGGCCAGCACTACCGCGTTGAGGTCTGGGTCGAGAAGCAAGCGCTCGAAGCGATCGTCGGCTTGGCCGCGGACGGACGCGATTGCCCGTACTTCGCCTGCAAGGGCTACACGTCGCAGTCCGAAATGTGGCGAGCGGCGATGCGGATGAAGCGGTACCGAGTCAACAGGCAAAGCCCCGTGATCATCCACCTTGGCGACCACGACCCGAGCGGGATGGACATGACGCGCGACATCACCGAGCGCATCAACGCGACCTTCGGGGTGAGCGTGGAGGTGCTTCGGATCGCTCTGAACATGGACCAGGTCGAGGAGCACAACCCGCCGCCGAACCCGGCGAAGACCACCGACTCACGATTCGTGGGCTACGAAGCCGAGTTCGGCGACGAGTCGTGGGAGCTGGACGCGCTCGAACCAGCGACGCTCCACAGCTTGATCACCGAGGCGATCGACCAGTACCTGGACCGGCCGCTCTACGATGCCGTTGTCGAGCGCGAGGGCGAGGCCAAAGCGGTTCTCGGCAAGCTCTCGGATCGCTGGGAAGAATTCGCCGATATGATCGCCGATATGGAGTAGAAGCGTCGATGACCAGCATCGACCACGACCCGCTCGCGCGCCTGGCCGCGCTGCTATCCCGCCTCCCCGGCATCGGTGAGCGGACCGCGATGCGACTGGCGCTCGACCTTGCGCGCCGCGAGCCCGACTACCTCGCTGGCCTCGCCTCGGCGATCGCGGGGATCGGCCAGGTGTTGAATACGTGCTCGGTCTGCGGCGACTTGTCGGCGCTCGAGGTCTGCCGGATCTGCGCCGACGCCAGGCGCGACGTCTCGCTGATCTGCGTGGTCGCAACGCCGCAGGACCGGATCGCCGTCGAGCGGACCGCTGGGTTCCGCGGGCTCTACCACGTGCTCGGTGGGCTGCTAGACCCGATCGCCGGTGTCGGACCGAAGCAGCTCCGCGTGGAGGTCCTGCTCGAGCGTGCGCGCGAAGGCCAGGTTGCCGAGGTCATCATAGCGACGAGCTCGAGCGTCAACGGAGACGCGACCTCGCTCTACCTGGCGCGGGTCTTGGAGCCGCTCGGTGTGGTGGTCAGCCGCATCGCTTCCGGGATCGTGACCGGCGGCGAGCTCGAACACGCGGACCCGGCTACGTTGCAGCGGGCCATCGCGGATCGCCGGACGAACTGAGCCGAGGAATCCGAGCCGCGATCCGGTGGTATGGGCCAGCGATGAGCGACATCAATCTCCCCGAGTACGACGACGAGGCCATGAACGAGATCTGGTTCGACGACCACGAAGACTTCGAGGCGGTGGGGCCCACCGAATTGGAAGACCCCACGCGCTGGGGCTACACGGCGAGCAAGACCGTGAAGCACTTGGCCAGCGGCACGTATTGGCTGTTGACCGCCTCCGTATCGTGCGGCGACGATGGGCAGACCGACGTCGATGACGACCTGACCCGCGTCTATCCGCGCGATGTGACCGTGACCAAGTACCTGCCCGACGACACGGAGTGATCAACCGCTGCTACCCTCGGAAGCCTGATGACCACCAACGAGCAATTCGCCGAGATCGTCGACGCTGTGAAGAACCACAACGCTCGGCGGACCGTGATCATCGGGTCCCCGAAGGCAGGCAAGACGACGTTGGGGTTGGCGATCTCCGCCGAGCTCGGCGTGCCGCTGCTGCACACCGACGACTTGATCGATCGGTTCGAGTGGTCAGCCGCGTCGGAGCACATCGCCAACGTGTGGCTCGCGGAGCCCGGGCCGTGGATCCTCGAAGGCGTTGCCGCTGTCCGAGGCCTGCGCAAATGGCTGGGCGGGAACCCGAGCGGCAAGCCTTGTGATCTGATCATCGAGCTGCCCACGCCGCGGCTCGAGCTGTCCTCGAGGCAAGCAGGAATGGCGAAGGCGTGCATCGGAATTTGGACAGAGATCCGGCAAGATCTCGGTGCGCGCGGCGTGGCGACGGAGACGCTGTAGCCCGGGAGGGCAGCACGAGCCCGGGGCAGGGGCAAGCACCGAGCTCGTGCTCGCAAGCCATGCGGGCCGCCGGCGCGCAGCCGCATTCGCAAGGCTCGCCAACCAGTGACCGACCGCACGCAGAAAGTCAGCGATTGCATGTTGACTACGTCGCGCATGGCGGCCATATTCGACGCGTTGCCGCCCCCCGCCCCGCCGACGAAGGTCGTGCGGGGCTTCGGCAGTAGGAGACCCTCGACCCATGACCCACCAAGCCATCACGCTCCCCGCCGTCCGCGTCCTGTCCGTTGCCGCTTCGGCCCTATGCGATTCCGAAGGGGCCGTTGATGCCGAGATCGAGATTACCATGGACGATGGCGACCCCGTTGTTGGCGGGGTCACCCTGTACCGCGACCCCGCGCAGCCGACCATCGGCCGGCGGCATCAGTTGGGGACCTGCGGGACGCCGCTCGAGGTGTGGGCCGATTCGTCATGTCGCCTCCATCGTCGGCGAACACCGGCATCTGGTCGGCGTGATCGAGTGCCAAGTCCAAGAAGCTGCGGATGCTGCTGGACTGACCTACTGACCGACCCGAGCGAGGCACCGCCTCGCCCTCGACTCCGACGCGATCGGGACTCGAGGGCGGCACGACTGCCCACCGCGCATGCCGGCTTGCACGCTGCCATCCCCGAGCAGAGAGGGGCGAAAGACGACCACGACCATGAACAACTCCGACATCATCATCCTGGATTCCCGCTCTTTTGCTTCCGACGCGCTCGCGCTCACGGCCTTTGCTCGTGCGGCCGGTGTGTTCGGGGCTGACGCTCCGGAGGTTCTGCTCGGGATGGTCGAGCGACTCATCTTCGAGTCGCTCGAAGACATCATCCCCGACGCGCACCGCATCGCCTGTGAGAAGGCGTGTTCGCAGGGGCTCGGGTGTTTCCCCGCACCCGCCGAGTTCATCCGCCACGAGTACGTGAGTCCCAGCCATACGACCATTGGGCGAGAGTGGGTTGCCTTCGACGAAGGAAACGAGAGGCATGGAATGCAGATCGGCAAGGGAGGCAACCACGATTTCGAGCGCCGCTTCTCGTTTGGCACGGGGCGCAGCGCCGCGGTGTTGTGCGAGTGCCTCAACACCGAAGGCGAGTGGAGCTATACCGTCGACGTTGGCTACCGCGTCGAGCGGGTGCACTCGCTCGACGATCTTGCTTCGACGCTGGAGAGCATGCGCATTCGCGTCGACGCTCGTGACACCACGACTCCCACGACCACCAACGACTCCGACCTCATCACTCTGGACTTCGACGAGCGCGAGACCCTTCGCTGGGCCGACGGAGCGCTGGGCGTCGCGCCTCGCCAAGCCGCACTCGACCGGCTGGCCAACGCCGGACTCGTGACGACCTGCGACGTGGACGAGAAAGAGCGCTGGAACTCGATCGTGACAAACCGAGGACTCGATCACCTACGGAGCATCGGCAGTCGCGGATGACTTCACGCGCGAGGCCGCCGGCCCGCGACCGACACCGGCCCGCCCTCGCAAGGGGCGGGCATTCGGCGGTAGGAGACCCCGGACAATGCAAGACATCAGCACCTCGTACAGCACCCTCATCGACCGAACCGCCTTCCTGATCGAGTCCTTCGATCTCGCACCTCGCCCGCAGACCGATGACCCGTGGCAGTACAGGCTCGACATGGCGATATTTGTCTGCGGCCTCGACGTGGCCGAGGACACGATCCGATGGGTAGCTCGGGCCGCCCTTGCCCGCGTACTCGGGGAGCCAGAGCCGGCCGCGACGTCGCCAGCCTCGGGCGCGACATTGCGCGAGACCCAAGCCCGGTACACCAGCGGATGCCTCTTCGTGCACGCGCACCGGACCGTGGCCAAGCTCGCTGAGCAGAAGAGCAAGCGGCTGCATGCCTGCCCTCACTGTGGTGGTACGGGGGTGTTGCCCGTTGACTCGCTCTGCCTGGGGCTCGTGCGGATCGACGGCCCGCAGTCGGGTGAGGTCTCGCTGAAGGGCTCCGACGACACCACGCGCTGATGGCCCGCCCGAGCGAGGCCCGCCTCGCTCTCGCACCCCGACGCGCTCGGGAGGCGAGAGCGGCACGACGCCGCAGAAAGCACCGCCACCATGATGATCTTCGCACTCACCTTCCTCGCCGCCCTGTCCACCAATCCCTGCACGGTCACCGTCGAGGAGCCGACCACATTCACGACCGACGGCGAGTTGCTCCTCGACCCCAGCGGCTCCGACGTGATCGGCTGCCTGCTGGCCGACGACCCGACCGACATCGAGATCGTGGCGAGCGTCGACACGCTCGTGTTCGACGCGGACAGCGTCTCGGTGCTACTCGCAGGAGAGACCATGGCGATCCCGCACGAAGGCGAGTTCGGGTTCGCCGTCCCCTTGCACCCGATCGACGACGCGTACATGTGCTGCACGCTCGTCTGCTTGCCCTACGTGGGGTGCACGATGGTGTGCTGGCAAGGAGGATCGGCCTGCGGAGCCCCAAAAATCATCACCGTGAAGACGCCTCCGTGCGTCTGGCCCGAGTGCGGCTGGTAAGCCTGACGCACCTGCCCCGGAAGCCCTGCCATCTCACGATGGCTGGGCTTCGACAGTAGGAGATCTCGATGTCGAACAAAGAACTCACCGAACCCGCGTTTGGGGCCAGCATCAAGTCATGAGCCAGACCACCAAGCCCAATCGCCGCAGTCGCGCCGTCACCCTGCTCGACCTGCGGCCCGACTCGGACATCTACGATCCCGCGCTCGACGACAACTCAAGGTCACCGATACTCGGAGTCTCGTTCCTGCTCTTGGAGCGGTGGGGGCTCGCCCGCTATCCCGGCGAGTTCGCCCGCCTTGGCCGCGAGTACCGAGACGCAATAGCGGCCGGCAAGCTCCCACCGCCACGCGCGGTGAACCTCGAGGATTGGTGGGACATCGCCCGCTTGCTGCTCGAGCGTCGCCAGGTTGCCAGGCTCACGGCCGACGATCCGAACATCGATCTCGACGATGCGCAGGAACAGGCCGGGCTCGACGTCGCCGAGATGCTGGCCCCGATCCGCGAACTGCTCCGGTAGCCGTCGCCATCGTCGATCATTCGCTTGGGCGAGGCCGGCAGAGCCAGACGGCCTGGTCGCCGACCTCGACCTTGGTGTTGCCGGCGGTCGTCACCGTGCCCTGCGGGAAGGCGCGGATGATAGCTCGCGCGACGTCCTGATCGTCGCCACCACGGACCACCACCATGAACACGCTGGTGTCGCTATGGAGCTGGTCGACCGCAACGTGCTCGACCCCCGAAACGACCTCGACCGCCGCGAGGATCGCCTCGCCGGCCCGCTCGAGCGAACTTCGCGGGCTTCCCGCCAGAGCTGCTGCCGCTCGGCCCACATCTTGTCCTCGAGCGCGGTCATGGTGCGCCGCCCATCGCAGCGTCGAGCCAGAACGCGTTCTCGAGCGCGTCGAGGTCAACGTACTCGCGAGCGTTGCGGATCTGCGCAGCGGCCAGCCATTCGGAGTCGGAGTTGGGCATCGCCCGACCATACCGCGACGGTCAAGCGTGCATTCCTTGCCGATCGAGAGCGGTACCGCGTGCACAAGCTTGCGCGTATCAGCGCCTGCCCATGCGGCCAGACCACGCGCTGGGGTGAGCGCCAGCTCGCGCGGAACATCGGTTTGCAGATTTTTCTTGTCCACCTCTTGCGTAATAGTACGGCTCATACTATGACTGAGACGTGGCCGGACAACTCCAACCGATCTTCTTCCCCGTGCTGGTCGCCTTCGTCTCGTGCGTTCCTGCTCCGCAGCCCTACGTGGCGACGGAGCGGAGCGCCCGACTGGCCAGGAGCAGCGGCATCGCGATGGGCGTTCGCAAGCGCCCGCCCCGGATGACCCGCGCCGAGCAGCAGCGCGAGACCGACCGCAAGTTCGGCCTGGTCAAGTAGGGCCCACACCCGCACCCCTCTGGAGACCACGAAAATGACGACCACCACCACCGCAGTGACTGACCAAGAGACCAACGATCGAGGCAACGCCGTGCTCCGCGAGCACGTCGGAGGCGATCGCTACCGCTTCGACTTCGATCTGTGCCGCAGCGAGCGAGGCTGGAAGCAGTGGGATACGGAGCAGGATGCCAGCTATTTCGGGATCTGGGTGCACGTCGAGCGACGGCAGGTCGTGGTGTTCGCCGAGGGCGATGTCACCGTGATCACCTTCCCGGACATCGAGCACTTCAAGTCCGAGCTCGCCAGCATGGAGGCATTCCACGGCGTTCCTCCGCCCGCCTTCGTCGTGCTCGACCTTGAGGCCAACACCCGCACCGACATCTACCATCAGCGCTGAGCGCGATGGACTGGAGACCATGACCATGACCATCTCGCCCTCGACCCCCGCCAAAATCCAGATCGAGAAGATCGGCCGCCGCTACTATCTGCGCGGCAACACCTTCGCCTACAAGACCATTCTGCGCGACGCTGGATGCACCTGGGATCAGGAACAGCAAGCCTGGTGGACCGGCAAGCCTGCCGTGGCTGAGCAGGCGCTTAGCTTGATTGCTACCGCTCCGGCCGAACTGCGCGGCGCACCGACAAAACTCGCCGATGGGTCTTGGGGCGTGCGGGTGTTCGCCAGCTCGGGCGTCGAGCCCGGCCTCACCGTCCACGTCAGCGCGAGCTCGGGCAAGCGTTGGGACGCGGTGGTCAGCCAGGTCGAGCGCGTGGACGGCAATACCACGATCGTCTCAACTCGATCTTCCGCCGATCCCACCCAATCGCGTTCTCGCGGACGTTGTCGGGCTCATGGGTGTACCGCTCCGGCGACGACACGAGGGTTTTGCACCCGCTGTGCCTTCGACGAGTTCGACGACTGATCATCTCACCCGGCCCCAACCTGGCCCCAACCCACTGCTCCAACCCACTGCTCCGCGGTACCATGAACATCGTATTTCTGACTACCACTGTCACCCAGACCATCACGAGTGATACCCGCACCACGTGCGAGCATGCGACACAGCGATCCGCAGAGGTCTACGCTGCCGTCGAGTCGCTCCGCTATGCTGGCTGGTCGGTCCGCGGGCCTGCGTCGTCCGACGGTTTCCGACGGCCGCTGTTGTTGCGGGATGAACCATTCAACTCCCCGCTCACCGGATCGCGAGCAGACCAGCGCGCTCAAGGATTCACTGCGACGCGTGGGCCCGACGTCCTGACCGTCGATGCCTGCGCTGGCCTCGAGGTACTGCACCTTGTCGACGTCGGAGACACCGCCGAGGCCAAGACGATCATCGAGGGGTTTCTCGCGTGAGTGCCACGGGTGGCATGTACATGCTGAAAATCGAGATTGATGGGCACATCCATGGCTTGGCAGGAGCACCGAAGCCTTGGGTTGCGCGCATCGATGGGCCTGACCCAAAGTACGGATTGGCCCGTGAGTTCATGACCCAATTCAACGACTGGGAAAAGGCTCACCGAGCAAGGAGTGGCAACATCTATGGTCGAGTTGCCCACTTCATGCTGCGCCGTGGCCACATCTACGAGGTCTCGCGATTGCGGGGGAAGCCAAGTCGACGCCACATCACCCGAGAGTTCGCATGGGTCGGAGACTGCGACCCCGAGCCCATTAGCTCGGAGCAGGCACTAGACCGCATTGCAGGAGTCACCGGCGTGTCTATGCATGTAGCCGACGAAGGCGATCCACTGTCCCGAGTGCTTGGGCTCGGGTATCCAGTGCCGATGCCGTGGGTTGTCCGCGACGGCCGGCGCCTGTATCGTCTTGTCGAGCACCAAGTCTATGCACTGGCCGATCGGTTGCTCGGTGTCACCAATGGCGAAGTCGTCAAGCTGGACCAGGAAGAGGCGTGGAAGTGGCTACGGTAGGTCGTATGATCCTCGACATCGACGTGCTCACCGCGGCCCGTCAACGTATCGCGTGGACATTCGATACCTTTCCCAAGATCTGCGTGAGCTTCTCGGGCGGAAAGGACTCAACCGTAATGCTCCATCTCGTGATGGAGGCGGCGATCGAGCGCGGGCGCAAGGTGGCAGTGCTCTTCATGGATTGGGAAGCACAGTACAAGCTGACCATCGATCATGTCGCGGAGATGTTCGATACCTATGCGGAGCACATCGAGCCATGGTGGGTTGCGCTGCCGATGACGACCACGAACGCCTGCTCGCAGGTCGAGCCCGAATGGACATGCTGGGACCCGGCCAAACGGGCCATGTGGGTGCGAGAGCCTCCAGCCAATGCGATCACGGATCCTTCCGTGCTGCCCTGGTACTACCCTGAGATCACCTTCGAGCACTTCGTCGAGCGGTGGGGCAGGTGGTATGCCGCCGATGAGCCAGCTGCGCAGTTCGTGGGCATTCGGACAGCAGAGAGCCTCAACCGCTGGCGCGCCATTGCGCGTAAGCGCAAGTCGAGGCTCGAGGGGAAGCCTTGGACCGCATGGAAGGGCGGCGGGTGCTTCAACGTCTACCCGATCTACGACTGGTTGACGGCTGACGTGTGGACCTACTTCGCGCGGACGAAGAAGCCGTACAACCGGATATACGACCGCATGCACGAGGCCGGAGTGCCACCGCATAACATGCGGATCTGCGAGCCCTACGGTGACGAGCAGCGCCGAGGGCTGTGGCTTTTCCACGCGATCGAGCCGCAGACGTGGGCCAAGGTCTGCGCGCGCGTTGCCGGGGCGAACTCGGGTGCGCTCTACGCTGGCGATCGCGGCAACATCCTAGGGAATCAGAAGATCGACCTGCCCGAAGGGCACACTTGGCAGTCGTTCGCGATGCTGCTGCTCGACACGATGCCGCATACGACCGCCGAGCACTACCGCGACAAGATCTCGCGCTACATCTGGTATTGCACCGCAAAGCTGCTGGTCCAGGTGCCGGACGAGCAGCCCAACGACACGGGGAGCAAGGATGTCCCATCGTGGCGGAGGATCTGCAAGGTGCTCCTGCGCAACGACTACTGGTGCCAGGGACTGAGCTTCTCAGCTCAGAAGCCGCAGGCCTACGAGCGCTACAAGAAGATCATGCGGAAGAACCGTGCGACATGGGGGATATTATGAAAACCGTTCATCTAACTCACGGTGACGCCGCACTCTGGTCACTCATGGGGGAGAACTTCTGCTCTCGCGCCGTCCACAAGGAGATCGGCGGCCCGATCTTCAGTACTCCCGGCATGCACTGGTGGATTGCCACGGAGCGCGGCCGCGTGATCGGGTTCGCTTCGATGCGTCCAACCGCCGCTGCCGTGTGGCTCGACTACGGATTTGTCGTCGAGTCCGAGCGGGGGAAGGGTGTATTCGCCGGCCTCGCACAGATGCGCATCGACACCGCCCGAGTAGACCATCCTGATCTTCCGCTTCGGGTCGCCGTTCGAGCCGATCGGTGGTCAAAGTACAAGCAGCGTGGCTGGCGGAAGTCCAGCCAGCGTGGGTCTTGGGTCTACGGGGAGTTGACACTGTGATCGACGAACTGGTGAAGTCGATCGTCAGCGAGCTCGAGGGATTGGCGGTCGACGACAGGATCACGACGCTCAATCGGATCCGCACCGCCCTGCATGCGGTGAGCCCGATGCGGGCCGAGCCCGTCGACCTCGTGGTCTGGGTCAAGGCCGACGACGTCGAGGCCAACGACTACAACCCCAACACGACCGCCCCGCCCGAGATGCGCCTGCTCGAGCACTCGATCCTCGAGGATGGCTATACCCAGCCGGTGGTCACGTGGATGGACGGCGAGCGGCGAGAGACCGTGGACGGCTTCCACCGATCAGAGGTGGGGCGCAACAGCAAGCCGATCCGCAAGAGGACGCTGGGCTACTTGCCCGTCACGACCGTCAACTCCTCACGGACCGACATCGGTGATCGAATGGCCGCGACGATCCGGCACAACCGCGCCCGCGGAAAACACCAAGTCGAGGGGATGAGCAATATCGTACAGGAGTTGACCCGGAAGAAGTGGTCCGAGCAGCGCATCGCCAAGGAGCTGGGCATGGATCATGACGAGGTCTTGCGCCTCAAGCAGATCACCGGCCTTGCCGAGCTCTTCACGGAACGCGAATTCTCGCGGGCATGGGAGCCCGAAGAGTGACCACCGAACACACATGCCGTGATTCTTCATCGCCCCTCTTGCGGAATAGTACACATAATACTATGAAGGACGCGATGACCGAGACCACGAAGTACCTACCTCCGCGGCCCACGATGCGGCCCGCCGATCTCCAGCTCCTCTATCGACTGCGCGCGAGCGGGGCTCGCCTCGAGCGAGTCGTCGAGATGACGGTCGCCGGCATGAAGGCGAGCATCGGCCCGACGCCGGAGCCCATCACCGCGAGCGCGCGCCAGCGGATCCGCTGGTCGTACGGGAGCGAGAGCGGAGCGACCACGAGGATCGACATAGCGATCCAGATCATCGTGGCGAAGGCCATCCTCGCTACGATGCCGGAGCCGGTGCAGCTTGACGACCTCGAGCTGCGCCGGATGACCGATGTGATCACCGACGTCCAAAGGACTGTAGCGATGCTGCGCGATCTCCTGCTGCGGCGCACCGGCGACGAGTGGTCCGTCCGCGTCGGCAAGGGCAAGCGCAAGCTGTCGATCACGATCACGTCCATGCCCAAGACTCATGTTGACGGAGAGATGCGGATGCTCGACGCCGCTCTGCTCGCCGCGCTCAGCGGCCGGGCTCTCGTCAATCCTGCGAGTGGCATCACGATTGGAGCCTCGGCCCGCGAGCGGCTCGAGCTGATCTCGCAGATCTCTGGTACCAACCTCATCGTCGCCAGGAGGGCCACGCGATGAACTGCGAGCAGCTGGTGCTCGAGCTGCCGAGCATCCCCCACATCGAAGCCGTGAAGGTTCGTCGCGAATTCGAATCGGTGGTGGTTCCGCTGAGCGGAACCCTATTCGGCGCTGCGCTGAAGATGACCCGCGACCACGCCGAGGCCGAGGACCTCGTGCAAGACACACTGGTCCGTGCGTGGCGGTTCTGGGACACCTTTCAGCGCGGCACGAACATCAAAGCGTGGATGTTCACGATCCTGCGCAACACCTTCATCAACGGCTACCACCGCAAGATGAAGGCGAGCAGCTTCCACGCCGACGTCAACGCGCAGATGATCTCGCTCGGCCCCGGCGTCGCGGTCGCCAACTCGACCAGCCAGCCGCCCGGACCCGAGGAGGTCGTGAGCGGCCAAGTCACGCTGATCAAGATCCGCGAGGCTCTCGACGCGCTGCCGCCCGACTATCGGCTCGCGGTCACGCTCGCCGATCTCGATGGTCTCTCCTACAAGGAGATCGCCGAGATCATCGAGTGCCCGATCGGGACGGTGATGAGCCGCATCTACCGTGGGCGCCAGATCCTGCACAAGCTGCTTCGGTCCCACGCGATCGAGAGCGGTCTGCTCGAGGAAGGCGAGCCCGAGACGAGGATGCCCACCAGGATGAGGTCGCGATGAGCTTCTGGAAAGAAGACGGATCCCCAGCGCGAGAACATCCAACATGCCCGTTCTGCGATGCTGACGCTGTCGAGTCCGAGTTCAGCGCGGCGTGGTGTCGGAGCTGCCATTGGCAAGGCGATCTCGCGGAGCTGCTCGAGGCTGACATCAGGCGGCGGCCCGGCGCGAACCTTCTCGCCTTCCTCGAGACGCGGGGCATTTCGCTGGGCGAATTCGCTGGCCAGCTCTGGGGTGGCCAGGCCTACGCGGCAGCGCTCGCCAACATCAGGAAGTACACGCACCCGTCGCCGACCAAGGGCCCCGCGGCGTTGATCTGGCCAGGGGCTGCGATGTTGCTGCGCTGGGCTGAGCTGCTCGGCGTCGATCCTGGGTCGTTCTATCGACCCAGGCGCGAGAAGGAATAGGCAAGGAGGTCGCCTGTTCGATGGGCATGAACGACCGCACCAGGATCGTGAAACTCAAGCGCGATGGCTTCAAATCCGTGAAGGATAGCGTGCTGGATTCGCTCGAAACCCCCGCTGCCCGCGAGGAAACGAAGGCGCAGGTCATGGCAGTTGGCGGCGACATCGATGAGGCCATCTCGTACATCGACCAGCTCACGGCTACCACCAGGCTCACGCACGAGGATGGCCGCCGCTTGGTCGTCGGCCGACTCATCCGGGGTGAGCCGATCAAGGGGTGCAAGTAGCCATGAGCGGTGGTCTGCGTCAAATCAAATCCGCGAGGCTCGCAGAACTCCGCGAGCGAGTGGCTCGTGGAAACTCTGGCTTCGTGTCCTTCCCGTTGATCCGCGAACTTTTGAACGACCGCGACTGGCACCGCCGGCGAGTAGCCGTCGAGCTCGACGACATCCGGCGATCCGGCGTGACGTGGAAGCACGTGCAGGCGTGGTCCGAGCAGGCCAGGAAACTCGGCGGCCGAGACATGTCGATGCCCGAGTGGGCGGATAGCGCTGCGGAGGGCAGCGTGCAAATGCGCCTGCGGATCCAGTCGACGATCCGCATCGCCGCGGCGATCAGCGGAGACAGCGAACTCGATGTCCTCGTAGCGATCCGAGAGGCCGGTGCCAGCGTGGTCGAGTCGCGGGTTCCCAAGGCCGAGCCATGAAGCCGCTCACCGTTGCGCAACACCGGGCCCTCGTGACCGCATACGAGCACGACAAGATCGTGTTCGCTGGTTGGACCAACTGGACACCCGGATCCGCCGCAGCTCGCGAAACCACGATAAACGCCCTCTCGGATCGCGGGCTCCTTGAGCCAGTACCATCAGAGTCCTACACGTATCAACTCACCGCGGCTGGCCGCTGGTACATCATCGGCTGGCAGCGCGGCGGAGGTGAGAACCCGTGAGCGACGTGCTATTCCCAGCTCTCGAGGCTGCCGAGCGAGCCGATGTTGCCGCGACCTTCGCCCGCAAGGTCGCGATCGTCGCGAGGCTGCGCGAGCGCGAGGCCGACTTCACGCCAAGGTTCGTGGCTCGAGCGGTGGTCGAGTCCGTGCTTCGCCTCCGGATCGACGCGCGCGCCGGCAGCATTGCGCTCGTAGGATCCGAGTACACGGCCTGGCCGGCGATATTTATGGCCGATGGCAAGGCGTCGCTCGGCGGCTGGGGAGACTCCGCCGGACGCGATGGCGGGCCGTTCATCGAGGTAGATGGCCACCGCCGCGTGATCCGGATGCTCGACATCTGCGCGGGCGGTGGCGTGTGGGCATCGGAGGTCCGCCGCTTCGCCGCGTTGCTTGGATTCGAGGTCAACATCACCGCGGTGGACTACGAGCCCGACGAGCTTCCGAATCTCGTCCGCCACGCCGACGAGGTCATCATCGGCGACTGGCACACCGCGCTCGGCATGGTGCAGGACGAGCGCTGCGAGTGGGTCTGGGGCAAGGACAAGCGCGAGTACGACCTGATCATCGGCAACCCGGCATTCTCCCAAGCGCGCGCGGCCACGCGGGCTGAATGGCCTCGAGCATCCGGCCCGCCGAAGAAGTCGGGAGGAGTACCGACCATCACGAAGGTCGAGGCGAAGGAACGCAAGCGGCTGACCGACTTGGCGGTTGCGGCCGGCGATTACCCCGAGCGGGCCGAGTACGATCCGTCGATGTCGATGCCGGCGCTCTGCCTCGAGTGCGCTCCAGCGGTCGTGTTGTACGCGACCCAGCAGTGCTACACGAAGACGAGCTCGGGCTGGCTGACGCGGATCGACTATCCCTACGCCGTCGTCTACGAGGTGCCCAGCTCGATCGGCCATCGCGGTCGCGGCGAGGGACAGGACGACAAGCCGTACTCGGCATTCATGTGGCTGCGCGGGTGCGGGGAGCCGAGTGCGACATTCATGTTGAGGCCGATCGCGGATCGGAATTGGGACGAGCGCCCGGGGGCCGAGTCCGACGAGTGGCTCGAAGCCAACGGGATCCCGTTCTTCAAGGCGCGGATGCCATGAGCCACTACCCGGCGCACCAGCTCAACTTGCCCGGGTTCGTCAAGCTCCCGCCGCCGTGGGTCGGGCTCCGCTATGTGATCGCCTTCGGCACGCTCGTGAACCCAGGCGTCGCGCCATCGGTCCGCGAGATCGCGGCTGCGCTCGTTGTGGACGAGGCCAAGATCAGGAGCG